>Ga0070713_100001476_pt1 | contig 15017 bp, 11 predicted proteins | sample LARL82metaG_FD_65465 | JGI IMG/M metagenome (GOLD analysis project Ga0070713, IMG submission 65465) | Corn, switchgrass and miscanthus rhizosphere microbial communities from Kellogg Biological Station, Michigan, USA - LAR L8-2 metaG | ecosystem: Host-associated > Plants > Roots > Rhizosphere ...
CGATCACGAAAACGTCGAGGCAGCCGACGCACGGGCCCGATAGATACGTGATCACCGTAGGGTCGCTGATGATCCCGCCGTTCAGAGAACTCCAGCCGCCCCAAGACCCACCGGCGGTCGCCTGCGCAATGTGCCAGAGCGCATGGTCGGTGCCGACCACGAACGCCTCCAGCCGGCCATCCTTGTTGACCCCGACTGCAGGGTTGCCGAGAATCTGGCCGCCAAGGCTGGCCCAAGCGGACCACGTATCTTGCCCGGTGCTCTTGAGATGCCAGAGCGCGCCATCGCCGCCCACCGCGAACACCTCCAGAGGATTCACCCCGGCTAGCATCGTATCCTGATCCACCAATACCGGATTGCTGATGATCTGGCCGCTGAGGTTCTCCCAGGCCGTCCAGCCTCCCCCTTCGGCGGTCTGCGCGGAATGCCACAGACTGTTATCGCCGCCGCGAACAAAGGCTTCCGGCAAGTCCGACGCGTTCCGCCATATCCCCACCTTTCCCTGCATGGTCTGGCCGATGCCGGTCCACAACTCGGGTCCGCCGAAGCCGGAGCCGCACGTGGTGGCAGCTCCCGCTACGTTGGTCACCTGGAAATCGACATGCGAGGGCTGTGTCGTATCGGTCTGCGTTGCCGTGACCGTAATCGGCGAAGTCGAGCCGGAAACAAAGGTCGGAATATTCGCGGTGGCGTTGGATGCGTCCGCGAGCGTGATGCTCTGCAAGCCTGAGTTATTGTCCTGCATGGTGAAATTGGCTTGCGCCGGCGGCCCGCTCGTAATTCTGGAAATGGCGCACGTCGGCGGCGCGGCAGTGCCGGTCACAGAGAGCGCGATCTGTCCCGGCGAGCCCGGTGCGCTATTGGTAAACGTCAGCCTTCCGCTGCGGCTTCCTGTGGAGGAAGGAGTCGCGGTTACAAATAGCGTGCACGATCCGCCTGGATCCAGGCTGGCGGTTCCGGTGGTTGGATCCAGGCACCCCGAAAACCGAAACTCGCTGGAGGACGCGTTAATCGCGCCGATGTCGAGCCGCGCCGTCCCCGTATTGTTTATGTTGACTGCTTGTCCCGCGGCGGTCTGCCCCACCGGTGTGGGCGGAAAACCCAGGCTGCTGGTCGATAACATGATCTGCGGCTGGCCGGAGATCGGCGTTAGGATGTAGGTGCCGCCTGCAATCACTCCGCCATCGTTGATCGCTTGTGTGATCGCCATTGGAAATCCCGGCTTCAATCCCGGGCACAACACATCGGAGACTACGCCCGAGGAATCGGCGGAAAAACCGAAGTCCGGCAGATCGCCGCCATTCGGCCCGGAACCGTGATATCCGACGACGGTACCCAGGTTGTTCAGTCCAAAAGCGCTCGCGATCGCAACCGGGGTAATGTGCCCACTCGGATCTACAAGTTGCGTGCCGGAGAACGCATTGTGCGTCTCCAGCATCTCCGGCAAATTGTTGATCGACCCGGGCGCCACCAGGAACGGCGCATTGTAACCCGGCACCGGAGTCACCGTTCCATCCGGATTCAGGATCGCGAACGAAGTGCCCGCCGAACTCGTCACGACTGCGGAAATGGCACCGTTGTCGTTGATTCCGTAAATCGCATTCAACGTGAATGGGGGCGGGACCGCCACCACGGTGAAGACGCCCGACCCGTTCAGCGTGAACCAGCCGGTATTGTTTCCTGTGGTGAACTTTCCGGTAATGACGCCGTTGTTGTTGATCGTGAATAACTGCGTGTTGGCTGCTCCGGGATAATCGGCGGTCGTGAAGCTACCGGATGCGTTTCCCGTGAACCCGTGCGACACGATTCCGCTGGAAGTGTTAATCGTATAGGTGCCGACCAACGCCCCGGAATTATTTATGCCCGTGATGTTGGTGCCATTCGCGCCCGGTATGGAGAACGTCGCGCAGCTATAGCTCGTGGCCCGAGCGTTCGTTGCACCCACAGCCAGACAAAGAAAACCAAGCGAGGCCAGTTTAAACATACTGGGGGAAATACTAAGCGGGACTGTCCGAACGGTCAATGGACCGAGGCGGGCGAGTGTGAAACGCCGGACGCCACTCGCGGAGCGCTAGTGCGGTACGCTACTTCTCACCAAAGATCAGCCTCTGGTTTGGGTCTTGCTGCACAAATCCGCGGGCTCCCCGGCCGTTACCAGCGGAGCCGGTTGATAGAGTGGCGACAGAGCGATCAGAATGCGGCGCGCCGCTATGTAGGCCACGATTCCCAGCCATGTGCCTGTGGTGTTCGTCAGGATATCGGTGGTGCCCGAATCGCGCGCGGGCATCATCGCCTGAATCAATTCCATTCCCAGGCTGATGGCGGCGCCCGCCGCTACCGTGGCGAGCCCTGCTCTCCTCATGCCAAAGGCCAGCATCAGCGGATAGAAGCAGAATCCCACCGGGATGAATCCGACCACATTCCTGAATACGTCCCCCCAGTAAGTGGGAGAGGAACTGAACTCCCGCCACACCGGCTCCAGGAAGAACTGGTTCACCACCGTGTAGTCTCTGGGTAGCCATAGATCGAAGCCGCGGCCCTCCAGGTTGTGAACAAAATTTCCCCCGCGTTCGTCAAAGGAGTAGATGGCTACGGGCGGCTCTCCGCGGCTAAGCTCCTCCGTCTGGTGCTCCGTCCAAAGCGCGTAATGCCGCGCCACCTCAGCCGGCGTCAGTTGACGCGCATAGACCCCCACTCCGTAGATCTGCCCGCGCCACGAATTCTGCTCGCCCGGGGAACTTCCCACCACCAATCGGCCATCGAAATGGAACGGGACAGGCGCCTCCTTTGCAAGAACACCGTTTACATAAACCGCGCCTCTGTGCTCGTCGGTCGTCATCGTGAACAGGATGGGGGGCGCCCCGCGGAAGACATCGTCGACCTGCAGCGCCGACATCTTCGGAAACCAGTGGCCGCCGCTTTCGGTCTGAATCTCGAGCGCCGATTCCACTTGCAACATCACAAAGCGGTACGGGTGCTCGGGTGTGGTGAACCCCATGATGGTGTGCCGGTCAAAAGCGCGCTCCGGCTTCAGCCAGATTTCGAGGGTGCCCGAATCGGGAACGGTGAAGCTGTTAAACGTGATCGCCGTGCTGAACTTGCGAAATTCCAAGCCCGGCCGGTCGCCCAGCCAGCGCACGGTATTTCGCGGCGTGCGCAGCGGCCACACTCCCAGCCGCAAGATCACCAGCAACACGCATAGGGAGAAAGCGCCCCAGACGGCCCGTTCGATCAGCTTGTGATGGCGCGTGCCCAGACCGGTTCCCGCCTCCTTCGAGCCGCAGCCTCTTCTCCGCTCATCTGCGAGAATCTTAAAAGCACGGCCTGCGGCAGGTCAAGAATTCGGCAAAGGATATGGTGCGCGCAGGTACGCGGGTGCCAAAGCGGCTCCGTAGAATCAGTCGCTCCCGTTTCGATCTCAGGTGCAGGACCGTACAACTGCGCGGCTGGTATGAAGATTTTCCGAACCCTGATTTTGCGGCCGCTCCGCCGCGACCCGCTGCGAACCGCGCTCACCGTCGCCGCCGTGGCGCTCGGCGTCGCCGTGGTGGTGGCCATCGATCTAGCGGGCGATGCCGCGACCGGTTCCTTCCAGTCTTCGATGCAGTTTCTCACCGGCAAGACCGATCTCGAAATCCTCGCCAACGGCGGCATCGACGAAAGCTGGATCGCCCGCCTCGATGCGCTGCCGCTTGATGCCCGCTTCGCCCCCATCATCGAAACGCAGATCGACCTGCCGCGCCTCGGTTCGGTGACCCTCTACGGTCTCGATTTCGCCGGCGCTCCCGAGGACGCGGTGATCGTCTCGCGTGCGCTCGCCCGCCGTCTTGGTGTTGCGGCTCATTCTCCCCTCGACTTACCCATCGGTCCTTTCACCGTCGATCGCATCGTGGACGCAAGCAGCGCCGAGTTTCTGGCGATCGATATCGCCGCCGCTCAGCACGCGCTCAAACGATACGGCAAGCTCGACCGCATCGACGTTACCGTCGACCGCGGCGAAGACTTCAATCATGTCGAGAACGCGATCCACGACCTTTTGCCGCCGGGTTATCTGATCGAAAAACCAGGTACCCGCAATGAAGAGAACCAGCGCATGCTGCGCGCCTTCCGCTGGAATCTGCGCGTGTTGAGCTACATCTCGCTGGTGGTCGGGGCATTCCTCATCTACAACACCATCTCGGTGAGCGTGGTGCGCCGCCGCCCGGAAATCGGCATTCTGCGCGCCATAGGCGCCGGCCGCTACACCATATTCACGCTGTTTCTCAGCGAGGCTCTTCTGCTGGGCGTCTTGGGTGCGGCAATCGGCGTGGCCCTCGGCCGGCTTTTGGCGGCGGGAACCGTGGGCCTGATCGCGGGAACGGTGAATGCTCTTTACACTACCAGCCGCCCCACTCCGGTGGAGCTCACCGCGGCCGAAGCATGTACCGGCCTGCTCGCTGGGGCTATCGTGGCGTTCCTCTCCGCGTTGGCTCCGGCCCGGGAGGCCATGGCGGTGACTCCTACCGAAGCCATGAGCCGCGGCGCGCGTGAGCACCACGCGCGCTTACGTTGGCGGCGCGGCCTGGTTGGGTCGGCGGTGCTGGCGGTTTTGGCAGCTGTGGCTTCGCAAGCCGCGCCGATCGGCGGCAAACCAATCGGAGGCTATGTTGCCGCGTTGCTCGCGGTGGGTGCCGCAGCGCTGGCTGCGCCGGCGGTGGTGGTCCTCGTCAACCGCGCCACCCAGTTCGCCATTCGGCGCAAAGTCGAAAGCCTGCTCGCCGGCCGCAGCCTGGCGGCTTCGCTCTCGCGCACCTCGGTTGTGGTGGCGGCGCTCGCCACCGCCATCGCCATGATGGCCAGTGTCGGCATCATGGTGGCGAGCTTCCGCGAGACCGTCACACTCTGGCTCGATACTCAGCTCCGCGCCGATCTTTACGTTGCGCCCGCCGGCCGCACGGCCGCCGGTCAATACCCGCCGCTTCCCGCCGCGGTCCCGGGTATCTTGTCTTCGGCGCCGGGCGTGGCCGCTGTCGACCTCTTCCACGCGCTTGAATTTCATTATCGTGGCGAACGCGCCACGCTGGGCGCGGGCAATCTCGAAATTGTCCGCCGCTATGGCCGGCTTCGATTCCTTCCTGGGCAAGACCGCGATACCATTCTCCGCTCGCTTCCCGGCCGCGACCGAGCCATCGTCAGCGAACCCTTCGCCAACAAACACGGCGTCCGCGCCGGCGATCGCATCACGCTTCCGCTTGGGGCACGTAACGTCACTGTAACGGTGGCCGGCGTTTACTACGAATACTCGAGCAGCCAGGGCTTCGTCCTGCTCGACCGCTCCACGTTATTGCACTACTTGCCGGGCCAGCCGGCCACCAATGCCGCGATCTATCTGGCGCCCGGCGTTGATCCGGTCAGCGTGCAGCACGCGATCGAGCGCCGCGCCGCGGGCCTGGGCGTCACGGTTGGGCTCAACCGCTCGCTCCGCCAGGACGCCATCGCCATTTTCGACCGCACCTTCGCCGTCACTTGGGCTCTCGAAGCCGTGGCCATCATCGTCGCGATGCTCGGTGCGGCGAATTCGCTGCTGGCCCTGGTGCTCGATCGCCGCCGCGAGCTCGGCCTGTTGCGCTATCTGGGAGCCTCCAGCCGCCAGCTTCGCGGCATGATTCTGGTGGAAGCCGGCTTTCTTGGCCTGCTCGCCAATCTGCTCGGACTGGCGTTAGGGTTCGTCCTTTCGCTACTATTGATATTCGTAGTCAACAAGCAGAGTTTTGGCTGGACTATCCAGTTTCATCCCCCTGTAGACCTGCTGGCCGGCGCGCTGCTGCTGGTCTGGTGCGTGACGGTTTTGGCGGGCCTGTACCCGGCCCGGGTGGCCGCGCGGCTCGATCCGATCGACGTGATACACGAAGAATAATGCTGGAACGGGAAACTCCTCGCGCGCTGGAAGAGGCGCTCCGCTCGCTCGACGACCAGTTCGCCGCGCTACCGGAGTTTTCCGCGCCGGCCGCCGGATGCCTGCCGGACGTGCTGCGCGAAGTGGCGGCGCGCATGGGCGACAACTTCCCGTACTTCCATCCCCTCTACGCGGGCCAGATGCTGAAGCCGCCGCATCCGGTCGCGCGCGCCGCCTACGCGCTCGCCACCTGGATCAATCCGAATAACCACGCGCTCGATGGCGGCCGCGCCAGCTCGGCGATGGAACGCGAAACCGTGGCGCAGCTCGCCGCCATGTTTGGCTGGCAAGACCACCTCGGGCATCTCACCGGCGGCGGCACCATGGCCAATCTCGAGGCCCTTTGGGTCGCCGGCCTCCGCCATCCCGGAAAGAAAATCGTCGCTTCGGCTCAATCGCACTACACGCACGAGCGCATCAGCGCGGTGCTGCGGCTGCCGTTCGCGAAAGTGGAAACGGACCGGTGCGGCCGCATCGATTTGAACTCGCTCGAGCGGCTACTCGCCGCCGGCGACATCGGTTGTGTTGTGGCGACGCTGGGCACGACGGCCACCGGCTCGGTCGATCCCCTCCCCGAAATCCTGCAGCTTCAGAAGCGCTACGGCTTCCGTGTGCACGTGGACGCGGCTTATGGCGGCTACTTCACCCTGGCGGACAACTTGGACCAGCGGACCCGCGCCGCTTACGACTGCGTCTCCCAAGCCGATTCGATCGTCGTCGATCCCCATAAGCATGGTCTTCAGCCTTACGGTTGTGGAGCGGTGTTGTTCCGCGACCCGTCCGTGGGCACGCTTTACCAGCACGATTCACCCGCGACCTATTTTTCCTCGCGCCAGCAGCATCTGGGCGAAATCTCGCTCGAATGTTCGCGCCCGGGCGCCTCAGCCGTCGCCTTATGGGCCACCTTGCGCGCCCTTCCCTTGGTCCGCGGCGGGGAATTCGCCCAGGGTCTGAACGCCTGCCGCCGCGCCGCCCTCGACTTGTACGCGCGCCTCGCGGCCGACCCGCGCTTTCTCACACCTTTTCCGCCCCAGCTCGATATCGTCGTCTGGACCCCGAAAAACGGATCCGCGCAACGTATCTTCGACGAAGCCGCGCGGCGCAATCTCCATCTGGCTCTGGCCCGACTCCCCGGCTTCTTCTTCGGCCGCAGCGAACCCGAGCTGCTTTGCCTCCGCTCCGTTCTGATGAAACCCGAACACGAACAGTGGATCGGCCGTATCTGGGAAATTCTCGATCAAGCTACCAATTCATGAACAGTTCCAACGAATCTATCCGCAACATCGCCATCATCGCCCACGTGGATCATGGCAAGACGACACTGGTTGACGCCATGCTCAATCAGAGCGGCATCTTCGGCTCCCACGAGGAGCACGTCGAGCGCGTCATGGACTCCAACGAGCTCGAACGCGAGCGCGGCATCACCATCCTCGCCAAGATTACCGGCATTCGCTATCAGGGCATCAAGATCAACATCGTCGATACCCCTGGCCACAGCGATTTCGGCGGTGAAGTGGAACGCGCGCTCAAAATCGTCGACGGCGTCATGCTGTTGGTCGACGCCAGCGAAGGCCCGCTACCGCAAACCCGTTATGTGCTGATGAAGGCGCTCGAAGCCAAGCTGCCGCCGATCGTGGTGATCAACAAGATCGATCGTCCCGATGCCCGCGTGGCTGAGGTTTTGAACGAAATTTACGATCTCTTCATCGATCTAGACGCTACCGAAGACCAGCTCGATTTCCCCGTGCTTTACACCATCGCCAAGACGGGAATCGCGCGCAAAACGATGGAGGATCCGTCGAACGACCTCCGCCCGCTGTTCGATTCCATCGTGCAGAACATTCCCTGCCCGGGCGGCGATTTCGAAAACGTGCTGCAAATGCTGGTGGCCAATCTCGATTACAGCGACTACCTCGGCCGGCTGGCGATCGGCCGCGTTTTTTCCGGCACTTTGCGTCTGGACGACGACGTGGCCATCGCCAAGCGCGACGGTTCGCTGCAGAAAACCCGCATCACCAAGCTCTATTCTTTCGAAGGGCTGAAGCGCGTGGACGAGACCATCGGCCGGCCCGGTGACATCCTCGCCATCGCCGGCGTGGAAGGCATCACCATCGGCGAAACCGTCACCAGCGCCGAGACGCCCGAGCCCCTGCCGCAGGTGCAAATCGACGAGCCCACCATCGCCATGGCCTTCACCATCAACACCTCGCCCTTCTCGGGCCGCGAGGGCCAATGGGTCACGTCCCGCAATCTGCGCGATCGGCTCGATAAAGAACTGCTCACGAACGTCTCCATCCGCGTGGAGGAATTGGGCCATGACACCTTCAAAGTGATGGGCCGCGGCGAACTGCAGCTCGCCATCCTGATCGAGATGATGCGCCGCGAAGGCTACGAACTGGCCGTGGGCAAACCCGAGATTCTCACCAAGACCGTCGATGGCAAACTGCAGGAGCCGCTCGAATTGCTGGTTATCGACTGCCCCGAGACCTTCATCGGGGTAGTGATCGAAAAGCTGGGCCAGCGTAAGGGCAAGATGATCAAGATGGTGAACCACGGTTCCGGCCGGGTACGCCTGGAGTTTCACGTTCCTTCGCGCGGTTTAATCGGATTGCGCAGCGAGATCCTCACCGACACACGCGGCACCGCCATCATGAACTCGTTGTTTTACGGCTACATCGAATGGCAGGGCGACATTCCGATGCGCCCGACCGGCTCGCTGGTGGCCGATCGTCCCGGCAAGGTGACCGGCCATGCCGTCTTCAACCTGCAGGAGCGCGGCGAAATTTTCGTCGCGCCCGGCACCGAGGTCTACGAAGGCATGATCATCGGCGAGAACGCCCGCGAAAAAGACCTCGACGTGAACATCGTCAAAGAAAAGAAGCTGACTAACATGCGCGCCTCCACCGCCGACGAAGCCATCCGCCTGGTGCCACCGCGCATTCTCAACCTCGAGCAGGCCATCGAATTCATCCGCGATGACGAATACGTCGAAGTGACCCCGCAATCCATTCGTCTGCGCAAAAAGATCTTGAAATCGAATCAGCGATAGGACTCAGCGCGGCCCAGCGGTCTTCTCAAGCGAGCTGAGTTCCACGCTCTTGTACTCGACTTGGTGCACGATCCGCGAATCTTCCCCGGTCAGGGCGTGGGTGATCTTCGTCCGCGCCTCTTGCCATTGCGTGAACAGCCGCAGATGCCCGAGCGCAACCGCGAGCCCGACCAGCGGGTCCGACGGCAGAATGCTCGCGGGCGTCGCGCGGTCCTGATCTAGGTAGCTCTTCGGCTCCAGTTGCGTGGAGTCATCCTCCCAGATCGCGCGCTCGTTCGCCGGCTTCCCGAACCATTCGCGCAGTACCGGTTCCACCGCCCGGAAGTCCGCGATGAAGTCGTTCAACTCGCGGTGATCCTGGTCAAAAACGTACTTTGCGCGAACCAGTTTCCCGGCTGCAAAAATGTAGACGACGTGTGCGCTCATCCCCGCGGCTGACACGGAATCGTATCGCTGGATAACCGCGCTCTCCCCTGTGCTGGTGCTGCTCGGCGGTCTCCCTTCCGCGGCTCGTACTTCGACCTCGCTCATTCCCCAGCGCGTCTGGCGAAAGTCCGCCGGGGAGGCCGCGGCTAGCATCGACCAGAAACCAACTAGGAGGAGGCGTCCCATGCCTTACGGTTGCCAGCATAGACCACCGCGCAGCCCTCAAGCAAACGAAGGCCTGCTTACTGCTGGACGCAGCCGTTCGCTGCGTTGCTCCATTCCTGCTGCAGCTGCCAGCTTCCGGTGGTCAGCTTGACGCAGGCGGAAAACTTCCACGCGCACTTATCGCCGATTTCGCTGCCGCTGTTGTCGTACCAGGCGCTTCCCGTAGCGTCCGTGATCGCCTCGGAAAATTCGTGTGAAAGCACGTTGGCGATGCTGTTCGTCCCCTGGCTGTAGCCGCTGCAGGAGAGCACGGGGTCGTTGCACCCCGAAACGCCGGTGGTATTCGGCATGTACGCCACCTGAATCGTCTGCCCGTTGCAGCTTCCCCACGAGTGCCAGGCGCAGTAATTCGCTCCCTTGGGAAAATTGGAGGTGAGCACCACGTACACTGCGGTCGGATCTACCGTGAGCCCATTCCCGTTGATCATCTTGCAGGCTTCATTGACGATGGTCGAGGTGGAGGGCCCATGCGACGGCGGTGTTGTGTTGCTGTCGTATAGCGATGTGACAAAGCCGGTGGTCGCGCCTGCCCCGCGCATATATTGAGGGAAGATATCCTTCATGAAACCGGATCCGTTAAATCCGCCGGCCAGAGAGGTCAGGCCCGCATACGCATCGTTCGGCCAGACACTCAAGCTGCCCCACCAGATGTAGTAGATGCTGGAGCTGGGCAGGATCCGGCCCCCATGGTCAACCAGGTTGCCGCTCGTGCCCGATTGCGAGCGTGCGTGCTTGGGAAGCTTATCCATCGACATTCCACGCTGGAGGGTGCCCCCTGCCGCATCGCTGGGGATATCCGGCGAGCCTTGGTCATGGTCCGGCTGAGCTAGGGCCGTTCCCAAGCCAATCACTGCGATGCCCACCCAGGCGGCCAATCCGTTCCTTGCGCAAGTCCTCATAACTGCCCTCCGATCAATCTGAGTGGGATCTTAGCATGTGATCCCCACTGGTTCTCTGCTAACAAAAGGCCTAAGGTTTTCCTGCCTTCGGCGCTCTCGGCGGGCCATTCGCGCGGCAATGTTATCATTGGCCTAGCCGGAGTAACCTGTGTCGCGCGAAGAGGTACTGGCCCAGTTGCGTGAAAGGATTGTCCGGTTCGCGGCATCCCATGTTGCGAGGGAAACCGCCGAAGATCTGGCGCAGGAGGTGCTCATGCTCCTGCATGAAAAATACGCCCACCTGGAAAGCCCGGCCGACCTGCTGCCGCTCTCCCTCCAGATCGCTCGCTATAAGATGATGAGCTGGCGCCGCAAAGCCGTTCGCCGGGGCGAATACACACAGGTTTCGATTGAAGAGATGCCGCTCCCCGATCTTGCGGCCAGCCCCGCCGATTCGCTCGAACGAAAGGAGATGCTCGAGCGGCTCGAAGCCGCCGTCGCTCAACTCGGAGAACGCTGCCGCGAAATGCTCCGCCTCAAGCTGGAAGGCCGCACCTTTCCGGAAATCCAGAAGATCCTGGGAGTCGGCGCCATCAACACCATCTACACCTGGGACCACCGATGCCGCAAACACCTGCTCGAGCTGATGGGCGGCGATTGGGAGCGGAAAAAGAAATGAGCCGCGAGGACATCCAAAAACTTCTCGGCGGCTATGCCACCGGCACGCTCACTGCGGCCGAGCGCGAAACCTTGTTCGCCGCGGCTCTCGAAGACCAGGAGTTGTTCGATGCCCTGGGACGCGAGGAGCCCCTGCGGGAGCTCCTGCAGGATCCGATTGCCAAATCGCGCCTCACTGCGGCCTTGCGCACCACCCGAGTCCCCTGGTACCAACGCTGGCTGCGCCCGGCCCTGCTCGCGGCCGGTGTAGCGGCGATCGCGCTGGTTACCGTGGTAACGTTGCGCAATCCGCAGCAGCAGCAGACGGTTACCGTCGCTCGGGTCGAGCCTCCTCGGCCTGCCGCGCCGCCGTCCGCTCCGGCTGTCGCTCCGGCGGAGCCGCGGTCTCTCAAGTCCGAGCGCGAACCAGAACCCGCATTGAAGAAGGCGGTTCCGCCCACTGCAGAGCCCGCCGGCAAGATCGCGTCGGAAGCCGCGCCAGCCGCGCGACAATCTCCGCGTGACCAGCCTCCAACCGCCGATGCGCTGGCGGACGCACCGCTGCCACCTGCGCCTGCGGCCGCGCCCCCCACTCCGACCGGACCCCCTATTCCGACCGGCATCACCCCGCGGGCTGCGCCTCGCGCTCCAGTGATATCTCTCCAGGAGCCCGTGGTACAGGCGTTCGCCGCCAGAAACTCCTTTGCTCCCGCCCAGGATGCCCGCGCTCTCTTCTTCGGCGCTCCCTTGCAGCTGACGCTGCAGACCAATCTGATTCGCGCCGAAGCAGATGCCAAGAGCCGCGCGGTTGCCCAAGACGCGAATGCTCCCGCTGGCGCTGCCCCGGCACCGCACCTCGGCCTGCGCTATACCCTGCGGCGTGTTCCGCCTGCGCTGTCCGAAGAATTGAACCCCTCCCAGGCGCTGGCCTCCGTCGACAACCTGCAGCTCAGCTTCCAGCCGAACGACGGCGGCTATCTCTATGTTTTCGAGCGTGACGCCGCCGGCCAGTGGATGCTCGGTATCTCCGAGCCGGTGGCGCGTATGGCGTCTTATCTTCTGCCGCGCACCGGTTCTCTCGCTTTTCCGGCCACCGGAAATATGGAGTTGTTTGTGCTGTTCTCTCGCGAGCCCATCAACCCCGAAGACCGGCAGCTGACTCCGCGCGACGACATGGCGATCACTACTGTGGCGGCAGACCGGGCCGTCTACGCGGTCTCTACAAGACCCGAGCTGCCGTCTCAGCGGCTGGCGTTTCCGCTTACGCTCAGGCGCCGCTAGCAGAGTGCCCCACCTCGTCGTTCTGAAATGACGCACTACTTCAGGCGCGAGGCGCGATCGCGTCGACAAACTGCTGCGCCACGCGCATGGAATCGAACTGCTCCACCCAGGCTGCTCCGGCCTTGGTCTGCACGGCCCGCTGTTCTTCCGACCGGTACAACGCTTCGATTCCTGCCGCCAAAGCCTGCGCGCTCTCCGGCTCCGCCAGGTGGGCGTGCGGCGCCACTTCCGGAATCGCTGCGGCTCGGACCGCCACGATGGGCCTGCCCGCCGCCATGGCTTCCAGCAGTACGATTCCAAAGCCTTCCTGCACGCTCGGCAGGCAGAACAGGTGCGCGCGGTTGAACTCGGCTGCCAGGTCGGCGCGGCTCACGTCGCCCAGCCACGTGACAACGCCCTCCAGTTTCAGCTCCCGGGCGCGCGCCCGCCACGCATCGTTGCAGGGGCCGTTGCCCACGATCCGCACTTCCAGTTCCGGGATCCGCCCGCACAGCGCGGCCGCCGCGCGCAATAACACCTCCACTCGCTTTCGCCGGTAGAAGCGTCCCACGAATAAGACCGTGAACCGCGGCGAAGCGGCTGGGTATTGTTCCAGCAGTTTCCTCCACTCGTTGAGATCGATCAGCTCCGGGACGATCACCGGAGTTTCCACCAACCCGTACAACTCCCGAGCAGTTCCGGCCGCATACCGGCTGGTCGCCAGGACGCGCCGCGCCCGGTGTACATGCAGCCGCTCGCAGCGCGCCTGGATTCCCATCGTGAACGCGGTCAGCCCCGACTCAAACCGAACTTCGTCCGCGATCACGCCTTTGAGCGACGCCACATCGGCAATCCGATAGCCGTCCATATCGAATCCCACGCTGACGTCGAAGGCCATTTCGCGCCGCAGTTGCAAGTTGAACCACAGCCGCTCGGCTGTGTATATCGGTAGGCGCACGTGCGGCGTGGCGAACTGCACCTGGTGTCCCAGCGCCGTCAAAGCGCGAGCCAGCACGTGCATGCCGACGTAGGTGCCGCTGCCCCGCCGCACGTCGAGCGGCGTCGCTGTGACAAACCGGATGCGCACAGAAGTTACCATGATAGTTGGGATCCGAGCCGCGACCACAGGGAGCGGTCCCGGCTCTCTCTGAAGGAGCTTGCCCTCTGAAGAAAGCAGTCTGTCTCTTGAGTGGCGGCCTCGATTCCGCCACCTGCCTGGCCATCGCCCGCCGCGAAGGCTACGAGTGCTACGCCCTCTCGTTCGATTACGGCCAGCGGCACAAAGTCGAGTTGGACGCCGCCGCGCGGGTGGCGCAATGTCTCGGCGCGGTCCGTCACGAAACGGCCCGTATCAGCCTCGATGCCTTTGGCGGTTCCGCCCTCACCGCCGACATCGCCGTGCCCAAGGCTCGCTCACTCGAAGCCATGAGTCACGGCATACCGATTACGTACGTGCCGGCGCGAAACACCATCTTTCTTTCGTTTGCCCTCGCCTGGGCCGAGGTGCTGGAGAGCTCCGACATCTTCATCGGCGTCAACGCGCTCGATTACTCCGGCTATCCCGATTGCCGCCCCGAATTCATCGACGCCTACCAGCGCATGGCGAACCTCGCCACCAAGAGTGGCGTCGAAGGCCGCACCCATCTCACCATCCACACGCCGCTCCTTCGCATGACGAAAGCGGAAATTGTCCGGCTCGGCGCGGAGCTGGGCGTTCCCTTTGGCCTGACTCATAGTTGTTACGACCCGCTTCCCGACGGCCTCCCCTGCCGGCAGTGCGATGCCTGTCTGTTACGTCAAAAAGGTTTTTCGGAGGCTGGAATTGAAGATCGCTGAGCTGTTCTACTCTCTGCAGGGAGAAGGAGCGCTGATCGGTGTGCCCTCGGTCTTCATCCGCACCAGCGGCTGCAATCTCCGTTGCGCCTGGTGCGACACGCCCTACACTTCCTGGAGTCCGGAGGGCGCGGACCTCTCGCTCGACCAGATCGTGAACGAGGTCAAAGCTCACCCCGCCCGCCACGTTGTGGTGACCGGCGGCGAGCCCATGATTCAGCCCGAGATGATTCCGCTAACCGAGCGCCTGCGCGGACTCGGCCTGCACATCACGGTGGAAACAGCCGGCACGGTATTCCGGCCCGTTGCGTGCGACTTGATGAGCATCAGCCCCAAGCTCTCGAATTCCACGCCCAACGGCGAATGGGCGGCGCAGCACGACCGCCTCCGCATCCAGCCGGGTATCTTGCGCCAATTGATGGAGCGCTACGATTACCAGCTCAAATTCGTGATCGAGAAACCGGCGGACCTCGAGGAAGTTCGCGGTCTGATCGAAGCTCTCCCTGCCGACCCCCGCCGCATCGTCCTCATGCCCGAGGGCACCGATCGCGACACCCTCCGCGAACGCAGCGTCTGGCTCGCCGAGATCGCCAAAGCCGAAGGCTACCGCTTCACCCCGCGCCTCCACGTCGAACTCTGGGGCAACCAGCGCGGCGTATAGAATAAAGCACGTGCCTCACACAACCGCGCTCCTTGCCGACCCCATCTACCGCGAGCACCTGGTTGGCCGCGATCATCCCGAGCGCCCCGAGCG
>Ga0070713_100001477_pt1 | contig 14997 bp, 3 predicted proteins | sample LARL82metaG_FD_65465 | JGI IMG/M metagenome (GOLD analysis project Ga0070713, IMG submission 65465) | Corn, switchgrass and miscanthus rhizosphere microbial communities from Kellogg Biological Station, Michigan, USA - LAR L8-2 metaG | ecosystem: Host-associated > Plants > Roots > Rhizosphere ...
TTAGCTCAGCAGGCATGGGGTTCCAGACTGGAACCAGAGACTGCAGACTAGAGGTGGCCTCCTCTTGATGGAAAGATTCTTTAGGCGGTTGCGGATTCTTTTTGGCTGGAGCAGGAATCCAGTATCGTTCCCGCAGGAAGGGATAAGTGGGAAGCGAGATGCGTTTCGGAGCGCTTGATTTGTGAAGCAGACGCCAATCGATTTTCGCTCCGCATACCCACAACTCTGCTAACTGCAAGAGTTGCTTCTGCTCGATAAGACCCCGCAGGGCGGTTTCTTCGGCAGGGCCAGCCGCTGCCCGGGATTTCGCTTCTTTGCTCCTGATGTTATTGCGATAGCTGTCTTTCGGCAGCTCGCCGCCTTCAAGTATCTTTTCGAACTTCTGTCTCAAATCCTCAAGACTTGAAATGACCAGCGCCAGCCGCTCCGGCATCTCATCTCTTCCAGCCTGCAACGTGTATGCAAAGTCAATCAATTCGACGTCTTCCTTCGCGAGGCAGGCATGCATTGATGCCACATACTCTTTGAGCCGGTCTTCATCCTTCGCAGACAGCACGATCAACTGCGGTCCGGGGTCATGCACCTGAGATTGGCGTTTCGGCGGTATATATTCTTCCAGCACGATATGCGCATTGGCTCCGCCGAAACCAAACGAACTCACTCCCGCCCGCCGCGGCAAAAGCGAGCCATTTTCGTCGCGTGGGGCTTCCCATGGCGTGAGTTTGTCCGCTATATAGAAGGGAGTTCCCTTGAGGTTGATGTAAGGATTGAGCTCTTCAAAATGGAGGTTGGCAGGAATATGTTTGTGCTTAATGGCCAGCAGGGCTTTGATCATGCTGGCAATACCTGCGGCGGTCTCCAGGTGGCCGATGTTGGTCTTGACTGAACTCAAACCGCAATGAGGAGCTGTTGCGGGAGCTTTTTTGTTCTTCTTGTACAGTTCGGAGAATGCTTTGCTGAGCGCCTGAATTTCAATTGGATCTCCCAGGCTGGTGCCCGTTCCGTGGCATTCAATATAGCCGACAGTGGTGGGATCGATGTGCGCCCTTTCATAAGCTTCAACCAGAAGGGTGCTTTGCGCCGACGAATTCGGCGCTGTCAGCGTTGTCACCCGGCCGCCGTGGTTCTCCGCCGTTGCCTTAATCACCGCGTAAATGTGATTTCTATCAGCCTCAGCAGCCGCGAGTGGCTTCAGGAAAATTGCTCCGCAACCTTCTCCTCGCACATAGCCGTTTGCTCCCTTATCAAATGTTTTGCATTTTCCATCGCTGCTCAACATTCCGGCGGTGCCAAAGGAGATGTACGCGGCGGGGCTCAACATCACCTGTACTCCGCCCACGATCGCCATATCACAACTTCCCGTGTGGATTGACTCAATGGCCCGGTGCAGCGCCACCAGTGAACTGGAACAGGCAGTATCAATGGGTGCGCTTGGTCCGCGTAAATTGAGCAGGAACGAAACTCGGTTGGCCAGAATGGAGTGCGAGTTCCCGGAAGCTGAATAGCCGTCCACCGCAATCTGCAGGCTATTCATTACGTCAATGTAGTCGTTCGTAGCGACTCCCACGAACAGTCCGGTTTTTGTGCCAGAAAGATCGGAGACCTTGTGTCCGGAATCCTCTATGGTCTTCCACACGGTTTCCAGGAAGAGGCGTTGCTGCGGATCCATCATCTGGGCTTCTCTGGGAGAAATTCCAAAAAACAGCGGATCGAATTTGTCGATCTCCTTCATGAACCCGCCCCATTTGGAGTTCGACTTATTCACTTCCTTGAGTGGATCTCCGTAGTAATCTTCCCAGCGCCAGCGATCACCAGGAATCAGCGTGATCATGTCTTTCGAGTTCTTTAAGTTCTCCCAGAATTCATTCAGATCGCTCGACTGCGGCATCACCCCACTCATGCCGACAATCGCAATAGGCATGTTCTTAAAGCGAAGCTCTGGAGAGAAGCCTCCGCCAGAAGCCACATGCGCTGTTTCCCGATCCAGACTGGCCGGATTCCAAGCCTTGGTGATCTGCAATGTAGTTCCGGGATCAGCTTGAACACCTGCGGGCTTCACGGCCTGGTCTACCGGCGGCGGTGTGGAAGGTGTGCCATCCGCTTTGCCGGAGTAGAATCGCCCAATTTCATTTTTCCGCTCTGTCGCCAGATACTTCGCTATTTCGGCTATCGAGGGGTAATCAAAAAACAAGACGGGCGTTAGATCCAGTTGATATTTCTCATTGATGGTGTTCGCAAATGTAGTCAGACCGATTGAGTCGAACCCCAGATCCAGCAACACCTTCTCTTGCGAAATATCGTCGGCTTCTACCTTTAAGAGGTCCATAACGATCTTTGATAGTTCGTTCTGGAGCCATGCGATGAGGTCCCCGTCTCCCGCTTCAGAAAGCGGCCCGGCCTCGGACCGGTTGGCGGATTGAGTTGGGGCCGCCAGAGCAGCTACTGCGTCATTCTTTTTCCTCAAGCCCCATACCAACTCCACTTTTTCCTGTACGCCTTCAAGCACGGCAAACTGGGTCCTTTCAGAAGCCAGACCTTTCACGAATGCTTCAAGTCCCGTTCGCGCACTCAAAGGTTTAATTCCCATGGTCTTTTTGAAATACGTCTCGCTCTGCTGATCAAGCTTCATTCCGCCATCAGCCCAAATTGACCAATTAATACTCAGCGTCTTGCCGGATCTTGCTCCCTGGGCGCGAAGAAGCTCACGCTTGGCGGCAAAGGAATCCATGAAGGCGCTGGCGAATGTGTAGTCACACTGGCCGGCATTGCCGGTAACGGCCCCAAGCGAAGAAAATGTCACGAAGAAGTCCAGATCTTCATTCTTGGTGGCTTCATCCAGATGAATTGTTCCGTAGATTTTGGGAGCAAAAACCGCCTTCATCTCCTCCGACGTTTTGTTCCTGATCAACGAGTCTCTTAGAACGCCGGCAGCGTGAATGATTCCGTGGATCTTTCCGAAACGCGCTTTGCTCTCGAGGAGCATGGTCTTGACGTCTTCATAGTTGGAAACATCGGCAGAAAGGTAAAGCACCTCTGCGCCTGACTTTCTGATCTCGTCTAACTTGCTGTTCCCTTCCACTGACAGACTGGAGCGACCGGTGAGCACCAGCTTGGCCTTAAACTCTTTAGCCAGGAACTCAGCGAAAAGCAGGCCCAGACCACCTGCGCCTCCAGTAATTAAATAAACGCCATTTTCCTTTAAGCTCACGCCTTGCGATGGAGAGGGCTTAACTGCTTCTGCAGGTTCAAGAAATCTGAGCTTTTTGGTGTGCCGCTCGTTCGCCTCATAGCGGATCGCGGTTGCATCCTGTGTGCGTGCCTGCAATTCTGCTGATATTGCGTCGAGGATCTGCTCGTAGCCGACGCTCTCTTGCCGGACTTCAACCGTTTTGCAGAGGAGTTTGGGGTACTCTAAACGCAGTGTGTTGGCGAAGCCCGTCATGGCATCGTTGTGCGCCTGGGTTTCACCTTGAATTGTCGAATAGAGATAGAGCAGTTGGACTTGTCCTTCCAGTTTGTGCTTGATAATGGATTGGCATACAAAAAGGAAGGAAATAGCGCCGCGATCCAGAGATTCTTCCAGATGCAGATCAGCGCTATGGGCAGGCGAGACAAAGCAGATGTTTTCGAGTGGACATCGTTTTTCAATCAGGCAGTCAAAGAGCTGTGCAAAATCTTCTTTATTTCGTGGATTGATTTCGTAGCGCTGCTCGCCCAGGTCCTGGAAACTGTTTCCCGGGCGTACCAGGATGATCTGATCGGAATTCGCCCCTGCTTTTTTGAGGCGCTCGCAATAAAGATCACGCAAGGTCTCTTCGGTATCAAAAAGCACCATGGAAGGGGGACTGGCCGGCGTTGTCTCTTTCAGGACTGCCACGGCTTTCTCCCAATCATATGAGTAATAGAGCCTGGCAAAACCATCCGCGTCCGTATCCTGTGCCGCTTTCTTGTGGACCTCGCGAAGAGGAACACCCATCGATTCACGGATTCTGACAAGAATCTTTCCCGTTTGATCCACGATCAGTACATTGGATTTGACCGTGCGCGAGCTACCACTTTTCTCTTTCTTGTCCTCTTTCGCCTCAGTTACATAGCTGAAACAATCCGGCTGAAGGGGATGCAGAATTTCAACTTCGCCAATGGAAAACGGAACAAACATCTCGTCCGCTTTGGCGCCGAGCTGAGCGCCCATCCCGGCTTGTAAAGAGCCATCGACCAGAGAAGGATGGAGGACCATGCTTTGCAAGTCTGCCTGCCGAAATTCCGGCAGCTTCAGGGTCCCCAGTATTTCGTTGTCGTTCTTGTAGACTTGCTGGAGGACTTGAAAACTCGGGCCCAGACTTAAGCCGAATGATTTGAAAAGAGGATAAACACTCTTTCCTTCGATTACGGGAGCGCATCTTGCGCGAATGCTCTCCAGATCAATATGTTCCGGCTCCGCAGAGGCTTCCTCTCTGGTGGTATACAGAAGCATTCCCTGGGAATGAAGCACTTTGTTGTTCTTGGCGTCGTAGCTAAATACTTCAAAGCGAACGGTGGCCTCGTTAGGCTTCAGTTCGACAAACACTTCCTTGGTTTTCGATTCCTGGAGTGAAATTGGGCTCACCCACACAATATTCTTGATTTTCTGCACTCTTCTGCCTGCAGCGACTTCTCCCGCCTTCCTTGCTAACTCGAGATAGGCCACACCCGGAAGCGTAGGGATATTTGCTACATGATGGTCATAGAGGAAAAAGTCCCGCTCATTAAATGTCTTCTTGAAGAGCTGGCGGTCAAAAGTCGACTCATTGCTGTCGATTAGCGGATGCATCCCCGTTACCGCCTGCAATGAATTACATATAGGCGTCCTCTCATAGGCCCAGTGCCGCTTATCGGCAAAGGGGTAGGTGGGCAGGGAAAGTTTTTTTCCTGAACCAGCCGGGCGGAATCCCTGCCAGTCTGCAAGCAGGCCTTCCACCCACATCTGGACGAGTCTGTTAAGGTCTCGATTCTGCAGGAGCAGGCGGGTGAACTCTTCTTTTTCTCTACGGTTCAGGAAGCGCGTAATGCCTTCGGCGCTCTTCACATGACCGTGGGCAATCTCTTTGCCGGCCCGTCCTGCGATGAAGCTGTTTAACTTTTCAAGTAGCTCTTCCCTTGTTTTGGCCAGGATAGCAAGGCGATGATCGAATGATTTGCGGCCGATTTGCAATGTGTATGCGACGTCATTCAGGTTCGGCTGCGCTTGCTGCAGAAATTCCGCCAGGCGAATTGCTGTTTCACGCAACTGATCTTCATTTCTGGCCGAGAGAGGGAATATCTGCTGGCCGGGCTGGTCTGGCTGCTCATTTGTCTGTTCGGCTGCCTCGTAGCTTTCCAGGATAATGTGAGCATTTGCGCCACCCGCGCCAAAGGAACTAATTCCCGCGCGCAACGGCTGCAGACCATCCACCTCCCTCGGCTTCCAATCTTCCAAACTCTGCACCACGTAGAAAGGTGAATTCTGGAAGTCGATGAATTCATTCAACTCGGCGGAATGCAGAGACGGAACAAGTTGACGGTGCTTCATTTGGAGAAGCACCTTGGAAATACCCACTACACCTGCCGCTGCTTCCAAATGTCCTATGTTGCTTTTGATGGATCCTATCGCGCAGGTTTGATTTTGCACATGGTCCGCGCCATACACATTGCTCAAACCGGTGATCTCAATCGGGTCACCCAGTTCCGTGCCGGTGCCATGTGCTTCTATGTATCCAATGCTCTTTGCGCTGATATTGGCTTTTTCAAGCGCCGCTGCAACCAGGTTGGATTGCGCCTTCGGATTTGGAACGGTATAGCCGCTGGTCCGTCCACCGTGATTGACAGCAGCGCTCTTAATCACACCATAAATGTGGTCGCCATCCTGCACAGCCCGATCCAGCGGCTTCAGAAAGAGCGCGCCAATCCCCTCTCCTCCCACGTAGCCATTGGCTCCCTTTCCAAAACTACGGCAGACACCATCCGGCGACAGTGCGCCGCCTGCGCGATTGATATCGAATTTTGCCTGGTGAAGATCCAGATTTACGCCACCGGCGATGGCAGCAGAGCACTCACCGGCATAAATGGCTTCACAGGCAAGATAGACTGCCGTCAGACTGGAGGAACAGGCGGTATCAATCGTCAAGCTGGGCCCGGAAAGATTCAGGCAATACGAAACACGGTTGGCGATGCTCCACAAAAATGAATTAGGAATAACCTGGTTTCCGGCGTGCTTCTCCTCAACCCCAAGCATTTGATACATCGCCCATACAGCTCCAACGAAGACACCGATATTTCGCGGCTGGTCTTCGCGCGCCAGTATCTCCGGGTAGTACCCTGCGTCCTCAATTGTTTCCCAGGCTACTTCAAGAAACAGTCTCTCTTGAGGGTCCAGCATCTCTGCTTCTCTGGGCGAGATGTTAAAGAACAGAGAATCGAACTTATCTATATCGTCGATGAAGCCGCCACGGTATCTCTCCAGGCTTCCGTGCTGGAGACGCCATTCATAACGGTTCGTTGGCATCTCCTCGACGCAGTCTCTGCCTTGCGCCAGGTTTTCCCATAGCTCTCTCAGGTTCTTTGCCTTTGGATAGCGGCCAGCCATTCCGACAACAGCAATGTCCTGCCTGCGCCGCGACTTCGAGGTTTCGTCAATCTGCATTATTTCGGCCTGTGAAGGGGCCTTTTCAACGGTCACCGTCTCGTATGATGAGGAACCCTGCCCGGGACTGGGTGAAACAACTGCCAATGCGGAGGAATCGAAAGCGGGTTCTTTTCTTTGCGGCGCCACACTGGTGGAGTCTTTTTGGGATATGGGGTTTGCGGCGACGCGGTGATACTTCACAAGCTTGTAGCGTGTATGTATGTCTCCCGACGCCTGCGGGATTTTGCTTTCCAGGACAATTTCCGGAATGTTTACCTTCTCGCCAAATACACGGACGAGCCGATCAATGATACTGTCGATCTCGTCCTTTTTAAGACCGATCGGGATGGCCATGCGGACCAACTTGTTGATGGAAGTATGTTTTTGCATTCCCACGCTGTGGGCGGCAGCACGAATCCCGGTGTTCAGATACAGCCAGGCCACAAATGAAGCAACCGGATCCTGAAAATCCTTGAACTCCGGTATTTGTTCTACATCGATTAATACGCAGTGCCCTCCGGCCGGATGTACGACGGGAACGTTGTGCTCATTCAGTGCCCGCCAAATCAGCCGGACTCCTTCCATCCTGCGCAGCACTCTGGCTTCAATCTGCTTTCGATTTTCCAGTGCAAGCGAAATTATCTTCTTATCGATCAGATCGATCCCAACTTCTTCTTCTGAAACCAGCTCTTCAAGCCTGTGAAACAGGCTGGTGTCATTGATGGCGATAATGCCGCCCTTGTTTACACAGAAATCCTTGGTCAGGCTTCCGATCACGGCATCCGCGTAGGAGAATGTCTCCCGGGCTACGGTCCATATGCTCTTGCCCGCGCATTCTTTTTCCCGTTCAATCAGGAGCTGCGCGTTCTCCACAGCGCGTGTGCCGTCAATGATTAGAGGAATGGAATGTTTGCCGAGCAGCGCTTTTACATCTCTTATGTGCTGCATGGATACGGGAGAACCGCCGGCAGCGTTGTTGCCCAATTCAATGCAGACCATGACAATTGCGTCCGGATCTTTCGCCACCTGCGACTGCAGCATGTCCCAGGCCATGTTGCCTTTGTAAGGTTCCGCTGAGTTCAGATGGAAGAGCGCTGGATGAGGCGCTTCTACCGGAGTGAAGTCTTTATCGATCTGATGAAAGATTGTGCTGGGGAATAGTAAATTCTGGAGCACTTTCCCCTTCTTCAGCCATGCCTTGAAGAAGATGCGCTCGGCTCCCTGGCCAGAACCGGTAAGGACAAAATGCGCGAACGGAAATATCGCCCTCAAATTGCCCTCTATATTCGTGGGCTGTTGAAGCGCCGCATGCAGATGCTTCATTTGCGTCTGTATTGCAGGCATCTCCAGTTGGGCCCAGGAGTCTGTCTTTAAGTCAAAATCAACGTGTTCGTGGGAAATATTGAGCGGATTGAATGCGAAATCAGACAGAATGCCCGCCCGGTCCTTCCTTTCAATTGCCTGCGGCCCGCACGTTGCCTCGACCGGCTTTGAAGCCGTCGAGAGAGGAGCCGCGGATTTTGCAGCGGCCGTTGGAGCGTCATGTCGCGCCTCTCTGAAGTTATGGTTCTCTTCATCTGATGTCTGCATCTTTTCAGGATCGGCAATCATCATGATGACGTCGATAACATTGTCAGCATTGGCACTCCCCACCGGTCGGCAGAGGAAGATCGTTTTGGTCTCGGGGCGAAACTTGTTTTTGAACTGAAGGTTTCCTTCGTCATTGAAAATATGCTGCTCACGAAGGTCATCCAGGATCTTATCTACCTCGTGATCGGCATTGGGCGAGGGAGAGAGTTTGCACCCGTAGGTCCCGCCCAAACTCAACACTTCGCACCCTTCTGCTGCAAGAATCTCTACGATGCTTGCTATCGCAAACTCAAGTCCTCCCATGACCATGTCGGGAGGATAGAATTCCAGGTCCATTAAATAGCCGTTGGCTTCCGGACACATCGCAGTGATGAGGATGACACTTTGCAAAACGTCGTCTCGATACGTCAGGAACAGCCGGTGCTCGGAGCCTAACGTGCCGGCAAGTATCTCCTCCTTCACATCGCGCACCAGCGGATTGACCATTGTCTTGGTTGCGCACCATTGATCGATAATCCTGACAATATTCGCATCAGTTTCTCGATTGGAGCCGCAGCGGTATTCCTGTGTATTGCACGCTCCGGATTTCTGGAACTTCGAAACTTGATAGCGCAACCGGCGCATGGCTCCGCCGTCAAGGGAAAACTCCTTCAGATTGGTTATTCGCTGTAATGCGCCAAATGGCGTGGCGGAAAAAGCCGTGCCGTTGATTGCCTCAATTCTTTCGTCCGCAAGAATGTTGAGCTGGAACTTTTTTGTCTCGCAATACCGGCACACTTCCTCCAGCAGATCGGGCAGATAATCCCGCGGTCCCGTATATCCGTAGACCAGGAAAATATTTTTGCTCCGCCCATAATTCAAATAGCCGCGCCTCGCGCTACCGATGAACAAATTAGGCGCAATTTTTCTTGTGCCGCGAGATACGCAACCCTCTATCTTGTAGCGGCTAAAAAGGTTTTGGATGAGTTCCTGCAATTCCGGGTGTTTTAAGGCTTCACTTTCCAGTATGCAGATGGGTGCTGCTGAACTGATAGCCGGTGCCCGGGTTGCTGCCGCTTTTGGCGCTTTAAGAGTTCCTGCTGGTTTTGGCTTCGCGCCATTAGCATGAACAAACGACTGCGCACCCAGTAGCTCTTGCGAAAACTTGCCGGCCAGCGTCGCCTCATGCTTCTCGACAAAGTACTTTGCTAAATCGTCGATATTGAAATTCTCGAAGAGCAGGCTCTTGGGTAATCTGCCAAAATCCAGTTCCAGTTTTTTGATGATCTTCAGCACACAGAATGAATTAATGCCTAATTCGCCAAATGGAGCCGATGAATCGAACTCTGCATCGAGAGAGCCGGAAGCCTCCGAGATGACGGCTTTCAGATAGGATTCGGTTAATTCATGCAGTTGTTCGGTATGAGTCATTTGCGGCGACCTGACGAAATATTGTCTGATTGAACGGATTGCTCCAGCAGCTTGCGTTTGGCTAGACCTTCTCTATGGACGCTCTTTACGTGTGATACTTATCGTAAAGACTAAGGATCTTCCGGTAGGTTGGATTGTCCCACTGAAATCCTGTGAGATCTTCGTCCAGTTTGATCGAGTTTCTCAACTCCTCCGGAAGCCGGGCGGCTTTCTTGTCTTCCACAGAAGATCCAGGCTTGTCCAATTTCATGGCGGTGCCATAGGGCTCAAGCGGCCCATAGTGGTGCGTGGAATGTTGAAAAATTTCCAGCACTCGTCTTGGCAATTGCGGATAGATTCCAGGAATATATTGATGCAGTTGAATGTCCAGCTTGACTTCCATCGTATAAATCGCGAACGTAACGAGCGGATTATAAAAGGTGTTTGGCGAGCCGATCGTAAACCGCGTAAACCCTTCTAAGAACCCGTTTTCTGCTACTGCGATCAAAGCAGAAGGGATCGCGTCATGATGCGTTCCGTGAAGAAATATGAATTCAAGCTCGGCGTTGTGTCCCAGCCAGTGGTCGCGATAGTACCAGGCGTTATAGGCTTTGGCCCACCGCCGGTAAATCCTGACATTCAGCAGGCACACCACCGGAAGAAAGATGATTGAGAATCTCGAATAACTGATTACGAGGAACCAGGGCGCAAGCAAGACGATGTGCGTCAGGATTCCGGTGCAGTAAGCGTGCAGGATCTCCAGAGTGATATTGGTATTCTCTTTGATTGCCCGTCTCCACGAGGTCTGCAGCAGTATCTCGCGCACCAGTTCTTTTTTCGCCAGATGGTCAACCAGAATAGCTGTTCTGAATATGGTGATCCCGAGAAAATGGATATAAAGCAGATAAACAGCAATCTTGCGTACAAGTTCCACATGATGAGGCAGGTTCGGCGTTGCAATAATCAAGGCATTTTCCAGCAACAGAAGGCCAACGGCAGCGAAATACATTGGACCCAGGTTCTGGAGCTTGTAAAGCAACATATAAAGAAAATCTTGCGGCCTTCTCAAAATCAAAGGAACCCGCAATTCGATGCCGTGCCTGACTATGAACATGGAGAGGGTAAAGGCGCATAGTGCAAGGCCAAGAATCGACATCGGCCCCCAACCGTATGACAGAATCATGACCAGTGTGGTCAGCGAGAGCATTACCACGTAATCGAGAAAATCCCGCTTGTAGTAAACGGCCCGGGGTTTCCTGGTTCCATATAACCTATGGAAAATGGCTGGATCGCTCTTAATCATGACATTGCCCAGGGCATCTGGTTGTAAGGAGATGTTGCACTTCGACGGGCTTTCTGCACTCCATCTAACGGCGGAGTAACAAAAGGAGTTGAACGATGTAGCAGGTGCTGTTCTGTCTCACCTATGCCAGAAGACTGAACTGCACTACAAATGCTGCGCGCTTACCTTTGTTGAAATGTACTTTGTTTCTGATCTAAAGGACTGGAGGCAGCGGAGAGAATTGCACTCCCGATGATCTCCTTTGCAGGGAGACGCCTTACTGTCTTGGCTACGCTGCCTCTTCTTGAGAAATGGAACGCGACACGTCATCGGCAAGAACAGAGCAGACTTGTCCGTAACGAACAACACATGTCTGCCGGGCAGATGGCGTAAGAATTGATTTCATGCGTGTATTACTCGTCGCGCATTAATATCAAAGGATCGACAGCCAGGGCGCGCTGTGATGGTATCCATGTAGCCAGCAATCCCAGCAACAGCATAGTCACTACAACACCCACTAGGACCAGCGGATCGCGGGGCGTGGCCTGATATACGATGAAAGCCAGCCCCCTGCTTCCGAGAATTCCAAGGAGTATTCCGGCCACTGAGCCCAGAGCCAGTAATTTGAATGACCGTCCTAACGCCGCGCCTAATACTTCTTTTCGCTGTGCACCAAGCGCCATGCGAAGTCCCAACTCCCGCAGGCGCTTGCTGACCGAGTAGGCGGCCATTCCAAAAATGCCGGTGATGGACAGCATCGCACCCATCACTCCCAGTAGCCCTAGTGACACCGTTGCCATACGCGAAGCAAAGAACGCCCCGTCCATTTCCTGTTTCCACGGCTCCATATAAAATGGCAGCCCTTTGTCCAGGTCTCTCATTCGTTCCCGCATTGCGCTGGCCAATTGCTGCGGATCGCTGTTCGAGCGCACGATCAGCCATGTTTGACTGGCTGGCGATTGCAGGATAGGGAGAAAGAGCGCCGGCTGTTGCTCTTCCGTGAGGCTGAAATACTTTCCGTCTTCTACAATGCCCGCCACTTCTATCCGCGTACCATCTGCTATTTTGAAGTATTTGCCGACCGCGTCTGTTGCTGACCCAAGCACCTTCTCAGCAAACTGCCGGTTCACTATCGCCACGCGTGGAGCGTCTTTGTCGTCATGCCATGAAAACGTTCTGCCTGACAGCAAAGTTGTCTCTGCCGATTCAAAGTATTTCGGCGATATCCGATATGTGTAAGGCCGGGCAAGCGTATTCCTTGCTGTCAAATCTGCCGTTTTGTCGTCAAAGACGCTGGATCTCGATCCGCCCATCGATAATGGTGGCTGGTCAACCATGCCTACGGACTTGACGGCAGGAATGCTCTCCATAGCTGTGATCATGCGTTTTTGCATCGCCGGCGCCTTGTCGCCGGTGTAACCGGCCATGCTCAAATCTGTATTCGCCAGCATGGTGTTCCGTGGTTCAAAACCAAAATTGCTGTTCAGGGCGCGCACCAATCCACGCACCGCAACCATGGAAAACGTTACGAGTACAGCGCAGATCGCGATTTGTGCCACCAGCAACACATCTCTAAACGTAAGCCGCCGCCCCATCGGAACGGTTGATCCCGTCTTGACAACTTCATAAGGACTTGCCTTAAACACCTGGCGCACTGGAACCATGCCGAAGAGAATGCCGCTCACCAGCGCCAATAGCAAAGCTGCTGCATACACCCTAGCGTCCGGATTTACCGGAATATTCAAAATCGGAAACCGCGGAAATGGCTGCCATAAGCTTAACTCCCGCAACAGCACTATGCTGGCCACCAGCCCCATGACGCCGCCTGCAACGGAAATCAACATGGCTTCAGTTAACAATTGACGCAAGATCCCTTTGCGGCTCGATCCCAGCGCCAGTCGCAGCGCAACTTCGCGGGAGCGGTCGGCGGCCCGCGCAGCGAATAAGCTGCCTAGATTGGCGCAAGCTGCCAGCAGAATTAATCCGGCTACCAGCAGCAGACCTGCAAGAAACATCTGCACAGGACGGCCGATGAAGTTGCCGTAAAGACTGGGACGAACCAGATTAAAGGTCATCTTCGCATCATCTTTGGGATAATTCTGTTCCAGGTATGAGCCAATCGAATTCAGGTCGGCCGCGGCCTGTTCCGGAGTGACTCCAGCCTTCAAATGTCCCAGCACCTCGAGAACCCAACGTTTCCCGCGGACATTCAAAAGGCTTTCTCCGTGTATCTGCTCCTGATTCACGATCGGCACATAGAAATCCGGCGAGAAAAACAATAAGGTTCCCTTAAACTTAGGTGGTGCTACCCCGATGATGGTGAAAGGATACTTGTTCAGCTCGACTGTACGGCCCACCACCCCGGGGTCATCCTGAAAATGAGTGTGCCAATAACCGTAGCTGAGCACAATGTATGGCGCACTGTTAGGACCATGTTCATCAGCCGCATGAAAGAAACGGCCCATGTAGGGCCGAATACGCAATCCATCGAAATAATTTCCGCTGGTTTCATAAATCCACACGTGAAACGCATCTCTGCCGGTAGCCACATCTGCCTGATCGATGTTGTAAGCGAGTAGTTCATCGAAACTGCGGTTGCGGTCGCGTAAATCGAGGTAGTCGGGATAGGACTGGTACCCGGTGCCCAGCCGCTCGAGTCCGTACAGGCTCCCCGCGTTCGGCACGTTCAGTGGGCGCAGTATGAGCCCATTCAGTACGGCAAAGACGACAGCATTGGCCCCGATTCCCAGCGCCAGCGTCAGAACCGCGGTGATTGTGAATCCGGGTGATTTACGCAACAGGCGCAGGCTGAAACGAACATCACGTCTTAGGTTCGCGATAAAACCGCCGCCCAGCGCATCGTGGCTGCCGGCAACAGAATCAGTCGAGGCCGATAATTTCATACATGCTCCTGATTATTATGGGAGAAAGTTAGCCCACCGTTTCCCCGGGTGTCAACACGGAAACAGAGCAGGTGCCGGCTCTTTATTGCGGCATGTTCCAGCGCCCGGCTACACCTATTCAGCCAAGGACTTCTGGCGAGATATGTCATCTCGCAGACATCGCGGAGAGAGATTCAGTGTCCCTTGCCTGTTGAATTTGCTGCACCAGTCGCGTCAACACATTTCCAGGTCCCATTTCCTTGAATTCTGTCACGCCTTGGCTGATAAGAAAACGCATGCTTTGGTTCCATTGGACTGAATGCGTGATTTGCTTTACCAGCATTGATTTGGCTGAGTCCGATGCATTTTGGAGCGGATAGGGCTGCGCGGTTGCGTTGGCAATCACAGGCGTCTTTGGCGCGGCAAAAGACATGGGCGTCAGAAAATCAGCGAAAGCTCTGGCTGCATCAGCCATATACCTTGAATGAAAGGCAGCGCTGACCTGCAGAGGCATATAGGTCCGCGCTCCTCCTTTTTCGAAAATCGGTCCGGCGCGCTTAATGTCGTCGACCGGCCCTGACAGCACAATCTGCGAGGGCGAATTGAAATTGGCGACATCAAGACTCTCCAGCCCGTTTTCTCTCATGAGCTTTGCGATGGCGTCCGCGCTCAGGCCGATCACGGCGCCCATGCCGCCATTCCTGGCCTGTGACATCAGCTCGCCACGTCTCTTGACCAGACGCAGACCGGCTAGAAAATCGAACACTCCCGCCGCAAGTAATGCATTGTATTCACCCAAGCTATGTCCTGCTACGTAATCAGGCCTCGTGCCCTCACTCACAGCCTTATAGAAGTGCAGCGCGTTGACCACATAGAGGCTGGGCTGGGTGAATTGTGTTTCTTTCAGGCGATTATCCGCGTCTTCCAGGCACAGCTTGCGCATGGAATAGCCCACAATAGCATCCACTTCTTTCTCGACCGTGGTGTATTCACGAACTTCATCAAATAAACCCTGGCCCATGCCGCGTTTCTGTGAACCCTGTCCGGGAAAGATAAAAGCAATCATTGGACTCTCCTGTTGTGATTATTCGTAATCGCAGATGCTTGAATGTTGAGTAATTGTTTGTCTGTGGTGGCCGTCAATTTCTCACAGCCGCCAGTACGGCATTCAGGTTCTTCTGATCAACCCCGAAGGGTGTCAGGATCGCGTGTAC
>Ga0070713_100001478_pt1 | contig 14988 bp, 12 predicted proteins | sample LARL82metaG_FD_65465 | JGI IMG/M metagenome (GOLD analysis project Ga0070713, IMG submission 65465) | Corn, switchgrass and miscanthus rhizosphere microbial communities from Kellogg Biological Station, Michigan, USA - LAR L8-2 metaG | ecosystem: Host-associated > Plants > Roots > Rhizosphere ...
CAAGAGACCAGTACGAATTGTGCCGGTACCGTCGAAGGGCTTACAACCTCAGACTGCTGTGCATGAGGGTCTCGTCCACCTCGTTTACTTCGCAGGGGACCCAAAGCACGGCGATGTGTTTTACACAAGATCGGACAACTTCGGTGACACATTTTCCCCGCCCGTTCGCGTGAACAGTCAGGAAGCAAGCGCCATCGCGATGGGCACAATCCGAGGCGCCCAGATCACGGCAGGCAAACGAGATCGTGTCCATGTATCGTGGAAACGGATCAGATACCGCGGAACCCCGAGAACCCGAGGGGAAACCTTGCTCACGTGGGTGGAGGGCTCCGGTTGGCAGCGTGGCGGCGTGTTGAGTTGGCAGATCTTTGATCCGAAGGGGCGGCCATCGGTTGCCTGTGAAGTCCGGCAGAGCGTACCCGTGTGGAGTTTTCCTGCGGTATTTGTCCGCCCTGATGAGGGTTTCACCATAGTAGTTTGATGAATCGCAGCGATACGAGGTGGCCGGACCAGGGGGGCCGGCGCAGACGAGGGCGTCTGCTCCACGCTCTGTTTTCACGTATTATTTTGATATGGTGAAAATCGTTGTCCTCATCGTGGCTCTGGTTGGCTGCGCTGCCGCGCAGATGGTGCATGCGCCCACTGACGTCAAGCCGGGAAGCATTACCTACGAAGAGATCGCGTATCCGTATCCAGTGCAATTCCTGCCGCTCACGCTCTACGGTCAGGATGTGCGGCTAGCGTACATGGATGTGCCGCCCGCGGGCCAAGCCAACGGCCGGACTGCGGTCCTGTTCCACGGCATGAACTTCGGAGGATTTTATTTCTCAGGGCCGATCGAACTGCTCCGCAAAGAAGGCTTCCGCGTGGTGGTGCCGGATCAGATCGGTTTCGGACGGTCTTCGAAGCCGATCATCCCGTACAACTTTAACGATATGGCGTACAACAGCCGGAAGCTGCTGCAGTCGCTGGGCGTGACGAAGGCCGTGATCATCGGCCACTCGATGGGCGGAATGCTGGCTGCGCGGTTCGCGGCTTCTTATCCCGATGTCACAGAGCGCGTGGTGATCTACAATCCGATCGGACTCACCGACACGCGCTACGAACAACCGTGGCGGACTGCCGATGAATCGTACAAGAGATACATGGAGGCAAGCCACGATCAGCTCTACCAGCAGTATTCGGCCACGATCCATCGCTACTTCCCGACGCCGGGCTCGTGGAAGGCGGAATACGAGCAGTACATTCGCATCCTCTATACGCCGACGCTGAGCTCGGACTGGCCGCGATTCGCTATGGTGCGCTCGATCCTGCAGCAGATGCCGTATCTCGATCCGGTGGTTTACGACTGGGCCAAGATCAAGGTGAAGGCGCTGGTGCTGGGCGGCGACAAGGATACGCCAGATTTTCCGGAGCGCGCCAAGCATATCGCCGATACGATTCCGGGGGCCGAGCTCGCTTTGCTGCCGGGTCTGGGCCACGTTCCGCATATTCAGGCACCGGAGGTGTTCAACGCGGCGCTGCTGAAGTTCTTGAGAGAGGATGCGGGGGCGGCGACTCATACGGCGGTGAAGTAGGAGGGCACGGAGCCGGACCAGGGGTCCGGCGCGGACGAGGGCGTCCGCCTCACAACGTCAAGATCGGATATGCTGGCTGCCGCTGTCTGGAGGTCCTACAAGCCTAAGAGTCCTATGTAACCTAATTAAACTTTGGTGTACCATTAATTAAAGCTGTTTATCAGAGGATAAGGAGCGGGAAATGATCGGTGCCAAGTTGCAGCGTCTAATTTTGCGCAGCGCGGTTCTTTTAGGGTTAGCGAGCCTTGCGATCGCCGGAGAGCCGGCCAGCACTGTTGCGGGCGCAGCCAATAAACCCGTGACCTTCACCAAGGACATCGTGCCGATCTTCCAGGAGAAGTGCCAGGACTGTCATCGCAAAGATTCGATGGCTCCGATGTCGCTAGTAACCTACGAAGAGACGCGACCATGGGCGCGGTCGATTAAGGAACGCGTGGTGACGCACCAGATGCCTCCGTGGCATCTCGACAAAACGGTTGGCATTCAGCATTTCCAAAATGATCGGTCGCTGAGCGACGAGCAAGTGGAGACGATCGCTCGCTGGGTGGATGCCGGTGCGCCGCAGGGCGATCCGAAGGACATGCCTCCTGCCAAGCAGTTTCCCGACGACAACACCTGGGCTTTGCAGAAAGTGTATGGCCGTCCTCCCGATATGATCATCAAGTCGGATCCCTACACGATGCCGGCCGTCAGTCAGGACCAGTGGTGGAAGCCGACCGTCGATCTGAACCTGACGGAACCTCGGTGGGTGCGCGCGGTTGAGATGCGTCCGGGGACGCCCGCGGGGCGCAAGATCACACATCACGCACTGGCGCACCTCATCCAGAACGATACTGATCCGGCCGCGAAGAACGGACCGGACGATGACGCCGGCCCGGGTGCGGCTCAAGGCGGAGTCTTGATGGAATGGGCCGTCGGAAAGACGGGCGACATCTATCGTCCCAACACCGGCAAGCTGCTGCTGCCGGGCGCGAAGATCTGGTGGGACATTCACTACCACGCCGTCGGCGAGACGATCCGCGATCACGTCGAACTGGCCGTATGGCTTTATCCCAAAGATGAAACGCCGAAGTATCGGACTTATTTGACGGGTTTCCAGGCGACTTCTAATGTCGGCACTCGATTGGACATTCCGCCCAATACGATTAAGGAGACGCAGAGCTTCCACACGTTGAAGGCTCCGGCTATCCTGGGCAATTTCCAACCCCATATGCATCTGCGCGGCAAGGCCATGGCACTGGAAGCCATCCTGCCCGACGGAACGACGCAAATGATCAGCTACGTCGATCATTTCAACTTCAACTGGATGAACAACTACATCTACACCGACGATGCAGCGCCGGTGCTGCCCAAGGGCACCATCATCCATGTGACCGCGTGGCACGACAACACCACGGCGAATCGCAACAATCCAGATCCGAACCAGTGGGTGGGATGGGGCGATCGGACGGTGGATGAGATGGCGCATGCGTGGGTGAACGTGACTTACATCAGCGATGAGGACTATAAGGCATGGGCGGCGACGCACAAGCCACAGCGTTCGCAAACTGCTTCAAATCGACCACAGTAATATGCAAGTAATTCGCCCGAAGGTGACGGCTACGTGGGCCGCCATCGCATTTACCACCGCCGCATTGTTCGGGGCTCCCCAGTTGCCGCTCGAACCGAAGCATGACTCGGGGCAAGGGATCACGGGCGCCTTCGAAGGTTGGTACCCGAACCCCGACGGCACCAACAGCATTCTGATCGGTTACTACAATCGAAATTTAAAGCAGGACCTGGAGATCCCGGTCGGGCCGAATAACAAAATCGAACCGGGTGGGCCCGATCAAGGGCAGCCGACGCATTTCCTACCGGGCCGCCAGTGGGGTGTCTTCACCATCACGGTGCCGAAAAATTTCGGTGATAAGAGGCTCACGTGGACCATCACCGTCAACGGCAAGACGAACGCGATTCCGGTGGACGTGGATCCGCTGTGGGTGGTAGCGCCTTTCAAGGATGCCGAAGACAATACTCCACCGGTCATCAGCTTTGACGAGGGCACAACGATGTTGACGGGGCCACCGCAAGGATTTGCCAAGTCGCTCACTGCCACTGTCGGGGAGCCGCTGCAGCTAAACGTCTGGGTATCCGATGACGCCAAGGTGCCGGTGGGCGCGCTGAGTGCGCCGAAGAGCCCGGCAGCCGTGATCACTTGGACCAAGTTCCGCGGGCCGGGGACGGTAACATTCGCCAAAGAGAAACCGCCGGCCGAGAAGACCGAATGGAAGGCTCCGCCACCGGCGAACTTCAAGGGCAAAGCGACCACTACCGCGACGTTCAGCGAGCCTGGCGATTACATCATCGAAGTCGCCGCGAACGATTGGTCGGGAGAAGGCGGGCGCGGGTTCCAGTGCTGCTGGACTTCGGCTCAAGTCAAGGTCGCGGTCAAAGCGAAGTAACCAGCTTCTTTAGATACGGCACTGCGTTGCGGATATCGGCGATCCGTTCCTGCTGATTTTCGGCTTCACGCTCGATGTTCAGAGGGCCGCGAAAATTGACCTCTTTGAGCTTTTCGACGAAGCGCGGAATGCCGACGCTACCCTGCCCCAACGGGCGTTCGATTCCCAGCGCCTGCGGGCTATCAGGGGGCGGCCAGTCGCCATCTTTGGCGTGAACGGATAGGACGAGCGGCCCGAGCAGGCTCAAGACCTCGATCGGATCGCCTGTGCCATATAGGATCATGTTGGCGGGATCGAAGTTGATCCCGACGTTTGGCCTGGCCACGTCGTTGAGGAAGTGTCGCAACACATGCGCCGGCTCCTGACCGGTTTCGAGCGCGAACGTTTGTCCGTGGCCGGCTGCGTGATCGGCAATGCGTCGGACCATGCCGCTTACTGCGATGTAATCGGGATGGCTCTGGTTTTCCGGAATGAATCCGATGTGGGTGGCGATGCTACCGACGCCGATGGCCGCTGCGAAGTCGCTCACTTCGTAGGTGCGCTGTTCGCGCTGTTGGCGGGTTTCGTTCGGGATGAATCCGACGGTGCGCTGGACGGTCGGGATGTCGGTGTAATCTTCACCGGTATAAGCTGCGAACACGGTCACGATGCTGAACTGGATCTGATCGAGCGCCGCTTTCCATTCGCGGACCAAGCTCGCGTTCAATTCGAGGTCGCCTGGAATTCCCAACTGGCCGCAGCGCACGCCCAGCGACGCAATCTCCTGGAGGGTGTCGCGACCGGCCCAGAACATTACTCCGGTTTCACGATCTTCTAAAGTTGGCACAGGATCCTCTCTCCATTTCTTCTCCGCGATTCCAGTACCCACAGCGCGAGCGCAACCGCGTTGGCCGATTCCTCGGGCGGACACAAGCTGGGGATTTCGCCACGCCGGCAGCAATCGAAAAAATATTCGATCTCGGCGCGGTAGCCGTCCTGTTCTTTCATTGCCAGCGTCTCGACTCCGCCATCGGCGAGGTACAGGGTTGGCGCGCATCCCAGCGAGCTGTACTCCGCCGTGCCGTTTTCGGTTACTACGGTGTACTCCATCGAAAACGGATACGACTTAGGATGATGCCATCCGCCGGTGATGACGGCATTCAGGCCAGCGCTGTAGTGCAGTTCCGCCGTGATCACATCTACGCCGTTAGCGAGGGCTTCGTAGCCGGTTGCCGTCACGGTTTCCGGTTTACCGAATAAGTGGAGGCATAAGTCGATGTCGTGAATTAGTAAGTCGAACACTCCGCCGCCGCTTTGCGCCGGATCGGTCATCCAGGCTGCCCAGGCAGGCGCCGCGCAACGCCGGCGGAACATCGCCCAACATGGCTTCCCGGTGCGACCGGACAACAGAAGTTCCCGCAAGACCACATACATCGGAAAGAAGCGAAGCACCTGGGCCACCATCAGCACGCGTTTCCGCTTTTTCGCCTGAGCGATCATTTGCCAGGCCGCATCCTTGTCGATGGCCATGGGCTTTTCCACTAATACGTGCTTGCCGGCCCGCAATGCTTCGATCGCGACGGGGGCGTGCAGGTTGGTCGGGAGACAGATATCGACGGCGTCGACGGTGGGGTCGGCGATGACTTTGGCGATGTCGCGTTCATCCACCACTTGAATATCCGGAAGCTCGGCGAGGGCTTTGAGATGCGTTCGTCCCATGAATCCCCTGCCGAGCACGCCGACGCGCATAATATTTGAGTGTACAGTGATGCTCCAAGAACGGCTGTCGCGAGATCGCGGCCAAGAAGATCAGTTTCCGCGAGATCGCGGCCAAAAAGAACGGCTGCCGCGAGATCGCGGCCAAGAAGATCAGTCGCCGACGAGGCGTCGGCTGCGGGCCAGGGGGCCTGCCCCACGATTGTAGTGCTGGCCTCCAACTCATCGAGGCGCAAGGAGCTTCTAACGGCGGCGGGCATTCCCTTCATCGCGCGGAGCCCGGATATCGACGAAGTACGCCGGCCCGATGAGCCGGCTGTGGACTACGTGCGCCGTCTGGCAGAGGAAAAAGCTTTTGCGATCCCGATTGCCGCGGGGGAAATCGTACTGGGCGCCGACACGACGGTTGTCATCGAAGAGCAGATCCTGGAAAAGCCCCGCGATCAGGCGGATGCGTTGCGCATGCTTGGCTTGTTATCGGGGCAGGAGCACCAAGTCATTACAGGCATCTGTCTGCGCACAACGGATGTGAAGGTGCTCGATGTTGCCGTGACTAAAGTAAGATTCCTGGCAATGAGCGCGCAAGAACTGACCGATTACGTGGCCAGCGGCGAACCGATGGACAAGGCCGGAGCTTATGGCATCCAAGGGTGCGCCTCCAAGTTCATTGACCGGATCGAGGGTTGTTACTTCAACGTGGTGGGGCTTCCGATCTCCTTAGTCTATGCCCATTTGAAAAAACTAACCTGGAAATAGTCCTATTCCGTCTTCAGGTTAATCTGTGTTATCAATAGACAGGGCGTGTTCCCGCGCGCGCGTCTCAGGGTCTTGAGATCAGATGAAACATATTCAATCCATTGTATTTAGTACTGTCCTCATTGCGACTACTCCGTTTCTTGGGGCGCAGACAATATTCAACAGTCTGCCGTCGCGGATCGTCGGACAAGCTGTTTTACAGCAGACGGGACTCCTTACGGCGAGCGCTGTAAACCTGGTGGAAGGCAGGGAGTTCAACCTGCCCGAAGGTATCGCGATCGATGGGTCGGTTAGTCCGCCCATTCTCTACGTAGTAGATGCCGGAAACAATCGCGTTCTGGCTTGGAAGAATGCTTTCAGCTTCACAAAGCTGGCACCCAAAGCCGACTTAGTCGTCGGACAGCGGGATTTTTTGTCGACTGGCGCGCAAGGCCCCAACAGCGGTCTAAGCACTGGATTGTTCCAACCAGTGGCGGTGGCGGTGGATAAGGGCGGCAACTTGTATGTCATCGATGGGGGCAACAATCGCATCCTCCGATATCCGACGCCGTTTTCACAAACCGGCGATTTATTGGTACCGGACCTCATCATCGGGCAGAAGAACTTGAGCGGTAACTCGTCGAATGAAGGCCTGCCCGCGCCCACCGAAAAGACGCTGTCGTTGTCCCCAGGTGGCTCGACTTTACGCGCCGGCCTGACCTTCGACGCGCAGGGCAATCTGTGGGTGTCCGATGCGGGCAATAATCGCGTGCTGCGCTATCCGGCGAGTGCAATCGGAAGCGGGGCAAGCAATGAGCCGGCCGCGGATCGCGTGCTCGGGCATAGCGACTTCACGACTGTTGCCGTTCCCGCGAACTCAGATCCAAGCAAGAAGAATTACCTGGCCCAACCCGCCGGGCTGGCATTCGATCCGAGCGGCCGTCTGTTCGTAGTCGACGACAACGACCGGGTGGTGGTGTATGTACCTCCCTTCGTTAATGGGCAGCTGAGCTCCAGGATCATGGGCGTGATTATACCCACGCAGCAGCAACCCAGGCCTCCCGCGATCAGCGAAAGCACTTTAGGATTCGTCGACAGCAGCGGAAGCCATCCTCCCCAGGGCGTTTTCTTTGTCAATAACACGCCTTATGTAGTCGATAGCGGCTACTCCAGGATCCTGGGGTACGATCCGTTCGATCAGTGGCCGGACGAAAATACGGCGTTTTCTCCGCCGGCCAAGGTCGTAATCGGCCAGGCTAACTTTACAAGCGGTCAATCCAATCGCGCGCAGGCGAGCCCCGATGCAACCACACTGTCCCAGCCGGTCACGGGCATATTTGCGGGCACGGATCTCTTCGTTGTCGACGCGGGCAATAACCGGGTCGTCGTATTTCCACAACAATCGGGCGGAAGCTTTGGAACGGCGAATCGGCTCCTGGGCCAATTGGACTTTCAATACAACGCGCCGAATCTGATCGAGGGCCGCGAGTTCGGATTTGTATCAGGCGGCGCGGCAGTGATAGACGGTTCTTCCAATCCGCCGCATCTGTATGTCTCAGATCCAGTCAATAACAGGGTGCTGGGCTTTAACGATTACCGGCAAGTGAATGCAGGAACAAAGGCCGACCTGGTAATCGGACAACCTGATCTACTGACGTCGATGGTCAACTTTCCATCCAATAGCTTGACGCAAGCAAACGACTCGGGCTTGTGCTCGCCGGAAGGCTTGGCCCTGGATTCGAATGGCAACCTTTTCGTGGCCGATGGCTGCAACGCGCGCGTACTGCGGTTCCCTGCTCCTTTCACTCAACCGCAGGGAATCCTTCCGCGCGCGAATCTGGTTCTGGGCCAGCCGAGCTTTTTCGGCCAACCTATCAAGGACCTCAGCCGATCCACCATGTCGAGCGCCTACGGCGTGGCGTTTAGCAACGAAGGCGACCTGCTGGTGTCCGATGTGGTCGCGAATCGCGTGCTGTTCTTCCGCAAACCTGCAGGTGATTTTCAGTCGGGTATGCCGGCCAGCAATGTTATCGGTCAAAGGGATTTCAGCTCGGCTGGCGCCACCACGTTCAATAAACCGCGCGGTATCTCGATCGACGCCGACGACCAGCTCTATGTCGCCGATACGGGCAATAACCGGGTTGCGATTTTCCCCAACGTGCGGGTCTCTGGCGACAATCCGCCAGTGTTGACCTCTCTGACAGGGGTAAGCGCTCCAATCGGCGTTTTCATTGATCTAAACACCGATGAAATCTGGGTGACCAACACCAACGGAAGCCCTAACCAAGTGTTACGTTATCCCAAATATTCCACGGTGATCAACAATCCGGCGCCAAATGGTGTGATCAGCCCGGTGTTTGGTCCAATCTCTGTCACGGTCGATCCGTTCAGCAATCCGGTGGTGGTCGAGGCTGCGTTGAACCGCGTCTCGTTCTACTATCCAGCCATCGACTTCACGAGCTCGGCGGGCGGTGTGCCGGGACGACTTTCGGGAAATGCTGCTAATTATTTCCAGCGTTTCGCGCCCGGGATGCTATCGAGTATTTTTGCATTTCCGAATAGGCGCTTCGGAGACCAAACAGCGATTAATAGCAGCATCCCCGTGCCGACAACGTTAGGAGATGTCCAGGTAACCGTCGCAGGGATTCCTGCCCCGCTGTTGTATGCCTCACCCGGCCAGATCAACTTCCAAGTTCCCGGCGCGACGCCGGTGGGTGACGTCCAGGAAATCCAGGTGACCCGCGCATCGACTGGCCAGGTGCTGGCGAGTTGGTTGTTCCGGATCGATTCCGTTTCGCCGGGCTTGTTCACAACCAATGCCACCGGCGCCGGTCAGGTATTTGCGCTCAATCAGGACAATTCGGTCAATGACTCGACTCATCCGGCTAAAGCGGGCACCTACATTTCTTTGTTTGGCACCGGGTACGGCGTGGTGGATGGGATGCCGCCGGATGGGCAACCAGCACCTCTAAACATGCTGATCACAACACCCCAGCTTCCCGACGTATTTATCAATGCTACCCAGGTGCCCAGCAGCGATGTTCAGTTCTCGGGGCTCGCGCCGGGCTTCGTGGGACTATGGCAGATCAACGCCAAGGTTCCCGCCAACGTTCCACCGGGCGACGTCAGCATATTCGTTCAGATGAACGGCATCAATAGCATCCTGGATCCGAACGGAATACGGCGCGGCACCACTATTCGCGTAACGCCTTAGTTATCACTTTAGGCCAAGCGATCGTTGTATACTCGGCTCTACCAGAGAGAGACGAGCATGAAAAATACTATTGGGATTACGGTGTCGCTCAGCATGCTGGCTGCTATCGCCATCGCCCAGCCCATCGTGATCAAGACGACGACCATCTTTGACGGGAAGGGCGGAGTCCTACGCAACAAAGAAATCGTAATCGATGGAAGCAAGATCTCACGTGTCGCCGATGCTCGCGGGACTGCGACATACGATCTGAGCGGCCTGACGGTGATGCCGGGATGGATCGATACGCATACGCATCCCGGTTGGTACTTCAATCGCGAGAATCGTCTGGAGCAGGGCGGACGCGGGAGCATTGAAACGCCGGCGGCCTCGGCGCTCTATGCGGAAGCCAACGTGTACGCGACCATGATGGGCGGCTTCACGACTATCCAGAGCCTGGGGCAGGAGGTGGACAAGGACATTCGCGATTTGATCAATCGCGGCGTGCTGCCCGGTCCCAGGCTGATCACATCCTTACGCGCTGTGACTGAACGCACTGGAACTCCTGAACAAATCCGCGCCTATGTCGACAAGATGAAGGCCGATGGCGCGGACGTGATCAAGCTATTCGCTACGGCCAGCATCCGAGATGGCGGCAAGCAGACCATGACCGATGAGCAGATACAGGCGACTTGTAGTGAGGCGACCAAGCTAGGGATGCGGTCCGTAGTGCATGCACATGCCCCGGGTGGAGCGCGAGCTGCCGTGCTGGCGGGCTGCACATCCATCGAACATGGGGCATTTCTGGACGACGCGACGCTGCAGCTGATTGCCGACCGGGGCACTTATTTCGATCCAAACTTTCTGGTGCTGCACAATTATCTGGACAACAAGCCCAAGTTTCTGGGCATCGGCAATTACAACGAGGAAGGCTTTGCCTACATGGAAAAGGGTATTCCAATGATGGCCGACGTTTTGAAGCGGGCCCGTGCGCATCACGTGAAGATCATACTCGGGACCGATGCAGTGGCCGGCTCGCACGGGCGCAACGCCGAGGAGTTTGTCTATCGGGTGCGCGACGGCGGTCAACCCGCCATGGAAGCAATCGTGAGTGGAACGTCGCTGGCAGCCGAATCGCTGCGGCTAGGCGATAAAATCGGCAGCATCGGCGATGGGATGGAAGCCGACCTGGTGGCCGTGACCGGAAATCCGCTGGACGACATCACCGCGGTCCGCAAGGTCGTGTTTGTGATGAAGGGCGGCAAGGTGTTCAAGAATACGGCGCAGTCGCCGGCGCACAAGTAGCGAGTGGCGGGAAGGCCGATAGTGATATATTTTCTGGGAAGGAGTCAGCCAAATGGAACCAACGAGATCCAAACTGCCGAGCGAGGCCATACAACTCTACAACCTATTTATCCACGGCGAAATCAGTCGTCGCGCGTTTATGGATGGCGTGCAACGGTTCGCCGTAGGCGGTCTGACGGCGGCGGCGATTATCGAAGCGTTGATGCCGAACTACGCGGCGGGGCAGCAAGTGTCCAAGACCGATGACCGCATCAAGTGCAGCTACGAAACGGTCCCATCGCCTCAAGGCAACGGGAGCATCAAAGGATACTTCGTCCGGCCGGTCAGTGCCGATACACGAGCCGAGACGCCGACGAAATTGCCCGGAATTATTGTCGTCCACGAAAATCGAGGCCTGAATCCTCATATCGAGGACGTTGCGCGACGCCTGGCGCTCGCTAACTTCATGGTGTTTGCGCCGGACGGGCTCACGTCACTGGGCGGCTTTCCGGGCGACGATTATCGAGGGGGCGAGATGTTCAAAAAGGTCGACGGCAAAAAGATGGCCGAGGATTTCGTGGCCTCCGCGATGTGGCTGAAATCGCGCGCCGACTGCACGGGTAAGATCGGCGTGACTGGTTTCTGTTACGGCGGTAGCATCTCAAACACCTTGGCCGTTCGGCTGGGCGCCGACTTATCAGCCGCGGTTCCGTTCTACGGTGGGCCTCCGGCGAAGGAGGAAATTCCGAAGATCAAGGGCGCAATTCTGGTCCACCATGGCGAACTCGATACGCGATTGGCAGCGACGTGGCCGGCGTACGATGCCGCGTTGAAGGAGATCAACGTCACGCACGAAGGCTATATCTACCCTGGCGCGGTTCACGGCTTCAATTGTGATGCGACGCCGGAGCGCTACAACAAAGCCGCGGCCGACCTGGCATGGCAGCGCACGCTGGGGTGGTTCAACAAACACGTTCGTACTGCATGATTTCTTTACGAGTAACGTAGCAAGGCCTTGAAGCCGTAGTCCATGTGCTGTTGGATGTGACAGTGAAATAACGTCAGTCCCGGTTGGTCAGCGGTGAAGTCGATGCTGGCGCGTCCATAGGTGGGCACGACAACCGTGTCCTTGATCACGCCCGAGGTAGCTTTGCCATAAATCTCAGCGATCTCAAGTTGGTGGCGATGCACATGCAATGGATGTGAGTCGTCGGTGCGGTTATGGAATGTCAGCCGGTAGCGCGTGCCTTGCTTGAGCAAAAACTCCTGGTCGTGCGGGTACTGTTTGCCGTTTACGGTGAAGCTGTTGAATTTGCCGGCGCCACGGGGCACCTTCTCGAATATCATGTCTAATTTTTCGGTCGGCGCAGGTTGCGAGGGCGGCTTCCCGAACAGCGTATAGTCCCAAACGGATTTGGGCGGCGCCGTCCATTGCGGCGTGCGGTGCTGATTGGCGTACTCGATGACGACGCCGAGCCCGCCTTCGCGTACCGGGTCTTCGGGCGCGCCGAGGATCCAAACGCCGGGCTGGTTCATCTCCACCCAGGCATCAATGCGTTCGCCCGGGCCCAGCATCAACACATCCACAGCCGCGGGCGTGGGTACGGGATTTCCGTCCAACGCGATGACGTTGAATTTGTGGCCAGGCAGCGCCAGGTGGCGGTTCTCAATGGCGCTGGCGTTCAGAAGATGAAACAGGACGCGTTCCCCCGGATTCACGCGGATCGGCTCGCCGGCTCCGAGCGCCTTGTCGTTGATAGAGAAAATATCGGCTGCGACTTCCATGCCCGGCTGGCGAGTATCCAGCACCGCCGGCTTTTCCGGCTGCGCGCCCGCTGGATCGAGATCGTCGTTGTCCATGGCTTGATTGGTGAAATACGGCTCCCAATCGCGGAGGGCGAGGTAGTGCTCCTGATCGTAGCGGCCAGGATCGTTCGCTCCCTCGATGATCAGAAAACCGAACATGCCGGTGAAACTGCCGCGGTGCAGGTCGTCCATCGACATAGTGTGAGTGTGGTACCAGCGGGTGCCTGCGGGCGTGGGCGTGAACTGATAGCGGCGGTTGCCGTGTGGAGGGACTGGCGGAGTGCCTTCCTCTTCCGATCCGTCGACATCGGCGGGAATGAGCAGTCCGTGAAAATGGACAAACTCGGGAACGTCGGTCTTGTTGACGACGTTGACCGTGACTGGGACGCCTTCTTTCATGCGGAGGCGCGGACCAGGCGAGGTGCCGTTGTAGCCGATGGTGCTGATAATGCGGTTGGGCGCGAGTTCGACGGTTATAGGCGCGATTTCGAGAGTGAAATCGGTTTTGGCGATGTCTTGCGAGGCAGCCGGGGCGAGAAAGGATTGCGGCTGCTGGGCTAATAGCGGGCTGCTTGCGGCGGCCAGCCCGGCCATTTTGAGAAAGTCACGTCGTTGCATGCGCCTCGCTCATTTTATTCGAAAATCGGCGGCACTTTCGCGAGCTTCATCAGACCAGCTCGCGACCGGTAGGCTTGTCTGCAAGCCATTCGCGTTCTTCCTGGCTGTGCGGAGCATCCGGATTGCATTGGGCCAATAGGTCGTCGAGTGTAGCGCGGGGCCGCTGCTGCGGCTCCTTGCTGGAGACGACGTTCGTCTTCCGACTCTTAAGTTGGTCAAGGAGGGCGAGGCCAGCGGAACTGACCCTGATCATGGAATTGCCGTTCACCTCTTCTCGCATGATCAGGCCCCCGTCGTTTGCTTCCTCCCAGACCGGGAGGCGGGGGCAAGATGTGCGCCACGCGGCCATGACTTCTTCGTAGGTTCTATCGCGTACCGTGAGCCAATCGAGGAGATCGAGAATTAGAGCTTCCACCGGGTCGGTCATGACATATCCATTTTACGGAAACGGGGTTCGCGGGCGCCCTCCCCTGGAGATGCCACACCGCTTTCTGCTACGCTTTAAGACGTCCGAGGTAATGATCTATGACGTGGTCGCGGCCCCTTCTGTTTTCGCTCAGCTTTGGTCTGTTTGCGATGCAGTTCGGAGGCTACGGGGGGTATGGCCGGCGATACTCTTACGGCGGACCGCCCGTGCCCTCGGAGTTTTACTGGAGCCGGCTACAGTACAATTCCAGCTACGCTAGCGGCCAGAGTTTCGGGTATCGACGTTTCTACGGCGGTTGGTCGCGGGATTATCCCAAGGCTGACAACGATTGCCTGATCGCGCTGCGCCGTCTGACTCACATCAACTCTCCCTCGCCTTTGAACGTGGTCGACCTCACTAGCGACCATGTCTTCGACTATCCCTGGATCTACGCAGTTCAAGTGAACACCTGGACCTTCACCGAAGAGGAAGCCAAACGCCTGCACGATTTTCTTATGAAGGGCGGTTTCCTGATGGTGGACGACTTCCACGGCACCGATGACTGGCAGCATTTCATGGCCGGCATGAGAATGGTGTTGCCCGACCGGCCCGTCGAGGATCTCAAGGATGAAGACGAGATCTATCACGTGCTGTACGACATCAACGAAAAGTTTCAGATCCCGAGCGAAGTCTACGTCAACACCGGCCGGACTTATGAGAAGGACGGCTACGTCCCCAAGTGGCGCGCCATCCGCAACGACCACGGGCGTATCATGGTGGCCATCTGCGCCAACATGCATCTCGGCGATGCCTGGGAGTGGGCGGATGACCCGGCGTACCCAGAGAAGTTTTCGGGCTTGGCTTTTCGAATCGTCCTCAACTACATCACCTACTCGATGACCCATTAAAGATGAACCGCCCGCGCCTCTTCCTCCCTTCTGCAAGAAACCCACGGGCCCATGTTCGAGTTCTTTTTTAAGTACCCGCGTTCGCTATATACCCAAGGCCAATTCGCCCTATTGGGGGCATGGCCCAAGTGGATGCTGGTGCTGCTGATCGTAATCGCGGCTGCGGGCCTGGCTTGGCTAATTCGCTCGCGCCTGTCGCAGGCGGCGCCGGTGATGCGTAGTTGGCGCGCGTGGATAATCTGGGGCTTGCAGACGCTGTTGGCAGCCGTACTGCTGGTGTTGCTGTGGCATCCGGCGATCACAGTCGCCGAATTGAAGAAACAACAAA
>Ga0070713_100001479_pt1 | contig 14975 bp, 12 predicted proteins | sample LARL82metaG_FD_65465 | JGI IMG/M metagenome (GOLD analysis project Ga0070713, IMG submission 65465) | Corn, switchgrass and miscanthus rhizosphere microbial communities from Kellogg Biological Station, Michigan, USA - LAR L8-2 metaG | ecosystem: Host-associated > Plants > Roots > Rhizosphere ...
AGGTGCTGCTCGCGTTCGTGCGCTGGGGCAAGGAGCACATCCCGGGTACGCAGGCATTGAACCAAGGTCCGGCGCACGCCGGGCCTGCGGAGCTCGCGCCGAGCACGCGCCGCAAGCGGACGCGCGGCGCCCGATGACGGGCGATCGACATCAGCTCGCAGATCGCAGCGCTGCCGGCGCAGATCGCACGCTCACTGCCCCGTTCGAAAGCGTGTCCAGGCGCGCGCTACCAGCCGCGAGTAGTTCAGCGGTGCCGGTGAGCTCGCTATCAGTCGTGCGCGCGTCGCCGCATCCGGATACACCGCGGGATCGTCTCTGACGCTGGCCTCGATGAGTGGCAGCGACGCGGCAATGCCATTCGGATACTTGATGAAATTGCTTATGCCCGCGATGACATCGGGGCGCATGAGATAGTTCAGCCACACCTGCGCGTTGTGCGGATGCGGTGCATCGGCGGGAATCGCCGCCATGTCTATCGTCCGCAGCGCGCCCTCGCGCGGAAGCAGGTAGGCGATGTGCACCCCGGTGCCGGCCTCGACGGCCCGGTTGCGCGCGGCTTCCACATCGCCCGACCAGCCGAGCTCGAGGCACACGTCCCCGCTCGCCAGCGGTGCGATGGGGGCGGCGTCGATGTTGCGCACGAACGGCCGTATCGACCGCAGCAGCTCCGCAGCGGCAAGCACATCCTTGGGATCCAGCCGCCGCGGGTCGCGCTGCAGATAGATGATCGCGGACCCGAACACATCGAGCGGCGAGTCGACCATGAGGATGCCGCAGTCCTTGAGTTTCGCGGCGATACGCGGGTCGAAAATCAGCGCCCAGCTGTCGGGTACATTCCCACCAAGCCGTTCACGCACCCGGTCGACGTTGTAGCCAAGACCGGTGGTCGACCACATGTAAGGAATGGCGTGCCGATTTCCCGGATCGTGCACCGCCATCTGGCGCAAGATTTCCGGGTCGATGTTGACGAGATTGGGTAAAGCCTGTTTGTCGAGCTCGCGATAGACGCCGGCCGCGCGCTGCCGGTCGAAAAACAGATCGCTCGGCACCACTACGTCGTAATTCGAGTGTCCGCTGAGCAACTTCGTCTCGAGAACCTCGTTGTTGTCGTAGACGTCATAGCGCACCTGGATACCGGTTTCCTTCTCGAAGTTGCTGACGGTGTCGGGCGCGATGTAATCGGCCCAGGAATAGATATTGACGACCTTCTCCCGGTCATAGGCATCGGCAGCGTCATGACCCCCGGTGCGTGCCGGCGCCGCGTCGTCTCGAGCGGAGCAGGCGCACAGCAGGCCGAGCAGGAGCAGCGCTGCAGGCACGGCGCCGCGCTGCGCGCAGCGGTTGGCCTTTCCGGAGTTTGACTGTGGCGATCGCAAGCGGGCGCGGTGCTCGAGGTGTCGGCCTTGATGCACCACTGTGCCACAAAAGCTGCTAAGGTCGCGACGCACAGCGCCGTCCCAGGCTGCCGCATACATACAGGAGGAAATGTGCAAGCCGTGACCTGCGGTGAGGCCGTGATGCAGCTGCTCGCGGCCTATGAGGTGGATACGGTGTTCGGCATGGCCGGCACGATGACCCTCGAGCTGTATCGCGGCATTGCACGCACCGGCATACGCCACGTGCAGTGTCGCAACGAGCAAGGGGCGAGTCTCATGGCTGACGGCTATGCGCGCGCGACCGGAAAACCGGGTGTCTGCACCATCATCGGCGGGCCCGGGGTTACCAACGCCGCGACTGGCATGGCGCAGGCCTACAGCGACTCTCAGCCCATGCTGGTGTTATCGGGGGCCTCTCCCACGCTCACTCATGGCAAGGGCTGGGGAGCGATTCATGAGCTCAACGACCAGGCGGCGGTGACGGCCGGCTTCACCGCTTTCAGCGCCATGGTGCGCTCACCCGAGGAGCTGCCTGAGCTGATCGCCCGTGCTTATGCGGTGTTTCGCGGCAGCCGGCCCCGCCCGGTTCATCTGTCGCTGCCGCGGGACGTGCTGCCGCTGCCGGTGGACGCGCGCTGGCAAGCACGCCGCGCCCCGTCCGCGCCGATGCCCGAGCCCACTGCCATCGATGAGGCTGCCGCGCGTCTTGCGCGGGCGCAGCGCCCACTCATTTTCGTCGGTGGTGGCGCGGTCGGTACGCGTCAGCCGCTGACTGACATCGCAGAGCGCATCGGCGCTCCGGTTCTCTCCAGCAATGCCGGCAAGGGGATACTTCCGGACTCCCATCCGTTATCGCTCGGCTGCTCAATCCTCCAGCAGGCGAGTCAGCAGGAGCTGGCGAGCGCCGATGTGGTGCTGCTGGTGGGCTCGGAAGTCGCCGCGGGCGATCACTTTCTCACCAAGCTCGAAATATCGGGCGACATCATTCGCATCGACATCGATCCCACGGAACTGACTTCGCTCTATGCAGCGGCGGTGCCGATCCAGGCCGACGCGCGCGCCGCCATGCTTGCCCTCGCGTCCACTCTCGCACGGCGGGAGCCGAGCTCGCAGCGCGCACAGGGTGAGAGCCGCGTTCGGGAGATTCTGGCGCGCAATGACGCCAAGATGACCGATCTCGAGAAGCTGCACGCCAGGGTATGGAAGACGCTGCGTGCCGCACTGCCGGCGGACGCGATCGTCATGGGCGATGCCACGCAGCTCGTCTACAGCGGCTCTTTCGCCATGCCGATGAATGAGGAGCGCTGCTGGTACTACTCCGGTAATTACTGCGCCCTGGGGTTCGCCTTGCCGATGGCGATCGGCGCAAAAATCGGTGCGCCGCACCGGCCGGTGATGGCGGTAGCGGGCGATGGCGGAGTCATGTTCACGGTCAATGAGCTCGCCACCGCGACCGAGGAGGGCATCGGTCTGCCGGTTCTCGTGTGGAACAACGACGCCCTGAAGGCGATCGCAGACGGCATGGATGAGCGGCGTATTCCCCGCATCGGCGTCGAGCCGAGAAGTCCCGACTTCATCGGACTCGCCAGAAGCCTCGGCTGTCACGGCACCCGTGCGGAAAGCGCCGAGCACCTGAGCCGCTCCGTGCGCGCAGCGCTCGCGGGCGACCGGCCGACGCTGATCGAAGTCCGCGAGGACAGCCGCTGGCTGCAGGGGCAGGCGTAATGACGCGAGGCGATGTGGCTTCAGTCCGGGTGCAGCGCCCGCGCACGCCGCACGGGATTCTGGTCGTTGATCTCATCGCGCGGGCGATAGGGCGCTTCGAGATAGATCCGTTCCGCGTGATCTAGATTGAGCGCCAGCGCCTCCACGGCGACCTCAAGGTGCGAAGTGTTGGCGGCCCCCACGATCGGAACGTTCGGGCGGGGGCTGCCCGCTACCCAGGCCAGCGCCACGTGGCCGGCGCTCACGCCACGGCGCGCGGCAACCTCGCGCACGCGCCGCGCGATCTCGCCATCGATGTCGTCGCCGTAGTATTGCTGGTAAAGGTCGTGCGCGGTGCGCGCGGTCGTCCCGGCGCGGGCGAGAAAGCCGCGCGCCAGTGGACTGAATGTCGTGATCGCGATGCACTGGTCGCGGCAGTAGGGAAACATCTCACGCTCCTCCTCGCGGTAGAGCAGGTTGTACTGGCACTGCATATTGACGAACGGCGTCCAGCCGTGCAGCTGCGCCAGATGGTTCATTTTCGCGAACTGCCATGTGTACATGGTGGAAGCGCCGAGGTAGCGCACCTTGCCCGCGCGCACCGTGTCGTGCAGTGCCTCCATGGTTTCCTCGACCGCCGTCTCCGCATCGAAGGCATGGATGACATACAGGTCGAGATAGTCCGTCCCGATCCGCGCCAGCGAGCGGTCAATCGAGCTTGCGATGTGCTTGCGCGAAAGACCCCGATCGTTCGGGTCATCGCTCATCGGGTAGTAGACCTTGCTTGCGAGCACCAGCTGCTCGCGTGCGGTCATCTTCAGCAGGTTACGACCGACGACTTCCTCGTTGCGGCCGGTCGAATACCAGTCGGCCATATCGAAGAAGCTGATGCCAAGATCGAGCGCGCGGCGCAGGATGGGAATCGAATCGGCTTCATCGAGCACCCACGGCTTCCAGGCGGAGCTGCCCATCGACATCGTGCCGAGACAAAGCTGCGAGACTTTCAGTCCCGTGCGCCCGAACCGGATGTAGTCCATGCGAAACCCACTGCGCGCTGCGGCTCGAGTAAGGATAACCGATCGCTCGGCCGAGTCCGCAGGCAGTGCGTCTGCCGGGCGGCCAATCGCTGAGGCGTTCCGGCGATCGCCTACACCCGCCAGCGGCGTCGTTCTTCGAGCGGCAGATCGTACTCGCTCAGGAACGCCGTGAGCCGCTCGCCCTCGGCCGTGGCATCGAGCTCCGGGCGGATGATGTGGCGCGGCGGCAGCGCGACGCCGCGGTGTCGCAGCAGGGGCGCGAGACGACGCCAATGGAGGCCGTTGCCGGGTTCCCCATGGATGCCGATGGCCACTACTGCATAGCCATGGTGCGAGTACTCCGCGGCCTGATCGGCGATCACAGCAAGCAGCAAACTGTGCTCGCCCGCCGGGGGCAGCTGCAGGATTCCGTAACGGCTTGCCTCCAGGACGCGCAGTACATCCGGGAGCGCCGCGCTGACCGGCTGCGGCGCATTCAGCAATCTGTCGGGCACTAACGCCACACGCCAGCCACGCGCATCGTTCATCAGGTCACCGGGTCCTCGCGCGAGCCGCGGTTCTCCCGGGCATCGAGGAACTGCTCCAGGTCGCGTCGTGCGCCGGCTTCATCGAAGCGACCCATGTCGAGCGCCCACCCGGTAGCCGGCAGCGCAGGCAGCCCGCGCCGTGCGAGCTCCGCCTCCAGCTCCTCGATCCAGATACCGCGGCGCGGCACGATCTCCCAGTCATCCTCGGGTCGGTTGGGGCGCCCGCCCCACTGCGGTTGACTGGAAGTGAAGCGCACGCCGGTGGAAGGGCTGCCGTCGAGCCCGATCAGAATCACCTCATCCCCGTGCCGCAGATACTTTTCGATCAGCGGTGCAATCGCCTGTGCCAGCCGTCTGCAGTGGGCTCGATAGGCTGGCGTGTCGTATTGCTCATACACTGCCCACCAACGCCGCGCGCCGGCGAAGGCAAGCTCGGGGCAGGGCAGTTGCTGCAGCAGGTAACCGCGGCTGCGCAGTGCCTCCACCACGGGACTCACCACGCCTGGGTAATTGGCGCCCTGGCACACTTTGGCGTTCTGGTTGAGGAGACAGCTCGCAACCAGCGCCACTTTGCGCGGTGAGTCGGATTCCGTGACCGTTTTTGACTCGCCCATGTCGCTGTCAGTCTCGTGCGTGATGCGCACGCCAGTGCTGCGCGATCGCGGCGCGGTTGCACAGCCAGACGCGCTGGTGACGCCGGATGTGCTCGAGCAGGCGTGCCAACGCTCCGATGCGCGAGGGCCGGCCAATGATCCGCCCGTGCAGCCCGATGCTCAGCAAACGCGGTCGGCCGTCGACTCCCGTGCGATAGAGCCAGTCGAAGGCATCCCGGCAGTAGCTGAAGAACTGCTCGCCGGTGCTGAAGTCACCTCCCCGCTGGAGTCTGCTGTCGTTGGTATCGAAGGAATACGGGATGACGAGATGCGGCTTGCCCGAGACCTCGGTCCAGTAGGGTAGATCGTCATTGTACGCATCGCTGTCATAGAGAAATCCGCCGGTCTCCACCAGCAGCCGCCGGGTGTTCGGTCCGGGACGACCGGTGTACCAACCGACGGGTCGGCGACCGATGAGACGGGTGATGACCTCAATGTTCTGCAGCATGTGCGCGCGCTCGACTTCCTGCGGCACGAACTGATAGTCGATCCATCGTTGTCCGTGACAGGCGACCTCGAGACCACTCTGCGCCATCTCGGCAGCAGCCTCGGGGTTGCGCTCCAGCGCCATGCCTACGGCGTATACGGTGGCCGGCGCCTGCATGCTCTTCAGCAGGCGTGTGATCTCCCAGAATCCAACCCGGCTGCCGTATTCGAAGTTGGATTCGACGTTGAGGTTGCGCGCGCCCGGCAGCGAGTCGATCGCGCCCAGATCGGTGAGCACCGATTCAGAGTGCGCGTCGCCGTGCAGCACGCAGGCCTCGCCGCCCTCCTCATAATTCAGCACCAGCGAGACCGCGATATGGGCCTCGCCCGGCCAGTGCGGGTGGGGCGGGCGGGAGCCGTAGCCAATCAGATCGCGTGGGTAAGGTGGCTGTTGCTGATTCATCGCCGTTTCCCGTCCCCGCGCGCTTCCCGCTCGGCCACCAGCCAGTCCATGTAGGCGTGCAACGCGGTGCGCATCGGCCGCGGCTTCCAGCCGGTCTCGCCTGCGATCCTGGAAACATCGTACGCGCCCCACATGCCATCCCGCAGTGCCGGGTCCTGTACGATGTCCGCCTCTTCGGGTGCAACCATCTCGGCGCTGAAGCCGGGTACTTTCTCCGCCACCCAGCCAACCATATCGCCGATGCTGGCGGTCGCACCCGCGGCGACGTTGTAGGTGCCGTAACGCAAGCGCGGTGCACGCAGCAGCGAGATGATGCCGTCGGCCACGTCCTCGGCGTGTATGTAGTCGCCCACCGCGTCGAGCGTGTTGACGCGCACGCGCTTAGCCCCATCGAGCGCCAGGCGGGCGATGCGGTGAGGCACATGGTGCATGTTGCGGCTGGCCGTAACGCGGTCCATCGGGCCGTATACCGAAGAGGGTCGCACCGATGCCGTCGACAGGCCGAAAAGATCACCATAGCGCTCGGCAATCAGCTCGGAAGCCAGCTTGGAGATGCCGTACAGACGCCGCGGCATGACGTAACCGTCCTCCGGCAGCGGCTCACCGGGACGATCGGGACCGTGATGCTTGTACACGGCACCGGAGCTGACGTAGATGAACCTCTTGAGCTCTGGCAGCGTGCGCGCCCAGTCGAGCAGCGCCACCGTACCCATCACATTCACATCGATGATCCGCGCCGGATTCTCCGCCTCGGGCTCTCGCTTTGCCGCGGATGCCGTGCCGCGCGATATCGGCGTTATGGTGGCGCCGTGGACGATGTGAGTGATTCCATGAGAAGCCAAAGCCGCCTGCCAGGTCGTCGGCTGCGTCACATCCGCCTGTATAACCGTAACTCTTTCCCGGAAGGGAGCGAAATAGCGCTCAGCCGCGGAATCGAGAGCAGAAGCATCCAGCACCACGAGCCGGGCTCGAGGCTCACTTTCCAGCCAGCGACGGCCGAGTACGCTCATGACGAATCCGGTCGCACCCGTTACCAGCAGTGTCATGGCAGGCTCCCCGAGAGACTCAAAGCGGAAAATTCAGCAGCAAGGCGAGAAGCGCACGCGCACCGACCGCGAAGTCCTCGAGCGCCATGGCCTCGTGCGGATTGTGACTGCCGTTCTCGTTGCGCACGAAGATCATGGCACTCGGCACGCCGACCTTGGCGAACACGGCGGCATCGTGTCCGGCGCCGCTTGCCATCTCGAACGGGCGCTCGAGCAGCCCGAGCAGCTGCGATCGCAGACGGCGGTCCATCACCGCGGGGGGTGAGTCGCTGGTCGCGCCGAGATCGAACTGCACCCGATAGGCGTCGGCAATGCGAGCGGCCGCGGCACGGGCCTCGGCGGCGACCGCCTCCATGAGCGCATCGGTGAGGGCCCGGATATCGAGCACGAAGCGCGTCTCGCCGGCGATCTTGCTCGGCCCATGCATGGCCGGATCGGTGTACAGCTCACCCGCGGTGAGCACCAGATCCTCTCCGGCCTCTTCATGCTGCTGCCAGACGCTCTCCATATGATGAAGAAACGCGACCGTCGCCGCGACCGCATCGTGACGGTAGCGGCGGGAGACAGCGCCCGAGTGCGCATACTCACCGATGCAACGCGCGTTGCGGAACCGCTTGCATCCGCGGATGCCGCTGACGACGGCGGCCGGCAGGCCCTGCGCCACCAGCGTGGGACCCTGCTCGATGTGCAGCTCGAGATACGCGCGGATTTGCGCCGGATCCATGAGCCGGCGTCGCTCCCGGATCGGGCGCGGATCGAAACCGCGCTCCCGCAGTGTCGCCTCGAGGCTCTGGCCGTTGTCGGATCTCTCAATCGACAGACAGTTCGGATCGAGCAGCCCGAAGGCTCCGCCGCTGCCGAGATACGCAACGTCGAACCATGCGGACTCCTCGGCCCGAATCGCCATCACGCACAGATCGCAGCCCGGCACGATGCGGGCGCGGCGCATCGCGGCGAGCACGCATAAACCCGCGACGACACCCGCGGCGCCGTCGTAGTTGCCGCCCTGGGGCACGCTGTCGAGATGGGAGCCCATGATGATGCGTGGCGCCGCGCGCTCCTTTCCCGGGAGCGTCATCGACAGGTTGCCGATGGGGTCGACGGTTATCTCGAGCCCGATGGTGCTCGCGGCCGACCGCATGATGTCGTGGGCGGCCTGCTCACCCGGACCGTAGCTATCGCGCACGATGCCATGGCCACGGCGCGTCGCGCGGCCGAGCGCCTCGAACAGTGAAGCAGCCAGCTGGAGATCGGGTTCGATGGCGCCGGACATGGAATATTCTTTGCGCGAAAGGTGCTCGAGTCCCGATGTCTCTATAATTCGAGTCTGCTGTCGCCAGCGTGGAATCGAAGCCGATGTCGAGTCTACTCGCGGGAAAGATTGCTGTCGTCACCGGAGCCAGCTCCGGCATCGGTCGCGCGATCGCCGTCAGCTTTGCCAGCGAAGGTGCGAGCGTCGTGGTTGCCGACATCACCGAGCAGCCCATCGAGGGGGGCGAGTCGACTCTCGAGATGATCGCCCGGGGCGGTGGCACAGCCTCGTTCTGCCGAACCGATGTCGGGCGCTGGCAGGAAGTCGATGCGCTCATCGGCACAACCGTCGAGCGTTACGGGCGGCTCGATGTGATGGTGAACAACGCCGCGACCTATTCCGGGACCGCGTTGCTCGAGACTCAACCCGCACAGTGGGAGGAGGTCATGCGCGTCAACCTGACAGGCATGTTTTATGGATGCAAGCGCGCGGTCCAGCAGATGATCACGCAGGAGCCCAGAGCCGAGGTGAGGGGGCGGCTGATCAATCTCGGGTCGCAGCAAGGCATCGTCACCTCGCCGGGCGAGCTGCCTTACGGGGTGAGCAAAGCGGGAGCGATCTATATCACGCGGCAGATCGCCGTCGACTACGCCAGGCAGCTCATTGTGTGTAACTGCATATCTCCGGGGAAAATCGTGACCGGTAAAGGCGGGCTGGCGAAGGACCCGGCGCGGCTCGAGCATCAGCGCCAGCGCACGCCCTGGCCGCGTTTTGGCCGGCCACAGGATATCGCCAACGCCGCCGTGTTCCTCGCGAGCGACCGGGCAAGCTTCATCACCGGTTCGAACCTGGTCATCGATGGTGGCTGGCTGGCGGGCTGAGCTGCGCACGCGCGGCGCACGGCGCATGCGCCGCCTCAGTGGTTCGCGATTGCGTACACCTTGCCCTTGTAGGGCGACTTGTCCAGCTGATCGAGTGCCATCACGTATACCGTCTGCTCATCCGGGCTCAAGGTGAGATTCGGTACGCCGGGGGAGGGGAGCTTCAGCGTGCGCAGCAGCTTCCCTTGCGCATCCACGATGAAGATCGTGCCCGCGAGCGCTGCATGCGGGTCGCGCGGATTCTGGCCGATGTACAGCTGCCCCTTGGAGTCGATTTTCACGCCGTCGGGATAGATGTGGCCGACGTTGTGCGTCAGCTCATCGAGATCGAGAAAGACGCGGCGCCCCGACAGTGAGGCATCCGCAGCGATCTTGAACTGCAGCAGTCTGTGACCCTCGGTCTCGATGACGTAAAGGATCTTGCCGTCATTCGAGACCACGATCCCATTGGCGCTGTGAATGTCGACCGCCTGCTGACTGATCGCGCCGTCAGCTGCAAGGTAGAAGATCTTGCCATCGATCACGGGCCCCGGCGCGGTGCCCGAGCAGGTGAAGTAAATGCCGCCGTGGCGATCGGGTGCGAAATCATTGGGGCCGACGAACCGATTCCCATCCTTGTCGTGGGTGTAGGGGGCAAGCTCCTTGCCGTCGGCGGATATCCGGCCGATGGAGCCGCTGTCATAGCAGGTCGTGAGGAACTCACCGCGGGCGGTTGCAATGACTGCCGAGGGGCCACAGCCCGGTTTCGACCAGAAAATGCGGTTGCTGACGCCATCCCAGGTGGTCACCGAATTGCGATCGTATTCGACGTAGTAGAGCTTGCCGTGGTACCAGATGGGCCCCTCGGCAAAGTGCGCATCGTCGTTGAGCACCCTGAGATCGGCTGCGTGCACCCTGGATAGCGCGGCCGCCAACAAAAGAACACTCAACCAGTATTTTCTCAAGGGATTCTCTTCCTGCGTCGGCCGCCGGATGCAGCTCAGGCGCTGCCGTAGGCGACCGCGCGCTGCATATCCGCGAAGACCGTCCTCGCGCCTGCGAAAAAGTGCCAGGTCGCCCAGAATCCCGTCGGCGCGAGTACCAGCAACGCCCAGCGCAGCGATGCGGCATCTGCCCCGTGTGCACCGGCGAACCAGTCGCTCAGTAGGCCGACTCCCTGTACTGCCACGATCAGATTGAAGACATTACCTACGAGCACCGACCAGGCGGTGAACGTCGAGCGCATGTGGCTCGGTGCCAGATTCAACACCAGTGCCATGCAGGGGCCGATGAAAAAATAGATGGCGGGCACGTAGGCCCAGAGCATCAGCCGCGCGAGCCACAGCGAGTGCGTCCAGTAGGCAATGATCGAAAATACGGTAGCGCATGCGGTCACCCAGCCGAGCGTCCACAGCACCCGACGTGCATCCAACATGAATGGCCGCGACATCAGCCAGGCGGCGACCACCGTCGCCAGGATGCCGCCCACCAGGTGGATGTGACCCATGATCGCGCCGGCCTCGGCGACGTTCAGCCCATAGGTACGCAGTAGAAAGGTCGGGGTGAACCAGGCGAGACCCCAGCCCCACAAAGAGCACACACCGCTCGCCATGATCACGTGGTACGCCGCCCGCTGACGCCACAGGAAGCGGAGAGACTCCAGGAACGCGGCATGGCCGGAGGCCGCAACGGCATCGAGCCGTCCGCGCTTCGGCTCGCGGATTGTCAGAAGGACGAGCACCCCAAGCAGCACCCCCGGTACACCGAGCGCGTAAAACGCTGCACGCCAGCCGTAGGCCTGCGCCACGGCGCCGGCCATATCGGCGCCCAGCCAGGCGCCGAAGGGTGCGCCCAGCGCAAATATGCTGAGCGCCATGGGACGACGTTCCGCGGGGAAGCAGTCCGATACGATCGCGGTCGAGGGCGGCGTCGCTCCCGCCTCACCGACACCCACACCGATGCGGCTGAGCAGGAACTGCCAGTAGGTGTGCGACAAACCGCAGAGCATCGTGAAGCCCGACCACACGATCAGCGAAAGCGCCACGATGTTGCGGCGATTGGAGCGGTCGGCGAGCCAGGCGATGGGAATTCCGCACGACACGTAGAACAACGCCAGCGGAATGCCGGTGAGGAACGCCGCACCGGCGTCGGTAAGCTTCAGTTCGAGTCGGATGGGTTCAAATACGGTCGTGACCACGTAGCGCGCGGCGATATTGGTCGCATACACCGCGCACATCACGATGAGCACGTACCAGCGCTGCAACAGCGGTGCGACTTCGGCGCGGGTCGTCGCAATCGCGTTGCTGCTCAAACTACCCGACCCCGCTCGGCGCGAATTGATTGACCGAAAATCTTTGGCTGTGCTAATCCTTAAATGAGTATGCAGTGGGGCATTGGGCGATGCAACGCGCTCGGCAAGCCCGCCCAATGATATTTCGGCATGGCGCCATGATATTTCTGACTGGCTAGAAGCGCGCACGACGGGCAAGTTCATCGTACGGCCCGGTCGCCTCGGCGATGAGGGCGGCGGATCGAGAACAGGGGGAGCTCCGCCAATGAAGACGAATCACAAGATTACCCGTGCAGTGGCAGCGATCCTGGGCACGCACGCCGGAGTGGTGGCGGTTGCCGATCAGCCGGCCGGCGGTGAGACCGGTGCCGGTATCGCTTCGATCCAGGAAGTGGTCGTCACGGCACAGCGACGCGCCGAGAACGTGCAGGATGTGCCGATCGCAATCCAGGCTCTCAGCGGCGAGACACTGCAGCAGCTGAATGTCACCACCTTCGAGGATCTGATCAGGCACTTGCCCAACGTGAGCGGGGCATCCCAGGGTCCCGGCCAGGTGCAGATCTTCATGCGCGGGCTCAGCGCCGGCAGCGTGCCTACCCAATCCGGAGGCTCGATCAACGGCTTCCCGAACGTCGCGCTCTATCTGGATGAGCAGTCGGGCCAGCTCCCGGGCCGAAACCTGGATGTGTACGCCGCAGATCTCGAGCGGATCGAGGTGCTCGCCGGGCCTCAGGGAACATTATTCGGTGCGGGAGCGCAAGCCGGCGTCATTCGCTACATCACCAACAAGCCGAAGCTCAACACGACCGAGGGCAGCGTTACCGCAGGTTATGGCGTGACCGCAGGCGGTGATCCCAATACCGACCTTACAGCCGTGCTCAATGTGCCCCTGATCGCCGATACCCTGGCCGTGCGCGCCGTGATCTACAACGACCGGCGCGGCGGCTACATCAACAACGTACCGGGCACCTTCACGCGCAAGGCGACCGATGGTGGCATCGGGTTTGCGAACTATCCGACAGGCTGCGGCGGCAATAGCCCGCCGCCGGGTGGTCCGCCCTGCCAGGTGCCCCCCGGTAGCCCGGTGATCAACAACTACAACATGACGGGCAACGCGATCAATCCTTTGAGCTACCAGGGCCTGCGCGTTTCGGCCCTGTGGCAGATCAACAACGACTGGAGCGCCCTCATCACCCAGAGCTACCAGAATATGGATGCTCAGGGCGTGTTCTACCAAATGCCGACGAGCTCGGACGGCGCACCGCTTCCACCGCAGTCGGTCACGCTCTTCAATCCTTCCTTCAACAAGGACAAATTCGAGAACACCGCCTGGACGCTCAACGGGCGCCTTGGCGCACTCAAGCTCGTGTACACCGGGTCGTATCTCGTGCGTAACGTCGAGACGGTTCAGGACTACACCAACTATGCGCGCGGCATTTATGCCGACTACTACCAGTGCCATGGTGCCGAGCCTGGCAACGGTCTGGTCTCGACCTGCTACTCGCCGCGAACCACCTGGGACGAGACGCTGCGCAATACGCATCAGAGCCATGAGATTCGGCTGACCACGCCGGATGACTGGCGGGTGCGCGCGATTGTCGGCGCCTTCTGGGAAAACCTGCGCATTTACGACCAGCTGAACTGGAACTACAAGACCCTGCCGCCGTGCGTCGAGACGCAAGCGGGCGCACCGTCCCCATCGGTCGGCTGCTTGACGAACATAGGGCCCCTGCCGGTGCCGCCGCCGGGCTCGAGTCTCAATAACCCCGAGCCGATCCGCGGTGACAACGTCGGCTTCTTCAACGATGTCAAACGTGGTTACACGCAGCGCGCGTTCTTCACCTCGGTGGATTTCGACATCGTTCCGAAGGCGCTCACCATCACCTTGGGGACGCGCTATTACCATTTCGACAATGAAGAGAAGGGGGCGGTCGTCGGCAGCTTCTATTGCTACGAGGCGGGTCCACCGCCCTGTCTGAACTACGCGACCAACATCGACAGCGAGAACCTCAAGACGACCTACTCGGGCTTCAAGAGCCGCGCCAATCTGACCTGGCACTTCCTGCCAGACGCGCTGGCCTACTACACCTGGTCACAGGGATTTCGTCCCGGAGCGTTCAATCGCAGCTCCGGCCAGTACATCCCGGACGCCCAGGGAATTCCGCAGTACATCTCGCCACTCTCGTATGAATCTGACAATCTGACCAACAACGAGATCGGCTGGAAGACGGAGTTCTTCGACCGCCGGCTGCAGTGGAACGGCGCCGTTTACCAGGAAGACTGGAAGAATGCGCAGGTCACCTTCTTCCAACCCGGGCTGCTGGGAAATGTCGGCTTCAACGCCAACGGACCGGACTACCGCATCCGCGGTCTGGAGACCTCCTTCATCGCACTGCTCGCTCGGGGCCTCACCGCGGAGGGTGGCGCGTCCTGGGTCAGCAGCGAGCAGACGAACTCACCCTTCCTGATCGCGAATAACCCCGACCTGCTCGGGAATCCGTTGAGCGCCCCGCAGTACGGAAAGCCGATTACCAATGGTGTCAACCACGCGGGCGTATATGGTCCGATTCCGAATCCTTACGGTCCCACGGGCACGCCGGCCGCCTTCGCTCCGCCGTTTCAGTTCAACGCGCTGTTGCGCTATCAGTGGGTCATGAACTCCTACGACTGCTTCGTGCAGGCGGGCGTGACGCATACCGCGCATTCGTTTACACAATCCGGCAGTCAGCCACCGCCCTCGGGCACCACCATAACCACCAACTATCTGAGGTTCGAGAACCCGGCCTATACCCAATACGACGCAGCGCTCGGCGTCGGCAAGGATGCCTGGTGGGCAAAGGTCTATGCGCAGAACCTCACCAATGTCCTGACGAGCACGTACACGTCGACCTCGCAGTTCGCGCTGCAGGAAACCATCACCCGGCCACGGGTGCTGGGCCTGCAGTTCGGCTACAAGTTCTAATCAGCTGGACTGACAGGCTGATCGGCGGCGGACCGGCGTTCCATGCCGGTCCGCCGCGCTCGATCAGCGACTCCATGGTCGAAGCGGTGCTCGCGAAGACGTTGCACGAGCCTCCACCGGGTGCCGAGCGCTGGAGCAGTCGCCGCCTCGCCTCCGAGCTCGGTATCTCGCAGCGCGCGATACTGCGCATTTGGCGAACCTTCGAGCTCTAGCGGCGCGCACGTAGTGGGTGCGCTACGCGGCGCTCACGAGGGCGCAGTCCAGTAACCGTAGACACATCGCCGGCCCCCGCGCGAGCAGTCGTGCGTATCGTGCAGCACCCCATCGATCACCGCACACACGTGCTTCGAAACCGCCACGATGAGCCGGCCGGGAGGCA
>Ga0070713_100001480_pt1 | contig 14974 bp, 15 predicted proteins | sample LARL82metaG_FD_65465 | JGI IMG/M metagenome (GOLD analysis project Ga0070713, IMG submission 65465) | Corn, switchgrass and miscanthus rhizosphere microbial communities from Kellogg Biological Station, Michigan, USA - LAR L8-2 metaG | ecosystem: Host-associated > Plants > Roots > Rhizosphere ...
CTGCGGGTCGAGGTCCCAGATCAGCGTCCGCAGGCCGTCCCGGGCAGCCAGGTAGCCGAGGTTCACCGCGGCCGACGTCTTCCCGACGCCGCCCTTGATGTTGTACGCGGCGACCACCCTCATCGGGCCGCTCCCGCGGTCGCGGTGCCGGACGGCGCCTGAGTCAGCAGGGCCATCCGGTGCGGCACCGGCAGCCGGCCGAACGACGCGAAGGCGGCGGCGAACTCGGCGCGCGAGGCCTGCATGGATTCCTGCAGCCGGGCAGCGATCTCCCCCATCGCCAGCATGGTCCGGGCGTCGGCGTCACCGCCGGCCATCATGTCGGCGGCCAGCGCGTAGATCTGTTCGCGCTGTGCCTCGGTGTCCTGGAAGGTGCCGAGCACGTCCTGCAGCGCCTTGAGCTCCTTCACCGCGCCGCGGGCGCCGCCCGGATCGAGAACGGGGGCGAAGATCTCCAGCAGGTAGCGCAGTTCCTTGCACCGCTTGCGCAGGTCGTGCAGGGCCTCCGCGGGCGACGCGGGCGTGATCCGGGAGCCGCGGCGCAGCACCCGGCGATAGGCACCGGCGAGCCGTTCCCCGCTGAGCTCGCGCACGGTCGGCCCGTCGCCGTCCCGGCCGGCCACCTCCTCCAGCGACGTACGCCAGCGAGAGCGCCACCGCCCGTACCGGGTCGAGCGCAGGCCGCGGACCAGCCGGTGGCGCTCCCCCTCCCGCAGCGCGCGCAGGTGCTCTGCCATCGGCTCCAGGTCCTCCGGTCGTCCACTCGACAGGCCGGCGGCCAGGGACGGCAGCTCCTCCAGGTGCACGTCGAGGTCGCGAGAGCGGGCGGTGAGGTCGCCGAGCCACTTCAGCTCCGGTGTCACCCACGCCACGAGGTCGGCCGGGAGCAGGTCGCCCAGCAATCTGACCGCCGAGCGGCTGCGCCGCACCGCGACGCGGAAATCGTGCAGGAACTCGATGTCGACGTCCGCCACGGTGCCGTCGCGGACGGCCTCCATCTCGTCGAGGAACGACAGCAGCACCCTGGCCACCGCGGCGTCGCCGGGAAGCTCGGGCCGCACCACCGGGGGGACGGCGGCGTCCGGGTAGATGCCGGCGGCCGCCAGCGCCGCGGCGTAGGCGGAGCGGTCGTCCGGGACCAGCCCGGCGCCGCGCAGGATCCGCCCGGCACGCGCGGCCACCGCGGCGTACCCGCGCAGCGGGACGAGTCGCAACCCGGCGGGCACCCGCGCCTCGCTGCCGTTGATCCGCCCGGCACGCTCGTACACCAGCCGCAGCACGGTCTTGCCCTCGGCGTCGAGCAGCCGGCCGGCGACCCAGCTGCCGGAGATCCGCACCACCGGCAGCAGCGCGCGTACGCCGAGTACCGGGGCGAGCCGCGGCCGCAACTCGTCCGGAAGACCGTCCAGCAGCCGCGGCCAGCCGGCGACATCGGGCCCCGCGGTCACGGTCGTACCGTCCGGGCCGGTCAGCTGCAGGGTCTCGGCGCCGTCCGCGTCGGGGGTGGCGGTCAGGGCCAGGCCGGCGTGGTAGAGCCGCCGGTCGGCGCTGTCCAGCCAGGTCCGCCTCGCGGCGACCGGCCGGCCCATCGTCACCGTGTAGCTGCCCGCGAGCGCACGCAATGCGCCGGATATCGCCGAGGGCTGCGGGCTGCTCCACAGCTCGGCGGCCGGTCCACCCATCAGCGTCCCTTCTCCGACCCGGACCTCGGTCAAGTGTGGCGTCCAGGACCGTCGCGCGGACACTGTCTCGGTCGCTGACACGCCGTCAGTCCACTCCGCCGTGGGCGGCCCACATCGAACCGGCCCGATCCGCGGCCTCGACGATCAGCGCGATCAACTCCGGCCGGTCCGGGACCCTGAACGAGACGTAGGTGCCCCGACCACCGCTCAACGGCCGGCCGTACGCCTTCGCGGCGAGGTGCCCGTCCGGACGCAACCGGACGTTGAGCGCAGTGAGCCGGAAGGTCTCGCCGCGCCGGCTGTCGGTCCACTGCAGCTCCTCGGGCACGGCCACGTTGATCGCCAGCGCGGTGACCTCGACCACGACGCCCACACTCTCCTCACTCACTCCCACGCGCTCAGCATTCTCACAGCCAGCACTCATCTTTTTCACGGCCGGCGCCCATCTGGCTCCTAGCTACCGGCAAGTAGTGTGCATTTCAGCGACCCGCCTTTGGTGTCCCCCGTCCCAAAGGCGGGTCGCCTTCATCGCCCTTTGGGAACAACGATTTCTTGCCTTTCGTCGAGCGGCAACGAGAGTCGCCGGCGGAGACCAGGCAGCGTACGGCGATCGTGCGTCGTCGCGGAGACTTGCGGGGTGTCCCGTCGACCCCAGGCCGCCGTCTCGATCGCCGAGCTGTCCGAGGATCCGCATCCGGTGTGGGCGCGGCTGCGCCGGCGCGGGGAGGTCGTCCGGGTTCCCGAGCTCGGCGGGTGGGTGACGCTGAGCAGGGCGGCCGGCGCGCGGGTCATGCGGGACGCGCGCACGTTCACCGTCGACGACCCGCGGTTCTCCACCGGGCGGATCGTCGGCGCCAGCATGCTGTCCACGGACGGCGCCGAGCACGCCGCGCACCGGCGGCCGTGGGCCGACGTCTTCAAGGCGGCTCCGGTGCGGGACCGGTTCACCCTGCCGTTGCGCGCCCGGATCGAGCAGCTGCTCGACCGGCTCGCCGCGGCGCCGGCACCTGACCTGCGGACCGGGCTGGCCGCACCGCTGGCGACCGCCGCTATGGGTGCCGCGATCGGTCTGGACGGCCTCGACGTCCGGCAGGTGCTCGACTGGTACCGGGCCATGGTCGCCGGGGTGGACACCGTCAGCAGCGGCGGCGACCCACCCGGGGCAGCCCTGCGGGCGGTGGCCGCGATCCGCGACCACGTCGACCGGACCCTGGCAGCGCCGGCGCGTGAGACGGTGCTCACCGCCGCGGCGGCCGACGGCGCCGACGCCGGCCGGCTCGCCGCGGACGTGGCGATCCTCCTGTTCGGCGGCGTGGACACCGCGGAGAGCATGACCGCGATCGCCGCGTACCAGCTGCTCACCCACCCGGAGGCGCTCGACCAGGTCCGGGCCGATCCCGCACTGCTGCCCGGGGCGATCCAGGAGTCGCTGCGGATGGAGCCGGCCGCCTCCCGTGTGGACCGCTACGCCACCGCCGACGCCGAGGTGGCCGGAGTCCGGATCCGCGCCGGCGACCTGGTCATCGTGTCGCTGTCGGCGGCCAACCGGGACCCCGGGATATTCCCCGACCCCGACCGCTTCGACATCCGCCGCGGCAACGCCGCCGACCATCTCGCCTTCGCCCTGGGCCCGCACTACTGCCTGGGCGTGCACCTGACCACGCTGCAGACCACTCTGGCCCTCGGCATGCTGCTCGACCGCTTCCCCGGGGTTCACGCCGCCGGTCCGCTGCCGCCCGTCACCGGCTTCATCTTCCGCAAGCCGGGGTCGGTGCCGGTCTTTCTGAGCTGATCGGATTCGCTTGATCCAACCGGTCGGCCGCGGGGAATAGCCTGCTGCGATGTCGATCAGCTGGTCGCAGGCTCTCGCATGGCGGATGCGGCGGCATCTTCTGGACCCGGTCGGTACCGAGTCGGTCGCCGGCGTCGTGCGCCGCCTGGGCGCCCTGCCGGCGTACCCCGATGCCGCCGCCGAGCTCGCCGTCCGGGCCAGGCGGCAGCGGTCCCGCGCGGGCGAGGTCGCTCGGGCGCTGGCCGAGGGCCGGATCATCAATACGTTCGCGTTCCGCGGCGCCACCCACCTGATGACGCCCGAAGACGGCGGCGCCTACCTCGCCCTGCGGGCCGCCAGCCGGATGTGGGAGCTGCCCAGCTGGCAGAGCTTCTACGAGCTGACGCCGGCCGACTGGCCGCAGCTGCGCGAGACGGTCCGGGACGCGCTCGCCCCAGGGCCGCTGACCCGGGACGAGCTGAAGGCGGCGATCACCGCCCGGCCGAAGTTCCGGCACCTCGGCTTCGCCTTCGACGAAGGGTCGGCCACATTGCTGAAGCCGCTCGGGTGGCAGGGCGACATGAGCATCGGTCCACCGCGGGACGGCCAGATGACCTTCCGGAGCCTGGCGGCCAACCCGCGCTGGGCGGGAGTGCCCGACCTCGACGAGGCCGGCCCGCGCACGGTCGAGGCGTACTTCCGGACGTACGGGCCGGCGACGCCCGATCGCGTGCACTACTGGCTCGGCAACGGCCTCGGCGCCGGCCGCAAGCGGATCCGGTCCTGGATCGCCGGCCTCGGCGACCGCTTGACCGAGGTCGAGATCGACGGCGGCTCCGCGTACGTCCTGCGGGAGGATGCCGAGGACCTGGCGGCGACGCCGGCCTCGACCGCCGTGCGGCTCCTGCCGGGATACGACCAGTGGGTCCTCGGCCCGGGAACGGCCGACGCGCATGTCGTGCCACCGGCCCGGCGGAGCCTGGTCAGCCGCCAGGCCAACCTCGTGATCGCCGGCGGAGTCGTGTCCGGGACGTGGTCGGTGACCGGCGGCCAGCTCGTCACCGTCTGGTTCGCCGACGCCGGACCGCCGCCGGAGGACGCGCTCGCGGCAGAGGTCGCCCGACTGGCCACCATCCTCGGCCGCCCCCTCGAACCGGCCGTCCGGACGGACTGACAAGCCCCGGCGCATCGTGCCGCCGCTGGTCCACCGCCCCCGCACCTGGGACCAGTTCCTCGCCACCCACCTGCCGACGAGTCGAGCCGCGCGCCCCGCCACCCGGCCGGGGTGCTGGCGACGGCATACTCGTGGATCGTGACGAGCGTTCGGGTGTCTGTCGACGGCGGGGAGATGCCCGCCGACCTCCATCTGCCCGCCGCGGGCAGCGGTCCTGGGATCGTGCTTCTCCAGGAGATCTTCGGGGTCACCGACTACATCGACGGGCGGGCGCGGGATCTTGCCGCGCTGGGTTACGTCGTGCTCGTGCCGCACGTCTACTGGCGACAGGGCGACCCGGTCATCTCCGGCGAGGACGCGCTCCCGCGGGCCATGGACGCCCTGGGCAAGGTGGACTGGGACACCGCCGTTGCCGACGGCGTGGCCTCGGTCGCCGCGCTGCGGCAGCGGGACGAGATCGCCGGTCCCACCGGGGTGTTCGGGTTCTGCTTCGGCGGCGGGCTGGCGTTCGCGGTCGCCGCCGCGGACGACCCGGACTTCCTGGTCAGCTACTACGGATCGGCCTTGCCTAACCTGCTCGACGCGACCGCCGACGTGCGGGCGCCGAGCCTGCATCACTTCGGTCTCGCCGACACGTACATCCCGGCCGAGACCGTCGAGCGGATCGAGCGTGTGCTCACCGCCGGACCGGCCAAGGCGACCGTGCTCACCTACGACGACGCCGGGCACGCCTTCGACAACCCCATGCCGGCCTTCCACCACCCGAAGGCCGCCCGGGACGCCTGGGGCAACACCGTGACCTGGCTGTCCCGGACCGCGCCGGCCGGCTGAGCGACCCGGCGGGACCGCAGCCCAAGCCGACGACGGTGCTGCCCGGGCACAGCCGCCGCGGGAGCTGCCGGGGTGACCGCCCGCCGCGGCGTCCACCGGCGAAGGCACCTCCAGTCATCCGCGCAGGGTGATTTCTCCGCGCGAGCGGCAGGACAGGCTGTGCAGCATGCATGGTTGGCTGCTGTGGGGCCTCATTCTTCCCGTTCTGCTCGTCGTCGCGGGAATCGTCCAGTTCCAGAAGAACAAGCGGCGCTGACGTGGGCTGACCGGTTCCCGCGCGACCGGGAGAGGCGCGGGCCTGCGTGCCGCGGCGGGCGAGCCCCGCCGCGGCTCGTGGTGTTCAGGCCTGGGGCTGCCCGATGTTCACCAGCCAGTCGACGCCGAACCGGTCGGTGCACATGCCGAACTCGTCGCCCCACATCTGCTTCTCCAGCGGCATGGCGACCGTGCCGCCGCTGGACAGCTTCTCCCAGTAGCCCCGCAGCTCGTCGCCGTCGTCGCCGCTGAGGCTGACGGTGATCCGCTTGCCGGACTCGTACTGCATCCCGCTCGGGGTGTCGGCCCCCATCAGCGTGAACCCGCTGCTGGTGTCCAGCAGCGCGTGCATGATCTTGTCGGCGTCCGGCGAGTCGGCCATTCCGAACTCGCCGAAGGTGTTCAGGTGCAGAGTGCCCCCGAATACCTGCTCGTAGAACTCCATTGCCTGGCGGGCGTCGCCGTCGAAGCTGATGTACGGGTTGAGGCGAGACGTCATCGAACGCTCCTCCCGAGAGACCCTCCGTGAAGTTCCGAAGCCTAGTCCCACGCAGGCCGCCTGGACGGGTTCGACCCGTGGCCGTCCGGGGTCGCGGAGGTTGACGGCGGATGGCCGGCCGCGCCGCGCGATCCCCGCGGCCGACGCGGTCCGGTCAGCCCTGGGCCGTCCCGCGCCGCTCCGTGTGGGCGCGCAGCGCGGCGCCGAACGTCGCGGTGCCCCAGCCCTCCTCGAGCGCCTGCCAGACCAGCTCCGCCTGGGTCCGCGGCGCCAGCCCGCCGACCGGCTGATCGCGGTCGAGGTTGGTGGGGAACGCGTACCCCTCCGCCGAGGCGGCGACGACGTTGCGCAGCCCGCGCTCGCTCGCGCCGGTCGCCTTCCGCCGGGCCAGCACCGGGTACAGCGCGAGGCTCATCGCGACCCGGTCGACGCTCTCCATCGCGCGGCCGAACGCGGAAGACACCTGCAGCAGGTTGGCCATCCGGCGTACGTCCGCGGAGCGGTTGGTGCCGGCGCCGTGGAACAGGGCGGGGTTGAAGAACGCCGCGTCGCCCTTGGCGAGCGGCAGCTGGACGTGGTGCCGGTCGAAGTAGTCGGTGAACTCCGGCCGGTGGAACGCGACGTACCCGGCCTCGTACTTCTGGGAGTGCGGCAGGTACATAGTCGGGCCGGTCTCGACCGGCATGTCGCAGTGGGCGACCGCTCCCTGCAGGGTCATCGCCGGCGAGAGCCGGTGTGCGTGCGCCGGGTAGGCCGTCGACTGGTCGAGCGACATGAACCCGAGGTGGTAGTCGCGGTGCGCGACCTGCGCCTGGCCGCCGGGATTGACGACGTTGACCTGGGAGGTGACCTGGTAGCCAGGGCCCAGCCAGGCCTCGCTGACCAGGGCGATCACGTCGTTGGCGTAGTAGTCGGCGAAGACGTCGGGCGCGCGCAGCGCGAGCTTGTCCAGCGCGCCCCAGACCCGGTCGTTGGCGCCGGGCGCCGCGAAGTGGTCGCCGGCGGCAGCGCCGCCGGCCTTCTGCTCCGCGATGAGCTCGGTGAAGACCGCGCTCGCCCGGTCCACCACGGTCGGGTCAGGGAACGCCCCGGAGAACACGACGATCCCGGGTCCGTCGAGCAGCGCGCGGGCCAGCTCGGCCTGCACCTCCCGCCGGTGCGCCGGCGCGGCGGCACGGTCGCGCAGCCCGGACCCGTACACGAGCACGCCCTGCTCGACCGAGTCCGCGTTCGGGTAGTCGGCCGGGTCGGTGGTGTGCTCGACCACGGCCCGGAAGTCGTCCAGGCGGCAGTCCTCCGGCCGGTACCAGCCGCGGGATCCGGTGGCGAGGTGCGACGTGGTCATGGGTCACGTCCTTCCCGTCGTACGAAGTGGACGTCCTCAGCGTAGGGCCGACCGATACCTCAGCAGACCTTGAAAAGACCTCAAGAACGCCTCAGAGTGTGCCGGGTGGCGCACGAGTACAAGGTCCGGGAGATCGCCGTGCAGGCCGGCCTGAGCAAGGCGACGGTCGACCGCGTGCTGCACCGGCGCGGCGGCGTCCGGGCGGACACCGTGCGCCTGGTCGAGCAGGCCATCGCCGACCTGGACCGGCAGCGGACACAGCTGCGGCTCGGAGGCCGGACGTTCATGGTCGACGTCGTCGTGCAGGCGCCGGCGCGGTTCTCCTCGGCGGTCCGGGCGGCGCTCGAGGCCGAGCTGCCGTCACTGGCGCCGGCGGTCGTGCGTTCCCGGTTCTCCCTCCGCGAGTCCGGGCCGGTGACCGGGCTGGTCGGCGTGCTGGAGCGGATCGGGCGCCGGGGTACGCACGGGGTGGTGCTCAAGGCTCCGGACGTTCCCGAGGTCACCGCGGCCGTGCAGCGGCTCGGGCGGGCGGGCATCCCGGTGGTGACGCTGGTGACCGACCTGCCGGGCAGCGGCCGGCTGGCGTACGTGGGCATGGACAACCGGGCGGCCGGCGCCACCGCGGCCTACCTGGTCGGGCAGTGGCTGGGCGACCGGCCGGGCAACGTGCTGGTGACCGTGAGCAGCAGCGCGTTCCGCGGCGAGGAGGAGCGCGAGATGGGCTTCCGCGCGGCGATGCGCACCGCGCAACCGTCGCGGGCCCTGGTCGAGGTCACCGGGAGCGAGGGCCTGGACAGCGCGCAGCGCGACCTGGTGCTCGACGCGCTGGCCCGCGACCCCGACCTGTCCGCGGTCTACTCCATCGGCGGCGGCAACCTCGCCACCGTCGACGCGTTCGACGCTGTCGGCCGCCGCTGCGCCCTGTTCATCGCCCACGACCTGGACGAGGACAACCTGCGCCTGCTGCACGCCGGCCGGCTGTCCGCGGTGCTGCACCACGACCTCGGGCGGGATCTGCGCGAGGCCTGCCGGGTGATCATGCAGGCCAAGGGCGCGCTGCCGCACCGACCGCCGCCGTGGCCGTCGACGATCCAGGTCGTCACCCCCTTCAACGTCCCGGCCCCACCGGACTGACCCGGACGGTCAGCCGTGGACGCCGGTCGCGGCGCGGTCGGTCGTGGACGCCGAAGACGATCTGGTCCCAGTCCAGAACAGGGCTGCGGCCCAGCAACCCCACCGCCGCGCCCTCCCGGGCCGCGGCCCGCGCCACTCCGGCGCCGACGCCCTGCGTACCCCCGCTGACCAGGACCACCTTGCCGCCGAGAAGTGGCACGGCGGTCAGCCTGGCACACCTCCAGCGGCCCGATCCCACCCGCCCAGTGCGATGTGGAGCACCCGTCCGGCGATCAACCGTACGGTGTCCGCGCTGGATCGATCACCCAACGAGGGAGCCAGCATGAGCAACGGAACGTATCCCGTTCAATTCTCGGTCGACTATCCCGAAAGGCCACTGAACCGGGTCACCACGCTCTTCCGCATCTTCGTGGCCGTGCCGATCCTCATCGTGCTGGGAGCCGTCGCCGGAGGTACCTGGCAGTGGTCGACTCCGAGCGGCGAGCAGGCGGTCTTCGCCGGCGCCGGCGGTCTGCTGTTCTTCGCTCCGCTGCTGCTGATCCTCTTCCGGCAGAAGTACCCGCGGTGGTGGTTCGACTGGAACCGCGAGCTGCAGCGCTTCGGCAACCGGGTCGGGGTCTACCTCGCCTTGATGGAGGACCGGTACCCGTCCACCGACGAGCACCAGTCGGTCAACCTCGACTATCCGTACCCGGATGCGGCGCACGACCTGAACCGGTGGCTTCCGCTGGTCAAATGGCTGCTCGCGATTCCGCACTTCATCGTGCTGTTCTTCCTCGAGATCGCCGCGGTGATCGCGGTGATCGTGGCCTGGTTCGCGATTCTCTTCACCGGCCGCTACCCGCGCGAACTGTTCCATTTCGTCGAAGGCGTGATCCGGTGGCACAACCGGGTCATCGCGTACGCGGTCGTCCTGGTGACCGACGAGTACCCACCGTTCCGCCTCGCTCCCTGAGCGGGTCCCGCAGCGGCGACGTCGACCGGCTGGGCCGCCGCGGTCAGGCGCGGATCGTCATCCGCGCGACCTTCGGCCCGTCGATGTCGAAGCCGAAGTGGCTCGGCCCGTTGAACCCGTTGCCACCCACCTCAGCGCTGACGACGGTCCGAGCGCCGTCGTGCTCGACACCGGTCACGGCGAGCGTCACCTGCTTCCCGATGAACTCGGCATCGCTCCACCGCCGAATCGCATCCCGCCCGACGAACTCGCGTCCCCAGTCGTCGACCACGCCGCCGGCCGCGAACGCATCGAGAAACGCGTCCACGTCCCCCCGGTCGGCGGCGTCCAACACGACCTGAACCGCGTCAGGAACCGAGTCCACAGCGCTGCCTCCGATCTGCCACCTGGACACCGGGGCCCGGCGGCCCGCGCCACGCGGGTCGCCGCCCCTCCTCGTCGGCCAGTAGGTCCGCCCTGGGCGCGGGTGCGGGCGAGATTTCTGAGCCCAACCCCCTGAGGGGGAGTGACGCGGCCCGACAACGGTACCTAGTGTGGGAGTGCCGGTCGGTGACCCAGCCTCAGACGAGTGAGGAAGCAAGGAAGACGAGCGACGCAGTGCCCAGTCCGCTGTAGGCCGGGCTGGGGCGAGCGGCGACCGGCGCGGGCAGTGCACATGCCGTCAGGTGGCGGGGATACACCAGAGGCGGTTCTCCACCATGAGGGATGTACGTCGGCGTGAACCCCCGGCGGCGGGTCCGGGCAGCGGCACCGTCTTTGCGGCGTGGGAACGGTTCGTCCAGGGCGAGGATCAGGTCCCGGGCGTCCGGCCCGTGGTGGCGATCTCCTGGCACCGCTGCCGGGAGCAATACCGGGTCGACCCCCACCTCACCGGGGCTCCGGTCGCCGTCGCCGAGCTCGACCACACGCCCGAGCACGACGTCGTCTTCGCCGAGCTCGGTTTCCGGGCCGCCTCCGTGGCCCACGAGCTGGGCAACATCGGAGGGGTCGTCACCGTCACCGACGCCACCGGCCGGATCCTGGCCGAGTGGGGCGACCACGCCACGATCGTCAGGGCGACCGACTCCCACCTCGCGCCCTGGTTCAACTGGTCCGAGTGCGCGGCCGGTACGAACGGCATGGGCACGGCGCTCGAGGCGCACGGCCCGGTGGTGATCGGAGGCGCGGAGCACTGGTGCCAGGCGTTCCACAACTGGGTCTGCGCCGGCATCGCGGTGCGGGACGTGGTGACCAGGGAGCCGATCGCGGTCCTGAACATCTCCTGCTGGCGCAGCCAGCTTCCCGCGTCCGCGGACGGGTGGCTGACGAACGCCGTCGCCACGACCCAGCGCACGTTGAAGCGCCGCGCCCGGGACAGCGGCGCCGAGCTGGTCGCGGCCTACACCGAGGCGCGGGCCCGCTCCGGCACGGCGCTCGCCGCCGTGGACACCGGAGGCAAGGTGGTGATCGCCGACGACACGGCGAGCGTGCTCCTGGGCGTGCCGGCATCCACCCCGGCGGTCGATCCCACGCTGCGATGGAACCCCGGGCTGCCGGAGTTGATCGCGGCCGCCCGGTACGCCAGCCGGCAGGCGGCTCACAACCCCGACTGGGTCGGCTCCACGCAGATCTTCACCCACCTCGCCGACGAGCCGACGTCGATCAGCATCCGACCCGTCTTCTCCTCCGGTCAGCTGATCGGGAACCTGATCTCCTTCGGTTCCTCCGAGGGGGCGCAGGTGCCGCAGGCGGAGGGGTCCGCGAACCCTCCGACGCAGCCGCGTCGGGTGGTCGGGATGCGCGACAACCGGATGGTGCTGCTGCGGCTGCGGGAAGTCTCCTTCGCCGAGTCGGAGGGGAACGACGTGTGGCTGTCCACCGATCAGGGGCGGCTGCGCGCTGCCTCCCAGAGTCTGGACAAGCTCGACGGCGAACTGGCCGACGTCGGCTTCCTGCGGGTGCATCGCCGATACCTGGTCAACCTCAGCCGCATCCGGGAGATCGAGCGCGGGCTCAAGGGCGAGCTGTCGCTGGTCATGGATGACCGGACGCACGAGATGGTGCCGGTCTCCCGGCGGAACGCGCCGGCCGTACGGCGCGCCTTGGACATCTGAGCCCAGCACAAGGTCTGTTTCCCGGAAGGATTCCCGTGTCTGACAGCCCGGACGCCGTTGCCAGCAAGCCGACCGTCGCGAGCGGGGGCGGCCTCGGTCTGCCCGCGCCGGACGGGCGCCGCAGCGACGCGACCGGGGGTCCAAGCAACCGCGACTGGTGGCCGAACCAGCTCGACCTGACGATCCTGCGCAAGCACACCGGCGTGGCCGACCCCATGGGCGCCGACTTCGACTACGCCGCGGCGTTCCGGACCGTCGACCTCGAGGCCCTTGCGCGGGACGTCGACGAGGCGCTGACCACCTCGCAGGCGTGGTGGCCGGCCGACTTCGGCCACTACGGGCCGCTCGTGGTGCGGATGGTGTGGCACTGCGCCGGGACGTACCGGGTCAGCGACGGCAGGGGCGGCCCGTCGGCCGGCATGCAGCGCTTCGCACCGCTGAACAGCTGGCCGGACAACCGCAACCTCGACAAGGCCCGCCGGCTGCTCTGGCCGGTCAAGAAGAAGTACGGCCGCGCGATCTCCTGGGCCGACCTGATGGTCTTCGCGGGCAACAGGGCTCTGGCGACGATGGGCTTGCCGACGTTCGGCTTCGCCGGCGGCCGGGCGGAGGTCTGGGAGCCCGGGGACGACGCCTACTGGGGCTCCGAACGGGTCTGGCTCGGCGACGAGCGCCACCGCGGCGTCCGGGAGCTGGAGAAGCCGCTGGCCGCGTCGCAGATGGGCCTCATCTATGTGAACCCCGAGGGCCCGAGCACCGTCCCGGACCCGGTCACCGCGGCCAGGGACATGCGCGTGACGTTCCGGCGGATGGGGATGAACGACGAGGAGACGGTCGCGCTGATCGCGGGCGGCCACACGTTCGGCAAGACCCACGGCGCTGCCGATCCGGAGAAGTACCTCGGGCCCGAACCCGAGGCTGCCCCGCTCGAGGAGCAGGGTCTCGGCTGGAAGAGCGGATACGGCAGCGGCACGGCCGCGGACGCCATCACCAGCGGACTCGAGGGCACGTGGACGCCCACGCCGACGACGTGGGACAACAGCTTCTTCGAGAACCTGTTCGGCTTCGAGTGGGATCTGGAGCTGAGCCCCGGCGGCCTGTGGCAGTGGATCCCGAGAGACGGCGGCGGGGCCGGCACCGTGCCGGACGCCCACGACCCGTCGATCACCCACGCCCCGACGATCCTGACGACGGACCTCGCGCTCCGGTTCGACCCGGACTACGAGCCGATCGCACGGCGCTTCCTGGAGCACCCCGAGCAGCTGGCCGACGCGTTCGCCCGGGTGTGGTTCAAGCTCACGCACCTCGACATGGGCCCGATCCAGCGCTACCTCGGGCCGCTGGTGCCCCGGGAGAGGCTGCTCTGGCAGGACCCGATCCCCGCCGTGGACCACGAGCTCGTCGACGACGCCGACATCGGCGCGCTGAAGGAGCAGATCCTCACCTCCGGCCTCACGGTCTCCCAGCTCGTCGCCGCCGCGTGGGCGTCGGCCTCGACGTTCCGGGTCAGCGACCGGCGCGGCGGGGCGAACGGGGCACGCATCCGGCTCGAACCGCAGCGGCGCTGGGAGGTCAACGATCCGGAGACGCTGGAGCAGGTGCTGACCACCCTGCGGGGGATCCAGCAGTCGTTCGACGGCTCCCGGACCGGCGGCAAGAAGATCTCGCTGGCCGACCTGATCGTGCTCGGCGGGTGTGCCGCCGTCGAGCGGGCCGCGGAGGCCGCCGGCCACGACATCCTCGTCCCGTTCACCCCCGGCCGTATGGATGCGTCGCGGGAGCAGACGGACGCGGAGTTCTTCGCCGCGCTCGAACCGGCCGCCGACGGGTTCCGCAACTACCGCGGCAACGGCCACCGGCTGCCGGCCGAGTACCTGCTGGTCGACCGTGCGAACCTGCTCGGTCTGAGCGCGCCGGAGATGACCGTCCTGGTGGGCGGCCTGCGGGTGCTGGGCGCGAACTCCGGGCAGTCCCCGCTCGGCGTCCTCACCGCGGCGCCAGGGTCGCTGACCAACGACTTCTTCGTAAACCTGCTCGACATGGACACGGAGTGGCAGGCGACATCCGGACAGGGCGCGACCGCGGAGACGTTCGAGGGACGCGACCGGGCCACCGGCCAGGTCAGGTGGACCGGCAGCCGGGTCGACCTCGTCTTCGGCTCGAACGCCGAGCTGCGGGCGCTCGCGGAGTTCTACGCGTGCGACGACGCGGAAGAGAAGTTCGTGCGGGACTTCGTGGCCGCGTGGGACAAGGTCATGAACCTCGATCGGTACGACCTCGCCTGATCCTGTCCGGACGCTCCGTGTTGATCAAGCAAATGTCGATCACCGCTGCTCGATCGCGCCCGAGGCCGGACCTGTCGCGGCCTGTTAGCGGGCGCATTTCCCGTGCGAACGGTAGCTGTCGGCGGACGAACGGTATGAGGTCGCCCGCTTCGAGCGCACCCTTGTCGGTGTGATTCATCCGGCGTAGGGTCGAGCTAATTACCGATTGCGGGCAAGCATCGGATGACACATTTGCGGCGTGCTGTCGTCTCGTGTAAACGGCTGCTGCCGTAATCGCAATGGACCGGGTGTTCTTGCGTCTCGCGAAAGCAATGCCACCAATGGCTTGCCATCGTTGAAAGGGTGACACAAAGGGTTTCTCGATGAGGAGGTGAAGCCCGATGACGACAGCGCAGGAGCGAGCCGACCTGATGAGCAAGCTCGGGTTGGACGTGCAGAACAAGGCAGCGCTGGGTCGGGTGCTGGGAACCGGAAACATTGGGCAGGCGACAGAGGGCGCGGACGGCCGCATGCAGGCCACGATCCGCATCAACCCCGACGAGATCGCCTGGGATCCCTCGATTCTGGTGATGCCCCACGGAGGTGATATCGACCTCGAGCTCATCAATGACGACCTCAACACGCACTGCGCGCTCCTTCCGAGCAATGGCGACCGGAAATTCATCTGGTTGGTGAACCATTCGCGCGGACGGGCGACCCTCAATCTCGACGGGCCGGGCTACTACTGGTTCAGCTCGCCGACCGGCAACGACGAAGGCCGCGGACTGACCGGCGCAATCGTCGTTCTGGGGGACGCCCCGCCGGAGGCTCGGCTCGACCGTCCGGCACAGCCACGGCCGTAGGGAGGAGGACTAGAAAATGACGACCGCCGATTATGTCGACGCCGGTGAGGCTATCGACCAGGCAAGGCTGACCAGCAAGGTCGCGGGTGGAGAGGTCGCGCCGCCGGT
>Ga0070713_100001483_pt1 | contig 14961 bp, 7 predicted proteins | sample LARL82metaG_FD_65465 | JGI IMG/M metagenome (GOLD analysis project Ga0070713, IMG submission 65465) | Corn, switchgrass and miscanthus rhizosphere microbial communities from Kellogg Biological Station, Michigan, USA - LAR L8-2 metaG | ecosystem: Host-associated > Plants > Roots > Rhizosphere ...
AAGATCACCGTCGACGTCAAGGGCGAGATCCTCGAGCTGAAGAACACCATCAACACCATGGTGGACCAGCTCAACGCCTTCGCGGGCGAGGTCACTCGCGTGGCGCGCGAGGTCGGTTCCGAGGGCAAGCTGGGCGGACAGGCGGACGTGCGCGGCGTCGGCGGCGTCTGGAAAGACCTGACCGACAACGTCAACTTCATGGCCTCCAACCTCACCGGCCAGGTGCGCAACATCGCGGAGGTCACCACCGCGGTGGCCAACGGCGACCTGAGCAAGAAGATCACCGTCGACGTGCGCGGCGAGATCCTGGAGCTGAAGAACACCATCAACACCATGGTGGACCAGCTCAACGCGTTCGCCGGCGAGGTCACCCGCGTCGCGCGCGAGGTCGGCAGCGAAGGCAAGCTGGGTGGACAGGCGGATGTGCAGGGCGTCGGCGGTGTCTGGAAGGACCTGACCGACAACGTCAACTTCATGGCCTCCAACCTCACCGGCCAGGTGCGCAACATCGCCGACGTCACCACCGCCGTGGCGACGGGCGACCTGAGCAAGAAGATCACCGTCGACGTGCGCGGTGAGATCCTGGAGCTGAAGAACACCATCAACACCATGGTGGACCAGCTCAACGACTTCGCCGGGGAGGTCACGCGTGTGGCGCGCGAAGTCGGGTCCGAAGGCAAGCTGGGTGGCCAGGCGCAGGTGCGCGGCGTCGCCGGTGTCTGGAAGGACCTGACCGACAACGTCAACTTCATGGCCTCCAACCTCACCGGCCAGGTGCGCAACATCGCCGAGGTCACCACCGCGGTCGCGAATGGCGACCTGAGCAAGAAGATCACCGTCGACGTGCGTGGCGAGATCCTCGAGCTGAAGAACACCATCAACACCATGGTGGACCAGCTCAACAACTTCGCATCCGAGGTCACGCGCGTGGCGCGCGAGGTCGGCAGCGAGGGCAAGCTGGGCGGCCAGGCCGGGGTGCCCGGCGCGGCGGGCACCTGGCGCGACCTCACCGACAACGTCAACATGATGGCGGGCAACCTCACCGACCAGGTGCGCGGCATCGCCTTCGTCGTCACCGCGGTCGCCAACGGCGACCTGAAGCGGCGCCTCGCGGTGGAGGCCAAGGGCGAGATCGCCGCCCTCGCCGACACCATCAACAACATGACCGACACGCTGGCCACGTTCGCGGAGCAGGTCACCACGGTGGCCCGCGAGGTCGGCGTCGAAGGCAAGCTGGGCGGCCAGGCGGAGGTGCCCGGCGCGGCGGGCACCTGGCGCGACCTCACCGACAACGTCAACCAGCTCTCGGCGACGCTGACCAACCAGGTGCGCGCCATGGCCGACGTGGCCATCGCGGTCACCGAGGGCGACCTGACCCGGTCGATCAACGTCGAGGCCAGCGGCGAGGTCGCGGTCCTCAAGGACAACGTCAACGCCATGATCCGCAACCTGCGCGAGACCACGCAGAAGAACACCGAACAGGACTGGCTGAAGACCAACCTGGCCCGCTTCACCCGCATGCTGCAGGGCGAGCGCGACCTGCTCACCGTGTCGCGCCTCATCCTCAGCGAGCTGGCCCCGCTGGTCGGCGCGCAGCACGGCGTCATGTACACCATGGAGACCGGCGACGGCAGCCGCCTGCGCTTCCAGGCGGGCTACGGCTACAAGGAGCGCAAGCACCTCTCCCAGGAGTTCAAGCTCGGCGAGGGACTGGTCGGGCAGTGCGCCATGGAGAAGGAGCGCATCCTGCTCACCGAGGTGCCCGACGACTACATCAGGATCAGCTCGGGACTCGGTGAGGCCAAGCCGCTCAACATCGTGTCGCTGCCCGTCGTCTTCGAGGGCTCGGTGCGCGCGGTGCTGGAGCTGGCCTCGTTCCAGCGCTTCGGCGACGTCCACCTCGACTTCCTCGACCAGCTCATGGAGTCGATCGGCATCGTCATCAACACCATCGAGGCGACGATGCGCACCGAGGCGCTGCTGGAGCAGTCGCAGCAGCTCGCCCACGAGCTGCAGAGCCAGCAGGACGAGCTGCAGCAGACCAACGACGAGCTGGCCGAGAAGGCGCGCCTGCTCGCCGAGCAGAACGCCGAGGTGGAGCGCAAGAACGCCGAGGTGGAGGAGGCGCGGCGCTCGCTGGAGGAGAAGGCCAACCAGCTGGCCATCACCTCCAAGTACAAGTCCGAGTTCCTGGCCAACATGTCGCACGAGCTGCGCACGCCGCTCAACAGCCTGCTGATCCTGGCCCAGCAGCTCGCCGACAACCCGGAGCAGAACCTCTCGCCCAAGCAGGTCGAGTACGCCGGCATCATCCGCGCCTCGGGCAACGACCTGCTCAACCTCATCAACGACATCCTCGACCTCTCCAAGATCGAGTCGGGCACGGTCGCCCTCGACATCACGCCGGAGCGCTTCAGCGACGTGCGCGACTTCGTCGAGCGCACCTTCCGCCACGTCTCCGAAGCGCGCGGCCTCGACTTCACCGTCGACCTCGAACCGGGCCTGCCGGACACCATCCTCACCGATCCCAAGCGGCTGCAGCAGATCCTGCGCAACCTGCTGAGCAACGCCTTCAAGTTCACCGAGCAGGGCGGCGTCAGCCTGCGCATCCGCCCGGCGGCGACCGGCTGGAGCAGCGACCAGGCAGCATTGGCGTCGGCGACGCACGTGGTCGCCATCGAGGTGCGCGACACCGGCATCGGCATCCCGCCGGACAAGCAGCGCCACATCTTCGAGGCCTTCCAGCAGGCCGACGGCACCACCAGCCGGCGCTACGGCGGCACCGGGCTGGGACTCTCCATCAGCCGCGAGCTGGTGCGCCTGCTCGACGGCGAGATCGTGTTGCAGAGCGAGGTGGGCAGCGGCAGCACCTTCACCGTCTACCTGCCGGTGGGCCGCGGCTCACAGGCCACCCTGGTCGGCACGCCGCAGCCGCTGATCACCGCTCCCGCCACGCCGCCCGCGGCGCCGACCACGCTCGTCGAGGCGGGCGCCCGGGCGCACGACGGCAACGGGCACAACGGCGACAACGGCAACGGCAACATTCCCGCCGTGCTGGGCTCGCTGGCCACCATGGTGCGCGACGACCGCTACACCGTGCAGCCCGGCGACCGCGTGGTGCTCATCGTCGAGGACGACCCCAACTTCGCGCGGGTGCTCGTCGAGCTGGCCCACGAACGCCGGCTCAAGGCGGTGGTGGCGGCGCATGGCAGCGAGGCGCTGCAGCTCGCCCGCGAGTACGGCGTCGACGCGGTGACCCTCGACATCCTGCTCGACGACATGAGCGGCTGGACCATCCTCGACCAGCTGCAGCACGATCCCACCACGCAGGGCGTGCCGGTGCACATCGTGTCGGTGCAGGACGAGCCCGGCCGCGGCGCGCGCCACGGCGCCTCGACGGTGCTGACCAAGCCGGCGCAGCGCGACGAGCTGCAGGGCCTGTTCGCACGCATCGAGGAGGGCATCACCCAGCGCCTCAAGCACCTGCTCATCATCGAAGCCGATGCCGCCCAGAGGCAGGCCATCGCCGAGCTGCTGCAGTCGGGGCGCACCGAGGTGCTCGCCGTGGGCGCCGAGGACGAGGCGCTGGCCGCGATGCGGGCGCAGCGCTTCGACTGCGTGGTGGTCGACCTGGGCGCCAACTCCAGCGGCCTGTCGATGCTCGAAGCCATGAAGGACGACGCCGCGCTGCGCAGCGTCCCCGTGGTCGCCTACACCTCCGGGGAGCTGAGCAAGCGCCAGGAGACACGCCTGCGCCGCGCCGCGCGGACGGTCCAGCTCGCCGAGGTCAACTCGCCGGAGCTGCTGCTCCATGCGGTGAGCCGGCTCATCGACCGCGTGCCCGCCGAGGCCGGCGTCGCCGCGGGCGCGGGTGCGGGCCCGGGCGCGCCGCCGCCCGACCTGGGCATGGCCGGCAAGCGAGCCCTGGTTGTGGACGACGACGTCCGCAACATCTTCGCCCTGACCGCGCTCCTGGAGCGCCACGGTTTCGACGTTGTCTCCGCCGAGAGCGGCCGCGATGCGCTGGCCCTGCTCGAATCGGGGGCCGCGGTCGACGTGGCCCTGGTCGACGTGATGATGCCGGAGATGGACGGCTACGAGACCATGCAGTCGATCCGGCTGATGCCGGCCTACACCGACCTGCCCATCATCGCCGTCACCGCCAAGGCCATGAAGGGCGATCGCGAACGCTGCCTGGAGGCGGGCGCCTCCGACTACATCGCCAAGCCGGTCGCCGCCGAATCCATCCTCTCGCTGCTGCGCGTATGGCTGAACCGCTGAGCCCCGCAGGCGCGCCGCACACCGGCGTGGCCAGCGTGCTGATCGTCGACGACAACCCCAACAAGCTGCTGGCCCTGGAAGCGCTGCTGGCGCCGCTCGGCGTGCGCACGGTGTGCGCCGACTCCGGCCGCGCCGCGCTGCGCAGGCTGCTGCGCGAGGACTTCGCGGTCATCCTGCTCGACGTGCGCATGGCCGACCTCGACGGCTTCGACACCGCGGCGCTGATCCGCCAGCGGCGCGCCTCGGAGCGCACCCCGATCATCTTCGTCACCGCCTTCGGCGAGGCGGAGGCGGAGATGGCGCGCGGCTACGCGCTGGGCGCGGTGGACTTCGTCTTCTCGCCGATCGCACCCGACGTGCTGCGCAACAAGGTGGCGGTGTTCGTCGACCTGCACCACAAGTCGGAGGAGATCCGCCGCCAGGCGGAACGCCTGCGCCGGCTCGAAGCCCTGGAGCACCACCGCCGCCTGGAGCGCGCGGAGAGCGGCCGGCGCCGCGCCGAGGCGCGCTTCGCCACCATCCTCGACATCGCCGGCGACGCCATCCTGGCCGTCGACTCCGAGCAGCGGGTGATCCTCTTCAACAAGGCGGCGGAGCAGGCCTTCGGGCGTTCCGCCGGCGCCACCATCGGGGCGCGGCTCGGCGAGCTGATCGTCGAGGACGTCAGCGGGCTGCTCGGCGCCGGCGAGGGCGCCGCGTCGTGGACGCGCCGCGAGGTGCACGGCCGGCGCGCCGACGGCAGCGAGTTCCCCGCCGAGGTCAGCGTGGCCCGCACCCCGGACGGCGAGCAGTCGATCTGGTCGGTGATCCTGCGCGACGTCACCGAGCGGCACCAGGCGGAGCAGCAGGTGCGCCGTCTCAACGCGGCCCTCAACGAGCGGCTCGGCGTGGGCGTCGAGATGGTGACGGACCTGGCCGCAACCCTCGACCCCGCGGAGGTGCTCGGCCGCCTGCTGCGCCGCGCCGCGGCCACGGTGTCGGCGCAGTGGGGAACGCTGCTGCAGATCGACACCCGGCGCATGGTGGTGCGCCACAGCCACGACCTCACCGGGGAGCTGGGCTTCGACGAGATGGAGCCGGTGGAGGCGCAGCCGCTGCTGGTGCAGGCGCTCGCCGAGCAGCGCCTGGTGGTGGCCGCGCCCTTCGACGCCGAGATGCTGCCCGCGGCCGCGCGCGCCTGGGGCGGTGAGGCGCGCAGCGTCGCGGTGCTGCCGCTGGCCGGCGGCGAGACCGCCTCCGCGGTGCTGCTGCTCGGCCGCCGCGAACCCATCGGCTTCGGCGAGGACGCGGTGGAGATGCTGCGGCTGATCGGCAACGTGGCCGTCGTCGCCCTGCGCAACGCGCAGCTCTTCAGCGAGGCGGAGGGATCGAGCCGCAGCAAGAGCCAGTTCCTCAACCTCGCCGCCCACGAGCTGCGCACCCCGCTCACCGTGGTGCGCGGCTACGCCTCGATGCTCTCCGACGGCACCCTGGGCGCGCCGCCGCCCGCCTTCGCCCGGCCGCTCGAGGTGCTCAGCATGAAGCTCGACGAGCTGACCGCACTGGTCGACGACCTGCTCATGGCCGCGCGCGCCGAGGACGGCCGGCTGCTGGCCAAGGCGCAGAGCTTCGACCTGCGCGACGCCGTGGTCGCCGCCGCCGACCGGGCCCGGCCGCGCGTCGACCTCGGCGCCGGCGTCATCGAGGTGGTGCCCGGCCCCGACCCGGTCACCGTGGAGGCCGACCCCGACCACGTCGCCCGGATTCTGGACAACCTCGTCAACAACGCGCTGACCTACACGGCGGGTCCGCCCTGCGTGCGGCTGGAGGTGCGCATCGACGAGCAGGCCGAGGTGCGCGTGCACGACAACGGTCCGGGCGTGCCCGAGGAGATGCAGGAGCAGATCTTCGAGCGCTTCGTGCGCTTCGACCATCCCGCGCTGGGGCCGCTGCCGGGCACGGGGCTGGGGCTCTACATCAGCCGCGAGCTGGCCGCCGAGCAGGGCGGCGGGCTGGACCTGGAGCGCACCGGCCCGGAGGGGAGCTGCTTCGTCCTCGCCCTGCCGCTGTTCGCGGAGAAGGTGGCGGCGCTCAACGGCGAGAAGGCGGCCGGCACGGCCCGCGCGCGGCGCCGTACACAGCAGGCGGCCTCGACCTAGTCCGGCGGCGACTCGGTGACGGTGTACCAGGGATCGGCGTGGCCGGTGCAGCGCGCCACGAACACCGGGCGATGTGCGGACGTCGCGGCGGCTGTCGCACTGTCAACGGTGGACGCGGCGGCGGTGAGGTTGGGCACGACCAGCTGCGTGCCGCTCGACGCGCGCGCGAAGTAGTGGAGCGGGTCGGAGGCCATGCCGAGGCAGTCCTCGAAGACGAGCAGCGGGTCGCGCGCGGTGCGCACCGCGTCGAGGTCATGGCCTTCGAGCAGCTCCGTCGAGGCGCGCAGGAAGGCGGTCTGCGGCCCTTCGTCGACGGACCGCGTGGCCACGTGCCGGGCCACGGCGACCTGCGCCAGCGCCACGGCGACGAGGCAGACCTCCGCGAGCAGCGCGACTCGCGCCCCGCGACCGTCGAGCTCCTGCAGCGCCGCGGTGAGCACGTAGACCAGGCCCACACCGACCAGCGCCACCAGGGGAAACGCGTGGTACGGCAGGCTGCCGAAGAGTCCGACCACACCGGCCAGTCCCAGGTAGGTGAGTACGAAGAGCACGATGCGGCGCGCCCCGACGCGCCGGCACGCGATCACCAGCCCCGCCACGCCCGCGGCCAGGGCGAGCAGGGCCAGGAGGGTGAACCAACGGTCGAACTGGAACTGCCAGTTGGGACGCTGGCTGCCCGGTGCCCTGAAGCCGAGGCCCCAGAACAGCATGTCGCGCACCGAGTGCAGCTTGGCGAGTCCCGGCCGCGCGGTGTGGTTGGGATCGAGATTGCCGCTCTGCAGGTTCGCGTGCACGTACACCGCGGCATACACCGCCGACATGAGCAGGAACGGCGCCGTGATGCGCAGCGCGCGCCACACGGCAGCGCGAGTCAACCGCGCCGGTTGCATGAGCAGGAAGGCGAGGGCCACCAGCGGCACCGCGACCGCGATCTCCTTGCTGGTCACCGCCAGGAACCAGGTCACCAGCAAGCCCAACCACGGCAGCACGCGCAGACTCCCGCCGAGCGCCGTGCTCGAGTTGAGCCGTAGTGACAACGCCACGAAGGCGATGGAGAAGAGCACGTAGAGGCTGTCCAGCTGCGGCGCGTAGGGAACGTAGAAGAGCACGCTCGATCCCACCACGAAGACGCCGGCCACCACCATCGCGCCCAGGCGCGGCCGCGGCAGCAGCAGGCAGAGCGCGGCGCCGACGAGGCCCAGGAAGACCAGGTTCACCACCCACATGTCGGTGGGGTTGAAGTAGTCGACGCGGAGCAGGTACGGCGCCAGGAAGAACGAGGTGGGCCGGTACCAGCCGAGGAAGCTGTGCGTGTAGGCGTGCGCCACCCCGCTGGCGCCGCCGCCGTGCGTGCCGGCGTCGAACGCGTACTGCTGCCACTCGGGATACACCCAGCCGGTGTGCGGTCCCCAGATCAGCGCGGTGGCCAGGGCGACGAAGACCAGGCCGGCCGCGCGTCTGCCCCAGCGCAGCGCCGGGGCGTCCGGGGCCGGGGTCGGCCCTGTCATGGCGGGCCAGTCTACTGCGGCGGTGCCGCGGACCTGGCCATGCGCACCGCTGTCGACGTAGGGTGTCGCGCATGTCCGACCACACCGCCTCCACTGCACCCGGCGACGACGACGCGCTCACCCGCCTGCCCGCCACCGAGATGGCCCGCCTGGTACGCGCCCGCGAGCTCGACCCCGTCGAGCTGATCGAGGCCACGCTGCGCCGCATCGGCGCGCTGGAACCGCGACTGCACGCCTTCGTCAGCGTCACCGAGCAGCGCGCCCGCGACGACGCCGAGGCGCTGCGCCGCCGCGCCGACCGCGACTCGCTGCCGCTGGCCGGCGTGCCCGTGGCGGTCAAGGACAACGTGGACGTGGCCGGCGAGCCGACCACCCACGGCTCGCGCGCCACGCCGCGCACACCCGCGCGCGAGGACGCCCTGCTGGTGCGGCGGCTGCGCGAGGCGGGCGCCGTCGTCGTTGGCCACACCGTGATGCCCGAGCTGGCCATCTGGCCCTTCACCGAGCCGGAGGCGTACCAGGCGGCGCGCAATCCCTGGAACCTCGAGCGCACCCCCGGCGGCTCGAGCGGCGGCTCCGCGGTGGCGGTGGCCTCGCGCATGGCCGCGCTCGGCGTCGCCTCGGACGGCGGCGGCTCGATCCGCATCCCGGCCGCCTGCTGCGGGCTGGTCGGCGTCAAGCCGGCGCCCGGCCTGGTGCCGGTGCCCGGCGAGCGCGACGACCACTGGTACGGCCTCAGCGCCTTCGGCTGCCTGGCCCGCAGCGTCGGCGACGCGGCGCTCGGGCTCGACGTGATGGCGGGCACCACCGCCTACCGCGACCCCGCGCCGGCGGCGGGCGGCCTGCGCGTCGCCGTCTCGACGCGGCATCCCGTGTTCGGCGCGCGCGTCTCGCGCGAGGTGCGCGGCGCCGTCGCCGACACCGCCGACGCGCTGTCCTCGTCCGGGCACACCGTGCAGCGCGCCGACCCGCGCTACCCGATGCTGCCCACCCAGTTCGTCTCGCGCTGGGTGGCCGGCATCGCCCAGGACGCCGAGGGACTCGACCCCGCGCAGCTGGAGAGCCGCACCCGCGCCATGGCGCGTCGCGGACGCCGGGCGCAGCGCTCGGTGAGGCCGGCGGAGCAGAGCGCCTTCGCCGCCTCGATGCGCGAATGGCTGCCGCGCTGGGACGTGCTGGTCACGCCGATCCTGGCCGCACCGCCCGTGCCCATCGGGAAGTGGCGCGGCAAGGGCTGGGTCTCGACCATGCTCGGCGTGGCCCGCTGGATGGGCTACACCAACTCCTGGAACCTGGCCGGCGCCGCCACGGTGGCCGTGCCCGTGGGCACCGATTCCGGCGGCCTGCCTCTCGCGGTGCAGCTCATCGGCAAGCCGGGGTCGGAGGCGCTGCTGCTCTCCGTGGCCGCGCAGCTCGAACAGCTCCGGCCGTTCGCCCTCGCGCCGGTGTAGCCGGGGTCAGATCGCCGCCAGGCGGCGCAGCGGACGCCGCGGGCCGAAGCGCGGCTGGTGCACGCCACCGACGAGCAGCAGGCGCAGCACCCGGGCCCGGTGGCCGCGGTAGGGCTCGAGCAGGTCGAGCATGCGCTCGTCGCTGCCGCGCGGCTCGCCGGCCAGCGCCCAGCTCACCACGTGGGGCAGGTGGTAGTCGCCGACCGGCACGGCGTCGGCGTCGCCCAGGGCGGTGATGGCCACCTCCGCCGCGGTCCACGGTCCCACGCCGGGCACCAGGCGCAGCCGGGCCCTGGCGGCCTCGGGCGGCATCGCCGCCGCCTCCTCGAGTCGCGCGGCCACGCGGGCGCAGCGCTTCAGCGTGTCGGCGCGCTGCCGCTCCACACCGAGACGGTGGTAGTCCCAGCTGGGCAGCGCCGCCAGCCGCGCGGGCAGGGGCGGCAGCCGCAGTCCGTACGGACCGGGCGCCGGCTCACCGAGCAGGTGCGACAGCCGCACCACCGCGGAACGCGCCTCGCCCGAGGTCACCCGCTGCGCCAGCACGGTGGGGAAGAGCGCCTCGAAGACGGCGCCGGTGCGGTACAGGCGCAGGCCGCGCAGCCGGACGCGCAGGTCGGCGACGGCGCGGTGGCGCGGCGCGAACCCGCTGTCGTCGTCCTCCTCGCCGAGCAGCGCGGGCAGGTCCTCGAGCGCCCGCTCCGCGCCGGGGCCCCACGCCTCCGCGCCGGCCTCGCGCATCCCCTCGACGCGCACCGCCAGCGTCACCGCGCCATCGGGGTTGCGCGTGGCCCGCAGCAGGGTCGAGGCGGCGATGCGCATGGTGGGGTCGGCCTGCCCGTTGCGCAGCCCGCGGAAGGTGAGACCGAGGTCGAGCGGACGGGTCAGTCGCAGGCTGCGGCGGAGCGGCTGCGCCTCCATCGTGGGCACCATACAGGGCTCCCGAAAACTGTGTCTGTACAGGGCTCCGGGGCGGGACTATCCTGCGCAGGCCAGCCGCGCAGCGCGTGCTGGCCGCAGCGGTCGACCATGTTGGAGGAGACCGGAATGTACGTGCGCATCACGCGTGTGCAATCGCCGCCCGATCGGCTCGACGACATCGTCAGGTACTTCAAGGAGGACGCCGTGCCGGCGGTGCGGCAGCTGTCGGGCTACGAAGGCGCGGTGCTGGCCGTCGACCGCGCCAGCGGCGACGGGCAGGCGGTCACTTTCTGGGATTCGCTCGAGTCGCTGAAGGCGAGCGAGGAGGCGGCCACCGGCATCCGCACCAGGACCGTCGCCGCCGGCGGTGGCGAGGTGGCCGGGGTGCAGCGGCTGGAGGTGGCCCTGCTGGAGCGTCGCGGCGCGCCGCAGACGCCGGCCTTCCTCCGGGTCATCCGCGGCAAGGCCGACCCGTCGCGGATCGACGCCATGATCCAGGCGACGCGCGACCAGGCTCTGCCCCTCCTGCGCAACGTCACGGGCTTCGTGGCCCTCAACGTCGCCGTCGACCGGCAGAGCGGCGACGCCGTGATCACCGGCGTCTACCAGACCGCCGAGGCCCGCGAGGCCGGCGGCAACGCGCTGGCCGACGTGCGCACCAGCATCTTCGAGCAGGCCGGCTCCGCGCCGCCGCAGATCTCGCTCTACGAGGCGATGTCGGTCGAGTTCGTCCACGCCGCCGCCACGGTCTGAACCGTCGCGGCGTTCCCTCAGCGCGTTAGAGCGGCAGCGGCGTCCCCGTCCGCTGCCGCTTGAAGCGCCCCACGCCGGCGACCTGGCCGGCGGGCGTCAGCAGCCGCTGCATGTCCATGCCGGCGGCCGACATCATGGCCAGGATCACCGCGAGCAGCAGCACGCCGGCGACGACGCGCGCCGCGGTGTCGACGACGGGACGCGCGACCGCCGTGGCCAGCTGCGGCACCGCCGGCTGTGGCGCGGGCGCGGCGGGCTGCTGCGGCGCGGGCGCGGGCGGGGCGCTGCTGGGGGCGAAGACGGTGGTCGGGTAGCCGCTGCTGGTCAGCGGCGCCAGCTGCGTCTCGGGCGGCGGCGGCGGGATCGAGGCGAAGTCGGAGGTGCTCACCGGCAGCGAGAGCAGGGTGAGGTCGTCGGCGGTGGGCGTCTGGAACCACATCTTGAAGGGCGCCGCGTGGGGGTCGAGCGTCGGCGCGATGGCCACGTCGACGTACTGCCCGCTGGTGAGCTGGCTGGCCAGGATGGTGAAGTGGTAGGTGGCGCCGCCGTCGTTGGTGGCGCCCACCGAGCAGCCGCTCTGGTAGTAGACGCGGTCGTTCCAGTTGCCGGCCAGCTCGGGATGCCAGCCCACCAGCGAGCGGCAGGCCAGGATCACCGGCGAGCCCACCGGCTTGTAGGCGGGATCGGGGGTGAGCTTGACGTCGGCCACCGGCGCTCCCGGGTCGACGTCGAAGGGCACCGTCGCGGGCAGCTTGAAGCGCACGGCGGAGACCTCCACCGCGCCGATCGGGTTGTCGCTGGTCAGCGAGTTGGGGTCGTCGAAGACCACCGGACCGAGGGACACGTGCACGTCGTTCAGGTCGGGCGTCTGGTTGGTACCGGGCGTGTCCTGGCCGTTGAGGTAGTTGGCCTCGGTCCACCAGCCCCACTGCACCAGGGTGGCGTCGGCGGCGCGCGCCGTCGTCCCCGTGCCCAGGGCGAGCAGTGCCACCAGGGCCAGCAGCGGCGCGTAGGCGGCGCGTCGCAGTGCGCGCGTGCTCATGCGATTCCTCCCAGGACACCGGAGCGCTGGATGGCGGCGACGTCACCGCCGAGATAGGCCCGCACCACCTCGCGGTTGTTGACCACCTGGTCAGGACGGCCGCGCGCGATGACGCGGCCGAGGTCGAGCGCGATGAGCTCGTCGGCCAGCGTGGTGATCAGCGGCATGTCGTGCTCGATGACCAGCATGGCGCAGCCCGTCTCGCTGCGCACCCGGCGCAGCAGCGGCACCAGCGCCTCGGTCTCGCGCTGGGCGATGCCCGACGAGGGCTCGTCGAGCAGCAGCACGTCGGGATCGTGGGCCAGCGCCATGGCCAGGTCGACGATGCGCCGCGAGCCGGTGGAGAGCTCGCCGACGAACTTGTCGCGGTAGCTGGCCAGCCCGAAGAGGTCGACCAGGTCGCCGACGGCGAAGGCCACCTGCCGCTCCGACTCCTGGATGGCGGGCAGCGCCAGCATGGCGGCGAGGTGGTCGCGCACGGCGACGTGCCGCTCCAGGCCGATGGCCAGGTTCTCGGCGACGGTGAGCGAGGGGAAGAGCTGCGCATCCTGGAAGGAGCGGCCCAGTCCGGCCATGGCGCGGCGCGGCGCGGACCAGCGGGTGATCTCCCTGCCGCGCAGCAGGATCTGGCCGGCGTCGACGGGGAGCAGGCCGCTGATCATGTCGAAGATCGTCGTCTTGCCCGCGCCGTTGGGGCCGATGAAGCCGAGAATCCCGTGCGGCCGCAGCGCGAAGCTGACGCCGTCGACCGCGGTGATGCCGCCGAAGCGGCGGGTGATGTCGCGCACCTCGAGGAGCGGCTGCTCCTCGCCGCTGAACGTCTCGGCGTCGCGCGGCGTGACCGTGGCGGTGGTGGTCGCCTTCGCCGTTTCCGACCGCCCGGTCAGCTCCTTGCCCGGCAGCGCCGCCGCGGCGCCTTCGAGGAACACCGAGCGCAGCAGCTCGCGCTGTTCCAGCAGCTGCGCGGCGGGTCCCTGGAAGCGCACCTCGCCCTTCTCCATGAAGTAGGCGCGCTGGGCGACGGTCAGCGCCAGGTTGACCGACTGCTCGACGAGCACGATGGTCGACCCCTGCGCGTGGATGGCGCGCACCATGTCGAGCAGCATCTCGACGACGGACGGCGCCAGTCCCAGCGAGAGCTCGTCGATGACCAGCAGCTTCGGCCTGGCCAGGAAGGCCATGCCCAGTCCCAGCATCTGCTGCTCGCCGCCGGAGAGGTTGCCGGCCATGGTGTCGCAGCGGCGGGCGAGATGCGGGAAGCGCTCCATCACCTGGTCGCGGCGCGCGCTCAGTTCGCCGTCGTCACGCGGCAGCAACCAGCCGGCCGCCTTGAAGTGGTCGCTGACCGTCATGGTGGGGAACACCGAGCGCCCGCCGGGAACGTGCACGATGCCCATGCGTGCGGTCTCGTGCGGCTCGGCGCGGGTGATGACGCGGCCGTCGAAGACGATGTCGCCCGAGGTGGGATGCACCACCCCGGAGATGGCGCGCAGCAGCGTCGACTTGCCGGCGCCGTTGGTGCCGAGCAGCGCAACGATCTCGCTCTGCTCGACCTCGAAGTCGACGCCGAAGAGCACCTGCACGCCGGCGTAGCCGACGTCGAGGGCGCGGCAGCTCAGGTAGGCGCCCGGCTCGGTGGCCTCGCTGATGCGCCGTCGCGCCTCCAGGCGCCGCTTCACCTCGGTCCGCCAGCGCTGCAGGTCGATCACAGGGGCGCTCATCCGCCGCCGCCTCCGACCGCCGCCGCGGGCGTCTCCTGCGGTGCGCGCAGGTGCGGATGCGTGGCCGCCTGCTGCAGGCTCATGCCCTCGGAGCAGACGGGACAGACGATGTCGTACGTGTGCGAGCGCTCCATCTCCTGCGCCGCCTCGCCGAGCGCCTTCTCGAATGCAGGCTGCTGCGCGCCGGCCAGGGCGCGGTCGGCGACCATGGATGGCAATTCCATGCCTCGTCGCGCCGCCACCCGGCGCAGGAAGAGGTCGCGCAGGTCGTGCACCGGCTGGGCCAGGCCGCCGGGATAGACGCTGAGCTGCAGCACCAGCAGCGGCCCGGTGACCAGCAGGGGCAGCACCACCGACCAGGTGTAGCCGAGCACCTCGTAGAGCCGCGGGCCGAAGACCACGGTGGCCTCCAGCAGCATGGTGCCGATCACCGCGGTGGGCAGCGAGCCGAGCCCGCCGATGGCGGCGGCCAGGAAGATGGCGATGCCGTACTGCGGCCCGTAGTCCTCGGGGATGACGGTGTGGTGCGCGTAGGGGATCATCGCCCCCGCCATGCCGGCGATGGCGCCCGACACCGCGAAGGCGGCCAGCCGCGCGCGCGTCACCTGGATGCCGTAGGCCATGGCGGCGCGCTGGTTGTCGCGCGCGGCCAGCAGGATGCGGCCGCTGCGGAAGCGGCGGAAGGAGAGCGCCGCGGCCATGGCCAGCACCAGCAGCCCCAGGCAGACCAGGTAGAACACGGTGTCGTCGTTGAGGTCGAAGCGCCCGTAGAGCAGCGGCCGCTTGATCGGCGAGGCGTAGCCGATGGGCATGATGTGGGCGCCGATGAAGTAGTGGTTGTTGAGCATGAAGTTGGGCACCACGTAGCCGAAGGCCAGCGTGGTGGCGGCCAGGTAGAGGCCCTGGATGCGCAGCGCGGGCAGGCCGATGATCACCGCCGAGGCGGCGCCGACCAGCATGGCGATGCCCAGCGCGAAGAAGAAGTCGATGCCATGGTTGGCCACAAGTCCGCCGGAGATGCCGGCGGCCATGCCCACGATGCCGAACTGCCCCAGCGAGATCTGCCCCGCCCAGCCGGTGAGCACCACCAGCGAGACGGCGATGATGCCGTAGAGCGGCAGCAGGGTCAGCAGCGGCACGTCTCCGGCG
>Ga0070713_100001484_pt1 | contig 14957 bp, 26 predicted proteins | sample LARL82metaG_FD_65465 | JGI IMG/M metagenome (GOLD analysis project Ga0070713, IMG submission 65465) | Corn, switchgrass and miscanthus rhizosphere microbial communities from Kellogg Biological Station, Michigan, USA - LAR L8-2 metaG | ecosystem: Host-associated > Plants > Roots > Rhizosphere ...
TCAACTCGCGGTTCCGGAGCTTGCCCTCCGCTTGCCCCTGGGCTTCGTCACTCTCCGCAACGTTACAGGGCGTACGCGGTGTGCTACAAAGCGTGGTGGGGTGGGGGTTGGGATTATAGCACGTGCAAACCCCTTCCGTCAATGGCCATCCTCCCCCCAAATGTATGACTAATCCCACACCGCGTAACACAGCGTAGCGGACTACGCTTGCACTACACCTGTATCCACCATAATGGAGGGTTACATGCCCATCTCGGAACTACTGTCCACTAGGGACGGTGCGCAGGCTGCACTGCTGGAAATGGAGCGTCGCCGAATGTCTACAAGGGACACGTATCGGTACGCGCTGACCGAGATCGGTAAGCGTCTCGATCTCCTGCAGGCGGCGAGTGGTGGATCCGACGAGCAGTCCGATCCGGCTGTCAACCGTGCGCTGGAACGCTTGCAGGGCACCGTTTTTGGGGTCATCAACTCCACTGTGGATCCCGCCGTCACGAACATGGAGTTTCTGTCCACAGTGGATGACGACGCGATGCTCATGGCGTATGGCGTAGTGCGCGATGGACTGTCAAGCCTGTGGAACAAACACAACGGCCGGCACCACGACGACCGCTGCTACGTGTGCGTCAGCCTGTGGAAGTGCGCCAGCATCATCTACGCCGTCGAACACCTCTTGAAGAACGCCATGGCGCGCAGCATCGCCGAGGGCAAGAGGCGCAATCAGTCGCAGCATCCGCACGCGTGCACCATGCACATCGAAACGTCACACGGCTGGCGTAAGTGGATGGTGGTGTGTGTCTCATGTGGACTACTGAAGATTCTCCCCGAGTCGTCGACCACCGAGGCAGCAAAGCTCACGGTGGAGCACCGGCGCACGCACCGGACGTGGGTTGCGCCCAGGGCGATAGGCTCGTGATACCATCCGTGCTACCCATGTACTACTGACAATGAGGGGAGGGTGCATGCCGCGCGTGACAACCAAACCGCCGAATCCGCTAGCGGTCCGGCTGCAAGAGGATGACCTGAAATGGCTGCGCGCCCGTAAGGCATCCACGGGTGAGTCAGTCAACAGCATGATCTCGGAGGCGGTTGGGCAGTACCGTCGCCGGCATCTGGCCGCTGCGCGAGAGGCGGTGCGCCGTGCCGCTGCTGATCGATGAGGACTGGGCCAAGGGAAACCCCAGCGCAGTGAAGCGCATGGGATACACCGGCGTAATCGGATACGTGTCCGAGGACACCACTGGCAAGAACCTCACGCGGTCCGATGTGGACGGTATCCACAGTGTCGGCATGGATGTCGGTCTGGTGTACGAGTATGGCACTCGCCAGCCGCTGGACGGTGCGGGCCGTGGTCAGAAGGATGCGATCACGGCGGTACTGAAGGCGGGTGGACTCGGCGCGCCGCGCGGGGTGTGCCTCTACGTGGCCGTCGATTTTGACATCACGGTGGAGCAGCTACCGCCGACGCGGGCGTACCTCGACGCGTATCAGGCGTACTGCGCCAAGAACGGCTATCGTGCCGGCGCGTACGGCTCGTACCGGCTGTGCCAGTACCTGTACCACTCCGGCTGGGCTGGCCTGCTGTGGCAGACGTACGCGTGGTCTAACGGCGCTTGGGCGGATGGCCTCGCGCTTCGGCAAGTCCACAATGGAGTGTCGGTCGGCGGCGCGGTCGTCGATCAGGATGTATCTCAGGTAACCGATTGGGGACAGTGGTCCCCGAAAGCAGGTAGTGACGTGAGCCAGGTAACGGACAACATCGTCAAGGCGTACTCCGTGGGTCAGCTGACCACGGTGGACGAGTCGGGCAATACGATCCCGGTCGAACCGTCGCGGTGGGAAGCGGACCGCAAGATGTGGCAGGCGAGCGTGGACGGCCATCTGGAGGATCTGTCGACGGCCGTGGGCGGCATTCAGGCGACCCTGGCGGGTCTGTCGGCCGGGGCCGGTGGGTTGACCCTCCAACAGACGCAGGACCTGCACGCGATCGCGGTGGCGCTGGCCAAGCTGACCGCCTGACCTACCGGAAAAGGTACCCCCCCCACCCCCCCGGGTGTGGGGGGTATTCTTATGCCCACACATTGGAGGGCATATGCCGGACGCATTAAGGAAGTTCAATTGCATTACCTGTGGCGAATACACGGAACGGGTGCTTTCCTCGAAAGCCAAGCGCCGTTGTCAATCCTGTGGAATTGATGCTATGGTGCGATCCACATTGGACATGGCGCGCCGATCGGGACCTTCCTGGGAAGCGTGGCAGAGGTCCCCGGGTGCGCGTGGGCGCCCCCGGAAGTCCACAAAGGAGTGATCAACGATGGCGATGCCGTCCGCCTCGGCCGTTGCGGCCAAGTGGCAGCAGAACACGGGCAGCGCGACTCAGGCCTACACCGACGGCGTCAACGCCGTCACCGTCTCGCCCGGCGCGGCTGCCGCGCGGCAGGCGAACCTGTGGGCGACCAACGTGGCCTTGGCGAAGGCGAAGTTCGCGGCCAACTCCGCCAAGGTGTCCCTCGACGAGTGGAAGCAGGCGGCGGCCGGCAAGGGTGCGCAGCGTCTCGCGTCCGGTGTCCAGGCGGCCGCGCCGAAATTTGAGCAGGCCATGAACAAGCTGCTGCCGGCGATCGCGTCGGCCGTGTCCAGCCTGCCCCCGCGCGGCACGCTGGAGAACAACATCGACCGCATGACGAAGTTCGTCCGCACCATGGCGAACTACTCCGGCTGACACCCTCTCCGTCCACAAGCGACAATCCAGAAGGGACAGAGGCAATGCCAGCACTCGACACCACTCTGTACGACGTCCACAACGCCGGTGGCGCGGCCATCGGTCTGACCCCCGCGACGGTGGCCACCGGCGACAGCGCCACCGTGCGGAACTTCTCTCTCACGTCGGCTGCGTACCTGGAGTTCCTGGCCGTCCAGTCGTCCGGCACTCGACAGGCGCGGCTCACCTCGCCGCTGCTGCACGACAATCAGACCGGCCTGACGTTCAACTTCTCCGAGCAGCCGACGCATTTCCTGCTGCCGCGCGAGATCGGCCAGCCCGTGGTGCCGAGCGACACGATCGCCGTGTCCCTCGACGCTGCGGCCACATCGGACAGTGTGGCCGCACTGGGCATCTACTACAACGCCCTGCCCGGCGTCAGTGCGCGACTGTTCTCGTGGGGCGACATCTCCGGAATCGTCAAGTCCATCAAGGCGATCGAGGTGGACGTCGTGTCCAGTGCCACGATCGGCCAGTGGTCCGACACGGTGATCACGACGACTGAGGATCAGCTGCACGCCCGGTCCGACTACGCGATTCTGGGCTACGAGACGAACACCGCGCTCGCCGTGGTGGCCGTCAAGGGCCAGGAAACCGGCAACCTCCGCATCGGCGGTCCCGGCCCTACGTCCACTCTGGACACGTCGGATTACTTCTCCCGGATGACGGACTTCCACGGCCGTCCGCATATCCCGGTGTTCAACGCCGACAACCGCAAGTCGTACTACGTGTCGGTCGCGGCCAACACGGCGTCGGTCGCGGCCAAGACGACGCTCATCGTGGCAGAGCTGACGCAGCAGCTGCCGCAGGCGACGGGCTGAGTCATGCCTGCCGCGTCGGATGCGTACAGCATCGTCGTCGGCAGCCTGGACATGCTCCCGGGGTGGTCTCAGCCTGTCGTTGAGGCTGCCCCGGCGCCCGGGGCCACTGTGGTGACCCACAGGGTCCCCGGGCAGTACTGGGAGCGCGTCAGGCTGCTGCGCGTCAGTCTCACCACGTCGGCGGTTGCCGGCAACCGTGGTCTCATCCTGCGCATCACGGACACGGCCGGCACGGTGTACTGGGAGGTACCCGCTGCTGGAGTGGTGGCACCATCGTCCACCGTGACAGCGAACGGCTGTGACACCGACGTGCTGTCGGTGTCGGCGTCAGGCCTACAGGTGGTGCCGATCCCGGACATCGTGCTCGCGTCCGGGTGGACCATCAACGCCGTTGCCACCGGCGCCGTGGACGTGGGCGACCAACTCTCATCCATGGTCATGTACGTTCAGCAGATACCGTCGGATGCCGTCCACAGTGGACCAATCGGCTGAGGTGACCCGATGGCCTCACAGGTATTCGCGTTTCAGGTGACGATACCGCCGGGCACGCCGCAGTCGGTGCCATTCCGGCAGCTGATCACGATCCCGCAACGCAAGGTGGATACGCTGGAGATCACCGTTCCGCCCGGTCCTGGTGGCGTGATGGGATTCGCCATCACGATGCGCGGAATCAGTGTCATACCCGAGGTCGCCGGCACGTACATCGTGACCGACGACCAGCACATCTCGTGGCCGCTGACCGACCTGCCCACATCGGGGGACTGGGAGGTCAGCGGCTATAACACCGGCGTGTGGCCGCACACGGTGTATCTCACCTGGTTGGTTGACCTGGTTGACCAGCCCACATCGCCACCGCTGCTCATGCAGGTGACGATGCAACAGCTGTCCTCATAGGACTGTCGGAGGGGAGTGCCCACAGTGGACATCCTCATCAACGCATGGGCCAACATCCAATGGATGGTCTACCAGTGGTTCGCCTCATGGTGGCAACAGGTGGACGGCGCCGTGCAGAACATCAAGAATCTGGGGTACTGGTAATGGCGAACGCCGATGTAGCACAGCCCACCGGATGGGACGTCACCGGCGCAGTGCCGGCCGTGGACGTCAGCACCGGTGGAAACCCGGTCAAAGGCCACCAGGTCACGTTCATGACTAAGCGTGGCAACAGGGGCACAGCGTTCGTGCCCGATAACGCCCCTATCCCGGACGGGGCGAAGGACATCATCCGGGCGTCCGCTATCCGCGTGGACACCCTTGCGTCCCTGAGTGAATGAGGTGAGTGATGCCTTTCGTCGCCCTGGCCGGAATCGGCGCGGTCGGTGAAGCCCTGGTGGTGCTGGGCATCATCGCCGGAGTCATCCTGATCGCATGGCTCATCAGCAAGTTCGGTAGCTACATCCCACTGATCGGCCCGTGGATGGCCGCACAGGCCGTCAACTTTTTCACCAGCGCCGTGAGCTACCTACAGTCCTCATTGGAGGGTGCCCTATGGGCACTCACCAATGTGGTGTCCATTGTGGTCATCACTGTCACGTTCCCGTTCGCCAAGATTCAGGAATTCACGTTGGCCACGGCCAACGGGTTCTGGTGGGTGAAGCACGTGTGGGTTCCGTACTACCTGCAGTTGGCCTACGGGGCCATAAACCAGGCCCTCGGCTTGGCCTACAACTACAGCCTGACCCTGGCGAACAACCTGATCGCCGACATCCTAGAGGTGCGGCAACAGCTGATCGACTACACGGCACAGGCGCTACAGTTGGCCTACGCGTACACATCCCAAGCTCTCACTCTGGCCTACAGCAACGCGTTGACCCTCTACTATGGAGCGATCGCGTACGTAGACCAGCGGGTGAGTGCGATACTGGCGCTCACCTACGCCGTGTACAACACTCTGTACACCGACCTGGCCAATCTCAGGACACAGGTGTACGCGGACATCGCCACGGTGACCACCGCACTCGGGGGATCGCTGGCAGCCCTGGAACGGCGACTCGTAGCCCTGATCGAGCAGTACGCGGCTGCGGCGGAGAAGGACGCAATCACGGTGGTGGACCTAGCGGCGGCCGGCAGCCTGACCGCGCTGTGGCCTGGCCTGATCACCGATGTGGACGGCATCCTGTCGGAGATACCGCAAGAGCTGACCGACATCAGGGATGAGCTTGCGTCGATCCCGCGCGCACTGCCGGTCGGACTGGTGGACGCGCTGGCCGGACTCGGCGCGCTGTCGATCCCGATGCTGCGCTACCTGAAAGAGTGCGGTGTGCCGATGTGCCGGGATCTGCACGGGCTGACCGACCTGCTGGGTGGATTGTCCACGGTGGCCACAGACGCGGCACTGGTGGGCATCATTATTGAGGCGGTGCACGATCCGTCGGCGGCTGCGCGTGAAATCAACGACGTCGCCGGTCCCGTGGTGCGCGGTGCCGAGCGACTCATCCGTGACCTGATCGGGGTGTAGTCCACATGGGACTGTCGGACGCATTGGGCGGACAGGGCGCGCTCACGCAGTTCTTCGTGTGGCAGGTTGCCGGGCAGGTTGTTCAGTCGCTCATGGCGCCCGCGCTCAACGAACTGTCGCAGGACATCAATGCCGCATTCCCCACGGTGCAGCTGTCCCCTGAGGACTTGGCACAGCTTGTGGTGCGCAACTACCGCGACCTAGGCGACGCGGTCAACGTGGCCAAGAAGTCCGGCGTCAACGGCGATGACTTCGCCGACCTGGTCAGCCTGGCCACCGTTCCCCCAGCGCCCGGGGACCTTGCGCTCATGCTGCGTCGTGGCCTCATCGTCCAGAGTGGACAGGGGCACGGTAGCACGTCGTTCGAACAGGGCATGTCGGAGTCGCGCATATCCAACAAGTGGCATGACCTGATCCGAGAGCTGGCCGTGCAGTGGCCGACGCCCACCGACGCGTTGGACGCGTTGCTGGAGGGCCAGATCAGTCGAGCCGACGCGGAAGCGTTGTACACCAGGCTTGGTGGCGATCCGCAGTTCTTCACCGTGTTGTACAACACGCGCGGCCAGGCACCGACGCCCGTAGAGGCGCTGGAAATGGCCAACCGTGGCATCATCCCGTGGACCGGAACCGGCCCGGACGTGGTGTCCTACGAGCAGGCGTTTCTGGAGGGCCCATGGCGCAATAAATGGCTCAAGCCGTACGAAGGCATCGGGCGATACCTTCCTCCACCTAGGACAGTCACCGCCATGGTCGCGGCCGGCAGCCTGACCGATGACCAGGCGCAGCAACTGCTCATGGCGCAGGGGCTCACGGCCGAACTAGCCGCCGCGTACATCCACGACGCGCACAACCAGCGGTCGGCCGGGGAACGCGACCTCACAGTGGGCCAACTGCTGGACATGTACGAAGCGGGCCTCATCTCGGCCGACGACGTGAAGCCGCTACTGGTGGCGTTGCGCTACTCGTCCGAGTCGGCAGACCTGCTACTGGCGCTACGGGATCTACGGCGCGCCATATCGGCAACCAACTCCGCCGTGTCGCGGATACATACTCTGTACGTCGGATACAAGATCACGTCCGCGGTGGCGACGTCATCGCTGAACGCGCTCAAGGTCCCTCCGACGCAGATCGGCGAGATACTGTCCACATGGGACATTGAGCGGTCCGCCAACCTGAAGGTGCTGACCGAAGCACAGATTGTGGCAGCGTGGAAGAAGGGCATCATCGACGACAACGAGGCCCTGACTGAGCTGCAGTCGGCAGGCTACACGCCGCGCGACGCGTGGATACTACTGTCCACGGCCAACGGTGCGCCGCTCGGTACGCAGCCCACCGCAGGGCCCGGCCCGATCAATCCCGCACTGACCACTGGAGGCACGCAATGACCGGTCCACTGGTGACGGACGTCCGCGCGGCTGCGCAGGCTGCGGCCAAGCGGGCGGACGCGGTGCGCGCGGCTGCGATCGCGGCGGCGGAAGCCATTCGCGCGGAACGTCAGACCAATGCGGTACAGTCTCAGGACTCAACCCCTCAGCGGACATCGGGAGCGTGACCCCATGTCCTTTGTGGAGGGCCTCATCCTGATGATAGGTACCGTCATGGGCATGATGACGGCGGTCAGCGGTCTACTGTGGAAAGCCGCAACCGCATTCGCCAAACTGCGCACGGCCGCTGAGACGGTGGCCACCGACCTGGCGAACCACACGCACACGGAAGAGATGCTGCGCCGCGAGGATCGCGCGGCGGTCAACGCCAAGCTAGATCAGCTTACCAATCAGATGCAGCTGCTACAGATAGAGGTGGCGCGCATGCGGGGTGAGCGTCATGGCAGTTGACCAGCCGGACTGGCAACGGTTCCAGTCGTCCAACGGTTCGCCGCTTGCCACGTTCGCCGGTGCCGGGCCGTTCGACTCGGGCATCTTCTATGTCGGTCCGTGGCGCACGTGGTTCATGTCCGCGACCATCACCAGTGGAACAGGCGTGTGGGTTGTCACCACGACGTTCTACGCGGACGCGGCCGGCACGCAGCAGGTCACACAGGTTACGTCCATTGTGGGCGGCGGTCAGAAGAGACTCGGGTGGCAGCCCATAGTTGCCCAGTACATGCGCATACAAGTGGCTCTGACGCTAGTGTCCGCCGGGGACGCCATCAACGTACTGGTGGTACCGTCCCTTTTGGACAGTCCGCAGGCTACGCGTATCGTGACGACGCCCTACCTGGTGGCTTATGAGCAGTTGTTGGCGCACGGCGCGCAGGGGTTCTATTTCTCGGCGTACATCATGCCCGGCCCTGCCTGGCTCTCCATGCGCACGAATCAGTATTCGCTCATTGTCGATATCCAGCAAATGACCAGCGTGGCCACGTTTACCAACATATTCCGGCTAGAGACAGCGGTATTCAATCAGGCCGTTCCGTATCCATTGACACTGCCGGATGCGCCATTGAGGTTCGTGGTATTTAACGCCGAACCACACGCGGACGCGACGTTCGACCTGCTGCTGTCTCCCGCGTAGCCCCGGGGTGTGCTACGGTGTCACTTCCGACCTACTGCCATGGAGGTAGATGTGACACACAACGGATCCCCGGACGACACCAGGGATATCGAAGATCACGACGTGAGCACCCCCGAACTGCGGCATGCCCTGATCCTGCGGTACGTCGGGGACGCAGCCGAGCACCACGACAATCTCCTCGACATGCTGGGGTGCGGAGCCACCGCGTTCCTCGACAGCCTGCTCTACGGCATGGTGTCCAAGATGCTCGGCACGGACGTGAGGCACATCCCGCTGTCGTACCGGATGCTCGTCGAGTGCCTGGTGAACGGCGGAGGCTTCGACGTCCACTGTCTCCAGATCCTCGGCCGGGTGGCCGACCTGGTCGACGCCGAGGGGGCCGGACGTGCCCTGCCGGCCGACGTGGAAGCGTTGCGCCCCAAGCGGTCGGAGGGCTGAGACGTGATGAGCGTGTTCGTGGCCAAGATGTTCCCGTGGGGCACCGACGGCAAGCCTGACTACGTGGTAGACACGGCCTACAACACCGGCCACACCTCGACCGATGGTGACGAGATCATCCTACCCACTTGGGTGTGGGATGGCGTGCCGACGCGTCGCCTGGTGGAGGAGCTGGCCAAGCGGGCCGGGTGTCTCGTGGTGGTGGACGAGGCGGATGACCAGGGCTGACGCCCGCTTGTCACCCTGAACCGGGGTGTGCTACATTGACTCAGTCGTGTAGCACACCCCGCTTTGCGTTGGGAGCCGTAGCAATGCCCGAAGCCACGCTCATCATCCGGTACCTGGTCACTCTGCACACCAAGCGAGGCGTGGTCGAAATGGAGGTGCCCACCGTCATCGGCCCCAACGCTGCTGCCCGGCGCGCCCGGTGGGCACTGATCAGTCAGCGCAAGTACGGCGACGTGGACGACGTCATCGTCATCACCACCGAGGCGCTGTGCATGTGGGACTCCGGGTGCGAGCGTCTGGCCAGCACCACCCGCGAGCACCCCGACCTCGGCGACACCCCGATCTGCGCCACGCACAACGACGTGCTCAACACCCCCTGACCAACTGTCCACAAGAGAGGATCAACCATGTACACCATCGCCTACACCGACGCGAACGGCGCGCTCTACAGCACCTCGGCCATTTCGCCGACCGACGCGCGCGACGAGGTCATCAAGATCGAGGACTCCACCGACCGGTGGGGCCTCGGCGTCGCCACCGACACGTGCTACGAGTGGGACGTACTGTGGGACATGCTCATGGAGCGCATTCCGTTCAGCCGTCAGTACGAGAAAAAGGGCTGGGTCCCGGACCACGTGGGCGACGTCGAGTACACGTGCGCGCGCTGCGGCGAGCACTCCTCATTTGAATCGCACCTCGACGCGGCGGAGCAGACTGCGGCCACCAGCGACGGCGAGTGCGGCTGCACCAATCCCTACTGCCAGGTTTAGGAGGAGTTATGCGAGACAAAGGCGACGCGGCCAAGCACGCACCGCGCGACAGCGGGTACTACGGCGGCAAGCACGAAAAGCCGGGATGCCTCAACATCCTGATCGGCGTATTCGTATTCATCGCCATCACGACGGCGGCGATCCTCTACCAGATCTGAATACACCCTCAACGCCCGCCCTGGTGAGCCAGGGCGGGCGTTGTGCTACGCTCGGCGTCTGTATCACCGACCGACGAACCATCATCATGGAGGTAGCACAATGGCAGTAAAGCCGACCAAAGCCGCGCCGGGCACCGACGTCGCCGTGAAGGAAGTCCCGTCCGGCGGTGGTGTCGTCATCAGCGCCCAGTCGCGCACCCTGTTCGCGTCGATGGTCACCATGGTTCCGCAGGCGGAGGATGACGCGTCCGACCGGATCCTGTTGGCCATCCTCCAGGCGGAGACGTGGGATGACCTCGACAACCCGTGGGACACCGAGAAAAGCGCAGCCATGGTGGATCTGGAGTTGCGCATCGACGGCATCACCCGCCACGAGTCGGCCTACGCCGACGGCCTGGGCGTGTTCCTCGTCCTGCACGGCAAGAGGATGGACGACGACGAGCCGGTGACGTTCGCGTGCGGCGCGCTGTCCGTCGTCGGTCAGATGGTTCGCGCCTACGCCCTGGGTTCGTTCCCGGTGTACGGGTTCCTGCGCAAGGCGGCGAAGCCCACCAGGCGCGGATACTACCCGCTGCACTTCGAATTCACGGCGGCGGCCGGCAGTGCTCTGCCCGCGCCGGGCATGGTGCTTGACGCCGATGTCGTCGAGTCCTGAGCGTCCGGCCATGCGATGGGCTGACGTTCTGTCGACGGGCTGCGTCGCGTTCACGACGGCGCTGTGCGTGACGCTGCTGGGCCGGTTCACCGGTCGTCGGCCGGCGCGCGTTTCGGGTCTGCCCGGTCGTATGGACCGGTGCCAGGCTGCGGGGTGCCTCCACTTTCGCTACAAGCACCACCAGGGACGTCCTCAGACCTACGGCCGTCCGGGCTGCGACGCCAACATGGTGTATCCGCACACGGATCCCAAGACCGGCAGGTACGTCAAGTTCTCGACGTGCGGGTGTGACGGGTTCATGGAGAAGTCCACACAGGACGGTGGCCGGTGACCGGACCGACCAACCCGAAGGACCCACCGCCGAACCAACCACCGCTACAGCCGCTCAAACCGTTGCAGCCGAAGAAGAGAATCCCCCCGCCACCGCCGAGAGAGAGGTGACCATGCCATGGCCGGTTCTGTGATGTGTGGCATGTGCAAAGAGCGGCCGGCAGAGGTCATGTACATGACTCTCGCCGACGCGGACACGGTGGAGGTCTGCGGCGAGTGCCTGCCGATTTTCATCATGGGTCTGGCGATCGCGTTGGGGATCATGGAGGATCCCACCGCCGAGCCTGAGCCGGTGAAGCCATCCAGGCGCTCCCGTAAGGCCGTGCCGGAGGTGGAGGCCTCCGACCCTACCGGGGACGAGATCGACAGCGCTCAGGAGCACGCTGAGACCGTTTCCTGACCCATGAACAACGATAGCCCCGGGGTGCCGAGCCCCGGGGCTATCCTGTCCCTACGTCCGACCGACTGACAGGAGGCGCGTCCATGCCGAGACGCGACATTCACCGTACCATTGCCATCCGTCAGGCAGAGGATGCCGACCGGGCATGGCGGTTTCACGTGAAACTGTGCGCCCAGTGCTCGCAGGCCAAGCGTGACGACGACACCCGGCGAATCTGTGCGCAGGGGTGGCCGCTTGCCTCGGCCGAGGCGCGGACCCGTGTCGCGCTCGACCGGTACCGCGAGGCTATGCGCCGTCCGCCGGTGGATACACAGATAGAGATGTTTTGATGGCAGACCTCAGTGATATCCAGAAACGCGCGCTTGGCTTGTACTGGCCACAGATCTACGGCGGTGCAGCCGCAGGACTGTCCACATCGGACTTGTTCGCGAACATCCGCCAACGCGCGTCCGATCTGGGTCTACCCAGCGTGGGGATCGGCGCGTCCGTCATCTCCACCCTGCGAAGCTACGCGTCGCGCATGGTGTCCACCGCCAACAAGCTCAACGCTTCCGACCCCACCACACCGATCAGCGCTGGCCTGATAGCGCAGCCCCCATGGTCGCGCTCCCTGGCCGAACAGTCATCAATGCCCGTCTACAACGTCGGATTCCTGCATACCGTCCAGACCGACGAGGGTGAAACCCTGTCCGTGTGGCAGACCATGGTTTTCACCGGCACCATACCGTCCACTGTGGGCGAACTACAGGACGCGGTAGCCTCGGAGGCTCAACGGCTGGCATCCGAGGCTACCGGGGACAGTAAGGGCACGCCGCGCGGTACGTCGCTCGGCGTGTCTCAGCTCAACATCACGGCGGTGTGACGTGCGCGCCGGACGTGTCGTGCCGGTGCACTATCTGCGCCCGAATCACGCCGAGTGGACTCCGCCAGTCCTATGTGGACTAGACACTGAGACATACCAGGGGGACGACGGTGTTCAGACACTCAGGCTTTGGTGCGCTTCCGTCGTGTCCCGTCCCGACGGTCACACGGATCCGTCCAGTCGACGTGATGCTAGCGGCGATACCAGATCCGGACTCGCCGTGCAGCTTGATGAGTGGTCGCGCGCTCATCCAACCCTTTGGGTGTACGCGCATAACCTGGCGTTTGATATGGCGGTTTCTCGACTCCCGGTAGAGCTGTGCGCACTCGGGTGGGAGATCACGGACTACGCGTTGGACGGTCGGTCGCCGTGGATGCGGTTGTCCCGTGGCCGCAGGCGCATCACCCTGGCCGACTCGTGGTCCTGGGTACCGTCCAGTCTGGACGTCATCGGAGGTGCCGTCGGGATCGCTAAGCCGGCACTGCCGGACGACACCGACTCGCCCGAGGCATGGCTACGCCGGTGTTCGTCCGATGTGGACATTCTCATGGCCATGATGGGTCAGCTCATGGACTGGTGGGAGACGGAGGCGCGCGGCAAATGGTCTGTGACCGGCGCAGCGTCCGGGTGGAACGCGTACCGCCACATCCCCACCCCGTACAAAGTGGTTATCGACCCCGACGAAGAAGGGATTTCCCTTGAAAGAGCCGCTGTCTACGGTGGACGACGTTCGGTTGCTCGTGTCGGTCCGCAGACTCCGTCGCAGTACGTGGAAGCCGATTTCGAACGCGCCTACACCGTTGCCGCGAGAGACATGCCTCTGCCGTTTCGGCGAATGCGCCGGTTCGAATCTCTGCCCATCGACAGTAGTCTCATCGGGGATGAGCGATGGGGACTGGTTGCGGAAGTCACTATCGAGACTGACCGTCCACGGTGGCCTGTCCGTGCGGGAGGCCGTGTCTGGTATCCCGTGGGGTGCTTTCGCACTACGCTGGCAGGTCCGGAGATTGAGGATGCGCGCGATCGCGGCGCGCTACGGGCTATCCACAAAGGACACTCGTACCGGCTAGCCCCACACATGCGGCCATGGGCAACGTGGTGCCTGGGCATCGCCGACGAACGCAACACGGCGGTACCAGTCATCGTGCGCATGGTCGCCAGACAGTGGGGCCGGTCCGTCGTCGGAAAATGGAGCCAACGCAAGTTCATCCGCGTACCCCTCGGCCCGGCACCCACGCTCGGCTGGGGATACGAACAAGCATGGATGGCACACGAACACGTCCGAGCCTCCATTGTGGACATCGGCGGAACGCGCAGCCTCTGCTACGCCGACGGCAACGGCGAGAATGCATTCCCGGCCGTACTCGCCTACATTGAATCGTACGTTCGGGTGGCACTCAACAAGGCCATAGACGCTGTGGGGTCAGACGCATTCCTACAATGCGACACCGACGGACTCATCGCCAACATTCCCGCACTGGTCAGGAGGGCGCGCCATGCCGACACAATCGCAGCCATCACACATCCAGAGGGTGATTTCCTGGGGCAGATTATGGAACGCATATCTCATGTCACCAGACCGTTCCGGCTACGCGCCAAGCGCACTTACAGTCGGATCGACATCATCGGCCCGCAGCACATGCGCCTGGATGAGGCACGACGGTTTTCCGGTATCCCATCCTCGGGAGTAGAGCTCGACAGTGGCGAAATCGGCGCGTGGACATGGCCAGGAATCACCACACAAATGGGTTCAGGCCTGTCGGACGGATACGTGCGGCGGTTCCACCGCTACCGCGTCCCCCGGGCCCTCGCGGCCGGTTGGATAACCACCACAGGCGACGTACGGCCGCCTGAATGGGCCGTGGACGCGTCAGGAGCGTCCCACCCGGTGCCGTGGGAGCGCACGCGGTGGCACGCCGTTGGCGAAGACCTGGCGGCTGACCAGACGCCGGACGTGATCAGGCTGCACCGGCAGCTGTCAGAATAGGAGGAGAACATGTCCCAGCATCAATACGTTACGGGGTTCCTGCAAGAACCTACCGTGGCCGTGAACATCCTGACCAATGGATCTGGGGTGTCGCAATCGCTGGCCATTTGGGACGTGACTGCGGTGGCCAACATGGCCTGGAATGCGGCCGGGGCAGTCGGACAGCATGTCACATTGACCATTAACGGTGTCGTGGTGTGTATTGTGGACCACGCGGTATTCTCCACCAATCACGATACCGCTACGCCCTATTGGAATCTGGGTGGACAGCAATTCCCGTTTCCGAATGGCTCTAGTGTTGCTATTAACGCGCCGGCCGGTCCTACATTCTGGCGCGTTTCTTTCGGGGTTGTGTACGACGTTGTCACTGGGTCATAGGAATCGTATTCGGATAGGCGTATGTCGATAGTGCGGTCCCTGTGTCTATTGTGGATACGGGGACTGTCCTATGTGGAGCTATAATCCCAACCCCCACCCCACCACGCTTTGTAGCACACCGCGTACGCCCTGTAACGTTGCGGAGAGTGACGAAGCCCAGGGGCAAGCGGAGGGCAAGCTCCGGAACCGCGAGTTGA
>Ga0070713_100001485_pt1 | contig 14948 bp, 10 predicted proteins | sample LARL82metaG_FD_65465 | JGI IMG/M metagenome (GOLD analysis project Ga0070713, IMG submission 65465) | Corn, switchgrass and miscanthus rhizosphere microbial communities from Kellogg Biological Station, Michigan, USA - LAR L8-2 metaG | ecosystem: Host-associated > Plants > Roots > Rhizosphere ...
GATCAACAGATTGCGGATCTGGCCACCTATGTGCGCTCGACCTCAGCCCAACCCACACCGTGGCCAGACCTGGACAAGCATGTCGCGGAGCTGCGGGAGAAAAGCCCATGATCAACCTCAACGTCAACGGCCAGACACAACCGCTGGAGGTAACGCCTGAAACGCCGCTTCTCTACGCACTCCGTGATCACCTCAAGCTCAACGGAGCCAAATATGGTTGCGGCATGGGGCAATGCGGCGCGTGTACGGTGCTGGTGGACGGACGCCCCGTCTTCTCCTGCCTCTTCCCTGTGTCGTCTGTAGGGACGAGAGAAGTCCGCACCCTTGAAAGCCTCGGCACGACGGAACGACCCGGGCCACTCCAGCAGGCTTTCATCGATCACCAGGCCGTACAGTGCGGCTACTGCATCGCGGGCATGATCATGCGTGCCCAGGCGCTGCTCGAGCAGGTTGCCCGGCCCACCGAACAGCAGATCCGCGAGCACATGGCTCCCAACCTCTGCCGATGCGGCACTCATAAGCGCATCCTCGCCGCCATCCGCCAGGTGGCCGACAAAGGGCAGCGCCTGAATGCTGGCGCGCTCAAGGAGCGCGCATGAAACCCGCGGATGCTCCGGTCGACAAGAGCCGCCGCGCGTTCCTTGCCGGCAGCGGCTTTATGGTCAGCTTTGCCCTGTTCGGCTCATGGCGAGCCTTGGCGGGCGAGACAAATACGCTCGGCGCAACCATTCTTGCTCCCGACCTTCCTGGCGATCTCAAGATCGACCCCATCCTCGACTCGTGGATCAAGATCGACGCGCAGGGAGTCACGGTTTGCAGCGGCAAGGTGGAGCTTGGTACCGGCGTACGTACAGCGCTCTGGCAGATCGCTGCCGATCAATTGGCCATGCCGCTCGACAAGTTCAAGTTCGTCACCGCCGACACCGCGTTGACGCCCGATGAAGGCTATACCGCCGGCAGCCATTCCATGGCCGATGGCGGCACGGCGATCTATCACGCAGCCATCCAGGTTCGGCAGATGCTGCTCGAGGCGGCAGCGGCCAAACTTGGCGTGCCCACCAAGAGCCTCATGCTCCGCGACGGGATCATTCTGTCGGGCGATGGCCGGCAGATGACATATGAAGAAGCTGCGCAGGGCGTCAACCTCCATCAACAGGCCAAATCCGTTTCGCCCCAAGGCGATCCTTCCGCGTATCGCTACATCGGGCATTCAATTCCGCGGGTAGACATCCCCGCCAAAGTCACTGGCGGAACCGCCTATGTGCAGGACTTGCGGCTTGACGGCATGCTGCATGCGCGTGTCGTTCGGCCACCCAATGCAAGCGCGCAGCTGAAAGAGATCGATACCCGCGCGATCGAGACCATGCGGGGCGTCGTGAAAGTCGTTCGCGACGGCAATTTCCTCGCCGTGCTCGCCGAGCATGAATGGGAGGCGATTCAAGCCATGCGGGCGCTGCGCGAACGTGCCCAATGGCAACTAACGCAGACGTATCCGACGAACGACACCATCCACGCCGTACTGAAGACGCTGCCCGAACGTCTCTACGTAACGACCCGGGAAAACAACGGTCCTGTAAAACAGGTTCTTTCCAACGCCTCCGCCGCATCGATCAGCGCGCCGGCATCGCCCACGCGCAGCCTGGCGATGACCAAGCAGTATGTGCTTCACGGATCTATCGGACCGTCCTGCGCGGTGGCCGTCTTTCGCAACGACATGCTGACCGTGTGGACTCATTCCCAAGGGGTTTTTCCTTTGCGGGCTGGCATCGCCGAGTTGCTGGGCTTGCCCAAGGAGAACGTGCGATGCATTCATGCGGAAGGAGCCGGCTGCTATGGCCACAACGGCGCCGATGACGCGGCGTGCGACGCGGCTGTCCTGGCCTATCGCACGCCCAATCGTCCGGTCCGGGTTCAGTGGATGCGCGACCAGGAGGCCGGATGGGAACCGCTTGGCCCCGCCATGCTCACGGAGATCAACGCCGTGACAGACGCTCATGGGAAGCTGCAATCCTGGCATCACGCGCTCTGGAGCACGCCCCACAATTCACGCATCGTCAATGCGGGTCGCTTGATACCGGCCACGCTGCTGGCCCATCCGGCCGCGCCTGCCTCGCCCGCGCCTATTCCGCAACCGGAAGGCGATGCTGATCGAAATGCCGTTCCGCTTTATCGCATTCCGTCCGTACGCGTCGACATGCACTTCGTTACCGATATGCCATTTCGCACCTCGGCGATGCGGTCGCTTGGCGCATACATCAATGTCACCACCATCGAAGGCATGATGGATGACCTAGCCGAGCAATTCGGCGAGGATCCGGTGGCCTATCGACTTCAGCATCTGGATGATCCGCGTGCGCGCGACGTCATCCAGCGAGCCGCCAACCGTTTCGGCTGGAATCTGGCCACGCCGCTGCCCGAGGGGCACGGTATCGGGTTTGCCTTTTCCCAATACAAAAACCTCATGGGCTACTGCGCCATAGCCCTGGAGGTCAAGCTGGACAAAGCCGCCCGTTCGGTCCGCATTGTCCGTGTGGTCGCAGCGGTCGATTGCGGCCAGATCGTCAGCCCCGATGGACTCACGAACCAGATCGAAGGCGGCATCGTGCAGTCTTCGAGCTGGACGCTCTACGAGCAGGCGCTGGTCGGCGAGAACGGCGTGCAGAGTGTCGATTGGTCCAGCTACCCGATCGCGCGCTTTCCCCACATCCCTGCCGCCATCGAAGTCGAATTGATTGACCGTCCGGGCGCCCCTTTCCTGGGGGCGGCGGAAATCGCTCAGGCGCCCACTGCAGCTGCACTGATCAACGCGATCAAGCGCGTTGTTGGATGGCGGCCATTGCACCTTCCCGTTGCCCGCCAAGACTCGCCGATCTTTGCCTGACCCATATCATCGGGCAGTTCGGCACGATGCGTCGCGCCCTGGCCAAGCAGGCCAGGTCAACAACAACCGCATGGCATCGAAGCCTAATGACGTGTTGAAGCCCTGGCTTCAACGTCAGTCGCGTCGTTCTTCTTCATCCAGGGTCAGGGTTGCCTCCGGCACGGCGATCAGCCTGGCCTTCGGGATGGGCGAGCCACTCTTTTCAGAGAGGCCGTATACGCCCTTATCCATGCGTTCAAGCGCACGGATCACTTGGGCGAGCCGGCCCACATTGCGGTGGAAAACCGCCTCGTCGTTCTCCTGGATAGCCATGCCCTCGGCGCTATCGGCGTCATCGCGCGCCTCGCCACCAGCCTCGAACTGCACGGCCTCTTCCTCTTCGCCGGCGACGTCCGCCACCTTGGTCAGGTCATCGCGCAGCTTGATCAGACGCGCTCTTTGCGCGTCCAGGAAATCCTGATCCTGCGCCTCGTGCGTTGGTGCCTGTTCGCGCTTGTTCATTAGCTGCCTCTCTTGCCCAAGGGTGATCCGTTTACGCGACATCGCGTGGTGTCCAGGGAATAGCATTGCTGGTCCATCCGCTCCCTTATGGAAGCGAAAAGCTTTTTAATCATAGGAGCGCACCCAGAGGCGCCATAGACCCTAATGGGTGATCAGGCACGCAGTCAGACTCCCTTACAGCAGGGTGTGACCGCAGAAATCAAACCGCATGTAAAGCCATGAATGCCGCCATGGATGACGACAATCAGTTTCTGGCGTACATCCGGCGTGCCGGGATTCTGATCACTACCCGGGTGCCATGCGGGGTCAATCGCTCAAAACGTACGCTGCCGCCAATGCGCGCCACGCGCTCCTTCACACCCTGAATGCCCCAATGGCCCTGCGGCGCCCCATCCTTGATCACCTGCTCGCCCAGGCCGATTCCATCGTCACGCACGATGAGTACGAAACTCAGCATGCCAAAGAGCATGGCGATGTCGATGCGGGATGCCTGGGCATGGCGGCAAGCGTTCAAGACCAACTCATGGATCACCGGAACGAGCTCATCCGCGGCCGCCGCCGTCACGGATCGCCTTTGCCCCGTCAGGGATGCCACAAGCTCGATGCCGTGTTCGGTCGCGTGCGCCTGGGCCGCGTTTAACGCGTTGGTCAACGGATCTTTGGCGACAAGCGCATGATCTCTGAGCAGCCGAATCCTGTCCCTGCTTTCCTCAAGAGAATCTCGCGCCACCGCCGACAATCGGAATATCCGGCTCTTGAGGTCGGTATCGCTGACTGTCGTGCCCAAGACATCAAGCTGGAGAGCGATGGACTGGGCGCTTTGCAAGAACGTGTCATGGATGTCCCGCGCTACCGCTTCACGCTCATCTGCACGTATTTCCAGCTGGGCCTTGAGACGCTCCGTAGCTTTGTGGATCCGGAGATGCACAAGGAGCCACAGCAAGCTCATGGCCAGCCCCAGGCAGGCCGCCCGAAACTTCCAGTCTTCATAGAACGCGTGCGCGATATCCAGCCTGATGTCAGCGGAAGCCTCACCCCAGACGTCAGATTCATTGGCCACCCGCACGCGGAAATCGTGCGTCCCTGGTGACAAATTGGTATAGAACGCCGCTCGTCTCGCACCGGCATCCTGCCAGCCCTTATCCACGCCATCCATGCGATATTGAAATTGCGCACGCTCGGGCGCCCGCAACAGGGGAGCGTTGAAATCGATCTCGATGTTCCGGACCCGCGGCAGTTTCAGATACCCCTGCGGCTCATAAGTTGCCCCTTCTGCGATCACTTTGGTGACGGCCACTTTCGGGCGCACCGTGTTTCGTACCATATCTTGCGGATCGAGCCAGGCGACTCTTGCTTGAGAACTGAACCAGAGCTTGCCCTCGCCATCGCGGATAAGTGACGGCAACGCGTTGTGCTGTGCCGGGACACCACGAAGTCCGTCCGTGGAATCAAACAGCTTGTATGGGGCGCGGTAATCGGGATCCGCAAGGATGTGTGCGACATCTTCTCGGTCGATTCTTGCCGCTCCCGCTGACATATGTATCCACAAGTTTCCTTGCAGATCTTGCGCGAGACCTGTGATATTCGATAGGGGAGGATCATCCGATGATTGAAGTGCATGGACACGGCCATCCTTGAGAAGTGCGAGTCCGGCCAGCCCGCCCACGAACGCATTCTTTCCGAACGTCGCGAACGACGTAACATCGCCAACGTGCAGGCCGTCTGCCGATTGATAGCGTTGAACAACGGAGCCATCGACGATCGCGAACCTATTTTCCGGATATCCCAAGAAAAACCTTTCGCCGCCTGCCGATTCGATGACAAGCGGATGCTCTAGATCGGGGCGCTCCCGCCACTGTCCGTTGAGCCGCTCATAGACCCCAATTAAGGTCTGAAACACGACCAGCATGTGGCCGTGCTCGCCGCAGGCAAGTGATAATGCAATCACGCGTTTTTTTGCAGGATTCGATTCGACGCGCCGTGGCTGTTTGGGATCCAATAGCCACAATCCGTCGTTCGCGGCCCATGCGTTGCCAGTGCTTTCATCAAAACATTTGGCGAAGGTGTATGCCGGTACAGCCGTTGAGCGGAGCTGGCCGTTAGCCAGATGCATAACCGGCATCTCGCTACTGCCAATCCATACGGCACCCGGTTCGCCGGGGCTAACCGCGGGTGACTGGATGCCATCGGGTAGACGTACATTAACGAACGACGTTTCTCTGAACCGGTCGACCCCAAACTGGGTGCCTATCCAAACGTCCCCCTCCTTGTCGAGCAAAGAGGGCCATGCGTAGTCGCCCGTCAGCCCGTCTCCTTTGCTGAAGGTATCGCTTGCCGCCGATGGATCGGCCGGTTCATTCAAGCTTGAAATAGCAGATATTCTGCGCACCCCCGCTCCTAATGTTGGGGCCCAGAGCCCTCCATGTCGGTCGAGCAGCGGCGCCACAGTTCGCACCGGCAAGCTCGGTAGCTCATGAAGCTTGGTGCCGTCGATTTGCAGCCTTCTTGTTGGCCCGCTTAATTCGGTGACGTAGAGGACACTGTCTACGACGGCAAGACTTATGATTCTGCTCTTGGCCGAAAATCCCGCATCGACCATTTGGTCCGATCCTTCACGAGACCAAAAGATCTTCTCTATTCCGCCGAGCCAAAGTGTGCTGCTTCTGTCGATAGTTGCTGCGGTGATGGCGAGATTGCTCGTGGGAAATACTTCTCGCCAATGGCCATTCTGAAATTCGCTGAACGGACCTCGACCTATCGCAAAAACGGTTCCGCGACTGCTTTCAAAAATCTGCGTTGTTACCGTGAGCTGGTAATTTTCGGCAGATCCATAGTGTTTAAGACGACCATCCTTCAGATGGCTGATACCTTTGCCGTCGTAACCAATCCAGAGTCCGCCTCCATGGTCGGCGAATAGTGTGTAGATCTGGGTCGAAAGGAGCTGCCCACGCTCACGCGGCTTGAACGGGACGAATTTCAGGCCATCGAAACTAGCAAGACCTTCGCTTCCCCCGACCCAAAGGTACCCATCTGTCGTCTGGACCAACGACGTAACACCTTCAGGCGCTCCCTCGGTTGCGGTATAGGGGGTGTGTTGAAAATGATCCAAGCCCCAAGCGGCGTCTTTCGACCCCACGCCTGCAAAGCAGCTGGATGCAATAAACACCAAGGACAACAGTGCTACACCCACGAGACCGGTACGTCGCGCGAGACAAACAGCCACTGATGCTATCAACGACTCCACGACCTTCGACTCCTTCATTTACATCGCCTAGAAATGAGGTGACTGATTGCAGCCACTGGACCGCTGCCGGATTCACAGGCACCATCCTAAGCGAATTATCTCTGCTGCTCGAACTGTATCGGGCTGAAGTAGCCGAGTGTCGAGTGGCGTCGTTTGTTGTTGTAGAAACGCTCGATGTAATCGAACACCTTGGCCCTGGCATCGGCCCACGTGCGGTAGACCTTGCCGTCAGTGCGCTCGGTCTTGAGCGACTTGAAGAAAGTCTCCATCGCCGAGTTGTCCCAGCAGTTGCCCGACTGGATCCTGCTAGGCAGCAGGCCATAGGCGGCCATCAGGCGACGCGCTGCCGATGCTTGATCGCCATGCGCAGGGCATCGGAGATGAGCGGCTCGTCGTTACGATCAGACATCGCCCAGCCAATGACCTTGCGCGAGCACAGGTCGATCAGCACGGCGAGGTGGAACCAGCCCTCACGCGTATTTATGAAGGTCACGTCGCCCAGCCAGTACTGGTTCGGACGTTCGGCATGGGACTGCCGGCGAAGCCGATCCGGCGCCCGTGTTCTTGTGGCGGCAGGCATAGCGGGTGACCTTGAAGCGTCGGTGGCGACGGGCCTCGATGCCGTTCTCACGCTTCACGCGCGCGACGCGATGAAAGGTCGCGCCCGCGCGCGCTTCAAAAAGGATCGAGGTCGCCGCATCCAGGATGCGGATGAACTGACTTACCGTTCCATCCACTGGGCCGCCTTGCCGTCGAGCGCGTTCTGGATGGCAATATGCGTCATAGCGGTAGCGAGCGTGGCACGCCCCGGCCCATCCCGTTTCTTCGGCGGAGTGGAGTGACTGCGCGGGAGATGCCCCAGCACGAAATTTGCGTACCGGTCATCAGTCTGCGTCTGAACGTCGGCTCGCACCCGACTCCCTGTCCCCGCGAGACTCGCGGGGCTACGGTGGTTTGGGACTGCAAAGATGTGCACCAATCAGTGTTGGCTCCGACGGCAGTAGGCGCCTGCCTACGCCAAAGATCGGCAGCCTGCGATGTACCTCAACGAACGGTGCGCACATGCGCGTGAACGAGGGCCAAGGTTGTGGACGAGATCAAACCCCAGCCGCCCTCACGCTGTCCTGCCCACGATAACAGCGGCAAAGCCTTCACCACGATAAAGCCTCGAACGAGCGCGCAGACGCACTCGATAAGCCAGCGTTTCTAGCATTGTGTAATGTACCCGTACTGACGACACTTATGGGATAGTCCGGATGGTTCAAGAAAAAACTGCGTCGCTCATCTGGCCGGGAAGGCCCTTGTCGCGTGCGTTCTACAATCGGGCTGCGACCACGATGGCACCACGACTGCTCAACAAGATCCTGGCAGCAGCAGATGGCCGCGCAGGTCGCATCGTGGAAGTAGAGGCCTATGTCGGCGCGATCGATCCAGCGGCGCATACGTACTGGGGAAAGACGCCACGAAATGCAACCATGTTTGGACCACCGGGGCACATGTATGTCTATTTCACTTACGGCATGCACTGGTGCTGTAACTGCGTGTCTGGTCCCAAGGGAGGTGGTTGCGGCGTACTCATCCGCGCGCTGGAACCGCTTCACGGGATTGCACAACTGCGCGCAGCGCGTCCACGGATAGCGAGTGATCGTGATCTATGCCGTGGACCAGCCCGCCTGACTCAGGCGATGGGCATCAGCGGAGCTCAAGATGGGCTTGATCTGGTGGCTACCCATGAGGGCTTCGCCATCGTCGACGATGGCATGGCCCCACCCAAGGATGTAGCGGTTAGCACTCGTATTGGCATCAGCCGAGGCAAGGACTTCCCATGGCGGTGGAGCGTGTCTGGCAATCGTTATGTATCAGGTACGGCTTCGCAACGAGGCTGATTTTGAAGGATTGACCTCGCTGCATCATCAAACGGCTCGGAGAACATCGAGAAGTTTGGAACCGGCAATCACCACAGCGCTCCGCAATTTCGATGAGCTTGCGTGGACGTCGCATCAGCGCAACCTGCGATCCATTTGCCTCGTCGGACGGACAGCGGCACTGCTGATGATCGCCGCTGTCCTTGCCTTCCCCGTCTTCCTTGTGTGACGCAAGGAAGCTCTAGGGATGCTCTGGTTAACCTCTATTTTCGTCATTTCCGCGAAAGCGGGAACCCAGTGTCTTTCGTTGATACGCAAAGGCACTGGGTCCCGGATATCGCTTCGCGATGCCGGGATGACGAGCAAAATCAGGGCATCCCCAGGAAGCTACCTGAAACAGCGGCGCAACAGGCGATTCAGGGATCGCCGAAACGCTCCCATGCTCAGTACCTCCATTCCGCTGGTACTGGCTTCACGTAAAGCTGGTCGATACGGCATGCGCCAAGATTTCCGTCAGGACAGGTGGTGGTGGCCCCGGTTGTATTAGCGTCCATCTTGGTCTTCTCGTAAGCGAATACCTCGCTCGTGCCTTTGGCGGCGTTGACGACTTTGATCTCGCCGTCGGCGGAGGACAGTTGCGCGTTGCTGAGAATCGCGTCGGCGAGCGACGCCTGCGAAAAATCGGCGCCGGCAAGGCAGGCCGAGGAGAAATCCGTGCGGACGCCGCGTGACCTGGACGTGCTGACGTTGGCGAAGACCGCCCCGACCAGGAAGGCCGTGGAGAATGTCACACCGGCCAGATTGCGGCCCTGGATCGTCTTGAAATCGACCGCGGCGAGCATCGCGCCCGAGAAGTTCACATCGGTCAGGACCGCCCCGTTGAATTTCGCCTCCGCCAGCCAGGCTTTGGTAAAGAGCGCACCCATCAGTCCCGCTTTCTCGAACGTTGCTGTTTCCAGCTTCGCCTCGGTGAAGTCGGCGCCCTCCAGGATGGCTTCCTTGAAGTTGGCCTCGTTGAGAATGCAGCTGCTGAACATCGAACGCTTCAGCTGGGCGTGGCTGAAATTCGCCCCGGGGAGATTGAGGTTGGCGAAGCTGACCTGCGGGAGAATGGCGTACGAGGCATTGAATCCCCTGACCTCCCCCACGAGTTCGACGGTGATGGTCGCTTCCGTCGCGTCGACGTAAGACCAGTCGGCACCGAGGAAGCCCGTCTTGAACTTCGCCTTGACCAGGCGCGTGCGCTTCTCGAGGGTCCGGCCCAGCCGCGGCTTGCGTGTGTGCGACACGGTGCCGGCCAGATTGACCCCGGAAAAATCGGCGCCTTGCAGGCCGGTGTTATCGAAGTCGACTTTATCCAGCACCGCCGCCGCGGACACCAGGCTAAAGGAGACGCCATCCATCTCCGCATCCTGGAATGAGACCTCTTTGAGTGCCGCCCCGCCAAACGCCGTTTGTTGCAGCCGAGCACCCTTGAACGAGGCCTTCGTCAGGCTGGTGCCCACGAATACCGCGCCCGACGCTGCCACTTCTTCGAAATTCACATCGGTGATGTTGGCAGGCCCCAACTTCCCGAGCGGCCCGAAACTCGCATGGGTAAGCTCGGCGCCTTTGAACGATATGTCCTTCAGCGTGCAACCATTGAACGCGGCACCTGCCAGCTTCGCGGCATTGAAGCTCGCCCTGGCAAAGCTTGCGCCGACGAAGACCGCTCCCGGCGCGGTGATGCCGTCGAAATTCACCCCGTCCATGCTCGCCGCGGGATAGGGGTCGACCGCGCCGAAGCGCGCTCCGCTGAGGTCGGCCTGCCTGAATGACGCGCCGTCGAGTTTCGAAGTGATATAGCCGGCTCCCGGAAGCTTCGCACCCACAAAGCTCGCGCGGGAAAGGTCGCATCCGCCAAATAGGGCGGATCCGGCAGCCCCGTCGAAAACCGTGCCCTCCATCGGCAACTGAGCGAACCAAGCCCCGTTGATCTTCGCATTCTTGAACGATGCCCTGGGGAACTTGCAGTCGTGGAACTGCGTGCCGTCCAGTACGGCATCGTCGAATACCGTTGCCGTGAAATCGAGTCCCCTCCACTCCTGCCCGGCGATTCGCGCACCGTTGAGCCGGACGCCTTTCAACTGATCGCCGACGAAACGGCAACCCTCGAACGTCGCGCCCTGGAAGTTCGTGTTCGTTACGATGGCCCGGGAAAAATCGGCTTCCCTGAAACGGACACCGGAGAAGTCGACGCCGGTGAAATCGATCGTCACGCCACCGAAGGGGGAGAAATCCGATTTGCCGCATTCGTGGGATGCCTTGATCGAGCTGATACCCGTCGCCACCGACTCGAATGCAGGCATGGCACCGAGCTTCAACGAGTCGCCGACCATGCCCTGGAACAACAACGTGCCTTCGGCCAGTCGCCCCCCTTGCGCATCGTTCATGGCCGCCAACAATCCACCCGTGGCGCGCAAGTTCGGCCTCGGCATCAGATTCATGAATTCCTGAAAAGTGAGCTCCTTCGCCAAGCCGAATTTCGTGTAGATGCGCATGCGCTCCGCCTGCGCGTCGACCATGAACATGAAGCGGACGCTGTTCTGGGGCTGGTCCCACGGATAGATGCCGAAGATGCCTTCAAAAATAAACATCACTTTTTCCCCTTGCCGGCACGCATCTTTGGCGGCGGCGGTAGCCACATGCTGACCGAAGGCTCCGTACGGCCCTCGGCACCGATCCAGGTTTCCCAATTGAGCGTGTACAGGCTGCGGGCCAGGTCGACCGCGATCCGGGCCGCCGTCACGCGTGGCGTGCTGACCAGGAAGCTGCCGTCGGGCTCGTAGATATCGACCCGGTAATGCTCGGGAATCGAGCCGTTCTCGTCACAGGCCAGCACGAAGACATAGCCTTTCGCCTCGACCGAAAGATCCAGGTACCGGGTCGATTGGGCCGACGTTGCGCGCAGCGACAGGATCGCGGATTTTTCGCTGCTGCCGGCCTGCTTGAAGTACGGCACGGGATTGCCCGAAATGTCGAAGCACTGGATGCGGCGGTTGCCCTCCTCGAGCACCAGCAGGCGTCCATCCAGCGCCACGGCCACCGCACGGGGCAGCTTCATCAGGCCGACGCGCTCCCCTTCTCCGCTATACATGCTCGCCATCGTGGCGCGTGTGTTTTCACCGGCCTGTTTGGGCAATTGCAGGATGTACAACTTGGACGTGTCGGCGCTGACCGCGACGGCATAACCCTGGGGATGGACGAGGAAACCGTCGACCGCACGCGGAAAACGTCCCCAGCTTTGCGCCGAGCCTGGCTCGAACCGCGGCTTGGCGCCGAGCGACAACGCGATGCGCCGGATGTGATAGCCGCCGGCAAGGTTCTCGTCGGGATCGAACTCGCCGAGCGACGGATCCAGGTAGTAGTTCGCGCCGCTGCCGTCCTCGGACGAGCCGATGTCATAAGCGATACCGCAAGGAAGCGTGAAACCCACCGGGGTCACCGCGCAGCCGGCTTCGGGGTCCTCCAGCAGCGAAACGTTCTGCATCGCGAACATGGCCTCGTCGCTGCGCGCGCCCGGCCGGTCGCGCGCCAGGTTCAGGCCAGTCGCCTGCCAGGAGTAGGCGAGCATGGCCGGACGTTGCGCCACGGTGATGCAGCCCAGGGACAACAGGCGATGCCCGGCGTCCGGAGACACCGTGGTAATGGTCGTGGTGGGCGCCGGCCCCTGTTTCCAACGGTGCTTGCCGCCTTCATAGGCGAGCGCCTGCCGGTGCTGGTACACCGAATCTTTCGACAGCGGGATCAGTGCATTCTTGACCGTCACATCGAGGTCCAGCGTCGCGCTGCCGTTCGCCCCCTTCGCGTCGATCCACGAGGTCGCACCGAACGCCGATTGCCAGCCGTTGGCGGCATAGAAGATCACGATGACCTTGATGCGACCGCCGGCAGCGATGTCGAGAAACTCGAACGGCAGCGGACGGGACAGGGTTTCTGCCGGCAGGCGCTGCTCCTGTACAGGCAAGGCATTGCCCGCGTCGTAAAGCACGTGCACCACCATCCTGTCGTGGTGGTCGGGGAACTTGTTGAATGCCGGATCGGGCAGCACGCGGCCGCGCAGGTCAAAGGTGCGGGTCAGTTTTGTCGTGTAATAGAACGGCGACTGCACCACCGCGGCGATGGTCTGGCCGAGCTGCAGCAGGGTCACGGCGGTATCGAACGCGAGGAAGGCCAACCCGATTAGCGGGATGGATCGCTTGGCCACGCCCTCGGCTGCTTTTTCAGCCAGGTAGATCGAGAGCTTCTTGAGACCAAACTTGGCCAGCGCGGGCAACAGCTTCACGGCGACCGTGCCGGCTGCCTTGCCGGGATTCTGGGACAGTCCGATATAGCTTCCGGACCCCGCGCCGATAAGAGCCGCGCCCAGGGCGTAAATTCCGTAACGGACTTTCGGGTCCTTCATCAGGTTGCTGATGAATCCCGAGTTGCTCTGCGATGCGCCGTTGATCAGCATGACCACGGGAAGGGCCAGTTCCAGCACGGCCGTGCAGGTGATTCCGCAGGCACAGGCGGTGTCGTCGTACTCGCCCGTGCCCAGGCCGCCCCAGTAAAGCTTGACCGACGCGGCCGCGGCCGGTACCGGGATGTCGAGCGTGGTGGTCATCGGCCCCAGGGGGATACCGAAGACGTTGTCGACTGGCGCGAGGACGTCGATGTATTTCTTCGTGGCGTGCTTGTCGAAGTCCGGGGCGATGTCCAGGGGCATCCTCGAGGTCCAGCCGGCCGGCGTGATGATCTTCTCGGCGGCGTCGTAGAACTCGGCGTACGCACCCAGGTGGCGCAACCATTCATTGATGACGTCGACACGCAGGTTGCCATACTGCCCCTTGGTCGTCGGCCGCGCACTCCATACTTTGCGTTCGAGTCCGCTGGGCTCGCGGACGAACAAGTTGACGCTGGCCAGCGCATCGGCCGTCGATTTCGAGGTCACCTTCAGGTCGACCTCGAGATCCAGGCGCAAGGCATCCAGCGAGAGGGCCACCGTCGCGAAATCGGCACCGGAACGGTTGCTCTGGTGTTTCGCCGTGAATGTCGCCGTCTCGTCGTCCTTCAGTACCTGCGCGGCGAACGTACCGATCCACGCACCTTCATGCGTGGCGGTATCCACGCGGGCGAACATGCGCCCCTCGACCAGGGCCGCGACCGTTTCCTCATCCATCGACACCGCATCGTCGGACGACCAGGTTTCCTTGATGGTCCAGCCACCTTCGCGAGGCGGCTGGAATGTCACCGAACCGGTGCTCACGCCATTCATCCGGCTTAGCGCCTTCAGCGTCCAGCGCGTCTGGTCGGCGCGAAGCAGGGGCCGCGTGGCGACGGCGGAAGCTTTAAGCGGTTTGTGCTCATCGATGGTCTTGCCGTACTGCACGCGCCAGGTCTGCCCTTCGAGCTCCTGGAGCTGCTGGGAATACTTGAGCGCGAGCCCCATCGGTTCGGACATGAACCGACGGACGCGTTCGTGCACCTCGATGGTGAATACCGTGCCTTCCTCATCGGTGACGACCTGACCATCATCGAGCAGCGGAACGCGCCGGGACCAGTCGGCGCCGAGGTCACGAATCGCGTTCAGCAGGCTGCGTCCACGAAGCCGCAGGGCACGGCCGACGCACTGCTGCAGGATGATGGCCGGGATCTCGCCACCGTTGTCGCTGCTGAGGTTGATCAGTCCGGGATGCTGGAAAAGCAGCGTCGATGCGGTTTCAAAAGGATCGATCAGGTCATGCAGGGCGTCCGGTTCGATGCGCCCTGCGCGCAGCAGTGAATGCACGCTGGCGCCATCGGCGGCATCGTCGCCCAGCAGCCACGCCAGCTTCGGGTGGATATCGTCCACGCCTGCAGCCAGCAGGCCTCGCCTGGCCACGCATTCGCGCCGGCCGGCGCGCGGCACGTGGATGGCCAGCGAGAGGAAATCCTCCGTGGGCGAGCCGTCGACCTCGGTGGCGCGCGCCAGGTAAGTCATCATCACCGAGTCCGAAGGCAGATCGACTTCGAGGTAATGACTGAACTGCGCGTCGGGCAATTTTTGCAGCAGCGGATTGCCGACACGTGCATCGGCCAGCGTCGAGCGCGTATGCGCATGCACCCGATGCGGCGTCATGCCGGAGTAATAAGTGAGAACCCGATCGCCCGGCTTGTCCTTGGACGCGTCGAAGTGCAGCAGATGGCGTTCTACAGCGTTGCGCGTCCGGTCCATGCCAGTCCCTTGTTTGCGCGCAAGCCGACCGGGTGCTGTACGCGCGCGTAAAGCAATCCATGCCTACCAGCCTGCGCGCGCCCCCATCGGGCTACATTCGATTGATGCGACCGTCGCCCCTGTGCGAGTGGCCTGCCTGGCGTATGTACAGCCTTTGCCTGGGCTTGTAAAGAATTGATGCCGTGCGCTCTCTTGCGAAGCGGTCTCGATGTCAGGGTTGCT
>Ga0070713_100001487_pt1 | contig 14930 bp, 13 predicted proteins | sample LARL82metaG_FD_65465 | JGI IMG/M metagenome (GOLD analysis project Ga0070713, IMG submission 65465) | Corn, switchgrass and miscanthus rhizosphere microbial communities from Kellogg Biological Station, Michigan, USA - LAR L8-2 metaG | ecosystem: Host-associated > Plants > Roots > Rhizosphere ...
CTGCTACCTTACCTGAAGGTGAGGCCTCACAGCCAAGCGGAATTGGAGGAGCGGGTTCCGGTGGGAACGACGATTTCGATTTATTTTTTCCCGGGCATGAAAGGCAGGTCCCGAGTCGTGTTCCGTGACGGCCCGCCGCCGGCCGAAACCAGCCGTCGATTGGCGATGAACACTTTGCAGCATGGTCTCACTGCTTTGATCGTCATTGCCGGGATTATTTTCCTGCTCTCGCGCTTGCGACGAGCCTGTTTAACCAATAGCGAAATTGTTGTTCCTCAAATAAGCCTGTCGCGGAGTACCTGATTCACAATTCCAGGGACCTGCTGGTAACGGCTAAGGCCTCGCTCGCGATCTGGATCGATTCTGGACGAGTTAGTTGTGAGTTTTCTGAATTGCTCCGAGCCAGGGTATGCCAAACGCCCCGCGGTGTACCTCTACGATAATGCGGTCGTTGGTTTGAAATTGCGTGAACACGCGATAGGGAACCTGCAACTCCTCAAACGAATGGTTGGGCCGCCAAGACGGAGTCTGGAAATAGTACGAGTTGCTCTTCCCTCGTCGCACCAGTTTCTGCGTGATCACTTCCGGGTGCGAATCGACTGGGTTACGATCAAGCGCGCCATTTGCCAGCACAATCAGGGCGACGCACACCGGCGCCCACGCCAGCCAGGTTGTGACCGGAAAAAAAGCACTCACATCGTCGCCGCGCCTCTGCTTTTTCTGCACCTGCGCTAGAAGGAATGTGCAGGCAATGAAAAGCAGAAGAAGAGGCATAACGAACGAGGCCCGGTCGAGCGGAGGGTAGATCAAGGTCGCAACCATGATTCCGATGAGGCCTGCCAGCGGCGCGAATGGCAACCAGCGGTTCGTCCGGTGATGGCGCTCACCAAAGGCGTGAGGCCTCGCCAGAAAATCGTGGCCTCGATCGATGCCAGGTTCGTCCATCGGAAGTTGTATATCACGAAGGCTGGACGAGGTCGCGATCCGAAGGAGGAACCCGATTACGATGGTTTGCGGAGATGTTTTACAGCCAACCCTTGGTGCGCGCGATGCGTGCGGCTTCGACGCGATTGCCTGCCCCCAGCTTGCTGATGGCTTCGGAAAGGTAGTTGCGCACGGTCCCCTCGGACAGTCCCAATTCGCCGGCAATATCGCCGCTAGCCATGCCCTCTCCGGCCAGGCGCAGCACCTGGCGTTCACGATCGGTGAGCGGATCCATTTCGCTCCAGGCTTCGGTGGCCAGTTCAGGATGAATCACGCGCAGTCCTTGATGCACGCGGCGTACGGCATCGGCGAGCTCTTCCGCGCGCATGTCTTTCAGCAGATAGCCCGACGCTCCGGCATCCAAGGCGCGCCGCAGGTAACCGGAACGGGCAAAAGTGGTGACGATCACCACGCGTGTTCCAGTGCGCCTGCGCTTCAGTTCGACCGCCACGTCGAGACCGCTCATGTGCGGCATCTCAATATCGGTGATGAAAACGTCGGGCTTGTGCGCCAGAACTGCCTGCAGCGCTTCTTTGCCGTTGCGCGCTTGCGCCACCACCGAGATATCACCCTCGATGTCGAGCAGGGCGGCCAGGGCTCCGAGCACCATGCCCTGGTCTTCCGCCAGGACCACTCGAATCGTCTTGCGGCCTTCCTTCGCACTTTCGCGGGCGGTGTCTTTGTTGGAGGGACTCAATGGAGCAAACCTTGGGGCTTGAGCGCCACTTCTGTCAGCGGTAGCGTGATGGTGAGCGTGGTGCCGTCGCTGGTGCTGCGATCCAGCGTGCCGCCCAGCATCTCGACGCGTTCGCGCATGCCGCGCAACCCGTTGCCCTCGCCATGGAAGGCGCCACAGCCGTCGTCATGAATTTCCAGCTGGCAGGAGCCGTCGTGTTGTTCAAGCCGCATGCGGCAGCTACGGGCATGCGCGTGCCGCACCACGTTGGTCACGGCTTCACGCACGGCCAGCGAGAGCACGCTCTCCTGCACCGGCGGAAGTTGTATGCTGGTCGCGGCCTCGCACTGCACGGCCAGGCCGGCAGTCTCGAGAGTCGTTTTTGCCTGAGCGAGTTCCGCGACGAGTCCCTGCGAACGATATCCGCGAATGGCGTCGCGCACATCGGACAAAGCCTGACGTGAAATCTGCTCCACCTCGCCAATCTCTTTCCTGGCGCGCGTCGGATCGCGCTCCATGAGTTTGCCGGCGAGTTCGGATTTCAGGGTGATCACCGATAACGTATGACCGAGCACATCGTGCAGATCGCGCGCAATGCGCTCCCGCTCCGCGACCTTGGCCAGGTTTTCAATTTCTTCGTTGGCCTTGCGCAGCCTGCGGTTCATGCGATTGCGCTCGGCGAAGAAAATATTCCCACCGCCGATCATTAGAGGAAAGACCGCCGCGTAAAAAAGCGCCCAACCGCGAAAATGTAAAATCAATCCCTCGACCAATCCGATTCCGCCGATGATTCCGAGGCAGGCGATGGCTCTGCCCTGGGTCTGCACGGAGAACGGCACCATGGCCGCAGCAAAAATGAAGAAGGTGCAGGCGCCCGCATTGAACGGGAGAAACAGGACTGCCAGCAGCACCATACCGGCGATGTGAACCAATCCTCTGGGCCTCTCCAGCAGGAAAAGACCCCAGTAAAGAACAAGAAATATCGTGGCGCCCGCGCCATCGAAAATCCATTTCTGCAGGCTGACGTGCTCCATTGCTGGTTGGACGAAAAAGAATCCCAAATATAAAACCCAGAGCAGCGGCCCCCATCCATGATCGCGATCATGAAACACGGATCGTAGCGGCCTGAGTTTCAGCCAGCCAGTTCCAGAGGAGGAATCGTCGAGTTGTCGTGATCCCATATATGGCATCAGGTCTATTTTCAACCTCCCGATCAATTGCGGCCAGTAGTTAGTCTGTTCTTGGCCGCATACCAGACCAACAGTGCGGCCGGGATGAACAGGCTTAACCGTTTCGACCCACCATAGAGAGCGCCGACCCCGAGAAGGATCAGCAAGATCATCGAGCCGATCGACTTTTTGAAATTCGCAGTCATGATGTACTCCTCGGGCGAAGTGCGGCCGGTTTAGCCCTATATTTTCTCCGGGGCCCCTCTGAAAGCCGCTGCGCGCACGCCAGCGGCTTGTGTGTCCAGCACCGTTGCCGACATCGTTTGTCTTCTGGCCATCGCTCCCTGCGCGGCCAGGCTCGTTGCCGGTCTGAACTACTGGCATCATGGCGCGCGTCCGATGGGCGCGCCAGTGCCATCCATCACGGAAGAGGCGTGACAAATGTCATTGCGCGCCAAGAGTAGGTGCGCTGAACTTGGGACGAGGATCGCGGCGGGAAAGAGAGTTCGAGAGGAACGCGAATGCTAGCAATGGCGAGTTCCGCGCCGTCTTGTTACGAAATCCGAACAAATACAATCAAGCTGAGCTTCCGAGTGGACGCCGGATTCACAAGACCAAAGGAAGCTATCGGGCGCTTGGGTGCGCCAGATATGGACGGGGGCGTGTTCGGAATTCGTAACACGAACGAGGCAAACAAATTTTTGCGAAAATCGCAAGTACAAGGACTTCCCCGTTTTGATATGATTCCTCAACTTTGCTATGGAGGCAAACGATGCTACCGGCGGGAAAAAGCCTGCGTACCCTCCGCGAAAAACTCGGCCTGACCATGAGGGATGTGGAAAGCTCGAGTGCTCGCATTGCCGACAAGTATCGCAACGAGGAATTCTCCATTCCGCCCAGTCGTCTTTCGGATATTGAGACGAAAGGAATTTTGCCCAGCATTTATCGCCTCTATACCTTGTCGGTGATTTACCACCGCGATCTCCGCGAATTGATGTCCTGGTACGGCGTCGACCTGAACAATACGGCAGGGGATCTGGGTCTGGTTTCGCCGCCAAAATCGCATCTTTCCGATGCGCTATCCGGAGTGCCATCGGTGCAGGTTCCGGTGCGCATGGATCCCGGTTTCGACGAACGTCGCACGGCTAACCTGGGCAGAATGGTCGAGCAATGGGGACTGGTGCCGGTGGCTTACCTCGCGCACTTTGCCAACAGTGATTTCACTTATGGCTATGTCGGCACCGAAGACTTCACGATGTATCCGATCCTGCCGCCGGGCAGTTTCATACAGGTCGATGAATCTCGCAACAAAGTGGCGGAAGGCTCGTGGCGCTCGGAATACGAACGTCCCATCTATTTCGTGGAAACCCGCGAAGGCCATACCTGCTGTTGGTGCAGCATGCGCCGCGAGGAAATTATTCTGCAACCGCATCCGCTGTCCCCCGCAGCCATTCGAATTCTGCGTCACCCGCAGGAAGCCGAGGTGCTCGGCCAGGTTGTCGGAGTGGCTATGAAATTGACCGAGTGGCACGCACTCGATTCTGTTCCAAACACGAAAGCGCCAGCAGCACTGAATTGAGATGGCTGGCGGCCGGGGAATCGACTCGCTCCCCCGGCAACAGACCTGATAAGTTATCACGCATCTTCTCAATATAAGCTGGCGCGGTAATCCCGCTTCCGCAACTGGATTCCTTTAAATCTTCGAGCAGTTCCGGCAACGGTGTGCGCAAGACTCCGGCAATCACCTCGCTGTGAGCCGCCTTCCAGGCGCGCTCGGAAGACTCCGTTCCGTGGATGAGTTCCATGCCCCAGTGTTCGTAGCGACCTTGATCGCGGCGGAGCGACGCTAAATAGACCAACTTGCCCAGCAAGCCCGACACCCCCGCCAAGGTGGTTTCCTTCACGTCTTGGAGGGCAGATTTCAGGGTCATTTTGTTACGAATTCCGAACAGTCCATGGTCCTTTGGACACGTTGTTGGAGGCAGCGAGTCCATGAAACTATCACTCCGAAAGCTGCATTCCACAAGGAGAAAACACTCGTGAAACGTGCCATGCTGGTCCTCGGAGCCGCCGTCCTATTCCTCAGCACTTTGGTAGTTCCCAACCTAGCCCATGCCGACGGTGGTGCTGGTAGCACCGATTGTGGCAAAGTTTTGTGCAAGCCCTAAGGCAGTTTCGCATTTCTTACGAAAACAGAACAAGAACGGTGAGGACGTTGCCGCGACCGGCAAATCGCGGTATAGTGCCTGCCTGACGTTATGTTGCAGGCGCACTCACTTCTTTGGCATTATCTCTGGGTAGCGCCCAACGCGCTTCTTTTGCTGCTGGCGTGGCTTCTGCTGCGGCGCGGCGGCAACGTCCGCTATCCGTTCTTTCTGGCTTTCGCGATCGTAGGGGCGTTGGAACAGCTCACGATCTACGCCGCGGATGTGATTCCCTCAGTCACGCCGAAAACCTGGTGGCTGATTTTCTGGGCGGGATTGGTGATCGAAGGGCTGCTTAAGTTCGCCTTGATCGGGGAAATTTTCGCTCACGTCTTTGAGTCTTATCTTTCCTTAGCGAAGATGGGAAAGTTGCTGATCCGGGGCCTCGGAACGTTTCTTGTATTTGCAGCCGCGATGGCCGCAGCTTACGCTCCGAAAGACAGCATCTTCGGAATCGTTTCAGGCGCACACCTGCTGCAGCAGACGATCTACCTCGTCGAATGCGGCCTGCTGTTTTTCCTGTTTGCTTTCTCGCGATATTTCCGGCTGACACCCGAAAGGCAGATTCTTGGAATTGCCCTCGGCCTCGGAATTTCTGCCTGTGTCCACCTCGGGACGTGGGCAATCGTGGCCAACGGCGGGGTGCCGACGGCCAAACGCACTTTGTTTGATTTTCTAAATATGAGTACGTACCATGCATGCGTACTGATCTGGTTCTACTACCTTCTCTTTCCCCAGAAAGTTGCTGCCCAGTCTGCGGTTCCTCTGCCCGAGAATAATCTCGACGTCTGGAACCGGGAACTGGAGCGTCTGGTACATCAATGACAATCGCAACCCTCCTCGTTGTCGTCGCCGCACTGGCATTGCTCTTTTTACTGAGTATCCCTGTTTCGCGGAGCCTGCAGGCTTCTGCGTCGCGAGGGCTGGCAGCACAGATTCAGCCTCTGGATGTGGAAGCATTCCGCAATCTGGTTGATCCGGCGGAAGACGAATTTTTGCGGCGCAGACTGAAGCCTGCGGACTTTCGCATGGTCCGCCGCCGGCGCCTGCTGGCCATGGCCGTGTATGTTCGAACCGCCGGCAAGAATGCCGCGGTTCTCGTGAGCATTGGGCAAGCCGCGTTCGCCAATGATGCGCAAACGGCCGAGGCTGCGCACCGACTGGTCGACAATGCGCTCCTTTTGCGCCGCAACGCAGCTTTCGCGCTGGTCAGAATCTACTTTGCGCTGGCTTGGCCGGGCACCGGCCTGGCGGCGGCTCCCGTTCTTCAGGGGTACGAACAATTGAATGGCGCCGCCATGCTGCTGGGGCGTTTGCAGAATCCGGCCAAGCCCGTGCGCATCTCCGCCACCTACTAATCAACCGTAGTTCCGTCGTCCCTGAATTGTCGCGTGCCACGGAAAGATTGTTTTGTTTGTGCCACTAGCGATCCGGCGTCCGGAAAATGGGCGCCAGTGACTTTGGAAACCGGCGTTCTCGACTGCTCACTTGTTTTCGCCTGCCTTTTTGTTATAAAACCACGGGGGTTCAAACGTCCCAGTTTCGCTTCGTGAATACACCGGCAATTCAAGCGGGAAACCGTGCCCGCCGTCTGCTCGCCTGCGCGAGTTCAAGGGAGAACTTATGATCCGCACCCGCAATGCTGTTTGCTTGGGCTTATCCTTCCTGTTGCTCTCCGCGCTCGCGCTTGGTCAGGGCGGCGTGGCCACTGGCGATCTGCACGTTACAGTGAAAGATCCCGCCGGAAATCTGGTCCCCAACGCAACTGTGACCGCGCAGGATGTTGCGAAGGGTCTGGAGCGCACGGCCACTGCCGACGGCCAGGGTGGATACAACGCTCGCCAGCTTCCGCCCGGATCGTACACGGTCACGGTCGATATGCGAGGTTTCACTAAGGTCGACAACACAGGTGTGGTGATCTCCGTCGGAGGACTGGTGGAGCTGCCCGTGACCCTCTCGGTTTCAGGCGGCAAGGAAGTGGTGGAAGTAAGCTCGCAGGCGGATCTGGTGGAGACTTCTCGCAGTTCCACCACCGACACGATTGGGCAGCGGCGCATCGACAACCTGCCGATCAACGGCCGCAATTACATTCAATTCACCCTCACCGACTCGCAGGTAGTGCGTGACAATGCTCCCAACCTGGGCGCCGCGCCGACTTCGGGACTGAACATGAGCGGCCAGCGCGGTCGCTCCAACCTGGTTAACGTTGATGGCGCGGATGCTACCGATAACTCCGTGAACGGCGTGCGCTCGACGGTTTCGCAGGAAGCGGTACAGGAATTTCAGATCATCACCAATAACTATGCGGCGGAATACGGCCGCGCCGCCGGCGGCGTGGTCAACATCATTACCCGCTCCGGATCCAACGCATTCCATGGGGATGTCTTCGGGTACCTGCGCAATCGCAATTTTCAGGCGGTGAATCCGTTTAGCAACGTTCCCAACCCGGCTTACACGCGGGTCCAGGCGGGCGTCGCGTTCGGCGGGCCAATCAAGAAAGATAAGACGTATTATTACTTCGCGTACGAAGTCACGCGCCGGCACGAAACCGGATTTTCCAGCATTGGGCAAGGGAATTATGGATTGGTGCCGTTCGATGCGTCGCCTTTTTTCGGCGCTCCCTCAGGAACATTCGGCATCCAGGTCACGCCCGAGCAGGCAGCCTTCCTGAGTACGCCAGGATTACCTGTGCCTTTGCTGCAGCAGTACGCGATTACGACCGGAGCCGCCTCGGGCCTGGCGCTGAACGGCAGCTACCCAGCGGCTTTTGCGCTGCTGGTGGGCGCCCCCGGCGGACTTCCGAATCCCGCCAACGGAAGCAATCCTCTGGCCCAATTTATTACGTCCTGCAATAGTGCGGCGCCACTGTGTAATGGCCTGCCTTCCACGTTCACATCGTTGAATTCTCAAGCCGGTAACTTTCCCGTATTCGAGGGAACCAGCCTCTATTCGCTTCGTCTTGACCAGAATGTGGGAACCAGCCACCGCCTGACGCTGCGCGCAAACGTCAGCCCCAGCACGGTAACTGGCATTGAAGTGAGCGGTCAGGATCAACCCTTCGGGCAAAACGCCTACTCGCGCACATCGCAACAGACTTATCGCGACGTCGCCGGAGTGTTTCAGGATACCTGGACGATTGGCAACAACAAGGTCAACGAGTTCAGGTTCCAGTATGCCCGCCGCGGGCTCTCCTACTTCTACAACACTCAGATTCCCGAGGGCTCCGACCCTGCGGTGAACATTCCGGGATTCGCCTATTTTGGACGAGAGCCGTATTCCTACATTCAGCGCACCGAACAGCGCTACCAGTTCAGCGACAATTTTTCGTGGACGGTTGGCCGCCATAATATGAAGTTCGGCGGAGACGTGAACTACCTTCCGCTTACCGCGGTTTTCACGGTCAATTACGGCGGCGTGTACGATTTCGGGTCATTCAGTGCGGACAATCTCGGATTCTCCATTCCAGGTCTGACGGTGCCCGGACTTTCGCCCGTGCAGTCCTACGGAGCAGGTTTGCCCGGGGATTTCGTCCAGGGCCTGGGCAGTCCCAGCGATTCGTTCAAGAACATCTCAATCGGCGCGTTCTGGCAGGATTCCTGGCGCATCAGTCCCAACGTCACGCTGAACTATGGCATTCGCTACGACGTTGAGATTCCACCCAAGTTCAAAGCGCCGCAAGGACTGGCGCTGCCCGCCTATCAGCTACTGGGATTGCAGAAGGGAATTCAAACCGATGCCAACAACATTCAGCCGCGCATCGGCGTTGCGTGGGATCCGAGCGGCAATGGCAAGACAGTCGTGCGCGCGTCTTACGGCATGTTCTATGACCACCCGCTGCTCGGCCTGTATTTTCTAGGCGACGCTTCGGACGGTTCTTCCAGCGGACAGCTCGCTTTTGCGGGCACCTCGGTTTGCTCGGGCCCCGGCAGCCCCAGCAATCTAAACGCAATTACCATCTTCCAGGGTTTGCCGGTTAATGTTCCGAGTGCGGCCAACCCCTGCGCGGCGACTCTTTTGCCGGGAACGGCCAACGCCATGGGATACCTGCCCAACCAGCAGCAGTTTGAGTCGCTGAACTTTCCTCAATCTGTATTTCTGAATCAGAATTATCTGAACTCGTCGACCTTCTTGCCGCTGGGCTTTCAGCCTTTCGGATATCCACAATCGAAGAATTTCGTGTACGCGTATTCACAGCAGGCGAACGTGAGCGTAGAGCGGGATCTGGGCGGCGGTTTCGCTCTCAGCCTTGCCTACAACTTCAATGGCGGACGTCACCTGAACCGACCCATCAACGCCAACACCATTCGCGGCGACTTGATGGTAGCGAACTTCAATGCTGCGCTGGCTGCCGGACAAACTCCGGCCAGCCCGTTCACCGTCGGTGGAGGCGCACAGCCTTGCGGCGTCGGCGCTCTGGGACCGTGGGTGAATTCAGCGCTCATGAATTTCTTCCGTCCGGGTGGATTGAATCCTTCCATCGCGGGCGCCCTTCTGGCCGCTCCCGGTGGGGCGGGAATCCCCTGCTTACAGCTCGCCGAATCCATCGAAGGCAACCTTGCCAGCCAGGGATTTAACGCGAGCTGCGCACCCACGGTGACCGGGGGCTTCACCGGCTGCGTCCCCTTCGGCGACATGGATGCCAACTTTTCCAACGGCAGTTCGATTTATCACGGATTCACCAGCAACCTGCGCAAGCGTTTCAATGCTCACTACGAATTTCTCGCGTCCTACACCTACTCGCACGCCATCGACGATTCCACCGACCTGCAGTCCACGCTGACGCCACAGGATAGTTTCTATCCCGGGCTGGACCGCTCGACCTCACTCTTCGACCAGCGTCACCGCTTCGTATTCAGCGGCGTCTATCAGACTGGAAAAGTCGGAACCGGCTTCGTAAGGGCGGTATTCAGCGATTGGACCTTCGCGCCGCTGCTGGATGTCTCGTCCGGCCGCCCCTTCAACATCATCACCGGCAACGGCGATAATCTTCAGCTCTCGTCTCTCACCGGGCGTCCCAATACCACCGTGAACCCGGTTTGTGCCGCCGCCGGTTTTGCTCCGGTGAATTCGAGGTTCTCGCCCTCGGGAACCCTCCAGGAACCGTGCATCCAGGCCTTTGCTTTAACCTTGACCACGCCGACTCTTTTGCAACTCGACGGCAATCTCGGCCGCAATGCGGGAGTTACGCCCTGGACGGTCTTCAACGATATGCGGGTATCCAAACGCATCTTCTTCGGCGAGCGCTTCAACATGGAGCTGATTGCAGACATGTTCAACATTGCCAACAAAATGAATGTGGCCGCCGTCAGTCCGCTCTTCACCAATGCCGGAACGCCCACAGCGGCCTACGATCCACGCCAGTTCCAGTTCGCCATGAAGCTTAACTGGTGAGGAAACGTTCCACCGTCCGGACTCTGCGACGCCGTGAAGTCCGGATAATTTTTTTGGCCACATCTGTCATGCTCCGCCGCAAAACTTCCTGCGACCGGAACGTCCTCCCGCGAGTCTGAATATTTGAATCCAAATATCATGGAGCCTTCCCATGGATCGCAGACGCTTCCTCAAAACCGCCGTTGCCACAACGTTTGCCGCTTCGCTTAACAATAAGTTTGCCCATGCCTCTGACACGATTCCCATGCGCGAACTAGGCCGCACGGGCGCCAGGGTGTCGATGGTCGGCTTGGGTGGATACCACATCGGCATGCAATCCGATGAGCAGGAGAGCATTCGCATCATCCGCGCGGCACTCGATAGTGGGGTCAATTTCCTCGATAACTGCTGGGACTACAACCATGGCGAAAGTGAAATTCGCATGGGCAAAGCCTTGCGCGATGGCTACCGGCAGAAGGCGTTCCTCATGACCAAAATCGATGGCCGAACCAAGAAGGCGGCGGCCCAGCAACTCGAGGAGTCCTTGCGCCGCCTGCAAACCGACCACATCGACCTGCTGCAATTCCACGAAGTGATTCGCGGCAGCGATCCCGACCGCATATTTGCCCCCGGAGGCGGGATGGAAGCTGTTCTGGAAGCCAAGAAGCGCGGAAAGGTCCGCTACATCGGCTTCACCGGGCACAAGAGTCCCGACATCCATCTCAAAATGCTGGAAACTGCCTTCGCGCACCAGTTCAGCTTCGATGCGGTGCAAATGCCCTTGAATGTCATGGACGCTCATTTCAACAGCTTCGAGAAAAAAGTTCTCCCGGTGTTGGTGCAGCACGGAATTGGAGTGCTCGGCATGAAGTCTTTGGGCGACAAACTCATTCTCAACAGCAAGACCGCCACCCCGGTGGAATGTTTGCATTACGCCATGAACCTGCCGACCAGCGTGGTCATTACCGGTTGCGACTCGATGCGGATCCTGGAGCAGGCGGTGGCGGCGGCCCGAAGCTTCAAGCCGATGAGTTCCGGCGACGTCTCAACGCTGCTGGCAAAAACCGCGCCCGCGGCCGGAAAAGGGGAATTCGAGCGCTACAAAACCAGCCACGACTTCGACGGCACCTACCAGAACCCCCAATGGCTTGGATGAACAGCATCAAGGGCAGAAGTGAGAAGGCATGGGGCAAGAAGGAAGCAGGAAGTCCGGGAACGGAAGCCGGTGGTCTGAGTTCGCTGTCCGATGCCGCCGCCCGATGTTAGACTTTTTATTCACCCATCCTTGGCGCTTGCCGGAGTCCGTTTCCCCATGTCTGAAATGCAAATGCCCACCGCACGCACTCGTGTGGTTCGCGAACCGCATCGCGGCGTTTACGATCGCGAGACAGCCTATCGCATCCTCGATGAAGGATTTCTCTGTCACGTCGGCTTCGTGGTCGACGGCCAGCCGTTTGTGATTCCCACTTCTTACGGTCGCCGCGGCAATACCTTGTACATTCATGGCTCGGCGGCGAGTCGTATGCTTCGCCAGATGAAAGACGGCGTCGAGGTCTGCATCACGGTGACCTTACTCGACGGACTGGTTCTGGCCCGTTCGGTTTTCAATCATTCGATGAATTACCGGTCGGTGGTCGTTTTGGGCAAGGCCACGCTGGTCGACGATTCGGAAGAAAAACTGAACGCGTTGCGCGCCTTGTCAGAGCACATCTTGCGCGGACGGTGGGATGATGCTCGCCCGCCCCATGATCAAGAACTCAAAGCCACGTCGGTGTTGCGCGTGCCCATCGCAGAGTTCTCCGCGAAAGTCCGCACCGGCCCGCCCATCGATGACGAGGAAGACTACTCTTTCCCCACTTGGGCAGGAGTGCTGCCGCTGGCGATGAAAGCTGGAGAGCCGATCGCCGATTCTCGTGTCGATCCTGGCCAAGCGGTGCCCGCTTATATCGTTGGCTACACCCGAACTCCCTAGCGGGAGAACACGGCTCCGTGCGGCTGCCCCGAGCCTGTCCATCCATGGGGCCATTCCCGGTTCTCGAAATTGAAGCCGGGTTTTCCCTCGGCATCATGAAAGGCATTGTCGAGGGTCAGCATGCCGGTCTTGCTGTCCAGTTTGAGCAGGTAGAGACGCGGCTCGCGGCCGGTCACTACCAGGCGCTGCGTGTTCTCATCCCATCCCGTCCAGTGCGGGAAGGAATCGTCCCCGAGTTTGAGGCGCGACACCTGGAAAGGATTGGCGGGATCCGCGATATTGAGCACGATTAAGCCATGCGTCGCCGGCACGCTCTGGATCAGAAAATGTCCCACGATCGTCGGAACCCCACACCAGTCTCCGGGAAAGGTGAACACAAGCTTCGCCTTTGGCTTGTTTCCGGCGATGCCCGTAATTCGTTCGAGCCCGCACCCGAGGGTTTGAACCAAGATCGAGCCGTCGGAAGCAAGCCGCGGCTCCTCAGGACTGATCTGCCCATATCGGTTCGTGCCAACGTCGAAATATTCCGTCCGAAGCAATTTCAGATCGGAGAGTCGCCACACCTGGTAGGTGACGCCCAGAAAAATATCCTCCAGGTGCATCGATGAGTTGGTGGTCACGACGCGATCGAGAGCGGGGAGCACCAGCACTCCGTAGGGCGAAAGCAGGGTACCGGTGAAAGCCGGATCCGCGGTGCTGCTCGATCGAACTGCGTTGCCTTGATCGTCAATTTCGACCAACCCGCCGGTCGTACCGCTGACCGCTTCTTTTTCGTTTTCCTCGTGATGTGAGTGCTGAAAGGTGGCCAGCACGTGGCCGTTAGGCAGCCGCATGTACGAGTGCGGGTGCATGTAGCCGGCAATATCGGTGAAGGAGTTGGCGATCTTGGGATGGAGCGCGTCCCGCACGTCGAAGATGAAGGTGCGCCCGGCCCCATGATCGTTGGCAAAGAGCATGCCGCTGGCCGGCATCGTGTACTCGGTATGGTGAACCGTCTGCGTCCGTTGGTCAGTACGTAGAGTCGTCAGCAGATGTCCGTACGATGATGAAGCCGGATCGGCATCGATCACCACAAGGAAATCGTTGTCCTTCCCCGCCAGATCCCCGGTCCAGGCAAACAGGTAGTGGCCGCCGGCTGTGCCCTTCTGTTCTTGCGAGTGCCAAGCAGGAGACACGGCGCCCAGCAACAATGTCAGGGTCAAGCACGAACGAAGCATTGGCCATTCCGTTCCAAAAATGGAGTATTTCGTTTCGCGCGCAAGCATAACAGGTGAGTGTCGGCGTGGGAAAAGAATTGCCGACCCACACTCCGTCATCCTGAACTGGCGAAGGCCCCTCACTCGCGAAGTACCCTCACCATACTGAAAAGGGAGTTCCCGCGGCGCCGCTGAAAGTGGGGCAAGGCCTCCTCGAGTCGTAAAAGTCCTGGCGAGAGCAATTTTCCGCGCGTGCTGTCGTAGGTCGATGATCGTCTCTACGGAACTATCAGAAGCAGCTTTCCAGCCAGCATCCGCGCTTCCATGTCGCGGTGCGCTTGCACGGCCTCGCTCAACGGATAGGTCTTGGCAATCCTCAGCTTGAGTTTGCCGTCCGCAATCATGGCAAACAGAGCTGAAGTACGCGCCAGCAATTCCTCGCGCGTGGCCGTGAAGTGAGCCAGCGTAGTTCGCGCCATGTAGAGAGATCCCTTCTCTGAGAGCCTGGCGGGATCGACCGGGGGCACCGGCCCGCTTGACATGCCGTAGAGCACCAGCATGCCGCGAAGCCGCATTACATTCAGATTTTTTTCGAAGGTCGCCTTGCCCACACCGTCGTACACCACGTCAACGCCTTTGCCTCCGGTCAAGCGCTTTGCCACGGCTTCGAAATCCTGCTGCGTAAAAACGATTACTTCGTCCGCGCCGGCTTCGCGCGCCAGCCTGGCTTTCTCTTCACTGGAGGCCGTGCCGATCACGCGGGCTCCGAGCGCGCGAGCCATCTGCACCAACAGCAGCCCGACGCCACCGGCGGCCGCATGCACGAGCGCCGTCTCGCCCGCCTTCAGCTTGTGAGCGTCGTTCACCAGATAGTGCGCGGTCAGCCCCTGCATCATGACCGCGGCGGCTTGCTGGTCTGTCACCGAACCGGGCACCGAAACAAGGTGTTCCTCCGGGGCAGCCACATATTCGGCATAGGAGCCAAGCGTCCCGCTCCAGGCAACGCGGTCGCCCACCTTCAACGTCTTCACCTGCGCACCCACCGCCGCCACTACTCCCGCGCCTTCCTGCCCGGGGATAAATGGCAGCGAACTGCGCAAGCTGCCATCGCGGAATTGCGTGTCAATGGAATTCACACCCGCGACTGAGAGTTTCACCAAAGCATCCGAAGGTCTGGGCGCCGGCGTAGGAACCTCAACCAGTTCCATCACCTCCGGGCCGCCAGGGTGCTGCACACGAATTGCTTTCATAGGCAGATGGTTGCGAGGAGTTTACACGGTCTTGGTCCCCCGCACGCGCATGACCGCGACGAGCCGCGCTCCGGGCCGAGCTAAGGGACGAGCAACAGCTTCCCGGTTG
>Ga0070713_100001488_pt1 | contig 14923 bp, 27 predicted proteins | sample LARL82metaG_FD_65465 | JGI IMG/M metagenome (GOLD analysis project Ga0070713, IMG submission 65465) | Corn, switchgrass and miscanthus rhizosphere microbial communities from Kellogg Biological Station, Michigan, USA - LAR L8-2 metaG | ecosystem: Host-associated > Plants > Roots > Rhizosphere ...
CGTGCCATCCAGACGCTGTTCGTCTCGGCGATCGGCGCGCCGGCGGGTCACACCAGGACGTACATCGGTTTTTCTGACGGCATGATCGGCTGGATGGTCAACCCGTGCACGCCGAATCCCGCGGGCTGCAGCGTGTACCGCTACTTCGTCGGTGACGGTTGGGTCGACCTGCCGACCTGGCACGGCGGGTACCACGCCAGCGTCAAATCGCTCAGGCACTTCAGCGTGACGGGTACGAAGATCGACCCGACGAACTACGTCACGCTCGAGTACAAGCTCGATCCGACCGCGGCGACGCCGTTCACCGCACTGGCGCACACCTTCAACAACGGGGTGTACGACCGCGTCAAGTTTCCGATTACGGCGTCGGCGACGCTGGTCGGCCTGCGCGTGCACCTGCACAACACGGTCAACACGAGCTCGCCACTGGTCAGCGCGGTCAGTCTGGGCCATGCGCTGAGGCCTCAGCGCATTATGGAGTTCAGCGCGGCGATCCTGTGCGCCGATGGACTGGTGAGACGCGACGGTGTGCCGATCAGGATGGGCAGGACGCAGATTCAGAAGCTGATCGAGGCCGCGGTCGATACGCCTGGTGCGGTCAACGTCACGCTGCCCGACGAGACGACGCAGCAGTTGATGTTTACCGACTATTCGATGGAGCAGAGCTTCGACGAGATCGGTCGGCAGTGGCGGGGATCGTTGAAAGTTAAAGCGGTGCAATGGATTTAGGGAGGCTGTAGATGGCTCGAACGAATGCGACGAATTTCACCGGTGGTCTGCAGTTTCCGTACGCGACCGCGGCGACGGACATCTTCAAAAAAGAGGACATCCAGACGCTGGCGCAGGCGGTCGACCAGCACAACCACACCGCGGGCAAGGGGCTGTCTGTCACGCCCGCGAACGCGTCGATCACCAACGCCATGCTTGGCTCGGACGTCGCCAGGGCAAATCTGCTGACCAACGGTGGCTTCGAAATCTGGCAGCGGGGCAATGGGCCGTTTACGGTGAGCGGTGCGTTCACGGCTGACCGTTGGGTCATCTATCCAGTTGGCACCGATACGCTGTCCGTTCAGCGGTCGGCCAACATTCCACCCAACACTGGCTCGGTCTGGTGCGCGACGTGCATTTTGGTGCTCGGTTCGGGTGCAGGCGGGACGGCGATAGCGCAAACGCTCAAACAAGCGGACGGCGACCAGATCCAGGGCCGGACGTTTACGTTTTCGATTGCCGTCTACACCACGGTCGCGGGAGCGGTTCGGGCGTTCGCCAGCGCTGACGGATCGGGCACTCCGAATATTACGTCAGCGTTTCATCCAGGCGACTCGACCTACCACACGCTGAGCGTGACGATCACCGTTCCACAGAACGCCACCGGTCTGAACATCGGCTGCTACTTCGCCGCATCGACCGGCGCGAATTGCTTTCTCGACAACGCCATGCTGGTGGTCGGCAGCCAGCCGGCGGACTACGTGCCGCTGCACCCGGCGGACGACCTGGCGCGGTGCCTACGGTACTACGAGATCCTGGGCGAGCAGTCCGGTGAAATCACCTGGAGTGCAGCAGCGTATGCTGCCGGCAACTTCGATGTGCCCATCGGCTACAAGGCGCGCAAGGCTGTCTCGCCGACGGTGACGAAGAACGGGACCTGGGGAGTTGCGAACGTGAGCCAGCCGACAGTTGTAGGTAGCGGGTTGGGAGTCGTTTCACTTCGCTTTGCTGCAACTGGAGCGGGTCAGGCTTCAGCCCTCAATAATGCCGTCGGCGCGAATGTGTCAATCGAGGCAAATCCGTAGATGAGCGTCAAGATCATCAACTTCGAGACGTATGAATATGTTCATGACGACGCCCCCGGTGGCAGTCACGGCGGCACGCTCGATCCTGCCACGGTGACCTACGGCGTCAATATCGACGGTACGGACAACCCGAACATAGTCGCCGTGCCGTGTCCGTTCGAGGGCTGCGGCTCGGTGAGCTACTGGCCACCCGGTGGCGGGGCCGATGCGCTGCTGGGCCAGATGCTGCACGTCCAGGTCGGGCTCAACGCGCAGCCAGCGGCTCGAGGCGGCGAGGCGCGCGACGTGACCAGCGTCGTGGAGGACGTCAAGGCTCGCGTCATTGCTACTGATGGCGAGGAGCGCTGGGTGTTAGACGAGGCTGCGGTAGCGGTGCTGGAGGCCAGAAGTGGCTGAGTACAACATCGGCCCAGGCGTCCAGCAAGCGATGGCTGACGTCGGAGACGAACCTCGGAGCGATGAGCAGTTCGTCATTCTGCGCGACGGGCACAAGGTGTCGATGACGTTCGGCAGAGACGCGGTCTACTACTACTACGAAGAAGATAATCGGACCCAACGCTGCCCTTTTGAGGTAGCCCAGGAAGCGTCTCCTGGGCAGTCCTGGGACCCGTGGATGGCGCAACCCGGTCAGGTGTACGACTGGACGTGCAGCGCGTGTGCGACGGAATGGACTGAGCGCGCGGTGTGGGCCAGCCGCTCAGACGACGTGTACGCCAACCGTGAGAGCGTCGTCTACCACATCGGCTATCCGTACAACATCAGCTCGAGCGTGGGCCTGCACGACGGCAGCGGCGCCCAGCTGCAGCGGGTGCTGAGCGAGCACGCCGGCCTCACGACCGAGCAGGGCTGGCTGAGCTTTGACGAGGCGTACGCGCGCTACTCTCAGACGCTGGGGCTGGGCTCTGGCGGGGCGTACTACCACTGGGTGGCGTTCCGCGGCACCAGCGGCTCGAACCTGTGGATCAGCAACTCGGCGCCGGGCTACCGCGGGGTGTGGGACGTCCTGAGTCGCTACGACTGGGACCGACTCGGACCGTGGAGCTGTCTCTGGGTCGTCTAAGGGCATGGCGATCCGCAGCACGGTGGCAGGCAACTTGCGTCTGTGGATGGAGTTTGGCATCACCGTGCTGGTGTTGGTCGCGAGCTTCATCGTGCTGATCGCGCCAACCGCGGACATCGTCAACCAGGGGGCCTACCAACTCATCACCCTGGCACTCGGTTATTGGTTTGGTAGGGGCTCAGCCGTGGTGCAGGAGCGCCGCGCGCGTGACAGGGAAGGGGATTGATTGATGCAACTCACAACTGTCGGAAACCTGGCGATCACCATCGGCTGGCTGATCGCCATCGTCGTCCTGCTCATCGCCATCCTGGGACTGATCGGGCTGGTGCCACTCAGCCAGACTGTCGTGTTCGGCATGTTCGCTGCACTCGCCGTGGCAAGGCTCGTCTAGGGCATGTACGGTGCGCTGGGGCTGATCGTGACGATTCTGGTGATCGTCCTGCTGCTCAGGCTGCTCGGCGTGGTCTAAGGAGAAGGCCCCTGGTGGTCGACTACCAGGGGCCCTCTCTTACTCCTCGGGTCTGTGAACACCCAAGGCTGTTTAGCTTACGTGACCTAAGGGCAGATATATCTAGCAAGAGTGCCAGCAAGGCTCGTTGTTGTAGGTGTCATCGTCGGGCACGCTCTCATCGTGATGGCCGGCACTGTCGCAGCGACCAGCGCAGAACGCGGGATCGCCTGGTTCGTTCACTCCTGCCGAGCAACAGTCCACGCCGCAGCGAGGGCAGGCGTCTGCAAACGGCCATTGAAGCCAGATGTACGTGACTTCAGGTTTGGTAGTCATAGCGGCACTTATCACTACCAAGGGGTTTCGGACTGCCACGCCTGCGGCATTTCAACGACGTGAAAGACCTGGCGTGATCGACCACGTCGCTGCTCCTCGACGGCGCCGTGGATGAACGCTTCTTCTCGGGGGATGGGCATCATTGTGTCGATCTCCTCGCCAAAGACCGCACGCGTCACGGCGTAGATCATGTCCCAGTCCGGGTAGCCCTTCGGCAGGCTGAGGCTCATGTGCAGCATCTCACCCCATGGCTCTCCGCGATCATCGAGCGAAACGATCACCGTCAGTCCGTGCGGCCCACGATAGACCTTGCCCGTGGTTGAGGCTATCGGCACCCACTCACGCTCATGCTTCAACAGTGGACCGCTCTTCAGTTTCAGCGTGTCAGGCAGCGGCCAGCGGTCGCGTCCATGAGCACGCTTGACGCCGTCTGGCAGAACGATTTTGGTAGTCACTAGCAAGCCTGCCTGCACTCTGGACAAATCTCGTGTCCGAGCGACCACAACCCTAAATCGTGATGGACCTTGAGTGCCGCCTTGAGCCGTTCGACCTCGGCGCGAAGTTCGTCAATCAGTTCGGTGTTCCCACACGGCCAGGTCGCCGTATCGGCTCCCTTGCTGAGTGGGACGTTGATGCCGCAGCGGGCGATCTCTTTGCTAGATATATCCGTCATTAGCTCTCTCAAGCAGCCTGCATGAACTGTTGGTCGCGGACCTTGTCCAGCCAGCCGTTCAGCTTCGGCCAATTCACGTCGGGGCCGTGCTTCAGGTACGTCCCATCGACCGAGTCAAACATCGACACCATCATCGTGAGCGTCCGTCGCTCACTGTTGACACGTCCCTGGTGCGTGTACTTGCCATGCCCGCGCGCCCATCGCGCAGCTGCGTAACCACCGTCTTCGGCGAACTTCCAATCGTCGCGGCCACCGACGAACAGCACGTCGAAGGTGTCGGGGTCAGGGAAGGCATCGTGAAACCCGTCCTGGGCGACGAAGGCAGCCCGGTAGCCAAGGTGGCGGATAGTTTCGAGGTAGGGCCTGGACAATTCGAGAGTGGCCACGGCATCGCCGACGACGTCGGGCGCGACGGCGAACAGACAGTTCTGACGGTAGCGTCGCAGGCCCGCCAGCCATTCGAGCCAGTCGCCCGCATTCCATGCGTCAGGCTTGGCGAAGCGTCCGTTGTCGCAAGCGAACGGCCAGAACTGGAACGCGCCGGTACCGCTGCCCATGCCTGGCTGGTACATCAGCCCGAGCTCGGGTCGCGGGTTGGCGAGCAGGGTCTGAGTAATGACGCCTGAGAGATACAACACGCCAACTCCACATCAGCAGCGCCGCCGGCACCAGCGTCCACCACTTACCAACAATCTGCCCGAGCAGTAATTCGAGTGAACCGAACGCGAGGGCCAGAAAGATAATCGAATCGATGACCTGTCCTGCGGCGTCGCCGAGCAACATGGCACTCGTCCATAGTCCGCGTTCCCGCAAGCGTGTCCAGACCAGTGCGTCGGCAGTTTCGGAGAGGGCGAACGTCAGTCCGCTGGCGACAGCGAGCGGTACGACGCCACCCGGAATCGTGACCTTGTCGGTGATGGCGTAGCTGAGCAGTGCCCCCACGCCGATCGCGGCGAAGCCCCAGCGACGTCCCAGCGTCTGCTGAGTGACGTTGCGGAACGTGAAGGTAAACCCAGCGAGGTAGACGCCTGCTGGAGCGACCAGGCCGAATCCGACAGGTACGACGCCGAAATTCACGATCGCGTAGTTCGCTCCGACGATGCAGGCGATGTATGCGACCAGTGGCCACCACTTCAGCATGGGCCGAGTTTAGCTGGACCAACTAACCACGCGGCGTGGGGAACTGTCTGCTCACCTGGAGGCCCAGCACGAAGCCGGCGCAGACGCCGACGATGACCGCGGTGCCGTACTCCATGTGGGCCCACGAGAACACCACGGTTAACCCCAGGATCGGCGCGCACGCCCATTCCACCCAGCGGAGCGTCTTACTTGACGTCGCCATGTGTCCAGGTATTGCCGAACAGAATCAGGATTGCGACCAAACCGAACACGACCGCAGTTGCCGCGTTACTGAGAACAACCATTGAGAGCGCGCCAACAGCAAGCCCGAGTATGGGCATGCCGATGAGGACGAAGGCCAGCGCTTTGATGCCACTGACCGCGTCGCTGTGTCTTTCCCACCACGGCAGGCTGTCCCAATACGATTTGCGCTCGGCTTCAAATTCCAGCGAGCGGCCTTTCCATTCGGGGCTGTTGACGATGTCGATCCACGTCTGTCCCTCTTCGGTCGTGTTCATTTGATTATTCCCCTTCGACCCATTTGAGCCACTTGTCCGCAAGCAGCAGGACATGGTCGGACTTGATCTCTTCCCGTGACTGACCCCAGAGCCCGCAGAACTGCGCCGCTGCTTTGAGCACCGCGAGCCGTGCAATGCGGTCGTCCCTGGCACTCAAAACTGTGGGAGTTTCAGGGTCGTGGGCACCCTTGACTACCTCGACGTTGTCGATGAAACCCTTTGCCTGCAGCTTCAGCCGCACGTACTCGCCGACTTCCGGCAGTGGCAGCGGCTTGAACTGCGAGACGTTGAACCACTCGCCGCGGATTTTGATGCCGCGGGCGTTGACGGCTTCGACCGTTCCCTCGACGAGCCCCTGCGACTCGGAGTCGCTCGAGTGGTGCCCGTTAGTGCCGATCACGCGCGGCGGTCCGCCAGGCGCAGTGACGGTGAGTCGTCGAGGCCGAGCTGGCGCCGCGACTCGGCGTAGAGCGTCAGCGCCATCGCCATTGCCTCGCGCGCATCGCTGGAGTAGCACTTGACCACCAGCCGCGGACCTGACGCGCTGTCAGCGATCTCGACGGAGCTCTGCGGCGCGACGGGCTGCAGCACGACGCTCGACGGTGCGGAGCTGCCGGCCGCGGCAGGAGGCTCAAGAAACGTTTCCTCGAGCCCGTCCCAGAGATCGGGCTGCTGGTCCAGAGTGGCGCTCATGCGAGCGCCTCTTCAGGGTCGGGGTGCACGCCATTGTGCTGGCCTCGGCGGCAGTCCTCGCACAGACTTGCCCACGACTCGATGACCTGGTAGCAGTCGCGGCAGATGCCGTTGCTGCCGCTCTGCAGCAGTGCGACGACCTGCCCGATGGGCTCCTTGACCGCGAGCACGCCGGCTTCCTCCATGAAGTAGATGAGCGTGCCGTCGAAGGAATGGCGGTCCGACTTCGAGTCGTAGCGTTTGCGCGGGGCGACGTAGGCGACGACGGCGGGGTTGACCCAGGCTTCGGTGTAGCCGATGCCGACGGCGTAGTCGAACGAAGTAAAGCGCTTGAGAGATACGCTGTTCATGGCTGATGCCTGTCTAACTCCAGGTGTTGGCCTCGAGCAGGTCGGCGTTAGTGGCGCTGGCCTGCTCTCTTTGCATGGTCAGAGTGTACACCCATATCGGACATCGGTGCAACATAGGTGCTACACTGACGTACGATGCCACGATACTCAGAAAGTACACTTAACGAACTCACGTTAAACACAAAACACACTATCGTCGGACAGATGCCGCGCCTGACGAGGTTGCGCCAACTGCGGCTCGACGCTGCTTTGACCCAGGCCGAGCTCGCCGAGCGGACCGGGCTCGCCCGCACCACGATCGTGCGACTCGAGCAGGGTGACCCGAATGCCCAGCCACCCACCATCCGCGCCCTCCAGCGCGCCCTGCGACTCAAGAAGCCCACCGACCTGTGGCAAGAGCCGCGCTGATTCACCGACAAAATTGCCCCGCACCGTGTGTCGCGCGGCCGGGGCGTGGCAGATCCAACAGTGTGAAAGGACTGAACCTGCAATGACGAGTGTACCAACCAAAGACGCGCGGCCATGACCTCCGCCACTCGGCGCCGTAGCAAACTGCACCTTGTCCAATCGGTCGCGCGCTCGCTCCAACGTGTCGTCTTCTACTGTCGTGTCTCGACCGATGAGCAGGCCGACCAGAACACGATCGAACTGCAGCTCGATTATCTCCGTGGCCGTTTCCGCCCCGACTTCGAGGGTAGTGGCCCGGTACCCATGCAACTCGTCACCGAGCTCGTCGACGAGGGCTGGTCGGGCGCGCTGCCGCTTGCAGACCGACCTGGCGGCGCCCGTGTGCTCGAGCTTGCCCGTGACCGGCAGTTCGACGTGCTGGTGCTCTACAAGGTCGACCGTCTCGGGCGGAAGGCATCTGTCCTGCTGCAGGCGCACGACGACCTCGAGCGCCTGGGCGTAGCGATTACCTCGGCGACTGAGCCATTCGACACGCGACCAGGGCCGATGCAGGCCTTCGGCATTTTCGTCTTCCAGCTGCTCGGCAGCATCGCCGAACTCGAGCGTTCCACGATTGCCACGCGCACGATGGGCGGCAAATTGCGCGTCGCCAGGGAGGATAAGTTCGTGAACGGCCAGGTGCCCTTCGGGTACAAGGTCACACCCGCGGGCCTGCTGGTGCCTAACGACACGCTCGTTCCTGAGGTGGGAGTCAGTGAGGCAGACCTAGTGACCGAGTTGTTCGAGCGCATCAAGGCTGGCGAGTCCACGTACCAGGTCGCCGATTGGCTGGGCGAGCTCGGTGTGCGCACGCCGCGCCGCTGGTGGAACAAAAAGCGGGAGTCTGTGACCGAGTCCGTCGAGGCGTTGCCGTGGAACCACGTCCGTGTATGGGAGACGATTCGCAACGAGACGTACCGCGGTGACCGCCTGTTGAGCTTTGAGGGAGCCGCCGCGGCCGCCGAACATACCCAGCAGGTCCCCGCTCTCGTTACGGTCCCCCTGTGGCACGAGGCCAACACAAAGATGCAGGAGCGCAACGCATGGAAGGGTGACCGCGACGACGGCTATACGTACCTCCTGCGCGGCAAGATTCGCTGCGACTGCGGCATGCGCTACACGGGTGCCATGTCGAACAGGCATCCGTACTACAAGTGCAACGGCACCAAGAAAAGCCTGCGCCGCGGTGGTGAGCCCTGCACCGCTCGCATGCTGCCCGCCCAGTTAGTAGAGAGCGCCGTCTGGGCCGACCTGGCCTGGAAGATCCGCAACCCGAGCGCTGCCTTTGAGCAGGCAAAGGAGAAGCTGCGCGATCGTCAGGAGCACAGTGTCGGCCAACAGACGCGCCGCGACACGCTGCACAAGCAGTTGGTCACCTACGAACAGGCTCGCCTGCATCTCCGTCAGCAGCGACGCCAGGGGGCACGTCTGGACGAGATCGAGGAGGACCTGCTCGCCAACGCACAGGACATCGCGCGTGTGCAGGGGCAGCTCGCCGAGCTCGACGTCGTGCTCGACGTCACGGCCGACATGGAACGCCAGTACGCTGCCGCCGTGCCGCTGCTAGCGCAGATGCGCGAGGAGTTGGACGCCATCGAGGCCGAGCAGGATCGGTCAAAGATGCGGCTGATCATGGACAAACTGATCCAGCAGGTGACCGTCTCGGACAAGCGCTCGCGCTACCCGGATGTCAACGTCGACTACGCGTTCGCGGTGGGCGGTGCTACGTCCACTGTTGCCCAATTCACCAATATCAAAACAGTGGTCGTAATAGATCCACTGCGCCGCAGCGCCTGAGTCACCCTTCGTCGTTGGCTGGCGCGGCTGGCTCGATGCTCGCCTTGCCAGCGGCGCGTCGTCGCTCAACTGACCAGTCGTGAAGCAGCAGCAACACCTCGACCAGTGGGCCAGTGGTATCGGTGTAGGTGCGGCTGCTGATTCTGAACCGCTGCTGCTCGTGAGGGATCTCCGGCGCTGGTTCGGCCATGCCGACCAGTCTGCGCCGGCACCTGGCCGTCTGAGCGGACAAACCCAGGACAAATAAAAAGTTGTCCGCTACATCAGGTCGGAGGGGTCAACCTTGAGGGCGCGGGCGAGCTTTCGGACGGTCTTGGGCCACGCTGGGCGACCGCCCTCGATCTTGATGATGGTCGTGCGGGAGACCTTCGCGAGGCCGGCCAGCTCCTGCTGGGAGAGGGCGCGTTTGAGTCGCCAGTCTTGCAGGCGTGGCACGAGCACGTCTGAAGATGGTCGGTGCCGCGACTCGGGCTGCATAGTGACGCCCACGTAGTACGCAGGTTACACCCTGGTAGCGCGCCGTGTTTGACGGTCAAGCGCCGGCATATTCATTGACACGTGTCGTTTACGTGCCGCTAACGTATAGTTTACTCAGAAACAAGCCTATTCCTTAGGGCCTGGCGCCGGGGGCAGTTGCGCTACGCCCGACGAGACGACGACGTTCCCGCCGGACACCAACGCGAGCCTCATACCAGAACACATGTTCTATCATCATGTAGCAGTGGTGGGGGTAGTACGTGGGTGGAAAGTCGTGCCGGTAGTGTCGTACGGAGAACTTTCAAATGTGTCCGCACTTGTCCTGCCGTGGCGGATACCAGTGACTGACCATGAAGAAATGGGCTCATCTGACGAGCTCGTGAGTCGACTGCTGGACATCCTGGAACTCACGGTGCGGGCGCTGAATCGCGACCTGGTCCAGAACGCGCTCGATGCGCGCAGCGGACACGTCCTGCGGCAGTTGCAGAACGACCCTGCAGCGCTTCGAAAAGTCTACGACGAGGCGATCGGCACGTATCAGCCGCCCGCTCCCAAACGTGCGGGGCACCGTCCAAATGAAAAGGCGATGCGCGAGTGGACGCCCTTTTGCCAGCGGTACCAGAAGCTCGAACGCGAGATCCGTCGTGATAAACACCTGACCCCCGAAGACCCTGTCGACAGGGAGATGATGTACGCCAATGGCGGCGAGCATCCCAAGGCCATGAGGGATCACATGCTCTGGCATGGGCTGCGACCTGATCAGTGGCCGCCGTCCACGTGGCCTGAAGAGGCGCCTGAGACCCCAGGGTCAGGACAAAAAAACTTGTTCTGAAGGTGTCGCGCCACTGAGCATGCCGGCGCCGCATGCTGGGTGGCATGCGAGTGCACGTCGACGTACCAGACGAGACCATCACGAGCCTGCGGCGAGTGATGCTCCTCGTGGACCCGAGCAGTTCGGTGCGCGAGCAGGCGGCGCGCATCCTCATTCGTGAAGTGCCCAACGAATTGGCGCGTTTGGGTTTCGCCAACCCGACTGAGCCGATCACCGAGGTCGCCTGAGCCATGTGTCCCGACGATCCGCGGCTGAACGACCCCGCGTTCGCGGCCGGCTTCGCGGCGGGCGTGCTGCAGAGCGCCGACCTGGGCACGCAGGTGCTGGTGATGCAGCTGCAGGAGGCGATCACGCAGCAGCAGCGCGTCCTGTCGGCGATGCAAGAGACGCTGACGAATATGGAGCAGGTCGGCGCGCTGTTCCGCGAGGCCGAGATGGGCTCGCCGTACTGGAAGGCGCACGCATGATGCCGCGAACGCTGGATGGCGTGGTGATCGACGAAACGGCGCGCGCGGCCCGCTGCAAGGTGTGCGGCGCCTCGATCTGGTGGGGCTACACGCGTGAGAAGAAGCGTTGTCCGTTCGACATCGTCGACGACGCGCGCACGGCGGTGACGCACTTCTCGACGTGTCCTGAGGTCCGTCAGTTCGAGCATGGGCGAGGGAAGTCGTGACGCCGACCTGGCGCGTGCCGTGGGGCGTGTGGATCGCGCTGGGCTTCGCCCTGGTGTTCTGGCTCATCGCCGTGCTGCTGGTCTGGAGAGCCATCAGCCGATGAGGACCCGTCAGCCGGCGCTCGTGGCCCACGGTCTGGTGCTGGCTCGGCCGGCACGCAGGGCACCGGTACGCCATCGCGTGCGCGTGCTGGTGCAGCCCGAGTCGGTGCTGCAGACGCAGGTCCTCGCGCTGGCGCGGCTCTACAACTGGCGGGCCTACCACACGTTCGATTCTCGCAAGAGCCCGCCGGGGTTTCCCGACCTGGTGCTTGTGCGCGGCCCGCGGGTGATCTTCGCCGAGCTCAAGACGCAGCGCGGTCGGCTGACGCTGGACCAGAGCGCCTGGCTCGAGGACCTGCGCGCTACGTGCGCCGAAGTGTATGTGTGGAGACCGGCCGACTTGCCCATCGTGGCGGCCGTGCTCCGACGGAGGAGTTGATGACCAATACGGTGCTGGACGCTTTGCTCGAGCGCGTACCGGAGACGTGCGAGCATCCCAACTGCACCCGCGATGTTGAGACCTGGTGCCCGCTTTGCGAGCGGTTCTACTGCCTGCAGCATGACGAGCTGACGCCGCGGCGCAGGCACGCGTGTCTGGGTGAGCCGGCCGACGAGGACGCGGACTAGTGGCGCTGCTGGCCGCGGCGATGCTCTTGTTGTCGACCGGCGCGGTGGCGCCTGACGAGGAGACAACCCTGCTTGCCGCGTCGGTAGGCGTGGACCCAGTCGAGCTGCAAGGCGCGGTGAATTCGACGGGCGCGTCGCCAGCCGCGTACCTCGCGCACGAAGGTTTGTTAGATCCTCCGGCTACCCATGCAACGGGAAACCTTGTGCCGCCATCAGTCGCGGACTCAAGGGTTGCGTGTATCGTTCGCGTCGAGAGTAAGGGCGATCCGCGCGCGCATAACCCGAGCGGCGCTTCAGGACTCGGCCAGTTTTTGCCGTCGACCTGGGCGTCAACGCCACAGGGACGGGCTGGCATGTCGGTCTACGACCCGGTGGCTAATACCGCCGCCATCACCTGGATGATCGCCGTCGGCCGTGCACGTGAATTTGATGCCGTGCGGTTCTACGGATGCTGAGAGACCGTGCGTGAGTGGCGTATGGGTGATTCGGACTGAGCCGTGGGTGCTGCTGCATCCGTATTTGCGCGATGCGGTGTGGCGCGCGATCGCCGACCTGGAGGGGGTTGCCTGTCTGGATGACATGGAGGTGCTGTCGCTCGAGACGCTGAAGCAATGGTGTTTGCCCGCTGAACAAAGCCTGGCTCAGACCAGGACAGGCCGAAAGAGAAAGTGAAGATGACGACCGATTTTCGCACTGACCTCGCCACGGATGATGGCAGTCTGCCCACGCGATGGAATCCTGAGGACCTGCCTGGCGCAATGCTGGTGGGGACCTTGCTGCGGTACGAGACGATCGTGACGGACTTTGGCCCGTCGCAGGTGGCGGTGATCGAAGACGAGGACGACGGCACGGTGTACGGCGTCGCACTCTTCAGGTCGGTGTTGAAGAAACGTTTTGACACACTCGAGCCGCGCGCGGGCGACCGCATTGGACTCAAGTATGTCGGCTTCGCCGAGCCCACCAAAAAAGGCGGCAATGGCTATCACAACTACGTGCTGAAGGTGGAGCACACGGCGGCCGCGCCCACCGAAGCGGTGGAACAAGGTGACGAGCTGCCCTTCTGAGAAAGAGGTTGACCGGTGGCTGGAGGTTTAGACGGCATTCGAGTCGAATTGCGAATGACCGTGTCCCACGCGCCTGAGGCGAGGTTTGACGTCAACGGTAATGAGTTGCTCCAGATCCGCGGGCGTGTGGTCGACGCGCGGGTCACGCAGCCCGAGGTGGTGATTCGGTATGCGGGTCAGCACCAGGCGCAGTTGGCGCGCTGGTGCGCGCCGGGCAAGCACATGAGTGTCGTGGGGTTGCTTGAACTGAAGACGTGGACGACCAGCAACGGCGTGCAGGCGGCCTATCTGGTCGAGGCCAGCGACGTCCATCCGCTCAACCCTGACGTGGTGGACCATAGCCAGGCCGGGGTGCACGCCGCGCTGGGGCGCACGTCGAAGGTGGCGCCTGTCGCGGCGTCGCGCAACGGCAAGTCCGACCTGCGACGAGCGCTCCTGGATGCTTGAGGACATTGCCTCGACGTACGCGTACGTCGATACCGCCTTCGGCGGCGTCAACCGTCGCAACCACGTCCAGCGCGTCGGCGAGGTGGACTTCGGCAACCAGGGCGCCGAGCGCTACATCAGTCATCGTCGTGCGCCGATCGCGCTGGTGGAGTGGACGCGCAGCCACACCAACGCCAGCGCGCAGCCCACAATCGAGGGCTACGACGGGCCTGTGTGGGACACGAGCCTGCCGTTCGATTTCGACGATCGCAACGACCCGGCCAACGCATTGGTGTGGGTACGCCAGTTCCTGCAACGCCTGACGCTGCAGGATGTGCCCCTGGACGCGCTGCGGTTCTACTTCAGCGGGGCCAAAGGTTTCCACGTTGAGCTGCCGCACACGCTGTTTGGTGGCTTCGAGCCGTCCGTAGACTTGCACGCGCACGAGCGCGCGGCGGCGGTTGAGCTGATGGCCGGCATTCCATTTGATCGGAGCGTCTACGACAAGTTGCGCCTGTGGCGGCTGCCGAACACGCTCAACATCAAGGGCAATCACTACAAGGTGCGGCTGAGCCTGGGCGAGGTCCTGACGCTGGATATGGCCGGCATCCTCGAGCTCGCGGAGCACCCGCGGCCCAGGATGCCGACGGCGCCAGACGAGGACTGGAACGCGCAGCCGTATCTGGTCGAGGTGTGGCGTAGGGCGCGTGGCCTGGCGACGCCTCAGCCCCCACCCGAGCCCGCGCAGCGCACCTGGTCGGACGACCGCGGCAGCATGCTGCTCAATGCCGCGGCCGCCGCGGCAATCGCCGCGAGTTGGCCTACCGACGCCGGCGTCAGCCGCCATACCGACTACCTGCTGCCGTTGAGCGGGTACCTCACCCGTCTGCTGGGCGCGGACAGTGCCGCAGAGTTGTTGAAGCAGGCCGCGCGCATGGCCGGTGACGTGAGTTTCCTGGAGGACCGCACGCGGCGCTGGGAGGCTGAGGTAGAACGGTTGTGCGAGGGGTCGGCGGCGAAGATCGGCAGCGACCAGCCAGTCGAGGGGCTGCCGACCATCAGCAAACGCTGGCCGGAGCTCGCAGAGTTCCTGGGCACGCACTTCATGGCCCGTCCGAATACACAAAGTACGGACCAGAAAGCTCAGCCACACAGGGGCTTCTCGTTTTCAACCCTGGAGCTGGCGTTGGCGGAACCGCCGGAAGTGACGGCGTACATCACCGAGGGCATGCTCCCCAGCGGTGGCGTGTCGCTGTGGGGCGCCAAGCCGAAGGTGGGCAAGTCGGTGATGGTGCGCAACCTGGCGATGGCCGTGGCCCGCGGCGAGCTGTTCCTGGGGCGCGTCTGCCACCAGGGCAAGGTGCTGGTGCTCGCGCTCGAGGAGAAACGTGCGGAGGTCATCAATCACTTTCGCAGCATGGGCGGCGTGGACGAGGCGATCCATCTACACGTCGGCGCGGCGCCGGGCAGCTCGAAGGAAGGGCTCGCGGCCCTGTCGATGGCGATCGAGATCTACCAGCCAGCGCTGGTGATCGTCGATCCCATCTT
>Ga0070713_100001490_pt1 | contig 14918 bp, 18 predicted proteins | sample LARL82metaG_FD_65465 | JGI IMG/M metagenome (GOLD analysis project Ga0070713, IMG submission 65465) | Corn, switchgrass and miscanthus rhizosphere microbial communities from Kellogg Biological Station, Michigan, USA - LAR L8-2 metaG | ecosystem: Host-associated > Plants > Roots > Rhizosphere ...
TCGACCTCCTGTTCGCGTTCGGCGAGATGAGAGCGGCCTTCGTCGGTCACCTGGAACGGCTTTCTCGGGCCCTCGCCCGGTGCTTCCTCGACCATCCCCATGTCCTGGAGCAGGGTGAGGGTGGGATAGACGACGCCGGGGCTCGGCGCATATTCGCCGCCCGTGATCTCCTCGATCGCCCGGATGAGGTCGTAGCCATGGCGCGGTTCGTCGGCGATGAGCTTCAAGAGCACGAGCCTCAGCTCGCCGCTTTCGAACATCCGCCGCGCCCTTCGGCCGCGCCGACCGCCGCTCCAGCCTTCGTCGCTGAAATCGAAGCTGAAGGGTCCCCAGCTTCCCTGCCAGCCCCGGCCCCCGCGCATCGCAATCAAGGCCTCGGGAACGCTAACTTCAAAACGGCCGCGCGGACCGCATCCATGATGCCTGTGAGTCATCGACTCATTCTCCTTTCGATGTGTCTAAGATATATCTTAGCTCTATCGTCGGCAACCCGGCTCGTGCATTTTTCTCCTCTCGCATTATGAATGACGGGCGATGGCCGACCTGTTCGCCGACCACCAGATTCCAGCACGGACGCCCGAGGCGCCGCCTGCCAATGCGCCGCTTGCCGACCGGCTTCGGCCGAAGGCGCTCGGCGAAGTTGTTGGCCAGGAGCATCTGACCGGCCCCGACGGCGCGATCGGGCGGATGGTCGCCGCCGGACGCCTTGCGTCCATGATCCTCTGGGGACCGCCCGGAACTGGGAAGACCAGCATCGCGCGCCTGCTTGCCGATGCCGTCGGACTACGCTTCGTCGCAATCTCCGCGGTTTTTTCCGGCGTCGCCGACCTCAAGAAGATCTTCGCCGAAGCACGCAGTGCCGCGCGCGCCGGGCAGCAGACCCTGTTGTTCGTCGACGAGGTCCACCGGTTCAATCGCTCGCAGCAGGACGGCTTCCTTCCTTACGTCGAGGACGGCACCGTCACGCTGGTCGGCGCGACCACCGAAAATCCGAGCTTCGAGATCAACGCGGCCCTACTGTCGCGCTGCCAGGTCCTGATCCTTCGACGACTCGATCATGACGCGCTCGAGGAACTGGTTCGCCGCGCCGAAGCGCTTGAAAGCCGACCACTTCCAGTGACGGCCGACGCTCGCGAGGCACTGATCGCGAGCGCCGACGGCGATGGCCGCTTCCTTCTCAACCAGGTCGAGACCCTCTTCTCGATCGAGATCCATGAGCCGCTTGGACCGGCTGAACTGAGCGACCTGCTTCACCGCCGGGTCCCGGTCTACGACAAGGACCGCGAGGGCCACTACAATCTTATTTCGGCGCTCCATAAGACAATCCGCGGTTCCGATCCGCAGGCGGCGCTTTATTATCTCGCGCGAATGCTGGTGGCCGGCGAGGAGCCGCTTTACGTGCTCCGCCGCCTCACTCGCGCTGCGGTCGAGGACATCGGCATGGCCGACCCGAACGCCCTCCTCCAATGCCTCGCTGCCAAGGAGATGTATGATTTTCTAGGCTCGCCCGAGGGCGAGATCGGCATCGTCCAGGCCTGCCTCTATCTCGCCACGGCGCCCAAATCGAACGCGGCCTACATGGCGCAGAAGAAAGCCTGGCGAAGCGCCGAGGAAACGGGCTCGTTGATGCCACCGATGCACATCCTCAACGCCCCGACGCGGCTCATGAAAAATGTTGGGTACGGCAAGGGATATGCCTACGACCACGAGGCCGACGAGGCCTTCTCCGGCCAGGACTACTGGCCCGAGGGCATGGGCGCGCAAAACTTCTACGAGCCGAGCGACCGCGGCTTCGAGGCGCGCGTGAAAGAGCGGCTGGACTATTGGGAGCAGCGGCGCAAGGAATTGCAGGAGCGCGAATAACGAAGCGGTTTCGAGCCGCTCGGAAAAGTCAGAGGGAGCAAGCTTCAATGTACGACACGAGCGCCTACTGGCAGGCCCAGCTGATGAACTGGGGACCCAAGATCCTCATCGCCATCCTGATCCTAGTCGCGACCTGGATTGTCGCGCGCGCGGTCAAATGGATCATCCAAAAAGCGATCGACCGAACCCCGGCGCTGAGGAAGCACATGACGGGCTCGCCCGAGGAGACCGTGGGCCACCAGCTCGGCACGATCGCCAAGCTGATCATCTGGCTGGTCGGGATCATGGCCGCCCTCCAGTTCCTCGGCCTCGCGCAGATCCTCGCACCCATCAACGAACTGGTGAACGAGATCTTCGCCTTCCTGCCGAACCTCATCGCGGCTGGGCTAATCTTCTTCGTTGGGCTTGTTGTTGCTCGGATCGTGAAGCGTCTCACCGAGACCGTCCTCGTCGCCGCCAACGTCGACGGCCTTCTCGCGCGAGCCGGCATTGGCTCGACCGAAGGCACGTTTCGGACACCCGCCGAAGCGGTTCCGCCGGGAACCGCTCCCGGAGCAACACGCGCAAGCATTGCACGCGCCGCCGGGATCCTCGTCTACGCGCTCATCATCATCCCGGTCGCGATCGCCGCACTCCAGGCGCTCCAGATCAGCTCGATCGCTGGCCCCGCCACGGCCATGCTCAACGAGATCCTTTCCGCGATCCCGCGAGTACTCGCTGCGGCACTCTGGCTCGGAATCGCGTTCATCGCCGCGAGGTTCCTCAAGACCATCATCGAGGCGATCCTTCCGCCGACGGGCTTCGACGATGCGATCCGATCGACGGGTGTCCTTCCGACGACCGCCTTCCCTTCGCGGATCGTTGCCAACGTCGCGATGATCGGGATCATTCTTGCCGCCTCGATCGAGGCTGCGCGCCAACTTGGCGGAGACCAGATTGCGATCTTCCTCGCCCAGGTAACGGCGCTCGGCGGCAAGGTGATCTTCGGCACGCTCATCATCGTCGTCGGCATTTTTCTTGCCCGAATCGTCGCCAACCTCGTGGGCAGCGGCACGGGCGAAGGCGGCTTCGCCCAGACTCTCATTCGCTATGCGATCATCGCTCTCTTCACCGCGATCGGCCTCACCTTCATGGGGCTCGCCGACCAGATTGTGATCCTCGCCTTTGGATTGATCCTCGGCTCGGCGGCGGTCGCAACCGCAGTCGCCTTCGGGCTTGGCGGACGTGACGCTGCGGCGCGCATTCTCGAGCGCTGGTCCGACGCCGGGCCGCCGCCGCGCCCGGCACCGCCGCGGCGTCTTCGCGGCAACCCGCCGCCGAGCGATGAGCAGCCACCGCTGGTCTGATGACGTTCGACGAAGCGGTCGAATTCGCGCTCACTCTACCCGACACCGAGCGCGGGACGAGTTACGGCAAGCCCGCGGTCAAGGTCACATCGAACGGGCGCGCGTTCCTCTTCCCGAGCCACGAGGCGGACACGTCATTCGGTATCGCGATCGATCTCGACACGATCGAGATCCTGAAAGAGACCGATCCCGAGACCTTCTGGCAGTCGCCCCATTATATCGGCTGGGAAGGCATTCTGGTCCGTTATGACAGCCCGGATCCGGAACGGGTTCGGGACGTGATCGAGCGCTCGCACGACTGGGTCGCAGCCAAGCCGAAACCCCGCCCGCGAAAGTCCAGGTGAGGCATTTCGCCGCCTACGTCGCGATCGACTGGTCCGGCGCGAAGGGCAGGAGGCACAAGGGCATCGCGATTGCCGAAGCTCGGGGAGAGACCGCGCCGCGCCTCGTCCGCGCTGGCCACATCTGGTCGCGCGAAGAAGTTCTTGAGTGGCTCCTGCGCCAGGCGGCTAAGGAGCCGACATTGTTCGGCTTTGACTTCAGCTTCGCGCCGCCGCTGATCGAGCGCGGAGAATATCTACCGGGCGAAGCCGATGTCCCGAAGACGGCGCGAGAATTCTGGTCGTACGTCGATACCCGCTGTGACGACGTTGATCTTGGCGCGGCGAGCTTTCTCGAGACTGCCCACCGGCGGCATTTCTACTTCGGGATCGCCGATGGCGTGAAAGCCAGCTTTATGCACTTCCGCCAATGCGACGAGCGCCTCAACGCGCAAGGCGGCCGCAAGACAGCGAGCGCCTATGACGCGATCGGCGCAGCACAGGTGGCCAAGGCGAGCTTTGCCGGCATGCGGTTCCTCCATCAACTGGATGGCAGGATCGCGATCTGGCCGATGGACCCGTTGCCCGATGAGGGAAGCGCCATCGTCGAGATCTACACCCGCCTTTACCTCCGGCGAGCGGGTCTCGCCGGAACGAAACTGCGTAGTCGCGCCGAGCTTAATCGTGCTCTTAAAGGCCTCGGCAGCCGGCCCGCGCGCCTTCGCTTCGAGCCCAACGATCATCAGACCGACGCGCTAGTCACCGCCGCGGGGATGCGCCAGCTCGTCCTCACTGAGCGCCGCGCCTTTGAGCCAGTGGGACTCACCGGCCCCGTCGCGCAATCCGAAGGCTGGACCTTCGGCGTTCTTTGAAGCAGAGGCTTGGCCGCTCGGTGCTTTTGGGCCGGATTAGCTCAGTTGGTAGAGCAGCGGTTTTGTAAACCGAAGGTCGCGGGTTCGAATCCTGCATCCGGCACCACTCCAAAATACCGTTCAGATACAAATACTTAGCTGGATTTTGACGCGGCCAATTTGTGCCCGTTATTCCGCCACATGTGCGGCTCGTGTGCATCGGCTACAAGCGCCAAGAGAGCACTTTGGCTCCTCGATGCACCCTCACCTTTTCCACCGGCACACGCGCTCTTTCAGCGATCCAATGTAACCACACTCCCTAAAGCATCCAGCGGAATCTAGGTGTTTTGCGCCCTTCCGCGACAACTCTATCCAGTAGCTCGGGCATCGGATCGCGAAGCAAGTCTTCCAACAACCCGGCAGCTTCGCCGTTGCGATCTGGCACCTTAATAGCTATATGATGCGTGATGCGTGATGCGTGATGCGTGATGCGTGATGCGTGATGTTAATGGGGAAACTTGAGAGTGCGCACGACCCTGGCCATTGATGACGACGTGCTGACGGTCGCAAAGGCAATTGCCCAGCAGCAGCACACGAGCGTCGGTAAAGTCGTCTCGGACCTTGCCCGTCGCTCATTACACCGTCCACGAGCGCCCGTGTCGCGCAACGGTGTTCCGCTGCTGCCGGTGAGCGATCAGAAAGCCGTCGTCACGCTGGAAATTGTCAACGCCCTGCGTGACGAGCTGCCGTGACCTTCTTGTTGGACGTGAACGTCCTCATTGCCCTTATCGACCCCTCGCACGTCGGTCATGACTCAGCCCATCGCTGGTTCAAAGCCGAGGGCGGGGCGAAGTGGGCGACGTGCCCCATCACGGAGAACGGCGTCATCCGCATCGTCGGTAATCCCAATTATCCGAACACACCGGGATCGACGGCTGTCGTGACCAAAATTGTAAACGGTCTTCATGCGCATCCCGGTCACGTCTTCTGGCCTGACGACATCAGTTTGGTCGATGCCGATCATGTTGATCCTGCTAAGGTACTGACCTCAGCCCAAGTGACGGACACATATTTGTTGGCCTTGGCGGTCGCGCATGACGGCAAGCTCGCGACATTCGACCGTCGCCTGTCGACGAACGCGGTGAAAGGCGGAAAGGCCACTCTCCATCATCTGGCTCCCTAGGAGCGATCCTCGCCGCACCAGCCCGGCATAAAATGCGCGTCGTGCCGCCGAGCGAGGACGACGGCTTTCTCGAGGGTCCTCTCCCAGTGATGGCGAATGTCTCGTGCGCGAAATTCGCGCCGGAAATAGTCAGCCCAAATGAACTCCGTGAAGGGCCGCGCCTCTTTCGCATAGCCTCCGGCTTTGCGGACCGCACCCGCCAGCGCGCGGAACGGATCGTCCCTGAGTTCAGCGATCTTCTTGGGGATCGCGGAGTAAGGCTGGCGATCGCCGTGCTCGTCGAACGGATGAAGCAGCCCCTGGTTGTCGAGGAACCGCCAGAAATGATCGGGGCTGAGCTTATCGAGATGGGCGACGGGCTGGATCAAGACCGTCTTCTGCCCCTCATCCTCGAGCGCCCGCGCAAGATGGTGATGGTCGATCACATAGGGCCGCCTCTTGGGCCCGATCACGACCGGGATCATGTGCTGCCCAAGATATTCGGCCTTGGCGTGGCCAAGCTCATCCCACCGCTTTCGTCGCTCCTCGACCTCGATCAGGCCGACCGTGATCTGGGTCGGCCGAAGCGAATGGATGGGGACTGGCGAGAGGAGAGGATCACGATTGTCGGCCATGGTCAAAGCCTCCTACGCGTAAGGCACGTAGCGGTCGGACTGTTGTTTTCCAAACAAAGCCTCAGGATCTTCAGATTTCGACCTCGATCCACATCGGTGCGTGGTCGCTAGTCTTCTCCCAGCCGCGGGGGCTGCGATCGACGTTTGCGGCTTTCAATTTCTTGGCCAACGGCGGACTTAAGAGCGCATGGTCGATGCGGATGCCGGCATCGCGCTCGAACGAGTTCCGCCAGTAATGCCAGAACGTGTAGATCCGCTCGTCCGGATGGAGCTTGCGAATGGCGTCGGTCCAACCCTCCCCGACCAGCTCCTTGAACTTCTCCCGCGCTGCCGGAGCAAAGAGTGCGTCCCTCGCCCAGCGCTCGGGCTTGTAAACGTCCATGTCGGTCGGGATGACATTATAGTCGCCGATCAGGATCGCGGGCAGGCCGCTGTCGAGGAGGTCTTTTGCATGGGCCTTCAGCGCCTCGAGCCAGGCGAGCTTGTAATCGAACTTGGGACCGGGCCAAGGATTTCCATTCGGAGCGTACATGTTCCCAACCAGGATCCCGCAGATCGCCGCCTCGATATACCGGCTCTGTTCAAGGTTGGGGTCGCCGGGGAGCGCTCGCCGGGTCTCTACCGGCTCGCCGACGCGGCTTAGCAGAGCGACTCCGTTCCAGCTCCGTTGCCCGTGCCAGATCGCCGCATAGCCCAGGGCCTCGATCGCGGAATTTGGGAAAGCCTCGTCGGTACACTTCAGCTCCTGCAGGCCGACGATGTCGGGCGTGAACTCCTCGAGCCAGCGCGTCAGCACGTGGAGCCGTGAGTTGATCCCGTTGATGTTGTAGCTCGCGATCCGGAGCCGTCGCTTCCTGCTCATTGGCTGTAGGAACAAAGATTGGGCGAATGGGTTCTGAGGCCCCTGTTTCGGGACCCAAAATTTGTGTCTCCTTTGCCAAAATGCGCGGGCATCACTCCCCGCATCGCCTTTGTCGATGGCGCGAATCGAACGGTCCGAGGCGCAGGAGTCCCGCCAGGCAATTTGAGCCTGCCGGGGCTCCTTTTTTCGAATGGCACCGAGTCGAATGCGAGTCGCACAGGCTTATCCACCGAATCGTCCACAGAAATGTCATTTGGCCGACATGAAACCGCTGGAACAACCGTAAGTCTCATGTATTGTTGCTTTGTGCTTCGAAACCCGAAAGGGAATTGAAGCATGGAACCCCGGCAACTTCGGTTGCCGGGGTTTACTCGTTTATGGGCCGCTCTCTTTCCTCGGGATCTGCGCCCACTCAGAGGCTTTCTGGCTTTGCCTCCGCGAGCTTCAGCCGCTTCGATAGATCCGGCAGCGGATACTTGTTCCCGTTCGCGCAATTGAACAGCAGAACGCGCTCGTCCTTGCCGACGAGCCCGCGTCCCAACGCCTGCCGCCACGCCGCGAGAACGGCGCCGCCCTCGGGGCAGAACAGGAAGCCGTCCTCGTGCGCCGAATCCTTGACCGCCTCCAGGATCGCCTGTTCGGAAACGGCGATTGCCGCTCCGCCACTCTCGCGCACTGCTCGAAGGATGAGAAAGTCTCCGACCGCTTTTGGAACGCGAATGCCCGTCGCGACGGTCGCGGGATTCTCCCAGCGTTCCGCAAACTCCTCGCCTTGCTCGAACGCTCGCACGATCGGTGCACAGCCCTCAGCCTGGACCGCGTACATCCGCGGCCGCCTCGATCCGATCAGCCCGACCGCTTCCAGCTCGTCGAACGCCTTCCACATGCCAATGAGGCCGGTGCCGCCGCCCGTCGGATAGAAAATCGCGTCAGGCACGTCCCAGCCGAGTTGCTCGGCAAGCTCAAACCCCATGACCTTCTTGCCCTCGAGGCGGTACGGCTCCTTGAGGGTCGAGCAGTCGAACCACAGCCCCTCGGCCGCCCCCTTCCCGACGAGGGCTCCGCACTCGTCGATCTGGCCATCGGCGACATAGACCCGCGCGCCATAGGCTGCGGTCTCGGTGATGTTGATCTCGGGCGTTTCAGCTGGGCAGATCACCACGGTCTCTATACCAGCGCGCGCTCCGTAGGCGGCGAGCGCCGCACCGGCGTTGCCGTTGGTCGGCATGGCGATCCGTTCGATTTCGAACTGCTTTGCCATGGTGACGGCCATTGCGAGGCCTCTCGCCTTGAACGACCCGGTCGGAAGCCGCCCCTCGTCCTTCACCAAGAGGTGCGACGCTCCCTCGCGCGCGGCGATGTTTGAAAGCTCGATGATCGGCGTCTCGGGTTCACCGAGGGTTACCGGCTCGCACTCGTGCGGTAGAAGTTCACGCCATTTCCACATACCGGGCTCGCGATTGGCGATACCATCCCGACTGATGGTTCGCTTCGCCGCGTCGAGGTCGTAGCGGACGATTAGCGGCTTTCCCGCATTGCTGAGATTGTGGATTTTTCCGGCTTCATAGTGCTCGCCTGTCAGCGAGCATTCGAGGTGCGTGACGTTCATTTAGCAGCAGGGCGTGTCTTCGAGGTGGATGCGTTCGATCTGCAGCGTGCAGTGTTCGATGTGAAAACGATCGTGGAGCATGGCCCTGGCCGACTGGAGCAGGTTGTCGGTCGATGCAACCTCGGGCGCCACGAGATGGGCGGTAAGCGCTGTCTCGGTCGTGCTGAGCGGCCAGACGTGGAGGTCGTGAACAGTCTCTACGCCCGGAAGCTCTGCCAGCGCCCCGAGCACGTGATCGACCTCGATCCCACTTGGAACGCCCATCAGCGACATTCCGACGGATTCGCGCATCAGCCCGATGCTGCCCCAGAGGATAACGCCAGCGACCGCGAGGCTCATTACCGGGTCGACCCATTGCTGCTTGGTCCACAGGATCACCAGCCCCGCGAACACGACCGCAGCCGATACGGCCGCGTCAGCGGCCATGTGCTGGAACGCGGCACGAACGTTGATGTCGCGTTCTCGTCCGCGCGCGAAAAGCAGGGCGCTGGCGACATTGACGGCGATCGCGATCGCGGCGACCCAGATCATGGTGTGAGCATCGGCCGGCGAAGGCCGCAGTAAACGGTTGATCGCCTCGGCCGCGATCGCTCCGACCGCGACCAGCAGGAACAGTCCATTGATCAGCGCAGAGAGGATCGAGGCTTTCTTCAGCCCGTAGGTGAAGCGCGGCGACGGCGACCGCTTGGCCATGACCGCGCCTGCCCAGCCGACGACGAGGCCGAGCACGTCGGACATGTTGTGGCCGCCATCGGCGATCAGCGCCATTGAATTGCCAAGAAAGCCGTAGATGAGCTCGACCATCACGATCGCGACGTTCAGCGCGATCCCGACCGCGAACGCACGCGTGAAATCGTCGCCAGCCTGGCCGTGGTGGTGACCGTGGTCGTGATGCGAGTGGCCGGCGCCCATTTCCAAACAACCCTAGCCGACGCATCCGCCGAAACTCAAATGGGCTTGGTCGAAAAGAAGAAAGGCGGCCCGGGAAGGGGTCCGGACCGCCTCTCGTGGGACCCCATCAAAGTTAAGACCTTGATGGGAACCCTCGACGCGCGCCTGGGGAGCAAAGCGCGCGGGGGCAATCTTTGGTTCAGATGTCGATACCGGCTGCGATCGCCTCGAGCTTGCGGACACGCTCGCGAAGATCCGCCATCTCGATCCGGCCACTCGCAGGCGGCAAGCCGCGGTCGCCAATCGCCTGCGTCAGCTCCATCTTCTTGAGCTCGAGCCAGCCATTCCAGGCTTTCAGCCCTGCCCAGCTCGCTGCTCCGAGACCGACGAGAATGCTCGATGCAAGCACGCCAATCGTGATCGGGTCCATCACTTCTCCTCCTGGCGGAGCGCTTCGATCTCGCGCGCCAGCTCTTCATTCTGACTGTTGATGTGGTGATCAATCGCCATCAGCCGGCGGTCGGTTTCGTCGAGGTCGTGAACCATCGCGTGGGTGGTCGGCCGCCGACGCATAACGTCGCCCATGCGATCGAAGTCGCTCTTCCGGGGCTCGCCGACCATCGCTTTCTTCTTCTGCACCGCAAGGTAGATGCCGATCGCGGCATAAGCGATGAGGGTCAGCTTGAAGCTGATGAAGATCGCGGCAGCAACGAAGCCAATGCGGATGAACGTCGGGTCGATCCCGGTCATCCCGCCGATCGTCGAGGCGACTCCGGCGATCTTCGCGTCCTTGCGGTCGAGCGAATAGGGATAATATTTCCGCGCCATCGTCATTTGCCCTTCCTTCAATTCGTCCGCGTCTTCAGCGCGGCTTTCATGGCTTCCAGCTCAGCATCGATCTTCTCGTTTGCCTTCAGCTGGTCGATTTCGTCTTCGAGGCTCGTGATCCCGAGCACCTCGCAGCGTCCTTCGGCAAAGTCGGCGCGGCGCTCGAGCAGCTCGAACTTCGAGAATGCATCGAGAGTGCGGCTCCCGTGCATGATTTCGCGCGCCTTCGCTCTCGTCACTGCGCTCTCGAAGCGAGCTGCGATCGCATTCTGGCGCGCGCGGGCTTCATGAAGCTTGGCTTGCAGCTTGGCGATGTCGGCTTCGTAGCCGCGCAGCACCTGCTCCATCTGTCCAAGCTCGTCATGCAGGCCCTCGGCCATCTCGTCGGCCTTCTGTCGCTCTACCAGTGCCGCCTTGGCGAGGTCCTCGCGGCCCTTGCTCAGCGCCAGCTCGGCCTTCTCGGTCCAGTTCGCCTGGAGCTCGTCCAGCCGGCTGACCGCACGCCGAATCTCCTTGATGTCGGCGATCGAGCGGGCGGCCGTTGCACGAACCTCAACGAGCGTCTCTTCCATCTCGAGGATGATCATCCGGATCATCCGCGCCGGGTCTTCGGCCCGGTCGAGGAGCTCGGTCATGTTCGCTGCGAAGATGTCACGGGCGCGGCTGAACACAGGACCGTTGAGCCAGCCGGCCACGGGGGCGAAACGCCCGCTCCTGGGCTCGGCTTCGACCTCGACGAGGCGAGGTGTGCGTACCGGGACCTTGGCTTCAAGAACTTCCAATTCAGGCATTGATGCTGACCTTTACGGGATTGGCGTTCGCCTGTGCCGGACCCACCGCTGCGCCAATGGCGACCGTGCTCATCACGAGCGCTGCGGTCATGGCGATCAGGGTGCGAGTGAACTGCGACTGCGACGACATTTCTAATCTCCCTTTTTTGGCCCGCTGTTCGATTGCGGGCCGATGCCAACTACTAATCAAGGAGCGTGCCAATCCCGGAAAACTGCGAAAAACTGCGTGAGACGGGTGTTCCCCGCGAATTTTCCCAACCAAGAGTTGGTGGCAAATCCCAACCAGGCATGGGAACATTCGCCACGAGCGGCGCGTCAGAAACTCCAAGATCATCTTGAAGGGAGTTCGAGTGATGCTGGGCAAGCTTGCGGGCGCGTGGATCGGGGATAAGATCGCTGGAAAGAAGGAAGGCGCGAAAGGCGCAATCCTCGGTTACGGCGCAGCTGCAATTGCAAAGCGCGTGGTACCGACCCTGGCGGCGCTGGCCCTCGGCGGCTGGGCTTTTAAGAAATGGAACGAGCAAAAGCGCTCGAAGCCGTCTTATCCCGCCGAGGCCGCCCCCCGGCCTCCGGCCTCTGAAACGAGGTCGCCGTCGTGAGGAAGCGCTATTCGCCGGAGGGGGCGCTCTCCTGGCCGTCAGGCTCCCCGGCCGGATTTTCAAAATAGGGCTCGACCTGCCCTTTCAGCTTGATCGTCATCGGCTGCCCGTAACGGTCACGGCTCCTGCCCGCTGCAACTCGGATCCATCCTTCCGAAATGCTATATTCGATGACGCTGGTCTTTTCCTGGCCGTTGAACTTGATACCGACGCCGCGGCTGAGGAGCGCCTCGTCGTAAAATTCGCTTCTGGGATCGAGCGAGAGGCGATCGGGCGGTGTATCGGTCTGGTCGGCCATTCTTCGCGCCCTACCCTCGGGCCGCTTTGAAGGTCAACGAGCAAGGACAGGCGGTCGGACCGACATCTTCAGGAGGCCGCGAATTGATGGAACGAGGCGTGATATGCGATGGCCGAAGGCGGGCGCAGTTGCCGCTCGCCCGACTCCCGACTAAGCGCTCGCCGCAGTCATGAGCCAGAAGCACCCAGCGCCCCGACGCAACGCGACCCAACTTGCGTTCCACGTACCCGAGCCATCGGCGCGGCCTGGCGAAACGCCTGACTTCTCCTCCCTAAGGATCCCTCCCGCAGGAAGCGCACCTCGGCCTGACACCAGTGCCGCTGCGGCAGACACGCACCCGCTGACCACGAGCCTGGTGCGCGTCCTCGACGATGATCACCAGGCGGTTGGACCGTGGAACCCGAAGCTTGATCCCGGAACGCTTCGAAAGATGCTGAAGGACATGGTGACGGTCCGCGCCTTCGACGACCGCATGTACCGAGCTCAGCGGCAAGGGAAGACGAGCTTTTATATGAAGTGCACCGGGGAGGAGGCGATCGCGGTCGCCGCAGCCGCCGCCCTCGACCGGGAGGACATGAACTTCCCGACCTATCGGCAGCAGGGTCTCCTCATCTCCCGCGGCTATCCGCTCGCCGACATGATGTGCCAGATTTATTCGAACAAGGGCGACAAGCTCCTGGGGCGCCAACTGCCGATCATGTATTCCGACAAGGAGCACGGCTTCTTTTCGATTTCCGGCAATCTCGAGACCCAGTTCCCGCAGGCCGTGGGCTGGGCGATGGCGAGCGCAATTCGTGGCGACAGCCGCATTGCCATGGGCTGGAGCGGTGAAGGCGCGACTGCTGAAGGCGACTTCCACTCGGCGCTCACCTTCGCAACGGTCTACAACGCCCCTGTCATCCTGGGAATCGTCAACAACCAATGGGCCATTTCCAGCTTTTCGGGGATCGCCGGAGGCGAGCATTCGACTTTTGCCCAGCGTGCGCTCGGCTACGGGATCGCTGGGATGCGCGTCGACGGGAACGATGCCCTTGCGGTATTTGCCTCGGTGCGTTGGGCAGCAGACCGCGCTCGCTCGAACCTTGGACCAACGCTGATCGAGTTCTTCACCTATCGCGCCGAGGGTCATTCCACCTCAGACGATCCATCGGGCTACCGACCCAGCAACGAAGCGAAAGCCTGGCCGCTCGGCGATCCGATCGAGCGCTTGAAAGCGCATCTGGTGAAGCTTGGCGAATGGGACGACGAACGACACTCGGGCCTTCTCGAGGAAGCTTCGGGCGAGGTCCGGAGCGCTCAGCGCGAGGCGGAGAAGAAGGGCACGCTCCATTCCGCCAGCATCGACTTTCCGCAGGACGTCCGGACGATGTTCAACGACGTCTACGAAGAGATGCCCTGGCATCTTAGGGAACAGCAACAGGCCATGGTCGACGAGCTGGAGGCGAAGCGCAAATGGCCGTCATGAACATGATCCAGGCGCTCAACAGCGCCCATGACGTCATGCTGGAGCGCGATGACAATATCGTCGTGATGGGCGAGGACGTCGGCTATTTCGGCGGCGTCTTTCGAGTGACCGAGGGTCTACAGAAGAAATATGGCAAGACCCGGGTATTCGACACTCCGATTGCCGAGAACGGCATCGTTGCAACCGCGATCGGAATGGCGGCTTACGGTCTAAGGCCGGTCGCAGAGATCCAGTTCGCCGATTATATTTACCCGGCTTACGACCAGATCGTGTCGGAAGCGGCGCGGCTTCGCTACCGAACCGCCGGGGAATGGTCGGTTCCGATGGTGATCCGTTCGCCTTACGGGGGCGGCATCTTCGGCGGTCAGACGCACAGCCAGTCGACCGAGGCGCTGTTCGCCCATGTCGCCGGCGTCAAGACCGTGATCCCTTCCACCCCTTACGATGCCAAAGGCATGCTGATTGCAGCGATCGAAGACAATGACCCAGTGCTCTTCTTCGAGCCCAAACGCATCTACAACGGCCCGTTCGACGGTTTCTTCGACCGTCCGCTAACTCCGTGGGCCAAGCACTCAGCCTCGGAAGTGCCGGAAGGCTATTACCGCATTCCTCTGGGACAAGCCGCTATCGTCAGGGAAGGGGAAGCCGTCACCATTCTTTGCTACGGAACCATGGTGCACGTGACTCTCGCGACCGTCCGGGAGCTCGGCATCGATGCCGAGGTCATCGACCTTAGGACCATCGTTCCGCTCGACATCGAGACGATCGTGCAATCGGTCGAGAAGACCGGCCGCTGCGTGGTTGTCCACGAGGCGACGCGTACCAATGGTTTCGGGGCCGAGCTCGCAGCATTGGTGCAGGAGCGCTGCTTCTATCACCTCGAAGCGCCCGTCCAGCGAGCGACGGGGTTCGATACGCCCTATCCCCACTCGCTCGAATGGGCCTATTTTCCAGGACCGGTCCGCATCGGGACGGCGATCAAGAAGGCTATGGAGGTCTAACGCCGATGGCGCGTTTCGAATTCAGGCTGCCTGACATCGGCGAAGGAATTGCCGAGGCCGAGATCGTTGCCTGGCACATCAAGGTCGGCGACATGATCGCCGAGGACCAGCAGATTGCCGACATGATGACCGACAAGGCGACGGTCGAGATGGAAAGCCCGGTCGCTGGAAAGGTGCTCGAACTCGCCGGTGAAGTCGGCGACCAGGTGCCAATCGGCTCCGTGCTCGCGGTGATCGAAACCGAGGGTGCGGATCGCGCCGCAGAGACGGTTGACGACAGCAAGGAAGAGCGGCCGCTTGCAGATGGCGCGGTCGAAGCGACGCCAGAGCAGGCCAAGGAGATACCGATTACCGCCGTCGAAGAGGTCGCCGAAGCGGCGAAGCTGGCACCGGCGCC
>Ga0070713_100001492_pt1 | contig 14915 bp, 10 predicted proteins | sample LARL82metaG_FD_65465 | JGI IMG/M metagenome (GOLD analysis project Ga0070713, IMG submission 65465) | Corn, switchgrass and miscanthus rhizosphere microbial communities from Kellogg Biological Station, Michigan, USA - LAR L8-2 metaG | ecosystem: Host-associated > Plants > Roots > Rhizosphere ...
GCGACGCGGGTGCAATCCTGAAGTACGGCGAGCCTGACGAGACGGGTCTGCCGCATCCACGCAGCTTCGGGAATTTTCCGCGCGTGATCGCCCGTTATGTGAAGGAGCGCAAGGTGCTCACGCTCGAGGATGCGATTCGGAAGATGACCTCGTGGCCAGCGACGCGAATGCGGCTGGCGAATCGCGGCGCCATACGCGAGGGCAATTGGGCCGACGTCACGATTTTCGACCTGGATCAATTACAGGATCGCGCGACCTACGAGAGCCCGATGGAGTTCCCAACGGGAATCGAGTGGGTGCTCGTGAACGGTGTCGTCACGATCGATCACGGCCGGCACACCGGCGTTAAGGCGGGACAAGTCCTGAAAGGACAGGGATACAACTGCAACTGTCGATCGGCATCGATTGGGGATAGGTAGAGGGTTGCGGGTAGAGGGTGGAGGGTGGACACGGAACGAAGGCCGACGGCGTTGCCGTCGGCCTTCCCTATTCCAACCCTCTACCCGCAAACCTCTACCCTCCATCAAAACAAAACTCGCGTGTCACGAGCATGCTCGTGACACGCGAGTTTTTTGTTCGAAGCCGAACTGCGCTTCTTATCGGCCGTACGACAGGTTCAGACCGAAGACGGTCTTGCCCTGATCGATGAAGACCTTCTGCATGCCGACGCTGACGCCCCAGCCGTTACGGTTGGAGACGCCGAGGCCAGCGCCCATCATGAAACGGTTGCCGCTCTGGGAGGCGCCAGTGGCGCTGAGACGGCCCCAGCCGAAGCCAGGCGTCACGAACGGAGCGAACGTCATGTCGCCGCTCTTCAGCACGAGCGCGACGGGCACGCCAGCGCTGACCGACAGGGCGGTGATGCTGTTGTTCGTGCCCGTGCCGTCATCCGGATTCGCCCAACCGAGATCACCACGAACGCTCATGGTGAAGAGGTTGGCATCCTTTCCATCACCGATTGCCCATGCACCGAGGTTCGTCTCGGCGTTGGCGCCGAGCATCAGATTGCTCTTCGAACCCTGCGCGCTCGGGCTCCACATGCCGAGGCTGCCGCCGAGCGAGAAGCCGCTCACGGGCATCGAGACCGACGCACCAAAGGAGTTGAACCCCGCGGCGTTGTCGGAGAGGTGGCCGTACTGGCCGGCGACCGAATAACCCTTCGGGATTCGGCCGAGCATTGCGGCGGTGACGATCGGCGTCATCGCGCCGACCGGCGTCGTCGAGAGCGCGACGTACGCGGCCGCATCGCCCACACTCGGGCCTTGCGCCTGTGCAGACGCAGCGACTCCCAGCGACGTGAGCGAAGTCAGAACGATGGCGAACTTCCTCATGATCAATCCTCCAAGAGGAGTGGGTGTGATCAGTTTCACATCGGCGGTTCCTTTCCCGCCGCTAGGGGGACGATTCGTTTACGGATGAGGCAACTATTGACCTCTTTGTAAGGACTTTCCGACCCACTTGACTTTTCGCGGTGCCTGTTGAAAAATCAACACCACACGCTCCCGAGGTCTTTTTCAGTGGCTACTCATCGAACGGACGAAGCGCTCACCCGACGCGAGCGCCAGGTAATGGACATCCTGTTCCGGCGCGCTGAGTGCACCGTGTCCGAAGTCATGGGTGATCTTCCCGATCCGCCCACCTATTCCGCCGTTAGGTCCATTCTCCGCATCCTGACGGAGAAGGGACTGATCACTCATCGCGAAGACGGCCCACGGTATGTCTATCTGCCCTCGAAGAGCGCCGAACGCGCCCAGGAAGACGCGCTCGAACACGTAGTACGGACGTTCTTCGACGGATCTCACGAGCAGGCGATGACCGCGCTTCTCCGAATCTCGGATGCCGAGCTCTCCGACCTCGAGATCGATCGTTTGCGTGACCGAATCCGCCGCGCTCGGTCGAGCGGGAGATGATGATGAGCACCTTCATAACGACGCTCACCCAGCCGGCAGTGGTTGCCTGGTTGATCAAGGCCACCGCTCTCCTTGTCGCCGCTCTCGCCGCGACATCGCTCCTTCGCCGCGCGTCGGCGGGGACACGACACCTCGTGTGGCTCGCGACGCTTGCCGGCATTCTGCTGCTACCCGCCGTCTCGCTCTCGCCGGCACTGAGGCTCGCGATTCTGCCGTCGCGGCTCGTGCCGACGCTTCCCACCGTGACGACATACCAGAGCGCGCCTGCCGCGCAGGTGCGCGACGTCGTCGTCGCGCCGCCAGCGACCGCGTCACCCGCGAACGTGACGCCGCTCCCGGCCGCCGCGCCTCGCATCGACAGCGCGCTTCCTAACGTGACGCAGATGCCGGTGTGGGCGATGCTGCTCGCTGCCTGGGGCGTAGTCGCCGCGGCCCTTCTCGGCTGGCTCGCGTTCGGTGCTCTGTCCGTCCGGCGGATCGTGCGTTCGGGCCGCGAGCTCGACGAACGGAGCTGGACCGCGCCACTCTGCGAGATCGCCGACCGCCTCGACCTCGACGCCGTGCCGCGCCTGCTCTCGAGCTCCCTCATCGAGATGCCATTCGCATGCGGCGTCGTCGAGCCAACGATCGTGTTGCCGGCGAGCGCCGAAGGCTGGAACGACAGCCGTCGCCGTGCTGTTCTCTTTCACGAGCTCGCGCACGTGAAGCGACGCGATCTCGTCGGTCACACGTTAGGCAGGATCGCCTGTGCCCTGTACTGGTTCCATCCGTTGGTGTGGACGGCCGCGCGCTGCCTGCGCGCCGAGAGCGAGCGCGCGTGCGACGATCTCGTGTTGTCGTGTGGCGCCCGTGCCAGCGATTATGCCGATCATCTCCTCGACATCGTCATCAGCGTGAGGCACCACGGTGCGCCGGCGACGGCAATGCCTATGGCGCGCCGCCGCGAGCTCGAAGGACGCGTTCTCGCCATACTTGATCCAGCGGTCGTCCGCATCGGCCCCGGCCGAATGCAATCGGTGTCGATGCTCGCCGGTGTCGGCGCGCTCGCACTTACCGTCGCCGCAATGGCTCCGGCTCGCACGTCAAAGCCGAGCCTCGAACGCCTGTCTCTCGCTGGCGACTCCGTCGCACGTTCGGCCAGAGTCAAATCCAGCCAGACGCAAACGCAGACCCAGACGAACACGGTGACGTCTTCGTCGAACCACACGTCGCGTGTCGTCGACAAAGTGACCATTGCGTCGGATCCGGCCCCGGAATCCTCCCCCGTTCCGCGCGCGAATCCAACGTCGGCGCCCGTTCCGGCGCCGACACCTTCGCCAAGCGTTGCCGAGCCGGTCACCATCGCTGACGCGTTAGGCGCGGTCGGCAAGGTCGCCGTACGCGAAGCGGCGGCGGCGGTGAGCGGCGTCCTCGGCGGCCACGCGAAGATTCTCGTCAATGGCAAACCGGCGGTCGATTCCGCGAAGATCGCGCTGCTGCTCAAGGTCCTGCGTACCGATCCGGATGCAAACGTCCGCAAGATGGCGGCATGGGGACTGAGCGAAGCCGGAGACGTGTTGGGTGCAACGGACGCGCTCGCCGAAGCGGTTCGCAGCGACGAGGACGACGACGTGCGCGAGATGGCGGCATGGGCGCTGGCGGACTCGCATCGCGACGTGGCGCGGCGCGCGCTCGCCGCGGCGCTGCGTCGCGATCCCAGCGAGCATGTGCGCGAGACCGCCGTGTGGGGTCTTGGCAACGCCGGGCTCCGCGACGACGACCGCGAAGTCGTCGAGGCGGCGCTTGCGTCAGACGAGAGTGAGGGGGTCCGGGAATCCGCGGCCTGGGCGTTAGGCAATACACCGCGCCGACCAGCCGCGCCCGCGCTCGTCACCGCGTTGCGCGACCGCAGCGCTGAGGTTCGTGAAAGCGCGGCCTGGGCGCTGGCGGAGATCGAGGACGAAGACGCCGCGCCAGCGGTGCAGTCGGCCTTCGGCCGCGAAACGAATCCGTCCGTGCGCATGGCCGAGCTTCGTGCGCTCACGTTCATGCACGTGGACGACAGGACTATCCTCGACGCCGCGCTCGCGTCGAAGGACGCTGAACTTCGCGCTCGCGCCGTGCGAATGCTCGCGGGCTCGAGCGGTTCGTGGCCAGAGCCGCGGCCGCGCCCCAGACCACGACCGATGCCTTGATTGACTGTTAGGCGGGTCCCGGGACAATCCCCGGGACCGTCTGCCACGACCTTACGTGCTGAATATTCAGCATTCTATCGGAGGAGAGAATGTTTCGTTCGAGCTTACTCATCATCAGTCTGTTCGTCACCGCAAGTCCGGCGCGAGTCGCCCCCGTCGCCGCGCCCGTACGGGCGTCGATGCATCATCATACGCCAGATGTGCGAGAGATCCTTGGCAGTGCTCGCGGCGTGTCTCCGTTGATTTGCTTATTGGCGGGAGACGGCGTTGCGTCCACTGGACGGTGGGGCGGCGGCTTCTGGGACGCGCCAGCAATGTCGATCGGAGCGGAGGTGCGGATGCGTGTGCGCGAGATGATGCGCTCGCCGCTCTCGAGCGAAGACGAGCGCGCATTGCTCGACGCGCTCGGATCGGATGATGCGTGCGTGAGGCATCTTGCGTCGACGATCATCGGCCGGAGCGACCAGAAGGCGTTCGTCGGGCCGTTGACGTCGAAGACGGACGCGGCGTCCCCGGGTGAACGCCAGTCGGCGGCCATTGCGCTCGGCCTCCTCGGCGCACGCGAGGCGGTCGATCCGCTGCTCAAGCTGCTCCGTGATCCGTCGCCCGACGTCCGTGCCGACGGTGCGTGGGCGCTGGGTCGTGTCGGCGACAAACGCGCCGCGCGAAATGTCTCGGTTCTTCTGCGCGACCAATATCCGGATGTCCGTGCGGCCTCGGTGGTCGCCCTCGGCCATCTCGAGGCTCGCGACAATGTGGACGATCTGCTCCGGGTGCTGCATGAAGACACGAGTCCCGAGGTGCGTCGCGTCGCCGCGTGGGCGCTTGGCCAACTCGAGTCGCGGAACGCCATCGCGGGGCTGGCGAACGCACTGCGGAGCGACCGCAGTAACGAGGTTCGCGAGATGTCGGCGTGGGCGCTCGGCCAGATGAATTCCCGAGACGCCGTCGAGAGCCTGACGAATGCGCTGCGCTCCGACGACGATCCCGACGTTCGCGAGACGGCGGCCTGGGCGCTGGGCGAGATGAACACCCGCGGCAGTGCCGACGCGCTCGCCGACGCGTTGGGGCGCGATCGCGACGCAAAGGTACGCGCGACGGCAGCTTGGGCGCTGGGCCAGGTTCACTCCGACCATGCGCCGGCGCAGCTCGTTGCGGCACTCAGGGACAGCGACGACGATGTACGACTCAAAGCCGCGTGGGCACTGAGCCAGATCGGTGATGCCGCTGCCGTGCCGGCGGTGACTCAAGCATTGAAGCAGGATCAGCCCGAACGCGTCAGGCAGGCGCTCGTGCGCGCGCTGCTGGAGTCCGGTGAGCACTCGGAAGAAGCGCTGGAAGGACTGCTGCAATCCAAGGACGACAAGACGCGCGAGCTGGCAGTGCGCGCATTGTCGGGTCGTAAGGGTCCCTGGCCCTGGCCGTGGCCCTGGCCGAGACCGCGGCCGACGCCATAACGGGCGCCGCGCGGGTAGAGGGCAGTGGGCAGAGGGTGGCCGGAAACGGAATAAAGGCCGACGGCAAAGCCGTCGGCCTTCCTGTCCAACCCTCTGCGCTCTACCCTCAGCCCTCTGCCCGCAGTGCCCGCATCGGGTCCACGCCCGCTGCACGGCGGGCGGGGATCCAGATCGCGAGCAGTGCGACACCGAGCAGGGTGGCGGGGACGACTGTGAATGCGACGAGATCGATGGACGGCGCGCCGTATAGAAGCCCGTGCAGCAGCCGCGACGCGATGAAGGCACCGGCGAGGCCGATCATCGTGCCGATGATCACCAGGTTCATACCCTGCCGCATAACGAGCCGCACGACCTGCTGTTGCGCCGCGCCGATCGCCATGCGGATGCCGATCTCGCGCGTCCGCTGAGACACCGAATACGACATGACCCCATAGACTCCCACCGCGGCGAGCACGAGCCCAAGGAGACCGAACATCCCCAGCACGGCGCCGACGATGCGCGCCGGAAAGAGGGCGACGCCGAGGAAGGTGTTCATCGTGCGCAGGTCGCCGACGGGCAGATCCGGGTCGAGCGCCGCGACCTCGGCGCGAAGACGCGGTGCAAAGGCGGCCGGGTCGCCGAGGGTCCGAATGTGGATCGCCATGGCAGCGTGCCAGTTCTGCTCGAGGGGCATGTACATGAACGGTGTCGCGGGCTCGCCTAACGAATGATACTTCGCTGTTGCGACGACGCCGACGATCGTGTGGTCCCTTCCTCCGACTCGAATGCGCTTGCCGATCGCCTGCTGCCCCGGCCAGAAGCGATCGACGAAGCGTTGATTGACGATGAGCACCGCGGCGGCGCTGCTGTCGTCATTCGTCGTGAAATCGCGCCCGCGCAGTAAGCGCATTTCGACCGCGGCGAAGTAGCCGGGCGAGACGATGTTGTAATCGACGTTCATCCTCTCATTCTTCGCCGGCGTGTAGCCGGGAATCTCGACACCGGTATCCGAGCCGCTGAGACCGAGAATGACGTCCATGCCGAGGGCCGCCGCGCGGACGCCTGGCATGTCGCGCAGGCGCGCCAGCAGGCGGCGATAAAAGTCGTCAATGCGCGCTCGGTTGTAGCCGTTCAATCCCGGATCAACGGACGCGAGGAGCAGATTATCACTCGTAAAACCCTTCTCGAGCGTCGCGGCCGCGCGGAGGTTACGCACGAAAAGGCCGGCGCATACGAGTAGGATCAAGGAGAGCGCGACCTGCGCGATCACGAGCGGACGGCTCATCCGAGCGCGCGAGCCACCGGCCGGAGCTTCGCCCTTGAGCGCGGGAACGAGCGACGGTCGGGTCGCCTGCAGTGCCGGCACGAGCCCGAAGAGCATTCCCGTCACGAGCGCGACGCCGAGCGTGAACAGGAGCACGCTGGCGTTCAGCCGCAAGTCCGGATCGATCGGGATGTCGATGGGCAGCTGGACCCGATTGACGAGCGAGATCACGCCGGACGCCACGAGGATGCCCGCGGCGCCGGCGAGAAGCGAGAACACGAAGCTTTCGGTGAGTAGCTGCCTAACGAGCCGAACACGTCCCGCGCCGAGGCTGAGTCGCACCGCCATCTCCCGCTGGCGATCGCGGGCCCGGGCGAGAAAGAGATTGGCGACGTTGACGCAGGCGATGAGCAACAGGAGCACGACGACCGTCATGACCACCGTCGAGAGGGCCACCTGGGTACTGTGGAATTTGGGATGAATGCCCGCCTCGGCCTGAGTGAGGACGTTGATTCCTGACTTGTCGTAGTCGGCCGGATAGATCTCACGAAGCTGGTTGACGATGGCCTGCATGCGGTCGCGGGCGCGCTCGATCGTGACGCCGCGCTGCAAACGAGCGACCATGTTGAGGTAATTGTTGTCGTGGTCGTCGTAGCGACGACCCGGCTCGATCTCAGCGAGTTGCGTCAATGGTACCCAGAGCACCGGTACGACAATGGGAGCCGGGCCACGGAATTCCGAAGCCATGACGCCGACCACCGTGTACCGATGGCCGTTCAGCAACATCGTGCGTCCGATGATCGTCGGATCGCCGCCGAACACCGATTGCCAGCCCGCATGACTCAGCACGGCGACTGCATGTGCATTCGGTGTGGAGTCCTCGTCGGCGGAAAAGGTCCGGCCGCGCTCGGCTCTGGCACCGAAGGTCGAGAACAGATTGGCCGAAACGATCTGGCCAGTGATGCGCTCGGTGCGTCCCCCCATCGAGAGATTGAGCCCGACGAAGTCCCAGGCCGCCACCCCGGAAAAGACGTCCCTCGATCGGTCGCGGACGTCCCGGTAGTGGCCGGGCGAGTTGGCGCCGTACGGAAAGCCTGGCCAGGTGCGAAAGAGCTGCACGATGCGCCACGGCTCGCTCACGCCAGGCAGCGGTCGGAGGAGCATCATCTCCACCGCCGAGAAAACGGCGGTGTTCATGCCGATCCCGAGTGCGAGAGTGAGGATGGCGATGCCGGTGAAGAGCGGACTCTTACGGAGCAGCCGGCCGGCGTAGCGGAGGTCGTGCAGGAAGGTGGTCATGGTTCGCTCCCACTCTGAGGCGACAGAGGCAGTGCGCGAGTATGCCGAACGCCGTACGGAGTAGGCGCGAAAGCGGTTGCAGTCAATCGAATGGTGACGTGCCGCACGCCTGCAGGGCTGATTGACGGCGCTCGGTCCTGGAACGATCATCTAGCCCCGACCCAGACCGAGGAGCTGAGCACGAGTGCCCACCGACGTCAGTAATCCGCAGTACTACCATAAAGTCGTGGACTGCCAGTGGGCATGTCCGGCGCACACCAACGTTCCGGAGTACATCCGGCTGATCGCGCAGGGGCGTTATACCGAGTCGTATATGCTCAACAGGCAGTCGAACGTGTTTCCGGGCATTCTCGGACGCACCTGCGACCGGCCATGTGAGCCAGCCTGCCGGCGCGGCCGCGTGGACGGCAAGCCGGTCGCTATCTGTCGATTGAAGCGTGTCGCGGCCGACTTGCGCGACGATATCAGTGAGTTCTTACCGAAGATTCCGGCGCAGAAGAATGGAAAACGCGTCGCGCTGATCGGGGCTGGTCCGGCCTCCTTGACGGTCGCCAACGACCTGATGCCTCTCGGTTACGACGTCGTCATTTACGAGAAGCACGATCGGGCGGGCGGTCTGATGCGCGTGAACATTCCGTCGTTCCGGCTGCCGGCCGAGGTGCTCGACGAGGAGACGAGGGTGATCCTCGACATGGGCGTCGACATACGGTACGGCACGCCCGTGACAAGCATGCGCGAGCTGTTGGGCGAAGGCTATGATGCGATCTTTGTCGGCAGCGGGGCACCGAAGGGAAAGGAGCTGGAGCTGCCCGGACGGCGCGACACCGACCAGATCTACATCGGCATCGAGTGGCTGGCGAACGTGCACTTCGGACACGTCGAACGCATTGGTGAGCGTGTGCTCATCATCGGAGTCGGCAACACGGCGATGGACTGCTGCCGCACGTCGCGTCGTCTGGGCGGCACGGACATCAAGGTGATCGCACGTCGATCGCGCCCATACTTCAAGGCGTCGCCCTGGGAGCTGGAGGATGCGGAAGAAGAAGGCGTTCAGATCATCGAGAACCACGCGCCCAAGCGCTTCGTGATCGAACAGGGCAAGCTGGTCGGCATGGAACTGGATCGTCTGCGCTGGTTCGAGCAGAATGGCAAGCAGAAGAGCGAAGTGGTCGAGACGGTGCGCATGGACTGCGACGCGGTGATCCTCGCCATCGGCCAGGACAACGCATTCCCCTGGGTGGAGCGCGACCTCGGCGTCGCCTTCGACGATGAGGGGATGCCGGTCGTGGACAGGAAAACGTTCGCGAGCACTAAACCAGGGGTCTTCTTTGGCGGCGACGCGGCGTGGGGACCGGAGAACATCATCTGGGCAGTCGAACATGGACACCAGGCGGCAATCTCCATCCACAATCATTGCATGGGTATTCCGCTCGAGGAGCGTCCCGCGTATGGGATGAACCTGGTGAGCTCGAAAGTCGGGATGCACGCCTGGAGCTACAGCAACGACTACAGCCCGGCGACCCGCTCGAAGATGACCCATGAGGAGCTCACGAAGCGCTTTTCGAAGCTGTCGGTGGAGGTGGAGCTCGGCTTTACCCCCGAACAGACCGCTGCGGAAGTCGAGCGTTGTCTCAACTGCGACATCGAGACGCATTTCACGGCACCGCTATGCATCGAGTGCGACGCATGCGTCGATGTCTGCCCCGTGAACTGCCTTACGATCGCGCCGAATGGCGCGGAGCCCGAGCTGCGGACACGCCTGTCGGCGCCGGCGCTGAATCTCTCCCAGGAAGTGTTCGTGTCAGAGGCGTTGCCGCAGACCAAACGCGTGATGGTAAAAGATGAAGACGTCTGCCTGCACTGCGGCCTGTGCGCAGAGCGTTGTCCCACCGCGGCGTGGGACATGAGGGAGTTCGACTTGTTGGTGCCGTATGCTGGACGAGACGGTCTAGGGGCTAAGGTCTTGGGGCTAGGGATTGCACCGAAGGGCCCCGAGTCGCGCGCGCTCTCTAGCCCCTAACCCCACGCCTTGTGGTCAACGATTTCGCTTTCAAGATTGCCACGGTCAACGGCACCGGCTCCGCCAGCGCCAATGGCCTGCTCATGCAGGCCATTTATCGGATGGGTATTCCGGTCTCCGGCAAGAACGTCTTCCCGTCGAACATCCAGGGACTACCCACCTGGTACGAGATCCGGGTGAGCAGGGCCGGCTACACGGCGCGTCCCGCGGACGTGGACCTCGTCGTCGCGCTCAACCCGGCCACGTACGCCAAGGACGTCGTCGCGGTGAGGCGTGGCGGCTGGCTCCTGTACGATTCCTCCTGGCCGCTGGACCGCGCACTCCACCGGGACGACATCACCATCCTCGGCGTTCCATTCGGCAACATGTGCGTCGAAGCGTTCGCGGGCGACCGCGAGCGAACGCTCATGCGCAACATCGCCTACACGGGCGCGCTGGTCGCGCTGTTGAACATCGATATGGATGTCGTGTCCGAGATCATTCGCGAACAGTTCTCGAGGAAGCGGGCGCTGCTCGATTCCAACTTCCGAGCGCTGCATCTCGGCTACGATTACGCGAAGAAACACTACGAGTGTCCGCTACCGATCCGACTGGAGCGGATGACCGCGACGCGCGACCAGGTTCTGCTCGACGGGAATACCGCCGCGGCGTTAGGCTGTCTCTATGCCGGGGCCACGGTCGGCGCGTGGTATCCGATCACCCCGGCGACGTCGCTGATGGAAGCATTCATGGGCTTCTGCAAGCGTTACCGAGTCGATCCGGAAACGAAGCGCAACAACTACTGCATTCTTCAGGCGGAAGACGAATTGGCCGCGGCGGGCATAACGATTGGCGCCGGCTGGGCGGGGGCGCGCGCGTTCACGTCCACCGCTGGACCGGGCATCTCGCTGATGAGCGAGTTTATTGGCCTGGCATACTATACCGAAATACCTGGGGTGTTCTTTGACATCCAGCGCACCGGCCCGTCTACTGGCATGCCGACGCGCACGCAGCAGGGCGATCTCCTGTCGATCGCATACCTCTCGCACGGCGACACGAAGCACATCGCGCTGTTTCCGTCCAATCCCGCCGAGTGCTTCTACATGTCGGTCGCCGCATTCGACCTCACCGAGCGTTTTCAGACACCGGTATTCGTCCTTTCAGACCTCGACATCGGCATGAACGATTGGATGGTACCGCGCCTCACATGGGACGACAGCTATCGTCCGGACCGCGGCAAGGTGCTGAACGCCGAGCAGCTCGAGAGGGTGCAGCGGTTCTCTCGGTATCTCGATGTGGACGGCGATGGGATTGCGGCGCGAACGCTGCCGGGCGTGTCGGCGAAGGGCGCATACTTCGTGCGCGGCTCGGGACACGACAAGCACGGCGCGTACACCGAGGACTCCGCCGAGTATCGCGAAGTCGTCGATCGCCTGGCGAAGAAGCTGAGGACCGCCGAGGAGGCCGTCCCCGCGCCGGAGATCCACCAGCGCCCCGGTCGGCCCGCGTCGGTGGGTCTCGTGGCGTTAGGCGGCACCCACGCCGCGATGCTCGAAGCACGCGACAAGCTCATGGCGGACGGCATCGAAGTGGATTACATGCGAATCCGCGCGTTCCCATTCGGCGCCGCGGTCCGCGAATTTCTCGAGGGCCACGAGACGCTCTTCATCGTCGAGCAGAATCGCGACGCGCAGCTGCGATCGCTGCTGGCGATCGAGACCGGTATGCCGCGCGACCGCATGACGGCCGTGCTCGACTACGGCGGACTGCCACTCACGGCCGATTTCGTGACCGGCGAGGTCACGCGAACGTTGGAGGCGCACGTATGACCTCGATTCAGAAGCCGCCCGTCAGGCATCCATCACTGCAGGCGAACGCGCTCGGCCTCACCAAGCGGGACTATGAGGGCGCGATGTCGACGCTGTGCGCCGGGTGCGGACACGACTCCGTGACGGCCGCGATCGTCCAGGCTTTCTACGAGCTCGACATTCCACCACATCGCGCGGCGAAGATGAGCGGTATCGGCTGCTCGTCGAAGACGACCGCGTACTTCATGCGACAGTCGCACGGCTTCAACTCCGTGCACGGACGAATGCCGTCGGTGGCGAGCGGCGCCAATGCGGCGAACCGAGACCTCTTTTACATCGGCATCTCGGGCGACGGGGACTCGCTGTCGATCGGGCTCGGTCAGCTCTGCCACGCGATTCGACGCAACGTGGACATGCTGTACGTGCTCGAGAACAATGGCGTGTATGGCCTGACCAAGGGTCAGTTCTCCGCTTCGGCGGATGTGGGATCGAAGTCGAAGCGTGGCGAGGCGAATGTCCAGCGCCCGATCGATCCTGTCCTTCTCGCGCTGAGCCTCGGCGCGACGTTCGTCGCGCGCGGCTTCTCGGGCGACAAGACGCGGCTCGTTCCGATGCTGAAGGCCGGTCTGCGCCACAAGGGCTTCGCGCTCATCGACGTGATCTCGCCCTGCGTGAGCTTCAATGATCACGAAGGCTCGACGAAAAGCTACCGCTTCACGCGCGAGAATTATCACGAGCTTGCGCCTGTCGATTTCGTGCCGCTGCAGCGCGAGATCACCGCGTCCACCGAAGTTGGCGCGAGCGTCTCGGTAACGATGCACGATGGCAGCATCGTACGGTTCCGAGAGGTCGGCGACGACTACGATCCAACGGATCGGGACGCGGCGTACGCGCACGTGCGCGCGCGCCAGGAGCGCGGCGAGATCGTCACCGGCCTTCTGTACATCGACGAGAGCTCGTCGGACATGCACGACACGGCCAACACGGTATCGCGTCCGCTCGTGGACTTGCCTTACGAGTCGCTCTGCCCCGGCGCCGCGGCGCTCGAGGCGCTCATGGACGAGTATCGCTAGGTGGTCGATGAATCAGTGGTCTGTGATCAGTGGTCGGTGATCGGTGGTTACTGATCACCGTTCACTGTCCACCGATCACCAGCCACCGGCTACTAATCCCGAGTTTGGCTACCCGGCCAATCTCGCTCGGTGATTCGGCACTGCGCCCGCGGCGCGGCGTGGACGGCGCGCGTTACGCGGCATTCGTAGCGAGCCGAATGGTCGCCGATCGCGTCCGCGTGAACGATGAGCGTATGCTCGTCGAGCTGTGATATGTCGCGGAGCCGTAAAAGGCCGCGGGGATTCCCGAAATTCTGCTCGTCGGCCGCGCAGACGGAGCGCGGGACCACCTTCGCGGGCTGGCCATGCAGGGCGCGCAACACCGACGCGCTCGGATCGGCATCCTTCAACGTCCCGTCCGGTTCGGTCGTAGCGACACTGAGACAAACCCGATCGGCACTGTCACCGATCACCTCGTCGAGCAAGGCACGGAAGGCGGTCACGACCGAGCCATCATCGTTCGGAACGGCGGCCATGATGAGCGGCGGCGACGATCGCTGCGCCAAACAGCCCGTCGTCGCGCCCGCGATCAGCAAGGCCGCCGCGATGGTGCGTACGATCTCCGTCCGCGACGCGAGCGCGGCCGTGTGGTGGCGTCGAAAGGAGCGAGTCTGCTTCATCTGCTGAAAGGGTAATGCAGGGTTGCGACCAGTGAGATTAGCTCAAGGACGAGCGTTGCGGGGGACTGGTGACTGATGGCTGGTGGCTGATTGTCGCCAGACACCAACCACCAACCACCAACCACCAACCACCGCCACACGTAGGACGTTGCGCCCGGGCACGGGACGTCGTCCCAACGGTGCCATGTCGCGACGCCCAAGAATCGATTGTCCCCACGAGCGCCGCCCAGGGATGGCGGTCTGCTTACACTGCCTTCACGCCGCCCGCCTCGAAGCCCGCGAGCACCGCCAACGCGCCATAATGCGCTTCGGCGCCTGGACACTGAGTCTCGTCGTCGTCGGAATCGTCGGTGCAGCCGGGGTCAATGCGGCCACGCATCCGGATGCCCCGACCACGCATCCGGATGCCCCGACCACGCAACGCCCAGCGAAGCGAGCCCAGGCCCAACCGATCGCTGTCAGGGCGCCGTCGGCACCGGACTCGACCGCCGTCACGGTCGCTTCTGCTGCCGCCGTGATCCAGCAGGGGGCGCCTGCTACCGCGGTGGGTTCGACGGCCGCGGACTCCGCTCCCGCCGCGACCCCGAGCCCAGCGCCAGCCCCGACTCCGGCGATCCAACCTACGGCGGCGCCACCGAGTTCGAGCACGAGGTCGGTACCCTCTGCCGACTCAGCGGCGCGATCGGCGATTGGCCCGATCATTCCACAGGGCCGCACCGATCTCGCCGACAGCCTCTTCGCCATTCGCGTCGCAGACACGGTCGTGGTCCACTTCGACACGTCGCCGTCGCGCACGCGCCGGGCCGACAAATTCGAGACTATCGTTAGGCAGACGCTCAAGGTGGTGTACGGGCCCTTCGCCGACAGCGCGCTCGCCGCGGTGCCCGCCGGGCGACTCGTCGCGCCTAACGAGCTGGTCACGACGCTGCCGACGCGGGGCATCCACCTCGCCGGCCCGCACGGTGCCCGCGTCGCACTCTGGCCGGAGACGCGTCCAGGGCGAGATGGGCCGCTCGTCATCGCGTATCGGACGGTCGTCGAGCGGTAACGTTTCCCCGCTCCTTCTGGCGGAGCGGGCGCTTCCCTTGCATGATCGAGGGGCCGTCGACCCGCCTACTGGCTCGGCCCCTTCATGCACACGCATCCCGATCTGCTCGCTCAACCCGTCGAGCGCGCGGCGCGCATCGTCGCCCTCGACCTGCTCGACACCGCGGCAAAGGCACGCCAGCGCCTCGATGATGCCTCGGACGCTGATGCGCTCCACGACTTTCGCGTCGCCGTGCGCCGGCTGCG
>Ga0070713_100001493_pt1 | contig 14906 bp, 21 predicted proteins | sample LARL82metaG_FD_65465 | JGI IMG/M metagenome (GOLD analysis project Ga0070713, IMG submission 65465) | Corn, switchgrass and miscanthus rhizosphere microbial communities from Kellogg Biological Station, Michigan, USA - LAR L8-2 metaG | ecosystem: Host-associated > Plants > Roots > Rhizosphere ...
CGACGGTGAAGCCGGCCCGGTTGTCCTGTAGGCTGACGGCTGCAACGGGACGTGGCGCAGTTTGGTAGCGCACTTGACTGGGGGTCAAGGGGTCGCCGGTTCAAATCCGGCCGTCCCGACGGGTATAGGTGCAGGTCAGGGCTCCGCAGCAGCGCAGCAAGCGGGGCCCTGACTCCTATCAGGGGACCTGAAATCTCACAAAATCTCACATCAGCCTCCGGCGGCACCGTAGAGGCGTGAGAGAGCATCACGCGCGGCGGCCAGGTCCTCGGGAAGCGCGTGCACATAGGTGGAGCGGTTCACCGCCACCGTGTGACCGCACCAAGCGGCCCGGATACTGTCGGCAACCCCAGCCTTCTCCATGAGGGAGTTGGCGGTGTGCCGGGCCTCGTGCAGGGTGATGCGGCGGACGCCGGCCCGCTCGCGCACCCGGCCGAACTCATCAGACAGCCATTCGGGGTTCACGGCCTCCCCCAGTTCGTCGCAGACGACATACCCGCTTGAGCGGTACGCCTCCCCCGCGGCGAGTTTCTCGGCCGCCTGGCGCTTGTGCAGCGTGGTGCCCGCGGTCACCAGGGCGTCGTCAAGGGGGAGCGTGCGGGCCGAGCGCTCCGACTTCGGCGCATCCTTTACGATCACCTGGCCGTCCACCACCACGCGCACCGTGGCGATCGTGAGCGTGCGGGCCGTGAGGTTGATGTCGGCCCAGCGCAGCCCGCAGATCTCCTCCCGGCGCAGCCCGTGCAGCGCGAGCAGCCACGCTAGGTGCAGCCGGTCCCGCGCGGCCTCGGCCAGGAACCGCCGGGCCTCCTCCTCCGACCACGCCGTCTTGCTGCTGGCCGTCATCTTCGGCCGCCTCACCCGGGCGCACGGGTTGCGGGTGACCTTCCCGTCATCGAGCGCCTGATCAAACGCCGCAGACAGCCGCGAGAGCGTGAGGCGCACTGAGCGCGGGCCCAGGCCTGTACCGGGCTTGCCGCCGCGCTTGCGCCCGCTGGCCATCATCCAGTCCCGCAGATCCTCGATGTCCTCGCGGTGATGCTCTGGACCAGGCGGCTGCCGAGGCGCTCCCGTGCCGGGCGCAGTGCGTGCGCGTAGTTGCTCCGGGGCCTTCGCGTTCCCTAGGTCCGTTCGGTGAGCTCGCCCCGGGACGTTGTCCGCCAGCGCACGCCTGCGGCGTCGCGGAAATCAAGCCAAACCGGAGGCATTTTGCCGGCGGCATCCTGCCATCCCGCAGAAAAGGCATACGGCTCCCCCGGCATCAGGACCGGCAGCCGCACCGGATCCGCACCGTCAGCCCAGGAGGCGGCAAGGTCATATATGGGCTGCTCGCTGGCATTGCTAATGCGTACGGTGCTCGGCGCAAACGGCGGTATCCCGCCCGCCGCCACAAACACCTTGGCAGCCTGAACCCTGCGGCGCTGCTCAATGTCGCGCCCTGCCTGTTCCTGGAGCAGCGTTAGCTCAGCCGACTGCCCGCGGTATGCCTTACGCGCATACCCGGCCGTGACGACCGCGAACACGGCCAGAACGGCGGTAGCCACAGCAGTGATCTGTGAGGCCAGTAGGAGAGACATGCGGGAACCCTAGTGGTCAGGATCTTCCTCGTCCCAGGACATGGCCCGCAGCTCCGACATCATCCCCGCCTCACGGAACCGCACCAGCCACTCCGCGAAGTCAAACTCCCCATCCGGCCACCACGGCACAAACTCATCCCCCGGCAGCCCATACGTCTCCTGATCCACCTGGGAATGATGCCCACCATCCCGGATCTCCGAGCCAGCCCCAGCGCCGCATTCCCCAGCGACAACGCCACAAGCCGCAAATCCGCATGAGCAAGAATGCTGTCAATCCCTGGCTTGTCCGCCCGGTCCAAAGCCTCCAGCAACGCACCCGTATCCCGCCACACGTCACTCATCTTCGGCTCAGCCATCACCACTCCAAATCACCACGACCACCGCGACAACCGTAGAGGAGAAGTGGTTGCCCGCGGGCTGCGTTGGCCGCGCCGACTGGACGGAACACGCGCGCGCGAGGCACAATGATCATGTGACTGAGCACAAGCGCCCGTGGCCGGGCAACGAGCTGGCACTCCAGCACGGCGCCCATTCACCGCGGCACATCGGCCCGCTGAAGGATCAGGTCGTGAAGGAGATCCTCGAGGACCCGGCGAGCCCGGCGTACATACAGGACCCGTCCTACCGTCTGACTCTGGAAGCCCTGGGCCGCGTGACGGCGGTCACCATCCTGTTGTGGTCCTGGCTGGAGAGGCAGCTGGAGGCGCACGACGTGGAGGCGCTGCTGGAGGATGTCACGCGCGCCACGGAAACGGAGGAGCGCGACGGTGCCACGGTGACCAGGCGCTCGGTGTCCCAGCGCACGGAGTCCGTGCTGAACCAGCTCAGAAAGTATGAGACCCTCGCGCTTCACCTACGGCAGAAGCTCGGCCTAGACCCATCCTCGCGCAGCAAGATGGCTGCGAGGATTCTCAACCCGCACCAGCGGGATCTCGCGATGGAATACATGCAGGAGCAAGCGAAGGCCAGCCGGAAGCGCCTCGGCGTGTGAGACCGTGTGAGATTCACTCTTTCTCGTAGCCTCTGAGCTGCGATGATTTGTTTCCGTTTGATCAGTGGTCAAGTGCCAGAGCCATCGCTCGGCCCTCCTGCGCTGCTGCCGTCAGGCCCTCCATTGCATACCCCCCCGGCTGAAATAGGGGGTACAGCTATCCGTTTCTCCCCGTCCATACTCGAGCCGTTTTGAGATCCTGTATTGGCCTTTGGTGGGCCTGTAGCGTTGGTGTGACGGGCCAGGTGCCCGGGTGCGTAAAGCCTGCCGGTCCGGGCGGCCGGGGTGACGATCCTGCCCCCGCGTCCCCGGAGCCCCTGATGGCCGACACGATTGACCGGGCCGCGCTGAAAGCGATCTTGCTGCTGGCTGCTGAGGGTGCGGCCACCACAAACGCGCGGATGGCTGAGCGCACCGCGGAAGTCTGGTCGATCTTGGCACGGTTCGCTACCGCACCCGGTTCTGCGACTATCAGCCTCACGGGCGCTGACTCCTTCCCAGCGCCCAGCGGTGAGTGGGTATCGGTAGCTGAGGCGGCAGAGCTGCTGAGTGTTTCCAGAGGACATGTCAGACGGCTCTGCCGCCAAGGCGCCATCAGGTGCCGCAGGCACGGTGAGCGAGTCTGGCTGGTCGCTGCGGACGCCATAACAAACCGGGAGAAGGCTGCATGAGCACATTGGATGATGGCCAGCTGCTTGATCTGGCCGGCGGCCCCGTGGCCACGGTCGGGGACGCCGAGAACGTGGAGCCGGTCACCGCTGCGGATGTTGAGACGGCACGCCAGGCAGCTGAGCAGGCGGAGAAAGCGGCGGCTGAGTCGGAGCGCAGGGCCGTGCTCGGCAAAGTGGGCCACGGTGAGGCTGTCAGCGACAGGGAAGCCGCCCGGTTCGCACGGCTACGGGTCGCGCTGACCCAGCGGAAAGCCGAACGCCACTCGCAGGCCGGACGTATCCGCCAGCTAGACGCCGTGGGGCAGGAAGCGGTCAAGCATGCCGCGCTGCTGAAGGATCTGCGAGACTCCACGCTGACCGACCTGGCCGCGATTGAGGACTTGCGGAAGCAGATCAGCAAGAGAGTCCGGGACTGGAACGGTCAGCTGACCGAGCTGATCGCCCGGGGTGCCGCGCTCAACCCTGAACCACTCAGGCCGGGTTCGGTTCCCAGTCCAAGCAGCGCTCATGTCTACGCGGGCGGCACTGGCGCCACAAACGCAGTGCTCGTGGTGCGGAATCAGGTGCTCACCCCGATCAGGCACGACCACCCGGACGGGGAGATAGCCGCGATCGACTCCGCGCACCGGGAAACACGCCAGCACCATCCTGCCGTGCGGCTGATCCGCGGCGAGAACGGCGTCGTAATCCCGCTAGGCCGTGACCCGGGCGGCCATCTGCAACGGAAGATCGACAAAGGCGAACTCCACGAATTGAGCCTGGCTGAGAAGCGGGCCTACTGGCGCGGGGAGCACTGATGACCGAGGACCTGACCCAGCTATCCGCTAGCCAGCTGCGGGAGCGCACCGCGGCCGTGGAACGCGAACTACAGCGCCGCTCGGCGCAGGACCAGGCGCAGCAGGCCGAAGCGTTCGCGCAGGAGGTAGCGGAAGTCAAGGCAGGCAAGCGCCGCTGCGACGACGAGCACGTGCCCTACCTGTCACCAGACGAGATGGTAGAAGTCATCAACCGAGGCCAGCTGGTCCACAAGAAGATCAACCCGGACCGGAGATTGCGGCGAGGACAGTGAGCAGCGGCGGGAAGCGCAAGTACAAGACGCTCCGCACCACCCCGCTGCCGAAGATCGTCCAGGGTGAGATCAGCGAGGTGAAACGCCGGGTGGCCAGCGGTGAGGCTGCGCGGGCGACAGACCAGCTGATCCGCCAGGGCCAGCACCCGCTTCAGGCTTACCAGCAGGCGCGGCAGGGTATGAGAAAACGGCGTAGAGCCAGCTAACCGGGCTGGGCCGCGACCTTTCACTCATCACTAGGAGGATCATGCGTTACCGCGCCATGCTTGCCGCTCTTTTAGGGTCCACCGCGCTCATACTCCCGTTCGCGACAGACGCACAGGCGGCAACAACGAGTCAAATACAGTTCCGCCTGATTTACTACAATTCGCCCGGACCAGATGACGGCAGCAACTCCAGTCTCAACGCCGAGTACGTCACCCTCAAAAATACCGGCACAACCAGCCGTAATCTAACTGGCTGGACGGTCGAGGACCTGGCGGGCCATGTCTACACGTTCGGCAACTTCACGCTCAGGCCAGGCTGGAAGGTCCGCATTCACACGGGCAGGGGGACAAACACGTCAACCAACCGGTATTGGGGCCGGAGGGCATATGTGTGGAACAACGACGGTGACAAGGCCAAGTTGCACACTGCCGCTGGCACCTGGAAAGACTCCTGTGCCTGGGGCAGCGGGGGCCCAGGCTTCCTATATTGCTGAGACCCGTCGAGGCCTAGCCTGCGCGCAGGCGACCTCTGGATGACCGCCATGATGTAACGCCTCTGGGGCGCTCCCGCGCCATGCGGCAGCGCCCCAGATGGGCCGTGCACTTGTGGGAGTGGCCAAGCGGCTCGCTGTCGCTAACCCGCACGAACGTTCTAATCGTTAGATGGACGTGCGGCTACCTGACTGGTGGGACTACCCGGCCCAATGCGAGCACGGCCACCCGTCGGGACCTGACCGGGTGATCGTTTCCTGGATGCACTGCCACTGCCCGCCGGCGGTGACAGCCGCCAGGGACCGCGGGCCGGCTGGCCACCAGGTGGTGCGCTGCCGGACCGAAGGCTGCCGGTCGGCGTGGTACCGGCCACGTTGCGAGCAGGGGTTACTTGTGTCGCGTGAGTGAGAAATCTTGACCTCCTGATTGCCGTTCGCGGCCGATGGCTATGCCGTTGACAGCTGACCGACACCGGCGGCTGGAAAGGCTGACATTGCGGGTGATCGCTGCTAGCGTGCCGAATTGGGTCCTCCATCTATGAGTCATGGGTGGCGAGCAGGATTCACGAGGGGGAGTCAGCGAATGAATGGTAAGACACGCCTGGTCGCCATTGCGGGGGCGGCTGTGCTGGCGGCCGGCGGCGCGGGAGTTGCCGTGGCCGCGCAGGCCAGCACCCCCCAGACCTCGTTCCACATGCTCCGCTCCGCGACCGCGGTCGGTGCCAACTGCCTCAGGGGCGCCGAGGCCGACGTGACCATCAAGTCCCAGGGTCCGGAAGAGGTCATGACGGTCAAGGCGGAGCGGCTGCCCCGCAACACCGACTTCGACCTGTTCGTCATCCAGGTGCCCAACGCGCCGTTCGGCATGTCGTGGTACCAGGGCGACCTGCAAACCGACGGGCATGGCCGGGCCGAGGGCCGCTTCATCGGCCGGTTCAGCATCGAGACGTTCTCGGTGGCACCTGGCACCGCGCCGGCTCCGGTGGTGCACCACAGCCCGATCCCGGACGCCTCGTCCAACCCGGCCACGGCGCCGGTGCACCAGTACCACCTCGGGCTGTGGTTCAACTCACCGGCCGACGCGGTAGCCGCCGGCTGCCCGGGCACGGTCACCCCGTTCAACGGTGACCACAGCGCCGGTGTGCAGGCGCTGTCCACCCGGCAGTTCCGCGACGACCACGGTCCGCTGCACCGGATCCGCCCGTAACCCCGGGCGCGGGCGGGGTTGCTCATTCTGGCCCCTGCGCATGCTTGATGATCGCGGCGATCTCCGCAGGCGATAGTCCGTGCAGGTGTAGGTGAACCTCTGGCACCCGTTCGATCGCGGGCCGCGGCTGCGGGAGAGGCTGAGCGGCCTGCGCCACCTCTGACGGGAGCGGAGGCGTGGCGCGGGGCGTGTTGGGCCAGGAAGGGGCTACCGCCACGCGAGGCAAGTCACCGGCGGGGTTCGGCCGTGCTCGCCAGGTGCCCGGTGGGGCGGTCATGGGGCATAACAGCCGCCGTAGGGTTCACCAGCGCCGCTTACCAGGCAGCGGGAAAGGCAAGGGGATAGCCGCAAGCATTCACCTCCCGGACGCCTCGTTGATGTCGCGGGTGGTGCTCGATGAGCGGCTCTGGCTGGCCGGGAGCCGCTGGCCCTCGATGAGCCCAGATGAGCACCGCCGAGACCGCGCCAGCTGGAAGTGAAGACGCGGATCCTTCCCTCGTGCCTGCGCCTGGCGCCACTGCCGGACTTGTGGGGCCCGCATTCATAAACTGCGTCCCTGCTGCAGCGGACGCCGGCGGTTTTGATTTCCCGGCTGAGGCGTTGCAGCATGCAGCAGCTGGATCACTGCAATCATCGCCCATTACGGGATCGGATGCTGGTGGCCCGTCAAGTATCACAGCCAGGCCACACTTGCCCCGATCTGCTTGACCAGTCTTGCGGCCACCGCTAAATTTCCGGGGCTATATCACCGTGCCCTTGTCACAAGGCCCCGGTCGCGGTGGAGATGAGTCCTGGCTAAATGATGGCAGGACCTGAACGGGAGGGGCACACGTGCAAGACCGCTGGTCACTCAGACGACGTCCGTCATGGGCTTTGATCCTTCCGCCCATCGTGGCGATGGCAGGCCTGGTACTCGCCGCCGCAGGCCCGGCTGCGGCGGCGCCCAACCAGGCACCGCAATCCGCAAGCGCCAGCCAGGAACGGGGCACGGTGGCGCCCAACCCGACCAATAATCTTGACTGCAACGGCTACAGCTCGAAGTACCAGTCGGTGAGCCCGACAAGGGGGTCGCGCTGCACCGACATTGTCAACAGGCACGCCAAGAAGGTTAACGGGAAGTGGGTCTCGGGCCGCTTCGAGGACAACGGCCACTACATCGGCCACGACGAGCCGAGTGTGAAGTTCATCTCGCACGCACGGGCCTCCGGAAACACGATGACCTACGTGATAAGGCTGCCCAAGGATCCGAAGAAGCAGCCCACCGCGACCGGCAGCGTGACCAAGTACGGCGAGCTGAGCATCGCCCCCTGGTTCGGGCTGCCAATGTGCGACCCGAACTCCTATCCGCAGAATCCGTGCAAGCCGCACAGCGACGCCAACACCGGACTCGGCGCCTCGACCGACGCCGGCTCCGCGTTCATGGAGCTGCAGTTCTACGCGCCGGGGTTCACCCCGTTCCAGGACAATGTCAGCTGCGCCCGCACGCAGTGGTGCTCGGCCTTGACCATCGACAGCCTGGAGGCGACATTCAATTTCGCCTTCCTGAACCCGGCGTGCACAGAGCCGGTCAACTTCGCTTACCTGCAGCGCAACGGCGTGCCGGCCGGCCCGCCGAGCCCGCAGCTAACTGACAACTCCACGTTGACCCCGAACGGCCAGACGCTGAAGATGAACTCCGGGGACGTACTGCGGGTGTCGATCACTGATCCGCTGACGGGCCCGAGTGCCGGGTTCACCACGAGGATCGACGACCTGACCACGCACCAGACCGGGTTCATGATTGCCAGCGCGAAGAACGGCTTCATGAACACCGATCTCAACACTTGCAACGGCACGCCGCACACCTTCCACGCCGAGTACGCCACCGCTGCGCAGCAGAACCAGGTGCCGTGGGCCGCGCTTGAAGGCGGCGTGCTGATGCAGCAGGAGATCGGCCACTTCGAGTCCTGCAACTCCGTTACGAGCCACTTCCCGCTGTCCGGCGGCGGCTTCACCGACAACAAGGTGTTCCAGACCTGCATGGGCGGCGCTGAGGGCAAGAATGCTGTCGGGGAAGGGCCGTGCGACGCCAACACCGGCGTCTGCCAGAACGCCACCACCGAGGGCACCACGGGCCCGGTCGCCTGCCCGAGCAACAACGCAGGCAGCGGCCTGAACTGTGAGTTCTCCGACGGTGCCTGCTTCCAGAAGGGCACTCGCACGGCAACGATCGACGGCGTGGCGAGGAAGGAACATATGCCGGTCGCCGGCTGCCTTCAGACCCTGTTCCAAAACGGAGACCTGGACTTCGACGGGACCGACTACCAGGCGAATACCTGGCCGGACGGGACCGGGAACCATCCGACGGCGTTCAGGTACATCGGCCCATTCACCAGGGCCGGGCACCTGTACAAGCAGATCCAGTTCGAGACGAACGTGGGGGCCTCGGAGGCCCTCTGCGACGTCACCACCGGCGCCGGTTGCCAGGTGAAGCCGCAGGGCTCGAATTTCTATCCGTTCTGGTCACTGAACAACACCCAGCGGATTGATGGTTCTCCGCGCGGAGCCTGCGTGTGGAACTTCGGCAACGTGCTGCCCGGCGTGACCAAGCGGACGTTCGGCAAGGACGCCCAGTACGGCGAGCCCAATGTCGCGCGGTTCGGCGGCACCAACACCAGCCCGGTCATGACCAACCCGGCAACGACCGGAAACTGCACGAAGGTCAGCATCTAACCGCCGGCACCTGGCGCCCTAGCCAGCTGCCCTGACTAGCGCAATGCCGGGCCTGCCCCGCACGCAGAATGTGCGGGGCAGGCCCGGGCGCCACTAAGAGGCCGTCGGAGCCCAGCTCGCTGAGGGACTGGCGGGTGAGCTGGGCGGCAGTCGGCGTCCAGGTGGCAGGTACGCTCACCTGGCAGCTTGCTGTCCAGCTGGTCGGAGGCGGCCTGCCAGGTGGGAGCGAGCAACGCGGAGTCGTGCCCGGGCTGCGGCCAGCTTCACATGCTCACAGGCCGCCTCCATGTCTTCCAGTGGGCGGGGATGACCGGCTTGCGCTGCGTCCGGCCGTCGCTCAGGTCGGTGTACGCCGGGCCGGTGGACTCGGTGGTGCGGGCCTCGGTGCCCGCGTCAGTGGCTCGTAGGGGTACAACCTCAGCGTCCGGGTGGTCGTCGATCGGATCGGTTGACATGCTGGTCTCCTCCTTCGGGAGAGACCCGGGCCGGGTGCGGCTTTGGTGGCTGTGCGCCCGGCCCGGGGGCTACTGGGTGCGGGTGAGTGACCGCAGGTATGCCTGTACCTGGCTGGCCTTGTCCTGGCCGACGTGCAGCCCGGAACGGATGGCGCGGATACCGGGAATCCGGCCCGCCTCGATGTCAGCGGCGAACAGCCCGGCCGCGGCGTGCGCGTGCCCGTTCAGCGCGGCCAGATCGGTGCCCGGGTCAGGTACGGCATCAGGTACGGGTACCGCAGCAGGTGCGTGAGCGCCGCGCCGAACCCGAGCGTCACCACCGGCATGCACGACACGAGCACCACGACAGGCCACGGCGCCCGGTGCGCGCCAGCCGCGGCCAGCAGGTGGTAGATCACCTGCCCGGCCATGCCGAGCGCCAGGGCACCGATGGCCGACCGGCGGGCGAACGCCCGGGCCGTGGGCGGCACACCGGCCGGGGCCAGCCACGCGCCGAGCGCATAAGCGCCGTACGCCTCGACGCCAACCGGCAGGGTGATCGCAGTGTTGATCGTCGGGTGCGCGATCCCGGGCAGCAGATCGACGGGACCGAACCCGCACATCTGACCGAGGCCGACCCAGCCGGACCAGACGGCGACCGCGGCTGGGGCGGCAATCAGGAACAGCGGCCAGCGGCGCATCACTGCACCGCCCGCAGGTGCGGCTGGGCAGCGTCCTCGGGTACGGACAGACCCAGCGCCTCGCACGTCTCCCGCATCATCTCGAAGATGACGGTCACCCGGGCCTCCAACCTCTCGATGCGGGCCCGGTCCTCGGCCGCGAGCACGCCGATCTCTACCAGGCCGCGATTCAAGGCGTCCAACTCGGCGAGCAGACTACCGAACCGCACGGCCACCAGGGCCCGGTGAACGCGGTGTGCGCGGTGACGGTGGCTGGCAGGCCGATGCTGGCCAGCGGCGGCAACGATGACACGGTGAGGATCTGGGATCCGGCCACCGGCGAGCAGACTACCAAGCTGCACGGCTACCAGGGCTGGGTGAACGCGGTATGCGCGGTGACGGTGGATGGCAGGCCGATGCTGGCCAGCGGCGGCAACGATGGCACGGTGCGGATCTGGGACCCGGCCACCGGTGAGCGGATTACCGAGCGGCACGGCCGTCGGGGCCCGGTGAAAGCGGTGTGCGCGGTGACCGTGGATGGCAGGCCGATGCTGGCCAGCGGCGGCGATGACCGCACGGTGCGGATCTGGGACCCGGCCACCCGAAGACCGCTGATGACGGTACCCACTCACTATCCACTCCGGGGAATAACTGAGGTCGGCGGACTACTGGGCATCGGCTTGGAAGTGGGACTGCTCGTGATCGAACTATTGCCGCGAAGTAATTCACTACCAGCCGAGAGCTCGGACCAGACTGGCTGACACCCGCGACTGACACACCAACGAGCCTGGCTCTCCACGGCTTCTGCGGAATTGGTCAGCCCGCATGACGAGGGTCAGCGCCAGCCCTGGGCAAGTTGGCTGGATATGGCATGCAAGCGCTCAGTGGATCGTGCCTACACAGTGGATCGTCTCACCGAGGCGAAGACCTGAACCCGTCAGACCTTAGAACGGAAACCGGTACCGCTGTCCCCGAGACGGCCGTTGATCTCGGTTAGTAGCGCCTCCACGGCCAGAAGTGTATCGGCAATGACCATTGATAGAACGACGTCCGCGTACTCCTCCCAGTTACCGCCAAAGATGCTAACCGAAGCCATCTTTCCCTTTTCGAATGGCTTGGCATACTTGCTGTTAGCGAGCTTCATTGCTTGTACGATCTGTGCACGCTGCTCAGGGTGCGAGAGTTGCATGAAGAACTCCATGTAAGAGATGGACTGCCACCGAATCATCGCGTGGGTAACTAGAGAGCGGAGCCGCTGTCCTCAATTACAAACGCCCGAGCGCGCCTCCTGGATCACAACAACGGGTACCAGGGTTGGCGGCCACCGCGTTGACAACACGACGCGGACCGACAGGCGGCACCCAGGTCGTCCTGACCACCCATCGCCCATCGGTAACCCGGCCTGAGCCGCTTGACACCCCACGGCCGACACCAACGAAGGGGACGTGACCGGGCTTAGATGGATGCTCTGAGCGCCCCATACCAGGCCAGCGACCATGCTGGACAACTTGAATGGGCTTTGCAAGCAAGGGGTCGGGGGTGAGTCCCCCAGCTCCACATAGCTTCGCGCAGGTCAGTGCCCTGTACGGCGATCAAGGCATGCTGACTGCGCTTCCCCGGCAAAACCCGGCACCTGTCGGAAGGACGGGAGAAGAGTGGCGAGGGCCATGCGACCCGTGTGACCCCCTGCGCGGGGCCCGTGACCATTGACTTCAGCCGGACGTGCCTGCTCGCGAAGGTGGCTGTTAGATGAACGCCTGGCGTCGTAGGTGATCAAAGTTGCTAGGCAGGAACCGCGGTGCGATAGTTACAGGAAAGTGCCAAGTGCGCTGCTCCAGACCCCGGCAGTGGTCAAAACCACTGACAGGTGAGTTGAAATGAGCAACGCGGATCTGCGCGACGTCAACGGCGATCGCCGAGGTGACCGGGCGAGCGGTGTGCCGGTACCGCCCGGGGTTACCTCTCAGGATGAGCTGGAACAGGCGGCGGCTGATGCGGTGCAGCCTGATCTGACGGACGTGGAAGCGGTTTTGCAGACTGTGGCGGAGCTGACAGGGATGCTGCTCGCTCCTGTTGATCCCAACGGGCAGACCGCCCGTTTGAACCACATTCCAGCAGGTCAGTGAGCATGGGAGCCGGAGATTGAGTAGTTCACCACAGCGCGGTCTGTCAGCGGCGATGCGAAAACCAAGGTCCCTGTCCGGGCCCAAGGCCAGTGGGTGAGGCTGCCATGATAAACAGATCGGTCTCTGTCGTAGAGTTCCGCCAGGACCGGCCGCCATCGGACACAGCGCCAGATGGCTGGTCTCCCTCTCCGAGCCGATTGCGGCCCGGCTTGGAGGAGTCCCTGGTGACCACCATGACATCGGTTCTATCGCTGATGGAGGAGGTAGCCCGTATCCAGAGGGAGACTACCGAAGTACTCCGCGCCCTGGCGGCAGGCAGCGGGAACGGGGTGGCGGTCCAGCGGCTCAGGAGGGCCGAGGACGCGATCCAAGTGCTGGTCTTCGTTCAGAACGGCCTCTTGGCTCAGCTTGGCCGGGAACGAAGGCGGCAACAGCGGCCCCGGAACCGGGGGCAGCCGAACTCCCGAGCCGAGCCACTGACCGCACGGGAGGAAGCCGTGCTGTGGTTCCTGGCCGGGACGCTTTCGCTCCGCGAGATCGGCCAGGAGATGTATGTGTCGCTGAACACCGTCAAGAGCCACACCCGCGCCATTTACCGAAAGCTCGGCGTCTCCAACCGGCACGACGCCACCCGGCGCGGCCGTGAGCTCGCCATCCTCCCAAACTGACAGTCCACCTGTGCGGTGCGGCACCGCTGACCAGCAGTTCGGCAGGTACCCGTAGTTCCCCTTCAGACTGCCACATCCGTACCAGAACGGGGATGCGAAGGGTGCGCCGGCCATTCAGGGGACGCGCATGCGGGACCTGACCTGGGTCAGCCCTAGCACTGGGCACTGCCCGACCTACCTTTGCCAACAGGGAGTCAGGTGGACCGCTCTGGTGATCTTGGTGGCTCTGGCCCTTGGAGAGGATGGGAGCCATACCAGCACAACGGAGCGGTCCACCGAGCCAAGGCCTGCGAAGCCGATCGCGGGCCGTGGCCCTGATGGAAGGGCCGGTGCCGCCAGGTACCTTTAGCCGCTCCCGCCCAAGGACCGGCGGGGCGGGTCGCCAGGTGCCGACACCGAATGAGCTTGCGTGCGGTGAAGAGCCGATTCCCGGCGCGCGATGTCGGCACCTGGAGCCGGAGGCGACGCCGACACTCCCAATTCTGGGCGTCCGGTCCCACTGGTGCGCTTCACAGCGGTGATGATTGGGGCATGGAGGACGATGAGGAAAATCCACGTGACTACGAAGCCAAGCTGTATGTCGCCGACCTAGAGATCGCCAGCGTAGCTGAGCAGATCCCGCCAGAACTGCTGTCGGTGTTCACCGACGAGATGTTTCGTACCCGCACCCGGGCCGAGGTGACCCATCCTCCCAAGACCATGCTCGACGGATCCACCAGCGAGTTCGCCGCACTTGGGCCGGTGATTGCTGATCGGCTTGACATTCTTGGCTTTACACCTGCCCGGGTCCGAGCAACCCTCGATGGCGTACTCGACGAGACCCGGAAGATGGCTGAACTCGTCAAGGAGTTTCTTCCCGATGAATCTAAGGCTGCCCATGATACCAAGCGGTCTCACCTGGCCGACTACACAGCGAACGACTGGATCGCTGAGCTGCGGGCAGCGACCGGCGGCAGCGCCGCTCAGGGGCGACCCGAGCCGGGAAGCGCCGATTGGCTTATGTCGCTCATCACGGATACGGATCGGCTGATCGCTCTGCGGGCAGCCCTGCTGGCGTGCCCGGACCACGAGGTCCGTCTTGACGTCACCTGGCATTACGCGGGCGGCGCCATCGAGACTATCGACGGATTGTGCTCATCAGCGCTCGACGCAATGCGCGCGGCCGCATCCGGGCACGCCCCGATCGTCGTACTCGCCGAAGGCAAAACAGACATCGAGTTCCTCGCCTCGGGGCTGCGGCTGCTGTATCCGCATCTGGTCGACCTGATCCGATTCATGGACTTCGGTCACCGGCCGACCGGCGGTGCCGCTCCCCTGGTGGCCACCGTGAAGGCCTTCGCCGCCGCCGGCATCGCGAACCGGGTCGTCGCCTTGTTCGACAACGACACGGCCGCAGCAGACGCGCTTCGCCTCTGGGACAGGTCCGGCCTTCCGGCCAGCATCCGCGTCTTCCAGTACCCCCCGCTCGGCCTTGCCGCCGACTACCCGACACTGGCCCCCCGCCGGGGGACACGCGGGTCGCCGATACTGACGTTAACGGACTCGCCGGTTCCATCGAGCTGTATCTCGGACGCGATGTTCTCACCAATGACGATGGCGACCTGCGGCCAGTTCACTGGCACACCTACATCCAAAGCATGCGCAGGTACCAGGGCGAGATCTCGGACAAGAATGCCGTACAGGACGCCTACCGCGCGAAGGTCCGAGACGCCGACGCTGACCGATCCCGACTGGCCCAGCAAGACTGGTCAGGCGTGAGCACGATCCTGGACATGGTGCTTCATGCCTTCGACTGATCGCCCGACCCGTGCGTCTTCAGGGGTACGCAAGCGACGGATATCATCGCATGACCTCGATGATCGAGAGGTCCGAGCACCGCCCCAGCACAGTGACAGAACGACCGTTCTGCGCGCCTCAGCTGGCGGACGCCGAGGTTCCCTCTGCGGGCGCAGAGCGGCGGTTCACGTATTTCAAGGTTTGGTGTCCCGGGCTACGCGGTGTGGCTGGTGCGCCTGTGCGGGCTCGCGAGCCGGTGCGGGCCGTCGGCCAGCAGCCGCCACAGCTCCTCCCAGGC
>Ga0070713_100001494_pt1 | contig 14900 bp, 20 predicted proteins | sample LARL82metaG_FD_65465 | JGI IMG/M metagenome (GOLD analysis project Ga0070713, IMG submission 65465) | Corn, switchgrass and miscanthus rhizosphere microbial communities from Kellogg Biological Station, Michigan, USA - LAR L8-2 metaG | ecosystem: Host-associated > Plants > Roots > Rhizosphere ...
GGCAACGCAGGCCGTACACCATTTAAGATACGCGTCCAGCGAGCTGAAGTGCCCGCACGTCGCACAGTAGCCATTCATGCATCCCCTTCTGGGCCCTAGGCTGGAGCAGTTACCCGCGCCGAGGAAAGCAGGACACGATCATGGCCAGTCTCGCCCAGCAGGTCGCCGACAAGATCCTCGCGGACGCGAAGTCCGGGTCGTCCGGGTGGGTGGCGCTGAACGGGGCCGGCGCCGTCGAGACCCAGGACATCCTGGTCCCGGACCGGTGGTTCGTCACCATCCCGCAGCCTAGCGGACCGGACTGCGTGATCGCCGTCGAGATGGCGAAGGCCATCGACCCCCGCAAGCCCCAGCCGGCCGCCCCGCCGGTCCCCCTGCCCTAACCGCCGTCCAGCTCGCCGCTGCACCGCGCGCACCGCGACATGCCCGGCTCGTCCGCCGCGGTCACCGTCATCCCCGGCAGCCCGACGTGACCGCAGCCCAGCCGCAACGCCAGCCGGCCCTGCCCGACGCACCGCGGGCACACCACCCGGCCATCAGCCAGGTGCTGGGACGTCAGCGCCATGTACGCGGTCACGCTCCGCCCGCATGTCGCGCACGACGCCCGCCCGGTGCGGTCCTTCAGCTTGCGGCCATTACTCACCAGCGGCCTCCAGCCGGGCGCGAACCTCATCCGGGTAGTACCGGACGACGAAATCCAGCAGGTCAGACAGCCGCTGCCCGTGCGGCTGGCGCCAGTTCACCCACAGCTCCAGGTTCTCCGGCCGGTTATCATCCCGCAGCCCGTTCTTGTGGTGCGGTTCCTCGAACCGGTGCAGCGGGCGGCCGATCACCTGTTCCATCACCAGCCGGTGCTCCAGCACCGGACGGCCGTTGCGGCGTTCCGGCGACATCCGGTAGCCATCCGTCGTCACGTAACCACGGCTGCGCCGCGGCTGCGCACCCCACTTGCCTGCGGCGTCACCCGTGCTCTTCCAGCGGGCATAATGCATCCGGCACCAGCCCTGGGATACTGCTTGCCGATCGCACCCTTCCACCGCGCACGTCACGCCCTCGTACTTGGACCGACGCTTATGTGCCTGGGATTCGGCGGTTCCAGGTTCGCCATGACGGCGGACCCGCATGTAATGCGTCTCGCAGTAGCCGAGTGCCTTAACCGGCTTCCCGCAGTCCTGCACCTTGCAGGTTGTGTCGGGTGCGTACTGCTCGTAAACCCGGTCCAGGCGGCCGTACCGGGTCAGGCGCCCGAGGTGCACCTTGCAGTAGCCGTGCGCATGGGGTTTCTGGTTGCACTCCGGTGCTTTGCATGCCTGCGGTTGACGGTTGTAATCCCGTAGCGGCCGGAGTGTTTTGCCGTTGATGAACTGACGGTAATGCTGTGTGCAGTAGCTGCGGCTGTAACGCGGCTTGTCGCAGCCCTCGAAAGAACACGTAACCTCGGGCATGGCTGGCACCCTCCTGCAAGGGTTCTGGCTAGAGAGCGGGCGGCGCGCATGCCGCCCGCTCTCGCCATGATACCAGCTTACGGGAGTTTCACTAGGAAACCCCCATGCAGACCTTTGAGAGGGTAAAACCCCAGTTCAGCTTGTTGCGCCCTTGTAGACTTTAATTGCCCCGGTGCGATCCACGAGGGTACCATCTCCACGAAGTATGGCTCGAAATGTCACGAGGTCCTGGGAGAAGGCGAAGTCGTCGCTACGCTCGAAGCGGACCCCGCCGACCAGCCGCACGAAGTACTGGCTGAAGTCACCGAACGCGATGCACAGCGCGCTGGCGGCCTGGGCGGGCATGAACGGGTCGGCGACCAGCGGCTTGCCGAGCAGCAGGTCGGGCGAGCCGAGCACCGCCGAGGGCTCCCAGATGGGACGGCCCGTGGTGTCGGTGATCTTCCTGAAGCCCCCGATCGTCTTGTCCGCCGCTAGCCAATAGCACGACCGGCTCTGGCGGTAGGGCGCGATGACGGAGTATTCGAGGTCCACCAGGTTGGCGTAGCTGGGCGCGCCGCTGACCCCGGTGACCGTGCCGGACACGCCGACCGTGGCACCGGTGACGACCCCGGACGGCTGGGCCGTGCCGGTGCCGTTGACCAGGTCGGTGCCGAACGCGTTGCCGAGCGCGCGGCCGGCCTGCATGGCCAGGTAGCCGAGCAGGTCCACCGCGGTGTCGTCGATCAGCTCGCGGGCGACCTGGAGCATCACGCCGTACTTGTAGGCGGACAGCGGCTGCATCCCGAACGCGGGGTCCGAGGTGGGCAGCGCCGAGCCCTGGCCGGCGGAGGCCGCGGTCGAGTGCGTGGTGGTCTTCGGCACCTGCAGCGTCTCGCCACCGCCGGTGTTCAGCACGGTCGGCCCGCACTGCATCACGCCCGAGACCTCGATCAGATGGGCGATCACCTGGTCGTAGAAGTCGGTCGGGATGGCCGCGGAGACCGTGCCGGTGGTGAGCAGGGTCCGGTAGTTGACCGGGCCGGGCGCCTGGCGGCGGACTTCGATGGCGCGCGGGGCGCCGTCGGCGCCGCGGGCCCACTTGCGGATCTCCTCGGCCTGCTGGCCGACGGAACCGGCCTGGCCGCCGGCGCGCTGCGCGTCGCGGGGCCGGCCCTCGAGGTCGTTGAACGCGTCGTCGGCGGCCTTGGCCCGCTTCTCGGTGTCGAGCACGGCGCCGATGCGGACGTCCAGGGTCCGCATCTCCTCCTGCATCGCGTCCCATTTACCCTGCTCTTCAGGGGTGAAGGCGCGGTTCTCGCCGGCCGCGTCCTCAGCGATTTTTTTTGCTTCGTTCCATACGGACAGGCGACGGTCGCGGAGCCGCTTGGCGGTCTCACTGGCCATGTGTGCTTCCCTTCTGAAAGCAGCTGGTGATAGTTGGTCATCAGCCGGCTCCCGCCCGGGAAGGCGGCTACCGCGGCTTCTGTATTCAGTTGTAAACTTGCGGTCTTACGTTGTAGGATCGTGCCTGGTCAGGGGCTCAGAGAAGCGACGGAACCCATTGCTGCAACGGCCCCTGACCGTCTTGCGCTTGCCGCACATGCGGCAGGTCCGGGTGAACTCAGGGTTGAGGTGCCCGCACGCCCGGCACGTCCATTAGCCTTCTCCCGCGAACGGGTCGGCCGAGTTGTCCAGCAGGTCGAGCAGGGCCAGCGCGCCGGTCAGCGTCTTGCGCTGCTTCTGCTGCTGCTTCTGCTCCTGGCGCGGTCCGATGTTGTCGGTGCGGCGGAAGAAGTCCATCGCCCGGTTCTCGTCCAGCCGCGCCCGGACTTCCTCCGGGTCGGCCTGCACCCACTGCGACAGCGAGCGGACCGCCCCGTCGATCGCGCGGGCGCCCGCGGTTGCGTCGGGGTAGGCGGGGTCCAGTACCGGGGCGACGTCGACCAGCTGCACCGCGTGCAGGGTCCGCATCGGGTACTGGTGCTCGGACAGCCCCCACTCGTCCCCGCCCGGGTATACCCGGAACGCGAAGCTGGAGTGGCGGATATCGCCGCGCTGGACGTACTCCAGGATGTCCTGCCGGGACTGGGGCGGCTCGACCTCGTACAGCAGGCCGGTCTCGTCCAGGCTCAGCTGCAGCGTCCGCGCGTACGTGGTGCCGAGGAGATAGTCGTCCTTGTGGTTGTACCGGCATACCACGTCCGGCCAGCCGTCCCGCTTCGACTCGTTGAACGCCGACCGGTTGACTTGCTCCACGAACCCGCCGAGCCGCTTGGACAGCTTGTCGAAGCAGGCCGCGTAGCCCCAGATGTGCCGGTTGCCGTCGCCGACGGTGCGCAGCTCCAGCGGGAACTTCACGAACCGGCGCTCGGGGAACCCCGAGGTCTCCGGGTTCTCGGCCAGCGCCCGGTGCGCGCCCAGCACCGCGATGCCGAACTTGCGGGCCGCCACGATGATGCCCGGCATCCCGTCCCGGCCGAAGGGCGAGCGCAGCGCCTCGTCCATCGACCGGCGGACCGCGGCCTCGTCGTTGACCGGGAAATGCCGCTTGGACCGCGGCGCGGTCCGCCCCTTGGCATCCCGCATCCCGCCCTGCTCGATGTAGGCGAACTGGCTGTCGTTCAGGTTGTTGATAGCGTCCCGGTCCATCCTGTTCCTTCCTTAAATTCCTTCTAGGCCGGTCAGGATTTCCTGGCACGCGGCTTGGTGACGGCCGGCTTCGGCTTGGCCGCCGCCGGTTTCGCGGCCGGCTTGGCCGCCGGCTTGGCGGCCTTCGCGGCCGGGCTGCCGCCCTTGCCCTGGCTGGACGGCAAGTCGGGGTACTTGGCCTTCACCGCGGCGCGGACCTTGGCCTGCTCCGCGGGCGTCCCGTCCTGAGTCACCCGGGCCAGCGCGTTGGCCCCGCGCGCCCTGGTGTTGATCGGGTACGCGTCCGCCCCGCCGGGGCCGCCGCCAGGCAGCGCATAGGAGCCAGCGGGAGCAGGCGTGTTCGGCGCAGGCTTCTTCGTTGCTTTAGCTGGCTTCTTCGCTGGTGGCATGAGTTCTCCCTTGAGTACGGACCATGGGTTAGTGACGCCCGTTGCCGTTCATCTCGCGCGGGATCCACGGCCCGACGAACTGCGGGCCGGCGGCCGCGGCCTGCTCCTCCGCGGCGAGCTGCGCGCGGACCGCGGCGACGACCTTGGCGATGAACTGGGTGGGGTCGGGCGCGGTGAACGGCTGCGGCCCGGCCGGGTTCGGCTGGACCGGGCCGGGCACCTTCTCGCCTTCGCCGGCGCCCGCTCCGGCCGCGCCCGGGCCCACGCCCGGCGCGGTGTAGCCGGGGACGCCCTGCAGCTCTTCGAGGTACTCCAGCGCCAGCCGCGATTCCAGCGTGACTTGCGGCAAGATCGTGTTCGGGATCGCCCGGGTGGACCGGGACATGCCCACGATCGCGTCCAGCGGGATGTTGTCGGTGCCCTGCGCGTTCGGCAGCGGGTCGTGGTCGTCGATCTCGCGCATCTCGTCCACCGACATGTAGCCGATGTCGCGCCAGGTGCGGTAGATGTTCGCGCGCGTCTGCAGGTCGGTCTTCAGCAGCGCGTCGGCGTTGAACCGGCAGTACCGGTTCTGCGGCAAGATGCCGAAGAACGCGGTCTCCAGCCGGACCAGCCACGGGCGCAGCGCCTCGATGATCTGCAGCGCGCCCTGCTCGACCGTGGAGTAGGTCAGGCTGTCGCCGCGCTTGCCGCCGGCCCGGTCCGGGGGCAGCCCGTAGACCGCGGCGACCTGGGTGGCGTTCAGCTGCATCGCCTCGATGAACTGCGCCTCGGACGGCGGCACGGTCACCGGGTGGTAGTCCCAGTCGCGGCCGTACACCAGCGGTTCGCGGCGGCGGATCGACTGGGTCAGCAGCGACCGGATCTCCGACGACTGCGAAGCGTCGATCTCAATTTCGTTGTTCTTGAATGTGCCGGGCGGGAAGCCGCCGGACTTGAACCAGTCGGTGCCGTACCGGGTGGCCTCCAGGCCGTTCAGGATGGTCAGCGCGAACGCCCGCATCGGGCTGACCCCCTCGGTCCGGCCGGGCAGCGCGAACGCGCGGATGTGGAAGCGTTCCTCGCGGCTGACCTCGTGGCCGTAGAAGTACACCCGGGTGCGCAGCGGATTGTACGGGCCGGAGGTGTCGTCGGTGACCGAGACCATCTCGGGCGGCATCCACTCGATCTGCTGCGGGTAGCCGTAGCCGTCGCGGGACAGCACGTAGCCCCACGCGTTGCCTTGCAGCAGCAGCGACGTCAGTGCCTGGTACATCCAGTCCATGACGTTGGTGTCCGGGGCGGGGTCGTCGAAGATGGACGGCCCGTGGTAGCGGCGGTGCTTCCCTGACGAGGGGTCCTTGAGATACAACTTGATCGGCAGCGAGGCGATGTACTCGGCGATCAGCCGCACGCAGGCGTAGACGGGGACCAGGGTGAGGGCCTGGTCGGTGCCGTAGAACGCGCGGGCCGGATGAGCCGGACCGCCCGCGTCGAAGCGCATGTAGGGCGAGTCCCAGGGCCGCCACGGCACCCCGCCGATGGCCCGCGACTCGGCCCCCCGGTCGGCGGCGACGCGCTCAAGCAGGCCCATGCCACCTCCGGTCTGATACGATTAGATACAGCAGGGCCGCCCTGCTGCCCGGTAGCCCATGGCAGGACACGGCAGCCCAGCCAGCCCAAAGCTCCTACGGCTACCAGCCCGATCGGCTCAGACGGGTTACGGCAGCACGCCCAGAAGGGTTACGGCCGGGCCGGGTGCAGCAGCTCAAAGAGGTTACGGCGCGAACGTCCAGAGCCAAGACGGCTGCCGCCCGGCTCATACGGCTAGCGGTACCCAGGTACGGTTATCCAGGATGATCACGGCCGGGCGGTGCCCGTGCGGCCCAAAGTGGTTACGGCGCAAGCCCAAGCGCCAAACGGCCGGCGGGCCAGGGGTGCGGCTCATGCCGAGCACGGCGCAAGCTCACAGTAGAGACGGCCGCACCCTGCCTGATACGATCGAAGACAGGCCCATGCGAGCTACGGCGGACGCCCAAAGCTTTTACGGCCCGGCGGCTGCCTGGCGCGGCCCAATCTGGTTACGGAAACCCAAAGCGCATACGGCCGCACCTGCGCGTGATACGCTGAGATACAGCGGGGGCTGGCTCAGCCATCTTACGGCATGTTGCCCACAGCTGCAGCGGCCGGTCCTGCGTCCGGCTCAGGTCGTAACGGCACCTGCCCAGGACTGGCGCGGCCGGGCGGGCGGGCGGCCCACAACCGATCCGGCGCAGGCTCAAAGTCCTTACGGCCGCTCGCACGTACAGGGAGGATCGGTGCACCTGACCAGCGAGGACCGCGCGTGGCTGGACAAGGCCGGGCGGATGTTCCGGGAGCAGGCGGCGAACACGGCCCGCCCGCGGGGAACGGTGCCGCGTCGGCTGCCGCAGTACTGCTCCTGCTGCGGGTGCGTCAAGCGGTACTGCAACTGCCGCTGCTGCTGCCAGCGCCGGCTCAGCCGGGGCTGAGCCATTCCGGGTGCTTGAGCGTCCAGCGGACGGTCTTCTCCAGGCTCGCGGCGAACCCGACCGGGGGCGTCCAGCCCAGCGCGGTCAGCTTGGCCGGGTCCAGCCCGTAGTGCGGGTCGTGACCGGGCCGGGCGCTGTGGAAATCGGACAGCTCCCAGCGCAGCTCACGCCCGGTGACCGCGGCGATCAGCTGCGCCATGTCCAGGTTGGAGGTGGCCTGCGCGCCCGCGATGTTGTACCGGTCCGGCCGCGGGATCTCCCCGTCACGGCCGGGCGGGGCGTAGTACCGGGCGGGCAGCCGGGTGTAGATGAAGGTCAGCGCCCCGGCCAGGTTCCGGGCGTGCAGGTAGTGGCGGCTGCCGATGTCCCCCGGCACCCCGTAGATGCTCACCGTCTGGCCGCGGCTGACCTTGCCGATGGTCATCGGGACGAACTTCTCCGCGTCCTGCATCTCCCCGAACAGGTTCATGCAGTTGACGATCACCACCGGCAGGCCGTACGCGCGCCAGTAGGAGATGGCCAGCGCCTCCTGCGCCGCCTTGGACGCGGCGTAGGGGTTGGACGGCAGGATCGGCGCCCACTCGCGGTGCGCCTGCCCCGGGGCCACCGGCCCGTACACCTCATCGGTGGACATGACCAGCACCATGGACGGGCTGAGCTGGCGGCACAGCTCGAGGGTGTTCAAGATGACGGCGGTGTTGTTCTGCGCGAACGGCACCGGGTCGGCCAGCGACCGGTCGACGTGCGACTCCGAGGCCATCGCGATCACCAGGTCGGGGCTGCGCATCGAGCTGGCCTGGGCCGCGGTGAACGGGGCGGCCAGGTCGTGGGTGATCACCCGGACCCGGCTGCGCCAGCCCGCCGTGTCCGGGGCCTCGTCCAGGATGCGGGCCAGCCGGTCGCAGCGGCCCTTGTGCCGGAACGAGTCGGTCGCGGTCAGGTGCCAGTCGGTGGTGGCCAGGATGTGCTCGGCGCAGTGGGAGCCGAGGAACCCGCCCGCCCCGGTCAGCAGTACCCGGGTCACGCCGGTCCCCCGCCGTCCGCCTGGGGGGCGCGCGGGATGCGGGCGCCCTGCCGCCAGCCGTAGCGGACCGCGGCGGCGCAGTGCCGCACCCCGAACCACAGCGCGCCCGCGGTCCAGCCCAGCGCGACGAACAGCGCGGTGATCACGGTGGCGAGGAAACGGCCCAGCCGGATCTGGCTGGCGTCTGCGGCGATGTCCGCGACCGGGATCCGCTCAGTGAGTGTCGTCAACGGCTACCTTCCAGGGTCGCGCCCGTCAGTTCTCGGGCGGCGGCTTCTTCGGCTTCGGCTTCTTCTTCTGGATCTGCTTGGCCATGTCCTCTCCTTTCACTGCTGCCCCGGGTGGTACGCTAAACGGCGCATCCGGCTACCAGCCGCCAGGGCCGGCCCGGATCATCGGCGCATCCCTCAACGAGACGGCCGGCCCTGGCTCAGCCGATGCTCTTCAGCGGGTCGTAGTTGCGCCGGAGCTTGTCGAAGGCCCAGTGCGCCAGGGTGGCCGCGGTCAGCGGGGTGATGTTCGCGGCGGAGTTCTTCCGCGACCAGCCGCGCATCCCGTCGCCGATGTCGCGGGTCTCGGCGTGCCGGACCGCGGTCCGCAGCTCGGGCGCCTCGTCCGGGCCGAGCTGTCCCACCTTGCGGTCACCGATCCCGGTGACCATCAGCGTGAACGCCTGCGCCTCCTCGGCCGGGGAGACCTTGACCAGCTCCAGCCCGCGGTTCTCCGCGTCGTTGATCAGCGCCGCGGCCGGCGCGGACTTCGGCATCACGATGCCGAGCGGGCGCCACTTGGCGCGCAGCTCCAGCAGCCGCGGGATCACCCAGGAGGTGCCGGCCCGGGTGCAGCCGCGCGGGATCTCCACGATGATGCGGCCGTCGCTGGGCCGCTGCCAGGCCACCGCGATGGCGGCCGCGGACAGGTCCGGGGTGACGTCGACTGCGAAGCACACCGGGGTGACGGTGCCGCCGCTGATCTCGGTCTCGCAGGCGTCCCACTGCTCGGCGCTGACCGCGCCCCAGTCCTCGTCATCGGCGGGCCATTCGCCGGCGCCGAGGCGCTCCACGTCGAAAGTGTCCGGGGGCATCCCGGCCATCTCCCGGGCGACGTGCTCGGCGGTGATCCGGATGCCCAGCGCCGGGTTGGCTTTCGCCCACGAGGCGGGGTCGTCGCGGTCGTCGTGCTCGGCGCAGGTGATGAAGCGGTTGGTGCGCCGTCCGTGCCGCTCGTCCCGCGGGCACAGCGCGGTGTGCGGGCGGATGGACCACTCGAAGTAGGCCAGCGACGGGTCCCCGCCGCGGATCCCGCGGCGGCGGATCATCGCCAGCTGGGTGGAGTCCGGGTAGCCGGCCGAGGCCAGGTACCACAGCTGCGGGTTCGGCACCGCCGACATGGTGGGCATCGACGCGCCCACCTGGTCGGCGGACAGGATCATCGCCTCATCCCAGACCAGGCAGTCGGCGGTGAAACTTCGCCCGGAGCCGCGGCTGCGGGCCAGGAACCGCAGCCGCGGGGCGACGCTCTTGCGGACCCGTTTCGCGCCGGGGCCGAAGATCAGCGCGGGCGAGGCGCGCAGCAGCACCGCTTCCTCGCCGTGCGAGGTGATGATGGACTTGACCCGGCGGTTCATCGATTCGGTGGACCGGATCCGGTCCTGGATCCGCAGGAAATGCTCGTTGGACGCCTTGAACTCGTGCGCGGTGTGGATGATCAGCGGCTCGGACAGCACGAACAGGCCGAACAGCTCACGGACCTCCACGGTGGCGTTCTTGCCGTTCTGCCGCGAGATGATCTCGGCCACCTCGAACGCGGTCCAGGTACCGTCGGCCTTGGTGCCCAGCGCCTGGGTCAGCACCCAGGACTGCCAGTCATCCAGCTCGAAGTTCACCGACCGGGCGAAGTCGACCGCCTCGGCGCCGGCTTCGACGGAAAAATGCGGCGGGACCGAGCACAGCCGGGGCCGCTGGATCCCGCGCAGCGGCGTCTCGGTCAGCGCGGGTGCGGTCATTGATCCCCGTCGGCGTCCTGCCAGAAGTGACTGTTCGGGCACTCATAATAGGGCTGCCCGGTCTTGTCGTCCTGGGTGGTCACGGTGGGAGGCAGGCCGCAGACCGGGCATGCGGACATCAGGTTCCTCCTGCCAGCCGCTGCTCGCGGCGCTTGCGCAGCTCGTCGATCTCGTCGCCGTGCCCGGCGGGCGGGCAGATGTCGCGCAGGTAGGACGAGCACTGGCGCAGCTCGCGGAGCACCACGGCCAGGTCACGGGCCGGCAGCTCGGCGGAGTCGGCCTGCGCGGCCAGGATCAGCATGGCCCGGGCAACTGCCCCGGCGGCCACGTCAGCCGGCAGGGACTGCAGGTCCTTGCGGACAGCGCGTTCCTGCGGCCCGACTTTGCGTCGTGGCGTATACGTCATCTCTCACCCAGCATGATACGTTAGGGGTACGCACCTGGCCCAAAGCTGCTACGGCTGCAAGCTCACATTGGATTCGGCCAGGCTCCCCTACCCGGAAGGAACCCCATGACTGTCTCAGTCTCCGGCACGCTGCCGTCCGGTGACGGCAACGGCCTGTCCGCGATCGTCACGGACCTGGTCCGCGAACCGCAGAAGGTCCACCTCGCCGTCGTCCTGGTCGATTGCCGCAAGGTGGTGACCGACGCCGATACCGGCGATATGATCCCCACTGTGCGGCTGCGCCGGATCGAGGTCGTCGAGGACCCCGAGGACCGCAAGCTGGCGGAGAACCTGATGCGCCGGGCGCTGGACCGGCGGACCGGGCGCCAGGCGCTGCCGTATGACCTGGAGCAGGAAATCCGCTCGGCGTTCCCTGACGCGTAAAAAAAGAGCCAAAGCGGCCCCGGGCACATTATCGGCGAAAACTTGCGAGAAAGCAACCCCTGGTGCAGAACGAGCGTGTCCTGGTGACCTGGCTGGACGGCAACCAGGAAGAGTACTGCGGCGAGACCCGGGTCACCGACGGGGTGCTGCACGTCTACGCCTACACCGGCACCGTGCTGACCGGCGAGTACCACATCCCGCTGGTCAACATCCGGGTGTGGACCAAGCCCAAGTAGTCCGGTGCCCAGCGTCTCAGCGGATTCCCATGGCGGCAACGGCACCGTCGAAAAGGTGGCCCCCCGGGCTTACCCTAGCCCGGGGGGCCGATGTTGTCGGCGGGACTCGAACCCGCACTCTACTGTTTACAAGACAGTCGCCTTTTCCGTTAGGCTACGACTTTTCCCGCGTCTTCCCCGCTGGCACGGTGGCACGGCTGATCACTGAGACCGGCGCTCTGCCATTGAGCTACACCGCCGCGTGGAGGCGGTGGCCAGGATCGAACTGGCAACCTCCGGTAACAAGCCGGACCGGTGCGCCGCGTGGAGGCGGCACAAGGAAGCTGGAACGTACGACGAGGACCAGGACGATGCGGCCGCCCTGCGCATGACCCCCGCGGGTTTCCCCCGCGACCGGTGCCGGCACGGCCGGTGCTGACCAGGACAAGGAAGCTGACGTTCTGTCCCTGATTGTATCACGGAGTGCGCGCCGTCGCGATGCTGGGCTTGTGCCGTCACTGTTCTGGGCGCGCCGCAGTGCTGCCGAACAGGTAATCCAGTACCGGGGTGGCGTCCCGGTCCTGCACCTCCGCCATGTTGGCCTGCTCGCGGGCCTGCTTGACCGCGTGGATCAGCATGCTGCACCGGTCGTACATGGCCTGCACGTCGTCGGCGGGCAGCTGACCGGACAGCTTGACGTTCGTCCACTCGCCCACCTTCTCGTCGGTGTCGTAGGCGCGGACCTGGGCCGGGTGCTCCCGGGTGGGCGGGTGCAGCACCTGGACCTGGGGGACCTTGGCGGTGGACTCGGTGACCTTCGGCTCGGTCGCCCAGATCCCGCGGGCCGGGTCCCAGTGCCATTCCTCGGCCGGGTCCAGCACCGGCAGCCGCGCGATCAGGTCCGCCCGCAGCTTCCTGAGCCGGTCTTCCAGGAACAGGAAGTAGGTGGTGGGCACGTCAGTGAGCAGGGTCTGGCCGTCCACGACCAGGTCCGCCCGGGCCTGGGTGTTCCCGTATTCCCGGGTGTACTTGACGTTGAACAGCACGGTCAGCGCCGCCTTGATCGCGGGGATCACCTCGGACGCCTTGACCTGGACCTTCTTGGACTCGGCCGGGTGCGGGACGCCGCCCTCGCGGGTGGGCTGGTAGGTGCGGACCAGGCCCTTCATCGGGTCGGCCGCGCCGCCCAGCGCGAACAGCCGCTTGTGCTGGTCCAGTACCCGCTCGGTGTCCGCCTCGACACCCCGCTCGATCACCACGATGTGATGCAGTCGCTTAGCCATACCCAGCATGATACGCTATTAGGACAGCGGGAGTCCACGCTATTTCCCCGTGCCCAACCTGGAAACGGCCATCCGGCCCACGGTAGTCACGGCACGGGGCGCACCGCTGAGGTCATGAGCACCCGGCCGTCCCCACTATGAGCGCGACCCCGTACCCAGCATGATACACTAGCAGGACAACGGGTGCCCACCACTGCTACGGCCGTTCCCGGCCCATTTTCCTTACGGCACCCCGATCCCCCGAGAGGAGGCGGCATGCGCAGCGAGCGCGACCTGCCGGAGAGGTAACTCCGAGCAGGGAGGGAGGTGAAACCTCCCGATGCCACCGCATAAAGGCGGAAAGAAGAACCGCAAGCACGGCCGCAACCGTGCCAAGTGCGCCCGGTACGCCGCGCAGCACAAGCGGACCGCGAACAATCCGGCCCGCACCCGGCGCAGCCCCGAGCGCACCCCGCACTAAGAGGTGAGCGACATGACCCATGACCACCGGGAGCCCCGGGCCATGCCCGGGGCTCCTCCCGTCGAGGACGCCGGCCGGTTCATCGAGATCGGCCGCTTCGACTGGTTCGTGACCCCGGGCGGGCACCGCCTGCACGCCGTCCTGACGTTCACCGCCGCGCACCGCGCGGAGATCGCCCGGGACTGGCAGGTGCGGTCGGCGGTGCAGCTGGCCTGCGGGCGGACCGCATCCGGCGCGTGGATCCCGGGGATGTTCACCCGGGCAGGCGCGCTGCGGTGCGCCGGGTGCTGCCGGGCGACCGGGCTGCCGCCCGGGCGCGGCTCGCCGAAGAACGACCCGGCCTGCCGCGCCCTCCTGGGACTGCCCTGAAAGGTATACGCTGGTGGCATGCCCCGGAACAACGTGATCACCGTCCGCGTCTCCACCGAGACCACCGACGCGGACGACGCGGTCCGCGGGACCGCCTCCCGCTCGGCCTGGGTGGAAGGGCTGATCGCCGCCGAGCTGGGCCGCGCCCGGGAGCCCAAGGCAGGAACGGCTTCCACAGACCCCGCGGCTCCCGGCCGCTGCCCCCACCCGCGCGGGCGTGTCATAAAAGGATTTTGCTATCGATGCGGCAGCATGGTGCTGCCGGGCTGAGAGACAGCCGCGCCGCCCATGCCCCCTACGGCCATCCAAGGTAGAAACGGCGGCGCGGCCACCCAAAGCCGGGACGGTGCACCCAAAGTACGAACGGCATCCATAGCGGTTACGGTGGCACCGCCCCGCGGAAAGGACGACGGTCATGAACGCGCCGCCCACTAAGCACACGGCCCCCGCGGCCCATGACAACTACGGCGGCGCGCGGCCGGCACCGCCCATACTTGTTACGGCACCCAGGCGAGGTACGGCGGTGCCGGCCGGTCAGCTGCGCCGCACTACCCACGCCGACGCCGCGGCGGCGGTCAGCAGCACGCCGCCCAGCAGGAAACCACTGGACACCCGCTCCGCCCAGGCCGGCCAGTGCCCGCCTGGCCACACCTCCGTGCACACGGCGGAGAACACCGCGCCCGTGATGAGCACGCCCAGCGCGGTCGCCAGCAGCACCCGGATCCAGCCTTTCACGCTGCCACGATACCGGAGTGCCGGGTGACCGGGCGCGTCGTGCTCCTGCGCGGGGACGCCCGGCACATCCCGCTCGCCGACGCGTCGGTGGACCTGGTCCTCACCTCGCCGCCGTTCTACAAGCTCCGGTCGTACACCGACGGCGGCGCGCACTACGGCTCCCAGATCGGGTCGGAAGACAGCCCGCAGGCGTTCATCGATGAGCTGCTGGAGTGCACGCGGGACTGGATGCGGGTGCTGAAGCCGTCCGGGTCGCTGTTCGTGGAGCTGGGCGATACCTACGCCGGGGCGGTCAACGGCCCGTCGGCGTCGATCTCGGCGTCGGCGAACGCGGGCCGCGGCTTCGACGGCTCGCCCGGCCAGGCCGGGCACGCCCGCGCCGGGGGCGGGATCCCGCCCGGGTTCTCGCCCAAGACGCGGATGCTGATGCCGCAGCGGTACGTGATCGGCTGCCTGGACCGGCTCGGCCTGACCGTGCGGCAGGAGGTCATCTGGCATCACGTGAACGAGACACCCGAGTCGGTCACCGACCGCGCCCGGACCTCCCACACGGTGATGTACCACCTGGTGAAGTCCCGCCGCTACTACGCGTCGGTGGATGTCATCCGGGTCCCGGCCGTGGGCACGGCGGCCCGGCGCCCGGGCCGGACACGCACCGCGCGGACACTGGTCCCGGGCGTGCAGGGGCTGACGTTCCAGAATGACAGCCCGCACCCGCTGGGGCGGCTGCCGGGGTCCATCTGGGCGATCCCGTCGGCCCCGCTGAACGTGCCGGACTGGGTGGGGGTGGATCATTACGCGGCGTTCCCGGCCGAGCTGTGCCGGCGGGTGATCCTGGGCTGGTCCCCGCCGGGGATCTGCACCGCGTGCGGGCAGGGACGGTTCCCGGTGACCGACAAGACGCTGGACGTGCAGGACCGCGGCGCGGTCGGGTCCAAGGGGTCGAAGTTCGACGGGGGCGAGGGGGCCCGGCGGTCCGCGACCGCCGGGCGGGACCGGCTCGGCGAGGAGTACGTGTACGGCTCG
>Ga0070713_100001497_pt1 | contig 14894 bp, 8 predicted proteins | sample LARL82metaG_FD_65465 | JGI IMG/M metagenome (GOLD analysis project Ga0070713, IMG submission 65465) | Corn, switchgrass and miscanthus rhizosphere microbial communities from Kellogg Biological Station, Michigan, USA - LAR L8-2 metaG | ecosystem: Host-associated > Plants > Roots > Rhizosphere ...
GAAAAGAGCAAGCAGAACAGCGCGACGATCGAGTACCAGATCCTGGATCTGGCGACGAACAAGGCGATTCTCGAGACCCAAGAATTAACCTCGAAGATCAGCCCGAATTCTGACCAGATTACAATTGAAAAGAGTTTGCCGCTGGCGTCTCTTCAGCCCGGCAAGTACAAAGTAAGCATCAAAGTAAATGATGGAATAACGAAGCAGCAGATTGCAGATTCTCAGCCGTTTATCGTAGATTAGGCAGATGCGAAATTGAGTAGGCCGCATGGTCATGCGGATTCGGACGGGGCAATGACCAGCAGCAACGCATTCTGTAACGCCGCTCCCCCTTTTATCGGGCGCGGTCTATTTGGAACAGCCATCGACGCGCAGGACGGCTTTACTGTGCAACGACCCCAGGTGAAGTTCGCGTTTCTCTCGCTGATGCTGCTGACCGTGGCTGCGCCTCTTGCTATGGCGCAGCAGGGTGCGGCGGTGTCTGGCGTCGTTCGCGATGCGCAGGGTGTAGCGCAACTGGGTGCTCTGGTTCAGGTGATTGCGGAAGACTCCTCTGCGGTTCTCGGAACGGCGTTTACCGATCTGCATGGCCGCTACCTTATTCCGCATTTGACTCCCGGAAAATATGAAGTGATGGCGAGCGCTGCGCTGTTTGTCCCGGCGAAGCGAGCCAATCTGCAGCTTCGGGCAGGAGCGCAGGCGGTCGTCAACCTAACGCTGAATACTCTCTTTGAATCTTCTACTTGGATTCCGGCAGAGCGTCGCAAGGCTGATGAACCGAGTGACGACTGGAAGTGGACGATGCGCGCGGCGGCCAACCGTCCCATTCTGCGGCTGGCGGAGGATGGCGACCTTATCCTAGTCTCCTCGAGCGTGACGGAGTCTCGGTCGCGACACTCCGAAAGAGCAAGAGCCGAGATGACGGCCGGTGACGGTGGGTTTGGCAGCAGCGGCATCCACAATGTTTTTGCTTTGGAACGAACGCTCGATGACGGTGGCGGTCTGACGCTGCACGCGGACGTTGGCAAACAACCGGGACCGACTGCTGTTGGTCCGTCGACGGAGGTTGCAGCGGGCTATGAGACGCTGCTGGGGTTTGCCGGCGCAGGCAGGGCGGTGGTGAGCTATCAATCCCACCCGGAGATGGTAAGCGCGGGCCCGACTCCGGGGTATAACGCGATGCAGATGTCCAGCGCTCAGCGGATCCAGATTGGGAGCGTTGCCGATGTGGAGGCCGGGGGCACCCTTTATGTTGCCGGTTCCTCGGGTTATACCACCGCTTCGCGACCGTTTTTGAAGGTAACGACACATCCAGTGAAGGGCTGGACGGTTGGGTATCGGTTGGCGACGTCGCAGAATCTCCAGTCGTTTGCTGGGCTTGATTCTGTGCAGCAGGAGATGCCAATCGCTGTGATGTACGAAGGGCGGATGCAGACAGAGCAGGGACGTCACCAGGAGTTCAGCGTCAGCCGCAAGACCGGACAGGGACTGATTCAGGTTGCCTACTATCTCGATTCACTCGACCGGGTGGCGGTGGCGGGTGGTGGTGCGCTGGGGGCCGCGGATATCCGGCAGGCGAGCCAGCCTGGGGCGAATGGGATTCTCGCCGATTCGACGACGGGTAATTTCCGGTTTTTGAATGCCGGATACAAGAGTCAGGGCGTCAATGTGACTCTGACCGAGCCGCTGACCCCGAGCATGTGGGTGGCGGTGGCATACGCGACCGGGGCGGGGCTTGCGGCCAAGGATGGAGCGGTGATGAGCCTACCCACCATGTCATCGACACTGGCACCGCAGGTTGCGCAGACCGCGACGCTTGCTCTGCGGGGGCGGGTGGTTCGTACTGGAACGAGGCTGCGGGCTTCGTATCGCTGGCAGCCGACGCGGTTGGTGACCGCGGTTGATCCGTATACATCTTTCGGCGACCAGGCCTATTTCAGTTGCTATTTGCGGCAGGCGTTGAGGCTGGGGCACCTGCTGCCGGCCGGACTCGATGCTACCGTCGATGTTACGAATCTGCTGGCGCAAGGGTATCGCCCGTTCCTGTCGGCAGATGGGCAGACCTTGTTCCTGGCGCAGTCGCCGAGAACCATGCAGGCCGGACTCGCCTTTACCTTCTAAATAAATTTGATATCGCTGCTGTTCGACGTTTCCATGAAACGGGTGAATGGATTTTCTTCTCGCTAGCTATTCGGTGCGGAGAGCTTCTATGGGATCGACCATGGCGGCTCGTCGAGCTGGAATGGAGGATGCTGCCAAGCCTCCGCCGACGAGCAAAGCGGTGACTGCGGCCATCGTCCATGGGTCGTGGGCTGTGATGTTATAGAGGAACGTTCGGAGCAGAAGGCTGGTCATGTAGGCCAGAATCAGGCCGAGGGTCGATCCAGCAAGCAGCATCCAACCGGCCTGGCGCAACACGAGCCACATCACGTCGCCACGCTGGGCACCGAGGGCGATTCGAAGGCCGAGCTCCTTGGTGCGGTGCGCGACCAGATATGCCAGCAGGCCGTAGATTCCAGTGATGCAGACGAGCAGGGCTGAACCGCCGAAGACGATCAGGAGACTCGCGGCAAGCTGCTGGCTGCCGTAGGAGTCTTCTGCGACCTGATCCATCGTTGTGAAGGTGCTGTCGGAGAGTTCGGGGCTTGATTGACGCGTCAATTCGCGGAGTTCGGGGATGACTGAGGATGGGTTGCGATCGGTGCGTACGGCGAGATCCATGCTGAGGCCTTCGACGCTCTGGTAGGCGAGGGTGTCGGGTGTGATTTGGGGGATGCAGATTTCTATCTCCGGTTGAGATTGACTCGCTATGGAGACCTGTCGCTCATCATCGAGAATACCGATGACCAGCGTGTGTCTGTTCTTGGTCAGGTTGACCAAGCTTTGGCCAAGAATCTTTTCCAGATTTTGATTGGTGCCCAGATATTGCCTGGCGAACTCCCGATTGACGACGACGACGCTTTGCGAGGTGGCTGTATCTGACTCGTTGAAGAATCGGCCTTTGAACATGCGGAAGCCGAAGACGCGCTGCATCTCTGGACCGACGGCGCGAAACTGAGAGACCATCTCTCGTCTGCGAATTTCGGCGGCGCTGTTTCCCTCGGCGGAGAAGGTGAACTGCATTTTGAAAGTGGTGCCGAGGGGCACCGCTGTCATCAGAGAGGCGCTTTGTACGCCGGGTATGCGATTGGCACGATCCACCAGCGGTTGGTAGAGCTCGGTGGTCATGTTGTGTCCGGAGAATCGATAGGACGGAATCGTCATGTTGGCGACGATGATGTGGTCGGTGCGGAACCCAAGGGGAACGTGGCGCAGGGCGTAGATGGTGCGGAGCAGGAGTCCGCATCCGACCAATAAGATGAGCGACATTGCGATCTGCAAGACAACGAGCGACGCGCGGGTTCGATATTGCACTACGCCGCTGCTGCTCTGCGGACCACCCTGCCGGAGTGCGGGCTCGATCGAGGCTCTTGCCCCCACGACGGCGGGCCAGACGGAGCAGAGAAGTGCGCTGACGATCGTCAACGCGGCCAACACTCCAATGACGGTGAGGTTCGGGGTCATCTTTTCGTGGATGTGGAACTGTTGGGTCAGCCCGTGTTCAAAGAGCTTCAACATCAGCATGGCGAGGCCGAGGCCAAGAGCTGAGGCCAGGGCGCTGAGAACCAGACCTTCGACGGCAAGCTGCTGCACGATACGCCACCGGCTGGCACCCAGTGCGCCACGGACGGCGATCTCTCGCTGTCTTGCGGCGGCGCGTGCGAGCATCAGGCTGGTGGCATTGACGCAGGCGATCAGCCATAGCACGCCTGAGGCGGCAAAGAGCGCCAGTAGAGCTTTCTTGAGGCCGACGACCACCAGGGAATCGTCATACCGTTGCAGTTTGATTGAGGTGACTCGCTCGCGGTCATATGGGTCGGAATATTGCTTGACCACGTCCGATTGGATCACCTTGAGCTCTGATTCCGCGGTCTCAAAGGCTTCATTCGGTCTCAGCCGGCCGATGACCTGGTAGTTGGGCGTAATGTTTGCATTGCGGACAGCGTCCTTGTCGCCGATCACCTTCGGCAACCAGACATGAGGATTGGCATCGCCGAAGGGGAAGGTGAAGTCGCGAGGCATTACACCAACGATGATGTACGACTCACCATTCAGCTTGACTACCTTGCCGAGGATATTCGGATCGCTGCCGTAGGTGGTTCTCCAAACCGAGTCGCTGAGGATGATATTGTGGGCTTCTCCGGCAAGAACGGAGCCATCGCTTTGTCCTTCAAATCCGCGGCCCATCGCCGGATGCACGCCTAACACGGCGAACAGGTTGGCGCTTACCTGCGGAGCGATGACGCGCGCCGATCCGGTAGTTCCGTCGAGGAAGGAGATGTGGTTCGTCGAACTGTAGAACGCGATCTCCTGTAGCGCGTGACTACGCTGTTGCCATTGCCGGAGATCGAGGAAGGGGGTTCCTCCGGTTACTCCTTTTTTGCCCGCTTCATTGATCGCGACCAATTGATGCGAATCTGCGTAGGGTAGCGGGCGCAGCAGGACATGATCGACTACGGTGAACATTGCAGCGGTGGCACCCAGACCGAGCGTAAGGGTTGCGACCAGAGTGGCGGTGAATACGGGCGACCGTCTTAGTTGTCGGAGCGCGTATTTCAGGTCCTGTCCAAGGCGTTCCAGCCAAACCCAACCCCAGGTATCGCGGGTTACTTCTTCGATCAGTGCGATGTTGCCGAACTCGCGCATCGCTACTGCGCGGGCCTGTTCCGAGGATGCACCGCGGTCCTTGCGATCCTGGATGTCCATTTGGAGATGGGCCTGAATCTCTTCGTCAAGTTCTGCTTTGCGCTTTGCGAATGACCGGGAGAAGACGCTCATGCCTCTTCTCCTTCAGGGGCGCGATGCATGACGGCGCCGATGACCTCGACCATGTGTTGCCAGCGGCTGAGATCGGAAGCTAGCTGTTTCTTGCCGGCTGCTGTGATGCGGTAGTATTTCGCGCGCTGGTTGCTCTCAGTCTGCTTCCACTCGGAGCGCACCCAGGCTTGACGCTCGAGACGGTGCAGGGCGGGGTAGAGAGAGCCGGTTTCAACCTGGAGGACTTCTCCGGAGTTTGTGCGGAGAGCCTGCACGATGCCGTAGCCGTGATGCGGACCCCACTGCAGCGTCTGAAGGATGAGCATGTCGAGTGTGCCCTGGAGCAACTCGATGCGGTTCTTGTAGCGATTTCTTCCGATCATGATGTAGGCACTCTACGCCCATGAGATGTAGAGTGTCTACTGGCCTCCGAAGGTACTGCTAATCGATGCAGAACTTTGTTCAATTTTTGTCGATTAGTCTGCATAGCTTTTCGAGAGATTGATGCCACATCCTGCGACACCACGCACTCTCGACCGCGTCTTTGAAACCACTATGTTTCAGAGCCAGAACACACCCCTCTGAACCACAAAGGAGTTTTATGTCGACGAGCGTTTCCGTTGTGCCAAGGGGAGACGTTGTCGTCCAGGTGTAGCTGACTTGATTCGCGCCGACAACCCTGCAAGAGGCGTAAATGCTTGCCTGATACCCTTCAGCGCGATAGAGATCCATTTGGAAAGTGTCCTGGGCTACGTGATTGAAGACAAACTGTTGCTCTCCTGTATCCGGCGTTTGCAGCCAGACTTCAACGTATTCCGGGATGCTAAGCGCATTGAGCAACCGGGTGCTGTCAGACTTGAACCGGAAGGAAAGGGCGATGTCCCTCTCATACTGGCCGGGGATCATCGTGATTATTCCAGGGTCAATCAGGATGTTCTGTTTAGCGCCGCTCAGTCCGTTCACTTTGTTTCACCTCGCCCGCAGAGGGAGAAAGCATTTCGCCTTCCCCATAGGCAGATGAAAAGAACAATGTGACAACGATGCATGGGCGGGGATGAATCGATCTGTTGGAGGGGCGACCGATCATGGAGGCTATTTCGCGCGTAAAGATGCGGCTGCGTTTCGCGATGTTTTCTATGGAATTCTAAAAATTGCTTTCGGATCGCGTCCACATTCTGAAATTCTGAGATGAAACACCGATCGCAGTGACGAATGGCGCGAATTGCCTGATGTTCTACAGGATTCGCGCCATGCCCGGCTCTATGTTGCGGCTCTCACCTGCAAAAATCCATATTCTGCTCAGCTATGAGTGAGCCACCCATTGATGCGAGAGCGATAGCCGCGACTCATCGTAAGCTTCTCGCCATTTACCAGGACGACGGAATACTCGCCGTCAGCTTCCGTGCGCACCTCTTTCACCTGCTGGAGATTGACGATGGAGGAACGATGGACGCGTAAGAACATGTCCGGGTCGAGCTTCTCTTCCAAGCGGGCCATGGTCTCGCGCAGCAGGTGCGTCTCTGTCTGTGTGCAGATACGCACGTAATTTTCCTCGGCGGTGATCCAACGAATGTCCGATACAGGCAGGAACACAATTCGTCCTCGCGACTTGAAGACGATGCGGGTGGTGTAGTGACTTCCGGGCTGACCGGCGGTGCCGTTACCAGCAGGCTGCTGATTGACGAGAAGTATCTCCTTGCGTGCGCGCTCCACGGCGGAAGAGAGCCGTTCCTGCGTGAACGGCTTCAGCAGGTAGTCCATTGCGTGAATTTCAAAGGCGCGCAAGGCATATTGATCGTGCGCCGTGGTGAAGATGATGTGGGGTTGTGGCGTGATTTTGCCCGAACAAAGTTCTGTGGCAATGTCGAAGCCATCCATTCCCGGCATCTGGATGTCGAGAAAGAGCAGCTGCGGTTTTGTGGCACGGACGAGCTCAATTGTTTCGCTGGCCGTAGCCCCTTCACCAACTACGTCTATTTCCGGCTCGTTTCGCAGAAGCTGGCGCAACTTTTGTCGAGCGAGGACTTCATCATCTGCTAAGACAGTATGAATCATCACGCACCATATCCTGTGAGTTTCACGGTTGGACGTTCGGAGAACTGCAAGGGAAGCGTTAGGGTTACCCGGACTTTACCGTGTGCCAACTCCTCTATGGCAAAAGTCTGGTGCCTTCCGTAGTGCAAGCGCAGGCGGTCTTTTACATTGGCGAGGCCGACCCCTTTCCGTCCGTCGCCGTTCTGGTGTATTGGATGCAGGCCCAGCCCACTGTTGATCACGCTGATCATGAGGGCTGCGTTCTGGCGCCGCACATCCACAATAATGACACCATCCCTGTCCAGCCTCGAAAGGCCGTGGGTATAAGCGTTTTCGACGACCGGCTGCAGAATCATCGCCGGGACCATTGCATCGTACAATTCAGGTTCGACGTAGATCTCTTGAAGTATGCGGCCGGTAAACCTTCTATCCTGCATTGCGAGATACATCTCTATAAATTCCATCTCATCACTGAGAGGGATCAATTGAACATCTCCGCGTTCCAGCGTTATACGCAGGAGGGCGCTGAGTTGTTCCAACATTTTGTCGGCGGCTGCAATGTCGGTTTGCATCAGGCTCGAGATGCTGTTCATCGTGTTGAAAAGAAAGTGCGGATTCAGTTGCATTCGCAGCGCACGCAGCTGTGCGTTGGCTATCTGCGTCTCGAGTTGAGAGGCGGCATATTCGGTCTCCCGGTAGAGCTGGTAGTAGCCGATGCCGCGAAACAGAAAGAAGACCGACCAGATGAAGACCAGACTGTCCACCAGTTCCGCATCCAGCTCAAAGAACACGCGATGCCAGTAGGTCATCTGCGGCATTCCAAGCGGCAGCTGAGGGAAAACCGCCACCCAAATCATCTCTTCGAGAACACTAACCAAGAGACTGAGCGGCAGGACGATCGTCACCATCGCAAGGAAGCCGGCGCTTTGGACGTAGCGCCCAAGAAGCCGCCAAAGGAGCCAGCAGATGGCTCCCAAAAGAAAATATTGCACGCACCACGCGGCCATTAGAAGCCGGAAGGTGATGATAATGTGTTTGCTCATCGAGTGCAGGCTGACCCAATCCTGCAGCCCGAACAACATCCCCAGCAGCGTGAACGCGCCGATGAAGATGAACGGGTTCAGGAAAGGCAGCTTTGTACGATCTCTAACCCTCGAAAAAAGGTTCAGTGGCAGACCCTGCGCTTTCTATACAAAGTGTGATGCTAAGTCTTCAAGAGCTGGAGAGCGGAACCAACTGTCCCGCGGAAGACCCGTCGGGGGCAGATGCGATCGCAGCCGTGGGAAACTCTCCTTTTGTGGATCCTTCCTTATAGACGTATAGCAGTGTTTGAGAGTGGTGCTCAAACCATGCATTTGCAGCGGAGTCGGCTATTTGACACTGCTCCACCCCTATTCGGTTAGCAAGGGAAGCCAAATCCCGCTTAATTATCTGGTCCGCTGCCGACCCTCCCTGTAGAACAGCAATGCGGAAGTGAAGATAGGCGGCCTTAGTATCTACAGGCGTTCCGCGCCCGTCGCGCGCCAAAATACCGAGTACGATAGAGGATTTCCAACTCCCGGCGGCCGCCGCCTCCTCCAAAAGTGCCCTGCTTTGTTCGGGATTCTGCTTCAATTCGGGGTGGTTCACCAGTAAGAGCCCAAGCGAATGCATCGCGGGCACAAATCCGGCATCCGCTGCCTGACGCAGCAGCTCGGCGGCCTTGTTGAGGTCGCGCGGATGATCGTCATACACCGAGTAGAAGGATCCCAGATCGTACGCTGCCAGGGGATCATGCAGTTTTAGTCCCGCTTCAAACCATTTCTCTGCGACCAGTTTGTCCTGTTTCACGCCAATGCCGAAGTAGTAGAGATTTCCTAGATAGGTCGCGGCGGTGCCGTTGCCTTTCTGAAACGCCTCGTTGAGCAGCCGCACAGCAAGATCTTCATTCTTTTCAATGCCGATTCCCCGGAGATAAGCGATCGCCAAGTTGACCTTGGCCGTGGCGAATCCGGAAGACGCGGCGAGTTGATACCAGTGGACGGCGCGTTTCGGATTTCGGGCCACGCCAATTCCAGCGTCGTAGAAATAACCAATCTCGTTCTGCGCCTCTGGGCTTCCGTGTCCGGCGGCTTTCTCATACCAATAAGCTGCCATCTTCGAGTCCTGGTTTACGCCGGTTCCGGCAAAGTAGTGCGCGGCCAGCGCGATCTCATCGCGAATTGATCCCTTTTCTGCAAGGACGCGGATTTGAGTGAGATCTGCGGCCGCTCCTGAGTTGGCGAAAACTGGTTTCGTGCTCCAGGGAGCGCATGCAAGCAGGAGAATGGAAACTCCAAAACGGCCGATAGTTGCCCGGATGTTGAGTGTCATGGTTCCCTCCAAAATCTCAAGGCGTCTTACTTTGGTTTGTTTTCTGGACCGGCCGGAAGCCTCTTCCGGTGCCTCCTAGACGTAGTGCCCTACGGCGTCGTAACCGCGATAGTTCCGCCATTTCGGGATAGTCATCACGAAAAGGACGGGCTTAAACCCGGCTGCTTGCTGCTTGCCGAAACAAACCGGTCATTCGTCACAAATTTTGAGTTGATTAAATGAAGAGGGCCGGAAGAGGAACTTCCAGCCCTTTCAGAAGCGATAAAACGCCGGCTAGAACCGGTACTTTGCCCACAGCAGCAGGTGGCGCAACGTTGGTTCGACTGCGTTCTGCTTATTCAGGTAGCTGCTTGTGCCGATGTCGAGGAGATTGATATCCAACGGCGCGATGTTGTTGTGATTGGTAAAGTTCTGTGCCTCGACACGGAAGACGAACATGCCGCGCTCGAAGTGGAACCATGTAGTCGGGACATCCTTCTCGACTGCGATGTTCCAATATTGGGCGTTAGGGTTCACAAAGCTGTTACGCCCCACTTCCTGGGTCGTGAACTGTGGCCCATGGGGAACGAGCCAGTGCACCTTGTCGGCGCTGGTGGGGTCGCCGGTGACAGCGTCGTAGTAAACGCCGGGAGTGAAGCCTGGACCAAAGTAGAATCCGTCAAAACCGGCGGTGTCGATTGGTTTGCCTGGATTGCCCACGAGCGGGCGATCGTTTGCGGTACTTCCGTCGCCGTTCATGTCCACACCGCTGACGTTGAAGGTACTGTGATAGCCGGACTGCAGTTGGGTGGTTCCGGAGATGCTGATGTGGCGGGTGAAGGCGCTTAACAGGACATCCGCCGGTGCGCTGCTCGAATGGAATCCTGACGGCGCCCATGCGTAGCTAAACGATACGTAATGACGATGGTCCCAGACTGAAGGTCCCCAGTCCTGATGCAGGCCGTTGGGGGAGAGGTTGGCCGAGTAAGAGGTGGGCGACGCAAATGTTGCAAAGACATCCGATGCGTCATCGAGATCTTTTCCATAGGTGTAGGCTACGCGAAAGAACAGACCATGGGAGTACTGACGGGAGACCTCCGTCTGGAGGCTGTTGTATTCCGCATCGGCTCGGTTGGAGCGAATGTTGATGGCGTTGCGCGCGGGGTTGATGCGTGATCCGTTGACGAAGTAGTTGAGCTGCTGGTTGGCATACAACTTCTCGCCGTGATTCCCGACATAGTTGATCGTCAGCTTCATCTGGGCGGGCAATTGCCGCTCGACGCCGAAGTTCCATTGCCAGGTTAGAGGGCTTACCAGGTTGCTTGCGATGCTTTGCACAGAAGACATGGGACTGAGCGTGGGTGAGATTGTCGCGAGCAATGTAGTGGCATTGGGAAGGCCGCGCCCAGTGGTGGACGTCAACAGCCCTGTAGGAGCATTGGGTGCAGCCTGCGCTCCGTTGGTGGCGATATTGGTGAAGTCGGTGTCGTAGAAGGCGCCGATTCCACCATGGAAGACGGTCTTGCCGTCGCTGAAGATGCTGATGCGTGGGTTCCAAGCAAAGCCGAAGCGCGGGGCGACATTGTTGGTGTCGTTCTTCGCCTTAACGACGGTATTGATGGGGGCGAATGGATTGTTCAAATCAATCGCAGGGTACTGAAGCGAGTTCTCCGGAGCAGTGAAATAGTCATATCGGAAACCAGCGTTGATCGTCAGGTCGGATGTCAGCTTGACGTCATCCTGAACGAAAACTGCGCTCTTCCAGGTGTGAGGATCAATGCGCGTTGGGCCGAAGGTTTTCCCGGCTGAGCCCGACGCTCCAAGAAAGTTGTCGAGAAAATTATCCAGAGGAGATTGCGCTCCGTTTTTAGCGAAGAGAAGGCCGCCGAGAGCATTTTGTGCAACTACATCTGTTTCAAGCTGGCGCCCTACATCGGCACCGAAACGAAGCGTATGGCGACCGCGTGTCCAGCTTACGGCGTCTTGAAACTGATAGAGCTCTTCGTTGGTTCCTTGCGGCATATTCTGCGAGATGCCCAACGGAGTGGTTGAGCCGCCGAAGCCCTGTCCTAGGAAAGTGATGTTGTAGTTCTTGGACAGTGGATTGGCGAGTGTTTCCGGCGTGGGCTGGAAGAGAAAGTTGACGCGAGTCTCAGAGGCTCGAAACTCGTTGAGCATCCGCGCGGAGAAGACATGGGTCCAGGTTCCTTGACCAATTTCGGCGGGTCCACCCACCTCGGAATCAAAACCGGGCAGGCCTGAGGTATTCAATGGCAGATAGGGATCGAAGTTGGAACGGTCGTGCAGATAACGGAAGCTGAATGAGTCTTTCGCTGAAGGGATGAAATCTATTCGATAGAGCCATTGGGTTTCGGGTTGCTGTTGTGCAATGGGAGGACGTAGAAACAGAGCAGTCGAAATGGAGCAGCCAGCAGTGCAACCGCCACGTGGACTGATCTTGTATGCATTGGCTGCGCCTACGTTGGTGTATTCGGTGAGATATTTTCCTCCGGAGAGATAGCTATCGAGCAGGGCCACCTGAGGGCCGCCGATTGCTGTCAACTGCGCGTAGCCTGCGGCGTCCGGGAGTTCAACCGAACCCGGCTGAGAGTTGCCGTAGAACCGCGAAAACTGCGCTCCGCCGAAACCGTAAAGTTTGTTCTTCCAGATGGGGCCACCGATGGTAAAGCCAATTTGGTGCTGGTCATAACGTGCCTTGGGATTGGAAGCGTAGGGTTTGCCTTGACGTGTAATTCCGTCGAGGGAATCGAGACCGGAACCGGTGTAGAGATCCCATACATCTCCGTGATACTGATTCGTGCCGGATTTAGTGATGAGATTGACGATAGCGCCGCCTGATCGGCCGTACTCCGCCGAGGACGAATTGGTCAGGGCGGTCACACTCTGAAACGCATCGGGGATATTAATATTGAAAGCTTGGCCTCCGATGCCGACGTCATTGATGTCCTGGCCGTCCATCATGAAATTGTTGCTGCGGGGGCGCGCTCCATTGACTTCAATCTGATAAAAGTTGCCGCCGATGCCGTTGATTCCCAGATTTTGATCTACGATTTGGACGCCGGGAACCGTTTGCAGCAATTCAATTGGATTGAGCGTGAAGATGGGAACCTTGGCGAGTTCTGCCGTACTGACGGTACTGGATAGCTGACCGTTTTCAGTGTTGATGTTGTTTGTATTCGCTTCCACGGTAACGGCCTGTGATACCTCGCCAACGTTCAGTACTGGATCAAACGTCGTTACGACAGAGGGGACGACATTGAGATCGTGCGTGTTTGCCGTGTCAAACCCACCGGCCTGCACGCTCATCGTGTAATGACCGGAGTTGAGGGCATCGATGCGGAAGGCCCCACGTTCATCGGCCACTGAGCTGCGCGTCTCGCTAGTTTCCTGCGAAGTCACAGTGACCTTTGAGCCGGGAACGACAGCGCCCGTTTTATCGCGCACAATGCCGGCGATGATTCCCTTGCTGGTTTGCGCCATGGCAGAGAGAGTGTATGCAAAGGCTAGAAATATAGCGACGATTGCTACAAAGGTGCGCTTCCAATTCATTTTGTTCTCCTTGGATTTCGGTAGAGCATTCGCTGTTTGCATGCATGCGAGAATCGGCAAAGGAGCTGCGTCTTGCAGCCCTGCTTCAACTCTCGTTTGCCTTTTGCAAGGCGGAGCTGTGTGAACCGGCATCCTCGCATGCATTTGCCCCCAGTAGTTTCACTGGCCTCGATGCGGATGCGGGAGTGCAACCGGATATCCGAAATAGAATGTCGATGAACCTATGTGACGAGAAGCACTTGAGTGTGACGAACCGCACTTTGTCAGACAGGAAGAGGGATCAAGTGCGGAGACGTGTGACGAAGAACCAAGAAAAATCTCCAGCGATCTCCACAAATTCGGATTGTCCGCTGAACTCTTCTTCGGTTATCTATAACCTGGGACAGATCTTAGCTTTGCTGGGATGAAGCTGGAGGGATCTGTGACCGATGGACGAGCGTAGATGGGTAATTCCTGTTCAATGGCTGGCTTGCCTATTGAAATTGGAATTGTCGCCCGGATCTTACAGCGCTTGCCGAGCGTGGCGTGATGAAAGTCAAACGTGCTTACTCACCATAAGGAACCCAGATGTTTTTGATCTGAGTGGCGTGGCGCATGAAGTAGCTTCCTTCGCCCTGCTTCGCGTCGAACCAGTCAATGTCGTACTTGTCGTTGGTCCAAACTTGTTTCAGATTGCCGATGGAAGCCGCCTTGACAAGCGTCGCATCTGCAGGATCGCGGAAGCACCAGATCGCGTCGATATCATCGTGTTCTGCGAGCGTTTTGGCTAACTCGGCGGGACGGCCCGCGACGATGTTGACGACTCCGCCGGGCAGATCGCTGGTATCGAAGACTTGATAGAGATCGCCGATGATGGTGGCGTATTTCTCGGATGGAACGGCGACTACGGTATTACCCGCAGCGATTGCCGGCAAAACGAGCGAGAGAAATCCCAGCAATGGAGCTTCTGTGGGGCAGATGATACCGACGGCTCCGATTGCCTCGTTCATGGCGAGCGTGACATTGCGCATCGGTGGATTGTGCACCGAACCGTCATACTTGTCGGCCCACGCCGCGTAAGTAAAGATGCGGTCGATACTGGATTCCACTTCGGCGGCAGCCTTGTCCTCTCCTACCATTTGAGCGAGGCGGTCAACGATCTCCGACCGGCGCTGAATGAGATTTTCTGCAATGTAGTAGAGGATCTGCGCTCGTGTATGCGCGGGAGTCTTTGCCCACTTCTCAGCTTTGTGAGCAGCCTCCACTGCGTTGCGAATGTCCTTGCGATTGCCCAGCGGGGCTTCGCCGATGAGTTTGCCATCGGCGGCATAGACAGGGAAGCTGTAACCCGAATCAGGCCTCGCCTGTTTGCCGCCAATGTATTGCTTGACCGTGCGGTCGATTGTCGTTGAGGCGTCGTCGCTGTCATCCATCTCTGGAGCTTTTGCGGCAGCTTGAGCGGTCTGCTTTTGCTTCGAGTGCTCAGGCAGCCATGTGGGTTCGAGATATTCGTACATGCCCTCGCGACCGCCTTCGCGGCCATAACCGCTCTCACGATAGCCGCCGAAGCCGCAGGATGCGTCGAAGAGGTTGGTGCTGTTGACCCAGACGACTCCTGCCTTGATTTGTGAGGCTACGTCGAGTGCGACGTTGATGCTTTCGCTCCAGACGGAGGCAGCCAGACCGTAGGTTGTGTTGTTCGCAAGTTCGACGGCTTCGGTCGGTGTTCTGAAGGTCATCGAAGCCAGCACGGGCCCGAATATCTCCTCCTGTGCTACTGTCGCGGTCGGATGAACCCCGGTCAATAGAGTGGGAGGGAAGTAGAGACCATTTTGGGGCAACGTGGACTGCGGCTGCCAGCACGTTGCTCCGTCGGCGACGCCTTGATCGACGAGGGACCGAATGCGTTCCAGTTGCACAGGTGCGACGATTGCCCCGATATCGATGGACTTGTCTAGCGGCGAGCCGATACGAAGTGTCTCCATGCGGGTTCGCACCTTGGCATAGAAGGCTTCCGCGATGCGCTCCTGGACCAAGAGGCGTGAACCGGCGCAGCAGACCTGTCCCTGGTTGAACCAGATACCGTCGACGAGACCTTCTACGGCCGAGTCCAGATCGGCGTC
>Ga0070713_100001498_pt1 | contig 14893 bp, 10 predicted proteins | sample LARL82metaG_FD_65465 | JGI IMG/M metagenome (GOLD analysis project Ga0070713, IMG submission 65465) | Corn, switchgrass and miscanthus rhizosphere microbial communities from Kellogg Biological Station, Michigan, USA - LAR L8-2 metaG | ecosystem: Host-associated > Plants > Roots > Rhizosphere ...
TCACGCAGCGACGATGGTCACCGCCGGAGTGTTCATGGTTTGCCGACTGTCGCCGATGTTCGAACAATCCGCGACAGCGATGCACGTGGTCACCTACGTCGGCGCCGCGACCTGCATTTTCGCTGCAACGGTCGGCTGCGCCCAGAACGACATCAAGCGCGTGATCGCTTATTCGACCTGCTCTCAGCTCGGTTACATGTTCTTCGCAGCAGGCGTCGGCGCTTATGGCGCCGCGATGTTCCACCTGTTCACCCACGCCTTCTTCAAGGCTTTGCTGTTCCTTGGTGCAGGTTCGGTCATCACCGCGATGCACCACGAACAGGACATGCGTTACTACGGCGCCCTGCGTAAGGAGATCCCGATCACCTTCTGGGTAATGGTGATCGGCACCCTCGCGATCACCGGCGTCGGTGTTGAAGGCCTGGGATTTGCCGGCTTCTGGTCGAAAGATGCGATCCTCGAGAGCTCCTGGGCGAGCGGAAGCGTTTCCGGAACGATCGCCTTCTGGCTCGGCTCGTTCGCCGCGCTTCTGACCAGCTTCTATTCCTGGCGGCTTATCTTCCTGACCTTCTTCGGAGAACCGCGCTGGGCAGCGTCGGAACATGTCCAGCACGCCGTTCACCACGTTCATGAATCGCCTGACGAAGAGCATGGCGACAGCCCTCACGAGGCCGGACTGCCGCCATCCGGAACCGCTGGGTACCATCCGCATGAAAGCCCCCTCACGATCCTCGTGCCCATCGTGCTTCTGGCGATTGGCGCGGTGCTCGCGGGCCAGCTGTTCCATGGCATCCTCATCGATCCAGATCGTGCCCCGACCTTCTGGCAGGGGACAGTCGCATTCAGCCGGCATCTCGCCGAAGCCGCGGAATCGTCTGCATTTTGGGTGAAGATCACTCCGACGGTCGCGATGCTGGTCGGTCTTTCTATCGCCTGGAACAACTACATTCGCACGCCGGAGGCCCCCCTCCGGTTCGTCCAGACCTTCCCGGCGGTGTACCGCTTCGTGTCAAACAAGTGGTATTTCGACGAGCTCTACGACTTCCTCTTCGTTCGGCCTGCGCTTTGGCTCGGAAGGCTGTTCTGGAAGGGCGGTGACGAAGGCACGATCGATCGCTTCGGCCCGCACGGCGCCGCCTATGCGGTCAGCATCGGCAACCGCGTCACCTACCGGTTGCAGTCCGGTTATCTCTATTCTTACGCGCTGGTGATGCTCCTCGGCCTGATCGGCGCTGCGAGCTGGGCGATCTGGTGGGCCAAGTGAACGGAGTGCCCTTGCTTAGCCTGCTGATCATAATCCCGCTCGTGGCGGGCGCATTGTGCCTGTGCGTGAAAGCGGAAGGCGCGCGCTGGATCGCGCTCATCGGAACGCTGATCGATTTTGCTCTCAGCATCTATGCCTGGGCCCAGTTCAACCCGAACGGACCCCAGTGGCAATTCGTCGAGAAGGTACCGCTCGGCGGCGGCGTGAACTGGGCGCTCGGGATCGACGGCATCGCGCTCGTCCTCATTGTCCTCACCGCCTTCCTGATGCCGATCTGCATCGGTGCGAGCTGGCGCTCGATCCAGAAGCGCGTGCCCGAGTACATGGCTTACTTCCTGCTGATGGAAGCCCTCATCATGGGCTCCTTCTCGGCCCAGGACCTGTTCCTGTTCTACATCTTCTTCGAAGGCGGCCTGATCCCGATGTACCTGATCATCGGCATCTGGGGCGGGGCCGAGCGCATCAAGGCGAGCTACAAGTTCTTCCTCTACACCTTCTTCGGCTCGGTGCTGATGCTGATCGCCATGATCTACATGGTGGGAACGGCGCACACCTCGTCGATCCCGGCGCTGATGGCCTACGATTTCTCGAAGACGGCTCAGCAATGGCTGTTCCTCGCCTTCCTTGCGAGCTTCGCAGTGAAGCTTCCGATGTGGCCCGTCCACACGTGGTTGCCCGACGCTCACGTCCAGGCGCCAACTGCCGGCTCCGTGATCCTCGCGGGCGTTCTGCTGAAACTTGGCGGCTACGGTTTCATCCGCTTTTCGCTGCCGATGTTCCCCGACGGCTCGCTCGAATTTTTCCCGCTGATGTTCGTCCTCTCCGGTGTCGCGGCGATCTACACCAGCCTTGTCGCTCTTGTTCAGACCGACATGAAGAAGCTGATCGCTTATTCGTCGGTCGCGCACATGGCATTCGTCACCTTCGGGCTGTTCGCGATGAACCGGCAGGGGATCGACGGCGCGATGCTGGTGATGCTCGGCCACGGACTCGTTTCAGGGGCGCTCTTCCTGTGCGTCGGAGTGGTTTACGATCGGCTGCACACCCGTGAGATCGCTCGCTACGGCGGCCTTTCCGACAACATGCCGGGCTATTCGCTGCTGTTCATGATCTTCACCATGGCCAGCATCGGGCTTCCCGGCACGAGCAATTTCCCCGGCGAGTTCCTGAGCATGGTCGGAATGTTCCGGGCTTCGAGCTGGGCAGCGATCGCCGCCTGTTTCAGCACGATTCTCGCCGCGGCTTACATGCTCTACCTCTACTGGCGGATCTGCTTCGGGAGCCAGCGCCATTCCGACGCAGCAGCAATGCCCGACCTCAGCATCCGCGAATGGTGGCTGCTTGGACCGATCATTGCGGCCGTTTTCTGGATGGGTATCTATCCCACGTCCTTTACGCGGCCGTTCCACAACGACGTCGACCGGCTCCTTCAGCGCCTGGAACGAGTCACTCCCGCGGGCGACTCAAAGCTGACGTTGGGCAAGGGCGCGATGCACATGGATACAGGAGCGATGCATTGATCCCGCGCTTCACTGCCGCCCTGCTTCCGGAGCTGATCCTGTCGGTCGGCGGCACGATCCTGATGATGATCGCGGCGTTCAGGGGGCGGCGCGGATCGGGGCTCACCAGCTGGCTCGCGGTCGCCTTGCTGCTCGCAGCGACGATCGCGCTGATCGGTGCTCCCTCGCACTCAGGCCCGCTCTTCGACGGACTGATCTCGGCTGACCTGTTCGCAAGCTTTGGCAAGGCGGTCATGTTCCCGGCAGCCGCCGTGGCGATCATCGCCGCTCACGGCTGGTTCGAACGCGACAGCGAACACAGCAGTGAATATGCGGTGCTCATCGTCTTCGCGGCCGTCGGCATGAGCGTGATGGTGTCGGCAACGAGCCTGGTTGCGCTGTATGTCGGACTCGAACTCAACAGCCTCGCTTCCTACGTTCTCGCGTCCTACCGCCGCACGGACGAGCGCTCGGCGGAGGCAGGCCTCAAATATTTCGTGCTTGGTGCGCTCGCCAGCGGCATCCTGCTCTACGGCATCTCGCTGCTTTACGGCTTCACCGGGACGATGAGCTTCAACGGAATCGCCGCCGCGTTCGCTCGCGGGACGCCATCGCTCGGCCTCTTGTTCGGCCTGGTCTTCGTCCTCGCTGGGCTGGCGTTCAAGGCGAGCGCGGTTCCATTCCACATGTGGACTCCCGATGTTTACGAGGGCGCTCCGACGCCGGTTACGGCATTCTTCGCGACGGCTCCCAAGGCGGCCGCGGTTCTGCTCGCGACCCGCCTCTGCCTCGAAGGACTGGCGCCCGCGACCGATGCGTGGCGGCAGATCGTGATCTTCGCCTCGCTGGCGTCGATCTTCCTTGGTGCCATTGGCGCGTTCGGCCAGACCAATATCAAGCGACTGCTCGCTTATTCGTCGATCAACAATGTCGGCTTCGCACTGGTCGGCCTCGCCGCTGGCGGCGCGCGCGGCGGTTCGGCGGTGTTGTTCTACATGGCCGTCTATGTCGTGATGAACCTCGGCGCCTTCCTGTGCGTGCTTTGGATGCGGGACTCGGAGGGGCGTCCGATCGAGAGTATCGCAAGCCTGTCGGGCCTTGCCCAAACCCGGCCCCTTTTCGCGGCCGCATTCGCGATTTTCATGTTCAGCCTCGCCGGCGTTCCGCCGCTTTTCGGTTTCTGGCCGAAGCTGCTGGTCTTCCAGGCTGCAGTCGCGGCAGGCTATTCGCTGTTCGCGGTCGCTGCGATCATCGGAACCGTCGTGGGCGCTTACTATTACCTGAAGATCGTCAAGACGATGTACATGGACGAGCCGGCGGCGCCCTATGCTCGGGTACGCGAGCCGGTGCAGGGCGCCCTGATCCTCGTCACCGCCCTGATCGTATCGCCGCTGGGCTATCTGTTGGTCGGCCAGCTTGGCTCGCTCACCGACAGGGCCGCGGGAAGCCTGTTCTGACGCGCATCCGTATCGTCGAGCGAACCGGCTCGACCAATGCCGACCTGATTGCCGATCAAAACGCCGTTGAAGGCGACTGGCTCGTCGCGTTGGAGCAACAGGCCGGCAAGGGGCGGCAAGGGCGAACCTGGTTGTCCGCGCCGGGCAATTTCTTCGGCAGCACGCTTGTCCGGCTGCAAAAGCAGGACCCGCAGGCGCAGACACTATCGCTCGCCGCCGGTCTGGCGCTGGTCGAGTCGATCGACGTTGCCGCACCGGGCCAGCCGGTAATGCTCAAGTGGCCCAACGATGCCATGCTCCGGGGCAAGAAGCTCGCCGGTATCCTTCTGGAGCGAAGCGGTGATCGAGTGGTCGTGGGGTTCGGCGTCAATCTTGCCAGCGTTCCGCAGCTGCCGGACGCCGCCGGCGTATCGCTCGGTGGCAAGATGCTTCCGCAGGCGTTCGCGCCCTTGCTAGCCGGCAGCTTTGCGCGGCTGCTCGATCTTTGGCGGCAGAGCGATCCCGTCCTGCTTGGCCAGGCCTGGATGGCTCGCGCCCATCCGGTTGGAACTCCAATTACGGTACACTCGAGCAGCGATGAGCTCACATCCGGCCGGTTCGACGGAATTGAGGCGGATGGGGCCCTGCGCCTGAGGCGCGAGGACGGAACGATCGATATCGTCCGCGCCGGCGACGTCGAGTTGTGAACAACAGCCGACACAGCTAGGGCGCCGCTATGATCCTCGCCATTGACGTCGGTAATACCAACCTCGTCTTCGCGCTGGTCGAGGGCGCCGAGATCAAGGCACGCTGGCGCATCGCGACAGATCCCCGCCGGACTGCCGACCAATATTCCGTCTGGCTTCACCAGCTGCTCGATCTTGAAGGCTTCTCGCGCGACAAGGTTGATGGCGTGATCATCGGAACGGTCGTGCCGCGTGCACTCCACAATCTCGAGGTTCTTTCCGAGAAGTACTTCCGCAAGACCCCTTTCATTGCCGGGCAGGGCGCTGCCCGATGGCCGCTTCAGCTTGACGTCGACGAGCCAGAGAACGTTGGTGCCGACCGGGCGCTCAACGCGATAGCTGCACATGCGAAATACCCGGGCGACCTGCTGGTAGTGGACTTCGGGACAGCGACGACGTTCGACGTGGTGAGCCCGACCGGCGCCTATGCCGGCGGCATCATTGCGCCCGGAATCAACCTCTCGCTCGACGCTCTCGTCAGCGCTGCTGCAAAGCTGCCGCGCATCGCGATCGAGGCACCCGAGAATCCCTCGGTGATCGGGCGAACGACCCAGAGCCAGATGCTGATCGGCATCTACTGGGGCTATGTCGCGATGCTCGAAGGCCTCATCAAGCGCATCAAGAGCGAGCTTGGCCGTGCCGTTACGGTCGTCGCGACCGGCGGTCTTGCAACCCTGTTCGACAAGCACACCAGGGTCTTCGATACGATTGAACCCGATCTCACGATCCAGGGGTTGAGCCTGTTGTACGACATGGCGGCGCGCGGCTCGAAATGATTCCCGGCGAAGAACTGTTGTTCGTGGCGCTAGGCGGCTCGGGCGAGATCGGCATGAACGTCAATCTCTACGGTTGCCGCGGCCAGTGGATCATGGTCGACCTCGGCCTGACGTTCGCCGACCCCAGCTATCCGGGGATCGAGCTCGTGTTGCCCGATCTCGAGTTCATCGAGAACCAGCAGGAGCGGCTCGCGGGCATTGTCCTCACCCACGGCCACGAGGATCACATAGGCGCTCTGCCCTACCTTGCCGATGAGCTTAAGAGCCCACTGTTCGCAACTCCGTTCACGGCCGGCCTCATCGCCGGCAAACTCGAGGAGGAAGGCCTCACGGGCCAGGTGAAGCTCAACATTGTCGAGCGCGGCGGGAGCATCGAACTGGGTCCGTTCCGAGTGAGCTTCGTCGCGTTGTCGCATTCGATCCCGGAAGGGAATGGAGTCCTGATCGAGTCTCCTTTCGGCAACATCTTCCACACCGGCGACTGGAAGATCGACGAAACCCCCGTGATTGGCGAGGCGCCGAGCCCCGACACGCTCCGAGCTATCGGCGATGAGGGCGTGCTTGCGCTCGTGTGTGATTCCACGAATGTCTTCCAGGAACTGCCCTCGGGTTCGGAAGAAAGCGTTCACGCCGGCCTTGAGGCCAAAGTCGCCGAGGCGGACGGGCGCGTGCTGGTGACGACCTTCGCTTCGAACGCAGCGCGGTTGCAGACTATTGGCCGCGTCGGTCTTGAGACCGGGCGCAAGGTCTGCATCGCGGGGCGCTCGCTCGAGCGAATCCTCCGCGTCGCGCAGGCGACCGGCTATCTTAAGGACTTCCCGACGCCAATCGGCTTTGACGAGGCGATGCGGCTACCTCGGAGCGAGGTGCTGATCATTGCCACTGGAGGGCAGGGCGAGCCGCGCGCTGCGCTCGGACGAATTGCGGGCGGAACTCACGAGCTGAAGCTCAGCGAAGGCGACACGGTCATCTTTTCGTCGCGCATCATTCCGGGCAACGAGGTCGCGATCGGCAAGATCATGAACCAACTCTCGGATCTCGGTGTTCGGATCGTCACCGAGCGCCAGGCCCACGTGCACGTCTCCGGTCATCCCGGCCGGCCCGAACTGATCGAGATGTACAATTGGGTCCGGCCGCAGATCGTCATTCCGGTGCACGGAGAGGGAAGGCATCTCGCCGAGCAGGCCCGGCTTGCGCTCGGTCACGGCGTCCCTCACGCGGTCGTGCAGGAGAATGGACACGTGATCCGGCTCGCGCCGGGGGAGCCGAAAAAGGTCGACGAGGTGCGTGTTGGTCGCCTTGTCCTCGACGGAGACGTCATTCTCCCGGCTGACGGCGCAACCCTGAACGAACGCCGGCGGATCGGCTATGGCGGGCTGATCACCGTGGCACTCCCCGTCGGAGAGGATGGCGAGCTTGCCGGAACGCCTCTCATCCGGCCATTCGGCGTCCCGGTCGAGGAAGATCGCGACGACTTTATCGCCGATGCCACGGATGCTGCGACGCGCGCTTACAGCCCGGGGATCGCTGAAGATACGGTGAAGGAATCCGTGCGCCTTGCGGTCCGCCGCTGCGCAACCTTGTGGACGGGAAAGAAGCCGCTCGTCGAGGTGATGATGCTGCAGATCGCTCAGTAGTTCGCGCTATGGCCGTCACTTCGATTGTCGCGATCTATTTCCTGTTCTTTGCTTTCAGCGCCTTCGTGCTGCTGCCGTTCGGGGTCAGGACCGACGATGAAGCGGGGACTCCGAGAGTCCCTGGCCAGGCCGAGAGTGCGCCGCATCGCTTCGACGTGAATCGCCACCTCCTCAAGGCGGCCGTGCTCGCTGCGGTCCTGTTTGCGATTTACTACCTGAACTGGACGTACGGCTGGCTCACGCCGGACGATCTCGACTTCTACCACCCACACTAGTGGCGGCTTAGCGCCGCTTGTCGATCGACTGGGCCAGCGCGGCGTAGAGCTTGCCCATGTCGGAAGACATGAGCGTTACCGCGATCATTCCGCCGTCACGCTCGGCGAGCACTCGCCGAAGCATCGATTCGAAGTCGGCGACATAGCGGTTGACCGATCGCTGGAATTCCACGTCGCTCTCGTAATGGCTGCGGATCGCGCGCGTCTCGCTGCCGTCGATCAGGCGTACGGCACGGCTCGTGAAGACGCCCCGGTTGCCTTTGAGGTACGAGTTCCACGCCTTGTCGTCGATCTCGTCGGCCATGATCTTGCCGACGTCGATCGCCGCCGAGTGCATGGAGTCGATCAGAAGGGCGACTCGCTTGGCAAAGGCTTCGCTGTCCTTTTCGCGATGCTCCTTGCTGGTCTGCTCGATATGCGCTTCGAGCGCAGAGGCGGTCTGGCCGATCGAGATCATCTGTTGCGTCAATCGGTCGGATGCCGCTCGAGCGGACTCGACGGCGCGCGCTGCGACGGTCTCCACGTTGCGCAACCGGTCCTCGACGCTCTCGCGAATCACGCGCTCGAGGGCTTCAGCAGCTTCCTTGGACAGCTTTGCGGCAGCGTCGGGGATTGCCGATTCGATCGCTTCGCGGGCGCGCTCGGCAGCGTGCGCGGCGGCCTCCTTGACCTGGACAAGCGAGTTGATGAGTGCCGGGCCCGTTTCGGCGCTGAGGGTCACGGCCTCGCGTTCGACCTGCGCAAGGGTCGATGCGAGGAGCGCGAGCTTCGCCTGCGCGTCCTCGACGCCTTCGTCGACGCTTGTCAGCAGTGCGCTGAAACGTTGACGCTGCTCCATGATCTCCGCGCCAGTCGCCGAAAGCTTTTCGCCAGCCTCCACCGTGGCATCGCGCAGCCAACCGATCTCCGGCTTCGCCGCGGCAGCGGCTTCGGCGAGCCGCTCGGCGCCGCCCTGCGCTTCGCCGATTGCGACTCCGACATTCTCGCGGACCTCCGTCGCGAGCCGCTCGATGCTGTCCCGCAGGGTCACTGTACGCTCGGCAAGCGAGCGCACCGCGTCATCCTGCGTGCCGGCCCTCGCTGCCAACGAGTCGAGCTCGCTTCGGGCGCGGGTCAAGGAGTCGAGAAAGTGCGTGGCGCGCTCGTCGCCATTCGTGGCGAGCTCCGTGAAGCGCTGGTCGATCAGAGCGAGCCCACGCTCGATCTCGGCGATCATGTGCTGAGAAGCGCGATCCTGCTCCGCGACGCGCGCGGAAAGACCGTCAAGCGAGCCGCTGGCGTGGTCGATATTGGCCGCGAGTGACTCCGCAGCATCGGCGCCTGCCTTGCCGATCCCTGCCGAGGCCTGCGTCACAAGCGCCGCGACCGCAGCTGCCTGGATATCGATGCCTGAGCGAATTTGATCGAGCGTCGCCGAGGTGCGCTCCAGTAATGTGTCCAGTGTGCCTGAATAGGCAGCTTCCGCCTCGCCGACCCGGCGGGCGGCGGCGCTTCCGGCTGCTTCGATCTCTGCAAGCCGCGCAGTGAGCCGCTGAGTAGCTTCGGCAACCAGCTGATCCGCAGTTTGCGTTCGCTCGGCAAGGTCGCTGACCTGGCGGCCGAAGGTCGAGGTTTTCTCTGCCGATTCGCTTCCAATCGAACGGATATGCTCCGCGACGTTCCGCGCGGTCTCTTCGGCCCGCGGAAGATCTTCGAGTAAGACCGCGATGTCGTTCCGGGCGGCTTCGGCCGCGCGGTCCAGCGCCTCGCCATGCAGCTTCAGCTTCTCGCTGCTGCTGTCGAACTCACGGGTGATGCCGCCGAGCTTACCCGTCGTCTCGTCGCCGAGTTGCATCAGATGCTTTGAGATCATCGTCAGCTCGGTCCGGCTGTCGAGAATTCGCTGCGACAGCACTTCAAGCAGTGCTTCGAGGCTTTGCGCCTCGCTCCGCATCGTGATGACCGAGCGAGTGAACCGTTCAGCTTCCTTGCGGCGGGTTCGGCCGAACATTAGCCAGACGAGGCCCATCAGGGCGAGCGGCCCTGCCGCGATTGCGACCCATTGCGCAATCTGCGGGGAAGAGAGAGGCTGGCCGCCGAGCGTCCGGCCTGCGGACCAGGCAGAGTAGGCGAGCCACAATCCGGCGAGGAGCGCAAGGGCGGTGCCGAGCACCTGGCGGCCACCCGCTCCGCGCTCCTCGGCGCTCTGTTCGCGCCATTGCTCCTCGTCGAAAGACGGCTCGACGAAATCCGCAGCCGCGCTCAGCAGCTCAATGGGTTCTGCCGCATCGTCGGCCGGAGGCAGAGGTTCGGCGCGCTTCGGAGTGGGTGTCATCGCAAGCAGCAGTTTACCATCTTTGACGATGCACGAAAGCGGTTAGAGAGTGCATAGCGACCCAAAAGGGGAGGGTGGTTCACGCGAATGGCTGTCGGCGCGCTGATCGGGGCGTATCAGGAGGACGACAACGGTGGTCTGCGGGCCCTGCTTCCACTCGCCGGACGGACCCTGATCGAATATCAAGTTCGATGCGCCTTCGCCTCCGGAGCAGCCCCGATTGTCGTCGTGGTCGAACGCGTGCCGCAAGCTCTGCAGGATTCGTTCGAGCGGCTGCGTCTTGACGGGATCGGCGTGTTCCCGGTGAGCGACGTCAGCGAGGCGGTCAGCCGCTTCGAGGCCGGCTCGATGATCCTTCTCATCGGGGACGGCATCGCGCCACCCGTCAATAGCGTGACCGCGATCGCACAGGAGTCGGAGCCGGCGGTCGCCACGGTGCCGGACGACGAACTCCACGAGGCGTACGAGCGCATCGACGGAGAAACTCGCTGGGCAGGCGTTGCCCTCGTTGACGCGCATCTTCTGGGCTCGACCGCGGCGATGCTCGGCGATTGGGATCTTCAGTCGACCCTGCTTCGGCGAGCGATCCAGGAAGGTGCACGCCGAATCGCGCTTACCAGGGATGACGGCGAGCCGCTGCTGGTCGAGAGCGCAGACCAGCTTGCGGACTTCGAGCGAAATCTTGTTCACGCGTCACGTGGCGAGCGTCATGATTGGGCAAGCCGCTACCTTCTTCCGTTCGTCGAGGACTTCGCGACCGAACAGCTGATGGAGACCCCGGTTCGGCCCAGCTGGCTCGTCTGGGCGGCCGTTGGACTGACGCTCGGGGCTGCGATCTGCTTCACTCGCGGGTGGCTCGGCGCAGGGCTGGTCCTGCTCGTGATATCGGCGCCATTAGACCTCATCGGCGCCCGGCTGGCGACTCTTCGCCTGAGGCCATTTTCCGTCCGGATGTGGAGCAGACTTGCACTTTGGCCGGCCGCTGGCATCGCCCTGCTTGCCATCGGCTTATGGGAGATGCGCCACGGCACGGGTTGGGGCGCACTCGTCACTGCCGCTGCTGCATGCGCCTTCGCCGAGGCGGAACGGATCGAGAAGTCGGCAATGCCGTCGGGTGGGGATCAATGGCTCTTCTCGCGAAAGAACAGCATTTTCCTCGCCGTTCCGTTCGCCGTCGCGGGCGTGTGGACAGCGTATCTCGTGACGATGCTGGTTTATGCCGCGCTTTCCTTTTTCATTGTCCAGCGGGTAAGGCATCTCCCTTCCAGTTGACGCGAAGTTAACTGAAATCGGATACATCGGGCGCGATGATGCCTGAAGAATGGCCCATTGCCGCGCCCGAAGCGGACGGGAACGCGCCCGCGCGCCTCGCGGGACGCGGGCGCCTTGCGACCGTTCGCCGGGACTTCTTTCTCGATCCTTCGAAGCGCCTGACGGAGCAGGAGCGCGCGCTGATGACGGCGATGCTCCACTGCCTCGTGAGCGACGTTGCCGACGCGATTCGAGCTGCTCTGCCCAATGGCCGAGTAGCTGCCAATGACGAGGGCGACGCTGCGTTAATCGAGAGGCTCAGCGGTTCGGGCCTGTTGGACGAACGCGAACTGATGGCCCTGCTTCTTCGCCGCGCTGACGAGGAGCGGATCGCGACGGCCGCTCGAGCCCGCAGCGGTCGGCGCGAAGCGCGCGTGCTCCAGGGCCTTGTAAGCCACGATTATGGCGCGGTTGCTGCAGCAGCAATGGCTCTGATCCTCGGCCGCGGCCGCCGCCGTGACCGCTTCGGCCAGTGCCTCATCGCCTTTGACGATCTCACCGCCACGAGCGCTGAACATCTTGTCCATTCGGTCGCGGCCGGGCTTCGCAGCGAGCTTGTGGCGACCCGGGGAGCATCGGCTGCTGACGCTGAGCTCGCGCACGCCTCAGACAGGGTCCTCGACGATCGCGACGAAGAACGTGGAATCGATGCGCTTACTGCGGCGCTCGTTCATTTCCTCGATGAATCGGGTGGACTCACCGATGAATTGATCCTGGGCGCCGCTCACGAAGGCGAAATCAGCTTCGTTGCCGAAGTGCTCGCGCGCCGGGCAGGAGTCCCAACGGATTCCGCGCTCGATGAACTGCTGTCGGGCGGAGCCAAACACGTCATGGCGCTGTTGCGCGTGGCAGGCGCTTCGCGCGATCTTGGTGCCGGGCTTCTCGCCGGAATCGGCGACCTCCTCGGGATCGCGGATGCTGGAGCCGCGATCGGCTTGTTCGACCGAATGACAACCGCGGAAGCACAGGACTTGTGCTCATGGCTGGTGACGGCGCCCGCCTATCGCGCCGCACTGGACAGGCTGGGGCAGGGTCGTGGCTAGCGCTCCCTCCGAGCCACGGCCGGTGCTCGGCCGACTCGATCGCGGCGGTCGCCTCGTCTCCGCCGATCCTGAACTCGAGGCCCTGCAGCGCGAGGCCGGCTCCAGTCTCGGACAGCCGCTTGCGCTTCCGCAGATCGCCGCCGTCGCTCAGCTCGCCCGCAAGCTTCGCACCGCCGTTTCGCGCCCCGCTCTGGCAGCCTCGACAGATCACGACGTCGAATTGTGGGTTCAAGCAACTCCGGAAGGCGACGAAGTCGCGCTGTCGCTCGAGGGATGGACCGTTCGAGCTCCAGCAGGACCCCGCCTAGCTGCGATGCTCGGCGGCAATGCCGATGAAGAGACCGGCGGTGCGCGCAACGAATGGGCGGCCGACGAGGAGCTGCGGCTCATTTCCCTTTCCCCCGACCTTGCCGAACTCCTTGGAGTGAAGCCTGACGAGGCCGCCGGTCAACCGCTGACGAGGGTCCTTCGCCTCGAAGATGATGAAGCGGGTGAAATGCCGCTCATTAGTGCGCTTGCTGCCCGCCGCGGCTTCTCCGGCCAACGTGCCCGAAGTCGCGCGGACGACAGCCGCTCGTTTGTCTTGAGCGGTGAGGTTGTCACCGCGGCGGACGGCACCTTTGCTGGCTTTCGCGGATCGGTCCTGGCCGATGGATCGCCGGTTGCTGTTGCGACCGCTCCGGCTCGGACAGCGATGTTCGACAACGCCCTCGACGAGATCCTTCGATCCCCGCTCGACCGGATCATTGAAAGCGCGGAACGGATCGTCGAACGGGCCGACGGCCCGCTGAGGAGCGATTACGCGAACTACGGGAACGACATCGCGGCCGCAGCGCGTCACCTCCTGTCGGTGCTGGCCTCGATGAGCGCCGAACCGGCTGAAATTCATCATTCGATCGACCTTGTCGCACTTGCTGCAGAGGCCGTCGTCATGCTCGATACCTCAGCCGAGGAACGTCCCGTCACGATCGAGCTGGATCGCAGGGACCCGCTGCCTGCCAAGGGCGAAGAGCGCGCGGTCATTCAGATCCTCGTCAATCTTATCGGCAATGCGATCCGCTATTCGCCCGAGGGCGGAAGAATCCACGTTTCGTTCGCCCATGTCGGCGGAACAGCCTCGGTCTCGGTGCAGGACGAAGGCCCGGGGGTGGCCGCTGCCGATCACCAGCGAATTTTTGAGCGGTTCGAGCGCGCCCATCCAAACGAAAGCGGGACCGGTCTTGGACTTGCGATCTCCCGGCGTCTCGCCCGGTCATTGGGCGGCGACGTAACTCTCGACAGCGCGCCCGGCGAAGGGGCGCGCTTCACGCTCACTCTCCCGTCCGCCTAGCGCTTGTCGCAGGGAATGTAGTCCCGCTGGGTAGCGCCGGTGTAGAGCTGGCGCGGGCGCCCGATCTTCTGATCGGGGTCCGCGATCATTTCGTTCCACTGCGCGACCCAACCCACGGTGCGGGCCAGCGCGAACAGCGCGGTGAACATGTCGGTCGGAAAGCCGATCGCATTGAGGATCACGCCCGAATAAAAGTCGACGTTGGGGTAGAGCTTCTTCTCGATGAAATAGTCGTCGTTGAGCGCGATATGCTCGAGCTCCTTGGCGACATCGAGCACCGGGTCGGAGATGTTGAGCTCCTTCAGCACTTCATCGGCCGTTGCCTTCATCACTTTCGCGCGCGGGTCGAAGTTCTTGTAGACCCGGTGGCCGAAGCCCATCAGCCGGAACGGGTCGTTCGGGTCCTTCGCCCTGGCGATATACTGGGGGATGTTCTCCACCCGTCCGATCTCGCGCAGCATGTTGAGGGCCGCCTCGTTGGCACCGCCATGCGCCGGTCCCCAGAGGCAGGCGATGCCGGCAGCAATACATGCGAACGGGTTTGCGCCCGACGAGCTTGCGAGCCGCACCGTCGAGGTGGAAGCGTTCTGCTCGTGGTCCGCGTGGAGAATGAAGATCCGCCGCATCGCGTTCTCGATGATCGGATTGACGTGGTATGGCTCGGCCGGGACGCCGAACGTCATCCTCAGAAAATTGCCGGTGTAGCTGAGGCTGTTGTCGGGATAGAGGAACGGCTGCCCGATCGAATATTTGAAGGCCATTGCCACCAGCGTCGGCATCTTCGCGATCAGCCGGTGCGAGGCGATCATGCGCTGCTCGGGATCGGTGATGTCGGTGCTGTCGTGATAGAAGGACGAGAGCGCTCCAACGACGCCGCACAGGATTGCCATGGGATGGGCGTCGCGCCGGAACCCGCGGAAGAAGGTCGCGAGCTGTTCGTGGACCATCGTGTGCCGGCTGATCGTGTAGACGAATTCGTCCAGCTCGCCTTTTGTCGGGAGCTCGCCGTGGAGGAGCAGATACGCGACCTCCATGAAGCTCGAATTCTCAGCGAGCTGGTTGATCGGATAGCCGCGATGCAGAAGGATGCCCGCTTCGCCGTCGATGTAGGTGATTGCGCTCTTGCAGCTGGCGGTCGAGGTGAAGCCCGGGTCGTAGGTGAACACACCCGTCTCACCGTACAGCTTGCGAATATCGATGACTTCGGGACCGACCGAGCCTTCGAGCAGCATGAACTGGTGGTTGGTTCCCTCCACACCCAG
>Ga0070713_100001500_pt1 | contig 14885 bp, 14 predicted proteins | sample LARL82metaG_FD_65465 | JGI IMG/M metagenome (GOLD analysis project Ga0070713, IMG submission 65465) | Corn, switchgrass and miscanthus rhizosphere microbial communities from Kellogg Biological Station, Michigan, USA - LAR L8-2 metaG | ecosystem: Host-associated > Plants > Roots > Rhizosphere ...
TTCGGCCTGCCCCACCAGCATGCCATTCACGAAGAAGTGCATTTGCGTACCCTTGAAATACACATTAAGTGTGTTGTGGGCGCCCTTATTCCGGTTAACGGTAGAGGTTGCTGTCCAGGCGACCATCGGGGTGAGCTGGTTCTCCACCAGTTTGTACGCCGTCCAGTGGCCATCTGAGGAGATGAGGAAGCCATATTCGCTATGGTTGGTGTCGCTCCTGAATACGATGCCATAGCCGAAATCTAATGGCCCTGCGACTAACTTCGCATCAACTGAGATTACGGCCTCTTTTGCCTGAACCGGGCCGTAACAGGCAGTGGCGGTATTTGCCGCACCAGATGTGTCGTCATCGTGGTAGCCGTCGCTGAGGAAGTGGCAGTGCTCATCAACCGTCCAACCGCTCGTTGGCACCGCGAGCGCGTTCAGGTAGATAGCGCCGACGATAGGTGTGGCCGTAGCTGTGGCTGTGGCTGCCGCTGTAGCCGTTGGCGTGCGTGACACCGCTCCGATGGACGGGAACTGAAGCACACCTTGCATGATCGCCAGCGCCATGAGGAGCACGGTCAGCGCTACGAGGAGGCTGCCGACCAACCAGCCGTGCCCTCTCGTCCTGGATCGCTGCGCGCTACCAGCGGACGATACGCCCGGCCTGGCTGTGGTCCCACGCGCGGTTGGATCCACGCTCTCAATCGCGGCGATGAGGCGGCGTACGTCGGCGCTGAAATCTGGGTCGAAACGGATGTTGACCGCCTGCAAGCGTGTCAGAGGAGCAACCGACGCGGGCAACGCCTGAGTCGGCGGCGTGGTGGCCCCTTCTACCAGCACTGGAATCACCGGAATGCCACTGCTCAGCCCAGTCTCTATCTCCTGGCGCACGAAATCGCCTGGATTCCAAAGCCGTGGCTGCCCGGCCTCATTGCGGATATCCAGCCAGCGCGGCCCGATGATAACCACCTGCGCTGTGGCCTGCCGCAATATGCGCTGGATGTGTGAGGGAAAATCAACCCCCAGCGGGATAGAATCGACATCTTTGAAGACAGAACCTTCTCCGAAAGACTGCACAAGATGATCATAGACGCGCCCAGTCGTCGCTGGCGCATCTTCGCGCCGGTAACAGATGAAGACCGTCGCCACGCTGCTTCCTCCAACCTCAACAACCCACTGCCCGCGGCCATCTCCGCATCGCCGTCAGGAAGTGGGATGGCCATGCGCTTCAGCACAGGGCATGAATCCAAGTCCGGCGAGGGTGTTGGCATGCTGGCGTTTGCGTACGGCTGGCGGCTGAAGCCGCGCCTGGAGGGCAGCCTGACGGCTGCCAAGACGCCCACCTGCGCGGGCTTGGGAGAGAACACCAGATATCAGCAGACCTTGACCATCGCGCCGGACTTAGCACGAGTATCCCCGGTATTCTTTACGGGAGAAGGTAACGATGGCTAAACGCTTCAGGCAAGATTCACGTCTCGCTCTACACAGTAGCCTGGGTGGAGCGGCAGAAGACGGCGATGGGATCGGTCAGCACGTTGACGCAGGCGGGCTTGCCCGAAGCGAATGCGCGCTCGATGGCGGGCCGCACGATGCCCAGGCAGAATCTCCGGGTTTGGCGGCAAGTTTTAGCGAACTGGGTGGAGCTCGAAGACCCGTCGGCCCTCGGCCGCTGCCACCGGATCGTTGAGATCGACACCGTCGACGATGCGGATGAACTGGACACCGAAGGGAATGCTTCGTGCGAACGCGCCAAGGACATCACGGAAGTACCCCACGCGCTCCTTTGGATCCAGTTCAGTCGCGCTTACTTCTTCTGTTCGGCCCCGTACCACGATGGTCGCGCGGCCAGCAGCACGCAGGTTCCGCACCCATTGGGACTCACCCCATGGCGACCAGACCCAGCGCCTGCCATTTACCGCAATGACCGCCAATGGTGTCGTGCGAGGCAGGCCGCTCTTCCGGCCGCGAATGGTGACGAGCCGATTAGGGCCTAGCGGCACGCCAGCTTCCATCAGGAACTTCAAGATGGCGCCGAAGAACAGAACCCGCCGTGGAACACGTAGGGTCCGCTCCGCTACAGCCTTCTCAAGGTGATCACTCATTATTTGATTGCTCATGTTCGCAGCTCCTTATTCTTGTGAACTTCCCGCGCCAGTTCGTTCCGACGCTACACAGAAGACCCACATGGAGGCGCGGATGTGACATGACGTGACAGCCACCTGAGAATGCCTCACAAAACCGTCATGCCCCAGTGGCACTGATGAGGAGTGGGCCAACTTCGCGGCCTGAAGGCCGCGGCTAAGGACGGGATTTTCTAGGAACTCTAAGAGAATTAGGAAGGATTCGAACCCTCAGCCAGCGACTGCGGTGAGATCCAGCTTGCCAAGCCGGTCTGGATCCGCGAGCACTTCGATCTCGACAATTCTCCCACCGTTGACTGTCAGGGCCAGGATCGCAAATGGAGTCCCGTCGGGCGTCCAGGCAACGCCTCCCGGTATTCCGTTCACAAGGATCCGTGTCGCCGTTTCCGTAAACCGGCGGAAGGTCATCGCCTGCTCGGCGACGGCCCGCGCGCCGCGCACAAGGGAGTTCAGATTCGGACGCGTCATCCCGCCATCGGAGCGCAGCACGATGTCTGGGTCGAGGACGTCGAGCAGCGCCCCGAAATCACCGGCGCGCGCCGCGGCAAGGAAGGCATCGGCGACGGCCCATTGGCCACCAAGATCGACGTCGGGCATGGGCGCACCATGGACTCGGCGACGAGCACGACTCGCCAGCTGGCGAGTCGTCGTCGGCGTTCGGTCGATAATCGTTGCGATCTCGTCGAATGGCACGGCGAAGATGTCGTGCAGCACGAAGGCGACCCGCTCGGCGGGCGTGAGGGAGTCGAGGACGACGAACAACGCAAGCCCAACGGAATCGCCCAGCAAGGCTTCCTGCTCGGGATCCATTCCCTCCTCCGGACTCACGATAAAATCCGGGACGTAGGTGTCAAGAGACACTTCGCGGCGCGTATTGCGCGACCGCAAGATGTTAAGGCAAACCCGCCCAACGACCGTCGTCAGCCAGGCCTGGAGGTTGTCTATCTCGCCCGTGTTGGTGCGGCTGAGGCGAATCCACGCTTCCTGGACGGCGTCCTCCGCATCGGATAGGGAGCCGAGCATGCGATAGGCGACGCCACGCAAATGGGAGCGGTTTTCCTCGAAGCGTTCGGCCAGCCAACTGTTCTCATCCACCTTCTCATCCATGTGTCGTGTCCTCTCCTTGCGCGGTGTCAATCCCTCGACCGCCGCCCTACCCTTCGGTCATCGGCAACTCGGCCTGGAGGCTCGTCGCGCCGTAGCTTCCGCTGTTGCCCCAAAGGCGTCAGTCAGCGGCGTCACGCCCTGCGCGAGGCATGCAATGGGCGCGCGCCCTTGTGCGTCCCAGCGCTGGCGGGTATGTACGGTCAAGTTTTTCACAAGCTCTAGACGGCGGCCTGGGTGGAGCGTCCATAGACCACGGTGGGATCGGTGAGCACATTGACGCAGGCGGGCTTGCCCGAGGCGAACGCGCGCTCGATGGCAGGCCGTATCTGGTCTGGCTCGGTGACTAGCTCGCCGTAGCCGCCAAACGCCTCCACCATCTTATCGTAGCGCGTGCCCGGCACGAGGTCGGCGGCGGTGCTGTGGCCGAGCATCGCCTTCTGCGGGTGTTTGATCTGCGCCCACTGGCCGTCGTTGCCGATGACCGCGACCACTGGTAGATTGTGGCGCGCCATCGTCTCGAACTCCATGCCGTTCAAGCCGAACGCGCCGTCGCCGAAGAGCACCGCCACCTGCTTATCGGGTCGGGCGATCTTCGTCGCGATGGCGAAGCCCGTCCCCGCGCCGAGCGTGCCCATCGGGCCAGCGTCGAGCCAGTGGCCCGGCTCCCAGGCGTTGATAACACGTGCGCCGTAGCTGACGATATCGCCGCCGTCGCCGATCACATAGGCGTCGCGGTCGAGTGCGTCGCGCAGGTCGCGGCAGAGGCGGAGCGGATGAATCGGCGTGGAATCCGAGGCCATCAGCGCCTCCTCAGCGGCGCGTGCTTTCTCCTCCTGCTCCCTGAGCGTGCGCAGCCAGGCTTTGGTCTTGCCGCCCTTGCCCGATTTGCCCAGCGCCGCGCTCAGTTGTCCGAGCGTCGCCGCGACGTTGCCCGCGATGCCCACGTCGGCGCTGCGGTTGACGCCAATGTCGCTTTCGAGCCTGTCCAACCAGATGACCTTTGCCTCAGCGGGAATCAACGGCGGCTGGCCGTAGTTCAAGCGGAAATCGAGCTTCGTTCCGACGACCAGCAGCAGATCGGCGTTGCTGAGCGCGGCGCGACGGGCGTAGGAGAAGAAGAGCGGATGGTCCGGCGGCAGGCTGCCCCGTCCGCTGCCATTGAGGAAGACGGGAACCTGGAGTTGCTCGGCCAGGGTCCGCAGCGGCTCAGCGGCGTCATCCCACCAGACGGTCGTGCCCGCGAAAATGACCGGCCGCTCGGCCTTCGCCAGCAGCGCCGCCGCCGCTTCGACCAGCGCTGGATCGCCCTGTGGATGCCCTTCGGTGCGATAGCCAGGGCTGGGGATGCGGCAATCGGTCGTCTGGACGAAGTTGTTGAGCACATCCATCGGGCATTCAAGGAAGACCGGGCCAGGACGCTCTGCCGTCGCCTCGCGGAACGCCATCGCAGTGTACTCGGCGAGGCGGTTCGTCTGCACGACGGTGCGCGCCCACTTGGTGATGGGTCGCACCAGCTCGACGTGGCGCAACTCCTGAAGCGCGCCCTGGTCCCAGTGGGAGACAGGAGCGCCGCCGCCAAAGACCAGTACCGGGCTGCCCGCCAGATAGGCGTTGGCGATGCCGGTGACGCCGTCGGTGACGCCCGGCCCCGCCGTCAGCAGCGCGACTCCGGGCGTGCGTGTGACCTTCGCCCAGCCCTCGGCGGCATGCACCGCAACCTGCTCGTGGCGAACATCCATCACGTGGATGCCCTCGCGCACGCAACCGTCGTAGATAGCGGCGATATGGCCGCCGCTGAGCGTAAAGACGACCTCGACGCCCTCCTGCTTCAGCATCTTCGCTATCAGCAGCCCGCCGTGAAGCATCACCTCGTCCATCGCCGTATCGCCTCGCCTTCTCTGACATGCATGTTCGTGTCCGCTACGATCCCGACGCCAGCATACCACGGCTGCCTGGGTATAGTCAGCGCGTCAGCGGGGTTTGTGAGATACTTGTGGATCAGGGGTTATATGGGGAGCACAGGACATGCTGGATGGTCTCAAGAGGCGTGCGCGCCATCTCAAAGCGGAGCTGTATGCGCTTTATCTGGCATACCGTGATCCGCGCGTGCCGTGGTATGCGCGGCTGTTCGCGGCGGGCGTCGTCGCCTACGCGATCAGCCCGATTGACCTCATCCCCGACTTCATTCCGGTACTTGGCTACCTGGACGACCTCATCCTCGTTCCGCTAGGCATCGTGCTCGTCCTGCGAATGATCCCACCCGAGGTAATGGCAGACTGCCGCGAACGCGCCAAAGAAGTATCACGCGAGGGCAGACGAACAAGTTGGGTTGCGGCGGGCGTCATCGTCGGGATATGGCTGTTGGTTGTCACCTTCTCAGTGCTTCTAGTCCTGCATTTTGTGCTACGGTAGCCGCATTATCGAGCCACAGCACGCACGGAAGAGACAAGGGGCCGTATGGTACAATTCCCCATATCAACCGGTGAAAGGAGTGGCGAATTATGGCTGAATATGTAGAGTCTCGCGAGGGCAATCTGTACATTGGACATAGCCATGTCACCTTGCAGACGCTCATCGAAGCCTGGCAATCTGGGCGCACTCCTGAACACCTGCACGATAGCTTCTCCACCGTGCCACTGGATGCCATCTATGGCGCTATCACGTATTACCTCGAGCACAAGGATGAGGCAGATGCCTTCTTCCGAGAAACCGATGAGCTAGACGCTCACCGCCACGCTTCAGACGAGGCAGCGCATAATGAGTTCTACTCCGACGTGCGTCGACGGTTTGAGTTGGCTCGTGCCCGCCTTGGAATTCAGGCGTCATGAGTGAGGAGCCGGAAGAGACAACGCAAAGCCATGTGTGATTCCTCGCAGACGAAAACCTCGATTTCGTCATCGTGCAAGGTCTGCGCCTTCGGCAACTCCAGGTAGATATTCTAACGGCTCCTCAGGCTGGCATTCTTGGATTTCCTGATCCGGCCGTTCTGGCATATGCCGCTCAGCACGACCGGATTCTCATTAGCCACGACAAACGCACCATGCCAGACCACTTCGCGGCGTTTATTGCGGAAGGCAACCAGAGTCTTGGTATCATGCTCGTCTCGCGTAAAGTATCCATCGGACAGGCAATAGACGCACTATTACTCGTGTGGTAAGCCAGCAGCCATGAGGAATGGCGTAATCTGATCACACGCCTGCCGATGTAACTTCTCACTCCTACGCGCTGACAAGCACGATGCCGACGAGGATAGCGCCGACACCCGCCCACTGCCAGCGCGCCAGCCGCTCGCGCAGGAATACCCACGCCAGCAGCACAGTCACCGCGCTGAAGAGCGACGAGATGACCGAGACGACGGCGGTCAGCGAGACGGTGATGCCGATGTTGTAGGCGACATTGGCGGCCGTATCGAGCAGCGCCACACCCACCACCCAGGGCCAGAACGCGCGGGCGGGCCGACGTATCACGTACCATGACGCACGCTCCGTCGCGCCATCTTTGTGCGTGTGTCCGCGCAGGCGGTAGAGGAGCAGACCTGCCAGGGCAATGAGGACGACCACGACCGTATCGGCGAGCTTGGCAATGAAAACGGTTGTTGTGCCGCCGAGCGCCGCCACCGGAAAGCGGAGCGCCCAGTAGCAGACGCCAAAGATCAGCATCGCGCCGAGCGCCTCGACCAGCCCCGGCGCCAGTCGCCAGCGCCCAGCACGACCCGACGCTTTCGGCCCATGCGCTTCGGCGTTGTCCGCGCTCGAGGCTGGCACTGTGCTAGCAACCGTCACACCCACCACCGTCAGAACAATGCCGACGAGTTGCAGCGGATTCGCCTGCTCGCCACCGAGCAGCGAGAGCAGAGCGGTGATGGCGGCGAAACTGGCGGCAATCGGCGAGACGAGCGAGAGCGTGCCGATGGCAAAGGCGCGATAGAGCAGCACCGCGCCGCCCAGAATCGCCAGATTGATGACGATTGCCAGCGCCACCATCCCTGACGTCGCATGGGCAAAGGAAATCAGTCCGAGCGGCAAATTGAGGGCAAGCATGCCGAGCGTCGCGATGATCTCCACGTAGAATAGCGTGAGGAACGTCCCGCCCGTTCGTGATGAGCCGCGCGCGCAAAAATCGGCGACGCCCCAGCAGAGCGCCGCCACCAGACCAAACGCAATACCAGCGCCAATATTCATAGACTGCTTATATCCATATTCCGACAGCCCCTCCCGGTGCGGGGGAGAGGTCACAGCCGCTCGATAATCGTCGCCGTGCCCAGGCCGCCGCCGCAGCACATCGTCTGCAAGCCGTAGCGCGCGCCGCGCCGCTCTAGCTCATGCAATAGCGTCGTCATCAGCCGCGTGCCGGAACAGCCGAGTGGATGGCCGAGCGCAATCGCGCCGCCGTTAACGTTGACACGCTCCATGTCGGGATCTAGCTCGCGCTTCCACGTCAGCACCACCGGCGCGAACGCCTCGTTCACCTCGAAGAGATCAATGTCGCCCAGCGTCAGTCCGGCCTTCGCCAGCACCTGCCGTGTCGCCGGGATTGGGCCGGTCAGCATCATCACTGGGTCCACGCCGACGACCTTCTGCGCGACGATGCGCGCGCGCGGCCGCAGCCCCAACTCGGACGCCTTCTCCTGCGTCATCAGCAGGACCGCCGCCGCGCCATCGCTAATCTGGCTACTGTTGCCCGCGGTGATAACGCCATCCGGCTTGAACGAGGGCTGAAGCGCCGCCAGCTTTTCCAGCGTCGTATCGCGCCGGATGCCTTCGTCGCGCGTAAAGCTGGAGCCGTCGGCCAGCGCGACGGACATGATCTCACGGTCGAAGTAGCCGTTGTCGGTTGCCGCCGCCGCCAGTTGATGGCTGTGCAGGCTATAGGCGTCCAGCTCCTCGCGGGGGATCTCCCACTTCGCGGCGATCATCTCGGCGGATATTCCCTGATGCGTCAGCGGATACATCTCCAGCAGTGACGGCGGGAACGGATGGCCGCCCGTAGCGGTGGATGAGCCGATGGGCAGGCGCGACATGCTCTCAATGCCCGCGCCGATGGTGATGTCGCAGACACCCGCCGCGATCAAATTGGCGGCGAAGTGGATCGCCTGCTGGCCGGAGCCACACTGGCGGTCCACCGTCGTTGCGGGCACCTCGATAGGAAAGCCCGCCTGCAAGACCGCGTTGCGCGCGATGTTGACAGCCTGATCGCCGACCTGGCTGACACAGCCCATCACCACATCTTCGACCAGCGCCGGATCAATCTTCGCCCGCTGCATCAGCTCACGCAACGCCATCGCCGCCAGCACTACCGGATGCACATCTTTGAGCGCGCCATTGCGTCGCCCAATCGGCGTGCGCACCGCCTCGACAATTACGACCTCACGCATGGCTCCATTGCCTCCATTTCCGCCGCGAACGGCGCTCGATCACCACATTTCCTCGCCCCAGACCAACTCCATCTTACCAAAATGAATGACATCGCCGGGCTCGACACCGGACTGCTCCAGCGCCTCCAGCACGCCCAGCTTGCGCAGCTGTTTCTCCAGCCGCTCCATCCCCTCTTCGCTCTCAGGATTCGTCATCGCCGCCATTCGCTCGATCCGCTTGCCGCGCACGCGGTAGCCATCTGGCTCCGGGACGATGGTGAAGGCGTCCTCCGGCTCTGGGCGCAGGACTGGCCCGCTTGCCGGAGCCAGCGCCGCCTCAGCAATCTTGCGCTCGGCGTCCTCCTGCCGGAGCTCGCGCAGCCGCTCCGCGGTGACATTCATCAGCTCCTGCGTGCCGTCATGTGTGGAGGATGAGATTGCCATCGCGGTCAAGCCTGCCTCCTCGGCCCGCTTGTGCACAATCTCCCAGCGCTCTTGCGCGTCGGGCAGGTCCATCTTGGTCAGCACGACAATCTGTGGCCGCTCCGCCAGCTCGGCGCTATACTCGGCCAGCTCGCGGTTGATCGCCTCGAACTCCTCCCATGGGTCTTTGCCATAGCTGCCGCCGTCGATCAGATGCAGCAGCAGCCGGGTACGCTCGACGTGGCGCAGAAACTCATGCCCCAGGCCGACGCCCTGAGCGGCGCCCTCGATCAGGCCGGGGATATCGGCCAAGACGAAACTGAAGTCGTCTCCGCGCGCTGGGTCGCCGATGACAACCACGCCCAGGTTGGGTATCAGCGTGGTGAAGGGATAGTCGGCGATGCGCGGCGTCGCGGCGGTCACGACCGAGAGCAGCGTGGATTTGCCCGCATTGGGATAGCCAACCAGGCCCACGTCCGCGATCAGCTTGAGCTCGAGTAGCAACGTCGCCTCTTCTCCCGGCTCGCCCAGTTGCGCCTCGCGCGGCGCCTGATTCGTCGGCGTCTTGAAGTGGACGTTGCCCAGCCCACCGCGTCCGCCGCGCGCCACCATCACCACCTGGTCCGGCTCGGTGAGGTCGGCCACCAGCTCGCCGGTCTCCTCATCGCGCACGACGGTGCCCGCGGGCACCTTCAGGTAGAGGTCCTGCCCCTTCGCGCCATGCATCTGCTGGCCGCCGCCTGGCTTGCCCGCTGTGGCGCTATGGTGCGGGCGATAGTGGTAGTCCACCAGCGTATTCATGCCGGTATCCGTCTCCAGATAGACGCTGCCGCCGCGGCCACCGTCGCCGCCATCGGGGCCGCCTTTCGGGGCGAATTTCTCGCGGCGGAAGTGGGCGGAGCCATTACCGCCAGCTCCCGCCTTCACATAGATTTTGGCGCGATCAAAGAATTGCATGTATCCTGCTCCATACATTCCATCGGCTGCAAGCGTACCCCGGCAGACGCAGTGCGGCGGGGCGACCGCGTCATAGTCACCCCGCCACGTATGCCGCCAGATCCATACCAGATTTCCCGCTTCGAGAGATCACTGGTGGGCCCAGCAGGATTCGAACCTGCGACCAAGCGGTTATGAGCCGCCCGCTCTGCCGCTGAGCTATAGGCCCGGCACTGCTCAGTGTACCACAACATTGCCGCCAATTGCCTACTTTATCCAGCATCAGCAATTGCCGCCCGCTTGAGGATAGGCCCGGTTCCGTCGTATACTGAAGGCAGCGTCTCCCGTGTGTCATGACCGGGGACGCGAGGAGTGCTCGATGATCTTCAACGTTGCTCAACTACTCAAATCTCCCGTCGGAATCACGTATGATGTCGCGCTTGACGACGAGGACAGACTGGAATTACAGGATGGCGAGGCCGAGCTGGCCGGGCCAATCACCGGGCATCTGCGCCTGCACCGCACCAACCAGGGCATCTTCGCCACTGGCAATGTGTCGGCGCCCGTCCATATGAACTGCACGCGCTGTCTGAAGGAGTTCGATGTCACGCTGACATTCCCACTCCGTGAGGAATATTATCCAACCATCGATGTCGTCACTGGCGCGCCGGTCGCCCCACCCGACGACCCGGAGCTGGCTTTCCCGATCAACCGCCGCCATGAGATAGATACCCGCGAGGCGATTCGCCAGAACCTTGTACTGGCGCTGCCAATGCGCGCGCTCTGCCGCGAGGACTGCGCGGGCCTCTGCCCACAGTGCGGCAAGGATTGGAACGAGGGGCCGTGCGACTGCAAGCAGGAGGTGGTTGACGAGCGCTTCGCCGCGCTACGCGAGCTGCTCAACGACGTGGATGCTACCGAGGCGGATTAACCTGACGTGTTCCAGCGGGCGGCGACTATCTCGCGTGTCGGGATACCCTCGCCGCCTGCCGCCTCCACGGAGCATGCCGCCACCTGGTTGGCGAAGTCGATAGCCCTCGCAGCGTCTCCCGTCTCGCGCAACTCGCAGAGGAACGCCGTCGCGAAGACATCGCCCGCCCCGGTTGGGTCAACCTCATGCGCTGGATAGCCTGCGAACAGCCCCGATTTGACGCCGTGCTCCCAGACGTACGCGCCGTCGCGGCTACAAGTGACCGCGATGAGCGGCACGGTCCGCGCCCACTGACCAAAAACCGCATCGGCGGACTCGCCAACATCTTCGCGGCTGAGAATCAGCGCCCGCAGATGGGGCAGCAGTGTATCGGCGCTGGTGAGTGGCGCTGGGGCAACAGCTCCGTCCGCGTCCCACTGGCGCAGCCAGCCCTGTGGCGTCGCGCCAACCAGTGCATGCGGAAATGCTGTCACGATGCTGACATCAATTTCTTGCGCCACCGGCCCAAGCAGCACGATTGGCGCATCGCACCAGGCTTCTGGCACAGATGCTATGATGAGCGGCGCGGCGCGGCCACGCAGATATTGCTGGCGGCCATGCGCGCTATAGATGTTCTCGAAGGTGGTCGCTTCAGCGGAGGGGACAACGCTGAGAGGGATATCTGGCAGCACGGCATCCAACGCCGCCAGCACATCGGGTGGCGCGCTGGTGACGATGGCGGCGCGCAATCCCAGGCGGGCGGCGGTCAGCGCGGCATAGGTGACGGTGCCGCCCAGCCGCCAGCTCCCATCGGGCAGCAGGTCGCGGGTGACATGCCCAATCGCCAGGAAGTCGGGGCGCGCAGATGCATGGCGTACGACAGCCAACCCAGGTGTTTCCACAGGCGCAAGATCGCTAGCGCCGCGCGCTATGCTTCAATGAGACCACCACGCGCCGCTGGTCGCCCTCACCCTCGCTCTCTGTGGAGATATCCTCGAAATCGGCCAGGGCCATGTGCACGATACGCCGCTCGTTGGGCGGCATCGCCTCCAGCATGATGGCCCGGCCAGACGTACGCACCTGCTGCGCTATACGCTGCGCCATCGAGCGGAGATTTTCCTCGCGGCGGTGGCGATAGCCCTCGACATCTACGATTACACGTTCGCGGGTGTCGCCCTGCTTCGAGACGACCAGATGCATCAGCAGTTGCAGCGCCGCCAGCGTCTCGCCGCGCCGGCCAATCAGCACGCTGAGCGCGCTCGAAGATCGCTCGTCGGCGCCGCGAATGTTGAGGACCAGCGGCTCCTCGCCCTCGGCGGGATGCACCTCAATACCGGCATGTACGCCCATATGCGCCAGGATGGTGTAGAGGGCGGCGACGGCGATATCCTCCATACTCGCATCTTCAGCCATCACATCGCTGAGCGCGTCGGTGGTTATCTCTGGCTGTTCCAACTCTTCCACCGGGGGAAAGTCTAGCTCGCTGCCGCCATCCGGCGGCTGGTCGGCTGGCGCGAAGTCGTCCGCGAATTCGTCAAAGTCGTCGGCAAAATAGGTGTCCGCCGTCTCGGGGGCTGCCGCCGGGCGCTGCTGCAAGACAGTCGCGCGCACTCGCGCCTCGCGCGCGCTGGCATCACGCGAGCCACGTGCGGGCCGTTGCAGCACGATGATCTCTACCTCATCACGGTTGCGTCCCAGCCGCGCAAGCGCATTGATGATCGCATCCTCGATGGACTTGCCGGAGGCCTCAACACTCTCCACGCCTACCTGCCCTTCTTCGAGCGCCCGCTATTGTTACGCGACTGCCCGCCCGATCCACCCTTCGCGGTATTCCTGGCCGTATTCTTGCGCGCGCTGTTGCTGCCGCTGGCCGTCGCGGACCGCGTTCCATTCGCACCCGCGCGCGCGCCATTCGATGTGCCGTTTGATGCGCCATTGGACCCGTTCACGTTGGGAACTTTCGCCCCGCCAGTTCCATTGGAGGACTTCGCCTTCACAGTTCCATTCGCGCCATTCGTGCCGTTGGCTATTTCCTGTTCCGGCAGCACCGTCTGATCTGTCGCCTGCTGAATCGCCGCGTCAATCTCATCGCCGCGCTGTGCATTCTGTGAGGTCGCTGTGGCTGACTGTGGCGGCTTGACGAGCACCGGACCCTGACGCGACGGGCGCTGGCGACGCGCTGGCGACGCGGCGCTCTTGCTCCCTGTGCCCTCACGGTCGGCAGCCTCTTGATTTGTCTGGGCGCGGGAGGCCTCCAGTTGCTTGCGAGACTCCTCGGCGCGCTCCACCGCCTGCGCCTGGGCGGCAGACAGGCTTTCTTTCATCCGGTTCCACCAGCCGCGCACGCCGCCCTCCTCAGGTGGCGAGCTGGCTGGCGCAGTCAGCGCGCGTGCGGATGCTCCACCCGCGACAGCGGCCGTAGCTGGCGCGCGTGTCACGGTGGGCGTGGTGTCTCGTGGCGGCGGGACGAGATGCTCCATCCCTGGCACGCCGACGAAGAGCGAGCCCCAGTTGCCGTTGATAAAGTACTGCTGCACAGCGGAGAACCCGGTCGAGATACACCAGTAGAGCGCAAGGCCCGCGGGGAAGGTCCAGCCGATGAAGAGCGTTACCACCGGCATGATGTATTGCATCGTGCCCGTCGCCTGCGTTGTCGGATCGGGATTCTCACCCGGCTGGCGTGGCTTGCGCACCGGCATCGCCATACGCAACTGGATGAACGTCAGCAGCGCCGCGAGGACAGGCAGAATATGGAGCGGATCGGGCGTAACGAGGCTGGTCCAGATGAACCAGGTCTGCGGGAAAGCGGACAGATGTGGGACGAAAGAATAGAGGTCTTTATTGATTTCCACCAGATTTTTTGGGGCGCTGAGCGCCGCCGCATGAATGACCGTCAGGAAGGCGCCATAGAGCGCATAGATAAAGGGCATCTGCACCACCAATGGCAGACAGCCGCCATACATGCTGACGCCATTCTCTTTGTAGAGCCGCCGCTGTTCAGCCATGAGCGTCTGCGGGTCGCCGCGATAGCGCTGCTGGAGCGCCTTCAGCTCGGGCTGGATCAACTGCATCTTCCTGGTGGACTGAAGCTGTTTGCGGGTCAGTGGGATGAGTGCGGCGCGAATGAGCAGAGTGAGGATAATGATGGCCAGCGCAAACGCTCCACCGGGGAAGACTTTATTCAACCCCTCATAGGTGACCATGAGGATGTTGTAGACGGGCAGATAGAACACATAATGAAAGATCGTTCCTATCGGCCCGAAAATGGTCCCAAAGAAATCGAGAATACCTTGCACGCGCTCTATCCTCCCCGCAGCGTCCGGATGGGCTTGCCTGCCCAGCTGCTATCGTTCACATATCGTTCGGGTGTCAATTCAGTTTCACCGCATCAATCACGCCTAAAGGCGTCCGCTGACCGCGTTATCGCTGCCTTATGGGACGGGATCGTACAGGCTGCCGTGATAGAACGGGTGGCACCGCCCGATGCGCTTGATCGCCATCCAACCACCCCGCAAGAATCCGTACTTTTCGATGGCCTCGTAGCCATACTGCGAGCAGGATGGCTCGAAACGACAACTCGGTGGGAGCACCACGGAAAATGTCCGCTGGTACACGCGAATCAGCCCCATCCCTAGATATTTCATACCTCTGTGCCTCGATCTGTGCCTTGAGTATATTGAGCAGTATCCACTATCAAGAGTCGTGCCCGCGCCAGCAAAACTTCCACATCCTGTTCGAGCGTTTCCATGCGCGCATCCGCCGCGCCAGGACGAGCTATAATCACGAGATCATAACCCGGGGCAATCCTCGCCAGCTTGCGGCGTATCACCTCGCGCAGCCTGCGCTTCACGCGATTGCGGACCACCGCGCCACCAACACGACGACTCACCGAGAAACCGATGCGCGTCAAGCCAGAGCTGTCCGGCTCGCTCCGCGGGGCGTACCCCAGGAGAAGCACTGCCCCAGAAACACGTCTGCCCTGCGCGCGCACCCGCTGAAAATCGCGAGGCGAACGGAGCCGTTGCACGCG
>Ga0070713_100001501_pt1 | contig 14883 bp, 11 predicted proteins | sample LARL82metaG_FD_65465 | JGI IMG/M metagenome (GOLD analysis project Ga0070713, IMG submission 65465) | Corn, switchgrass and miscanthus rhizosphere microbial communities from Kellogg Biological Station, Michigan, USA - LAR L8-2 metaG | ecosystem: Host-associated > Plants > Roots > Rhizosphere ...
GCCCGCCAGCGGCAGGCCGAAATAATTCGTATGCTTGTCGACGGCGGGGCGCGCTTTTCGGACCGCGATCGGCGAGGCAAGCGAGTGATCGACCGCATCTCGTCGAGCCGGCTTGCCGCGTTGGGTGCGCCGCGAATCGATTGAGCTCGCACGAGGTGACGCGAATGGCGCCAGTGGTTGGGCAGAAGGCACAGCGATCGTTGACGCTGACGAAGGAGCACGTCCAGACCTTCGCCCGCCTAACGGGAGATTACAATCCTCTGCATTTCGACGCCGATTTCGCCGGGCGTACGAAATTCCGTGGTCTCGTCGTCCAGGGCGGGCTCACGACGGGGTTGCTGCACGCGCTGGTCGCGATGGACCTGCCGGGTCCCGGCTCGGTGTTCCTGAGCCAGAGCTGGAAGTTCACCGCGCCCGTGTACATCGGTGATACGATCACGGCGGAGGCAGAAGTCGCGAGCGTGCACGCGACGAAGCCCGTGACGCAGCTTCGCATCGTCGTCAAGCGTCAAACCGGCGAAACGGTGCTCGAAGGCGAGGCGTGGTGCTATACGATGATCCCCGATCCCTCCACCGCCATCGCGTCGGCCGAGCCGAGCGCCGCCCGAGCCTGACCCGCCGAATGCATAACGATACACCCAGCAAGGCCGAGCGCCCGCCATTGACGCTCGTGCCGGGCGGCGCCGCGGACGCCGAGCCGCCGCGCTTACACCGCCGCTTCGGTCTGTTGAGCGCAACGGCGCTCAACATGACGAACATGATGGGCGTCGGGCCATTCATCACGATCCCATTGCTCATGTCGGCGTTAGGCGGACCGCAGGCGATGCTCGGCTGGGTTGTCGCGCTGATCATCGTCATCTGCGACGGCATGGTGTGGAGCGAGTTGGGCGCCGCGCTGCCCGGCTCGGGTGGCTCGTTTCATTACTTGCGCGAGGCGTTCAGCTACACACGATTCGGCCGCTTGATGGCCTTCCTCTTCGTGTGGCAATTCGTGCTCAGCGGTCCGCTCGAGATCGCGTCAGGCTACATCGGCTTCGCGGATTACGCGAGCTTCATCTGGAAGGGACTCACGCAGTGGGGGGCGATCGCCATCGTCGTCGGTATCGGGATCGTCAACGTTGTGCTGCTCTACCGGCGCATCCATTCGGTTGCGACGATCACCGTATCGCTCTGGATCGGGACGCTCGTGACCGTGCTCGCGGTCATCTTCACGGGCGCAACCCACTTCAATCCTCACCTGGCGTTCGACTTCCCGCCTGGAGCATTTCGCTTTTCGTTAGGCTTCTTTCTTGGCCTGGGAGCGGCGTCGCGGATCGGAATCTACGACTACCTCGGCTATTACGACGTCTGCTTCATCGGCGACGAGGTCCGCGACCCGGGTCGCGTGATCCCGCGGTCCATTCTCATCAGCACTGCCGCCGTCGCCGTCATCTATCTGGGCATCAACCTATCCATCATCGGCGTCGTGCCCTGGCGCGAATTCGTGCCAGCCGCGTCGCATCCCCAGTCGAACTTCGTCGTCTCGATCTTCATGCAGAAGATCTATGGCCAACGCATCGCGACACTCTTCACACTGCTCGTTCTCTGGACGGCATTCGGGTCGGTATTCGCGTTGCTCCTCGGCTATTCACGCATCCCGTACGCGGCGGCGGAGAGCGGATACTTCTTCAAGGTATTCGGCCGTCTCCATAAGAAGGCGGGGTTTCCACACGTCTCGCTGCTCGTGTTGGGTGCAATCTCGATCTTCGCGGGGTTCTTTTCGTTAGACACGGTAATCGACGCATTGATCGTCACGCGGATCCTCGTCCAGTTTATCGGTCAGCTCTTCGGGCTCATTCTGCTGCGGAAAAAAGCGCCGGGCATGCCGCGGCCGTTCCGGATGTGGCTCTATCCACTTCCGGCGCTCGTCGCGCTGCTCGGGTGGATCTTCGTCTTCGTGACCACCGACACGCAGGTCATCCTCTTCGGCCTCGGCGTCCTGCTGCTCGGGTTCGTGGCGTTTCTGATCTGGTCCCGGAGCACGCGCCAGAAGCCCTTCGACTCGCGGCAAAGCATCGACACGCGCCATGCCAAGTCGAGCGCGCGAGTCTGATTGATGAAGGGAGAACGCCGAATGCGGCCGCTCATCGGGACGGACACTTCTCACGATGCCATTGGGCGCACTTGACGCTGTGTCGCTCTCGAGTTGCCAACCTATCACTTTCCAGCGTCGGGCCGTCCCCGGCCGATAGACCACTCAGAGAGGTCTCTCATGTCGATCGACGATCGCCACAATCACAATCGTAGAGACTTCGTGCGCCTGGCCGCGGCGGGCGCGCTCGGCACGTTGTGGTTCCCGGAGATGCGCCATGAGCGCGGAGGCAAGCCGTCGCGTCCCGATCCCGACCTCGTCGTGATCAACGCCAAGGTCTACACGATGGACCGCGATCTTCGGCGCGCCGAGGCGTTCGCGGTGAAGGATGGCCGTTTCCTGGCCGTTGGACATACCCCTGACGTGCGGCCTCTCGCGACGTGGCGCACCCAGGTGATCGACGCGAAGCAGATGACGGTCGTTCCCGGCTTCATCGATACGCACAACCATGCAGGAGGCACGACACTCCTCTATGAAGTGCTGGTCGGGAATCCATTCGAGGTGGAGTTCGTCTCGATCGCGAGCATCGTCGACAAGCTGCGCGCGAAAGCGCAGCAGACACCGCCGGCCACGTGGGTCGAAGGCTACTTCTTCGACGACACGAAGCTCAAGGATAAGCGTCCACTCAACGTTCACGATCTCGATCAGGTCTCCACCGAGCACCCCGTCGCCGTGCACCATCGCGGAGGGCACACGTCGTTCTACAACTCGAAGGCCCTCGAGCTGGCGCACGTAAGCCGCGAGACGCCGAACCCACCCGGCGGCACCTTCGATCGCGATGCGACGGGCGCCCTCAACGGCCGCGTGACCGATCGGGCGCGTAGCGCCTTCTACAATGTCGGCGAACGAAAGAAATACAGCGCCGCCGAGGGAGCCGAGCGAGAGCGGCAAGGCATCGCGCATATCTCAAAGCAGTTCGTGCGATTTGGACTCACAAGCGTCCATCACGAAGGCGGCGACCTCGAGGCGATTCAGGATGTTCGCGCCCGAGGCGATCTTCAGCACCGTGTGAGCTACGAATCGAGCGGCCGCGTCCTCGATTCGTTCATCGAGAGCGGGCTGCAGACGGGATTCGGCGACGAGTGGATCAAGATTGGTGCGACGTCGGAGCACACGGTCGACGGCTCGTTCTCCGAGCGGACAATGGCGCTCAGTGTGCCTTATCCGAACGTGACGCCACCGTACACGGGCAACGTCACCGAGACGCAGGGCGACCTCGACGCGTGGGTCGAGAAAGTCCATCGCGCCGGGTTTCAGGTGAACTGTCACGCGAACGGTGACGTCGCGATCGACATGTATCTCAAGGCGCTAGAGCGGGCGCAACGGCTCTTCCCACAGAGCGACGCTCGGCCCAAGATCACCCATTGCACGCTCGTGAACGACGATCTCGTCCGACGCATCAAGGACCTCGGCGCAGTGCCGGCGATGTTCACGACGTACGCGTACTACAACTCGGACAAGTTCGTGTTCTATGGCGAGGAGTTGATGAAGCGGTGTATGGCCTACCGCACGCTCCTCGACGCGAAGGTTCAGGCGGCGGCGGGCTCCGACTTCAGTCCCGGCCCATTCGCGCCGCTGATGGGCATTCAGGGCATGGTCACGCGCACAGGGTGGGACGGCAAGACCTGGGGTGCCAATCAGCGCATCACCGTAGACGAGGCAATCGCGGTAAACACTGCGCACGGCGCGATCGCATCCCACGAGGAAACGCTCAAGGGCACGATCAGCGATGGCAAACTCGCCGATTTCGTGATGCTCGCCGACGATCCGCATACCGTGCCAGAGGACAAGATCAAGGACATCAAGATCGTGCGGACGGTCGTTGGCGGAAAAACAGCCTACCTGGCTTGACCTCGAGCGCGAGGCACGACAAATCCGCTCGATGAATTGGAGGCGCGCCGATTACCTCGTCCATCGCTGGCTGAGCATCGCCATCGGTGTCGTCGTGCTCTCCTGGTTCGTCAGCGGCATCGCCATGATCTACTATCCATGGCCGAGCCTAACGAGCAGCACTCGACTTCATTTCGACGCGCCATTTGAGCCACCGCCAACGCTCATCGGCGTTGGACGAGCGGCCGCCATCGCGCAGCAAATGGGGTACGGCGATTCGCTCGTCGGCACTCGCCTCACTGCGATCGGTAATCGCCTTGTGTACGCCGTATCGCACGAGCGAGGCGCGGCCAACGAACAGGTTGCACTCCTCGACGCACTCACTGGTGCGCCACTCACCCCTCTCGACAGTGTCGACGCAGTCGCGATCGCTCGCACCGTCGTACCGCAAGCGGCACCTCTTCAATGCGTCTGGCTGGAGCGACACGCCGACCACTATCTCATGTCCGGCGAGTACCGGCGCGACTTCCCCGACTGGGTCGTCCGCTTCAATGACCCAAAGCGGACCGCCGTCTACGTGAGCGTCGGTCGCGGCCACATTACCGGTGTCGTCACCACGCGCACTCGGATAACGACCTGGCTCGGTACCGTCCCGCACTGGCTCTATTTTCAGTGGCTCTACGATTGGCGCGACGCGTGGCTGTGGGTGAATCTCGTTCTCCCCGGTATCGCCTGCATCGCCGCCATCGCCGGGCTCATTCTCGGCGTCGCTCAGTTGTCACCGCGCCATCTCATCGACCGCCCGACTCGCACTAGTCCCTATCGCGGCGTCTCGCGTTGGCACCACATCGCCGGCGTCCTGTTCGGTATCCTCGTGCTCACCTGGTCCCTGAGTGGGTTGTTGCAGGTCCTCGGCCCTGAGAGCGAACCACAAGCCGGGCAGGCGGCGCGCGCTCGAGGCGGAGCCGTCCCCTGGGACGCCTTCGCGCTCAGTGAGGGGCTCGCCTTCACCAACGTGCGTGCGTCGTTAGGTTCGACAGCCATCAGGGCGCGAGCGATCGACGCCACGTCGCTCGATGGTCGTCCAGGGTACGTGTTCCATCTCGATGATGGCCGCGAACGCTGGGTCGACGGGATAACGGGCCGCGTGCGTTCCGAGCTCGCCGACAGCACGGCTGCCCGGATCGCGCAGCGCGTGGCGCCAGCCTCACCCGTCGCGCACACCGAGCGACTCGCCGACTACGACGCGTTCTATTACGCGCGTCCAGGGCGACAGCTGCCGCTTCCAGCGTGGCGCGTAACGTTCCGCGACAGCACGCATTCCGTCCTCTATCTGGACGCCACGAGTGGTGAGCCGACGGGATTCGTCGACGACCAGTTCCGGCACTGGCGCTGGATGCGCGACGGTCTCCACAGCCTCGACTTCCCCGGCATCAACAACAAGCGGCCGCTGTGGGATCTCCTTTTGCTCTTCTTCATGCTGGGCGGCACGGCATCGGCACTGACGGGAGTCTGGCTGGCTCTTCGGCGGGTGCGCAGGCTTTCGCGATCGGACGATACGATATCGTTGCCGCCGCCCACGATTCGCGCTACACTCTCGACAGAGACACCATAGGGAAGTGCGCCATGAGCACCGCGACTCGAGACGAGACCGCGCTCCAGCGTCCAACGGTCGCCGAAGTGGACGTCTTCGGCCTCACGCATCCAGGACTCGTGCGGCGGACCAACGCCGATCACTTTCTCGTGGCAAGCCTGCATCGGACGCTGCGCGTCCATGCGACGAGCCTCGGTGGCGACCTGGGACCGCAGGAGAGCGAGTCACGCGGATTCCTGCTGCTTGTCGCCGACGGTGTCGGGGGCCTCGCCGGTGCTTCCGAGGGAAGCGCGAAGGCAGTGACGTCCGTTGCGCAGCATCTGCTGCATGCGACGGAGCTCTGCTCACAGATCGCTGGAGACAACGAGAGCACAGCCGTCGCCAACCTGCGCGACGCCGTGATCGAGGCACATCGCACGCTGCTCACGTCGACCGACGACGAGGGGCACACCAACGCCTCGACGTTGACGCTGTTTGCCTCGTTCTGGCCACGCGCATTCGTCGTCCACGTCGGCGACAGCCGGGCATACCGGTATCGCGACGGCGTACTCGAGCGCCTAACGACCGATCAGACCTTCGCGCAGATGATGGTGCAGGCTGGCGCGCTCACGCCGGCCGGCGCCGAGGCGTCGCATCTCAAGCACGTGTTGTGGAGCGCTCTGGGCAGCCAGGAGGCGGTGCCGGAGGTGCTCGTCACCGACGTGACCCGCCGCGGCGTCATCATGCTCTGCACGGACGGGCTCACCAATCACGTCAGTGACGAGGAGATCAAGCAGCACCTCGGGACGTGCCGGTCCGCCGAGGCATGCTGTCGATCGCTACTGAATCTCGCCCTGGAACGCGGTGGGCAGGACAACGTCACCGTCGTGATCGCGCGCGTGCGAAACGACGAGACCCCATCTCGTTAGGTCAGCCGGTACCAGCCAGCGGACGCAAGCCTGAGGCGCCAGACCCTGGGACCCGATCTTTCGGGTCACCAGGGCGATTGGTGCTTGCGCACGCCGCCGATCCCGGCAACTTCATGCCCGACTCAACTCTGACTTCATGCGACCACGAGAACTCACTGTTCGCGGCCTCATCCTCGGCGCGCTGATCACGACGGTCTTCACCGCCGCCAATGTCTACCTCGGACTCAAGGTCGGACTCACCTTCGCGTCGTCGATTCCCGCGGCCGTCATCTCGATGGCCATTCTCAGCGCCGTAAAGGACTCGTCGATCCTGGAGAACAACATCGTTCAGACGGTCGCCTCGGCGGCAGGCACTCTGTCGGCGATCATCTTCGTGCTGCCAGGACTCGTCATCGTCGGGTGGTGGACAGGCTTTCCATTCTGGCAATCGTTTCTCATTTGCGTGAGCGGCGGCGTCCTCGGTGTGGTGTTCACGATTCCCCTGAGACGAGCTCTCGTCACGACCTCCGATCTCCCCTATCCGGAGGGCGTCGCGGCCGCCGAGGTCTTGCGAGTCGGCTCAGGGACCCGCGGCGAGACCAAGGACGAAACGGGTGAGGCGCGGGAGGGACTCGTCGCCGTCATTCTCGGGGCGATTGCCTCGGGCGGCGTGGCGGTAATCAGCGCGACACGAATCATCGCCGGCGGACTTACAGGGTTCTTCCCGATCGGGAGCTTTGGCTCGACCGGCTATGACTTCGCGTGGTCGCTGGCATTGTTAGGCGCGGGGCATCTCGTTGGACTATCCGTCGGCATGGCGATGCTGACTGGACTCATCATCGCCTGGGCGATCGCCGTGCCCATCCTGACGCATCTCCAGCCCGCGGCTGCCGGCGTGGCCCTCGCGACTCACACACTCGCGATCTGGCGGACACAGGTTCGTTTCATTGGTGCAGGCGCCATCGGTGTCGCGGCCCTCTACACCCTCGCGCGCCTGACGCGGCCGGTCGTCGGAGGACTGGTGAGCACCCTCGCTGCCTCGCGACGTGTGGATACGGGAGATGACAGCGACCGTGACATCTCACCACCCTGGATCATCGCCCTCACCATCGTCTGTCTGATCATCGCCGGGTATCTCGCCTATACCTTTGCTCGCTCGACTGTTCTGTCGGGGAGCGCGGTGGGGCTGACGATTGTCGCCGTGCCGTTCGTGCTGTTCGCCGGCTTTCTGATCGCGGGAATCTGCGGCTACATGGCGGGGCTGATCGGAGCGTCGAACAGCCCGATCTCGGGTGTCGGCATCCTGTCGATCGTGCTCTGTGCATCGGTCGTAGTGCTCGTGGTGTCTCCGTCGCCGACGGCGCAGCCGGCGCTAGTAGCTTTTGCCCTGTTCGTGACGGCGATCGTATTCGCCTGCGCCACGATCTCGAACGACAATCTGCAAGACTTGAAGACGGGCCAGTTGGTGGGAGCGAGCCCGATGCGCCAACAGGTCGCGCTCATCGTCGGCGTCGGGGCGGGTGCGGCAGTCATTCCAAGTGTGCTCAACCTGCTCGCCAAGGCGTACGGTTTCGCTGGCGCGGCAAACGTCGGCGTGCTCGCGCCGAATCCACTGCCCGCGCCACAGGCGACGCTCATCTCCGCACTCGCGAAGGGCGTGATCGGCGGAAGTCTCGAGTGGAACATGATCGGCATTGGTGCGCTCGTCGGCGTCGCACTGATCGTACTCGACTCGGCGTTAGGCGCGATGAACAAGCTCCGCATACCACCGCTCGCCGTCGGTATCGGCATCTACCTGCCCATGTCGGCGACGTTCGCGGTCGTCGTCGGCGCCCTGGTATCGCACTGGTATGACCGCCGCGTGCGCACGATGCCGAATCCCGAGCGCGCGGAACGGTTAGGCACGCTCGTCGCATCAGGTTTGATCGTGGGTGAGAGCTTGTGGGGCGTGATCAATGCCGGTTTGATCGTCGCGTTCTCCACCGACGCACCGATCGCGCTCGTACCGGAGAGCTTTGCGCCAGCGCCATGGCTTGGCGTGCTCGCCTTTGTCGGGGTGATCTTCTGGCTCTACGGCTGGATGCTGCGCCGCGCTCGCGTCATGGCGCGAAGCGAAGCGAGACGCGCCGCGTAGTCGACTCTCGGAGCTCTGGTGACCTGGAACCGCAATGTGGGGCTGCAGTGGTATTCGGTCGGGCTCGCCATTCTCGTCCTGCCTCAGTCGTGGCTTGGCGCAAGACTCTTCGAGTTGCGGGCGATGCGGCCGGTGCATGTAGCAGACGCCGCCTGAACGTCGTTCGGCAGGGTGGCCTTCCGCCGGTTCGGGACGGAGATTCAAGCGGCGTCTCGATCGAGACGATCTGTCATCATTACGCTCAGGACCAGCAATGCCCTCAGCAGCAGTTCCCGTCACCCTCGACGAGATGCCTCGAAAGGCCTTCTCGCTCGATCAACAGGCACGCCTTCTGGCCTCGCTCGGCCACGCCGTCATCGCTACCGACGCAGCGGGCTGTATTCGGTTCTGGAATAATGCGGCGGAGCAACTCTATGGCTGGACCGCATCGGAAGTCATCGGACGCGACGTCACGACCGTAACGCCAGGACCCGAGTCCGCGGCGGACGCCCAGGAGATAATGCTTGCGGTCGCCCGTGGCGAGAGCTGGCACGGGAACTTCCCGGTTCGGCGGAAGGACGGCACGACCTTCCTCGCAGAGGTTACGGACTCGCCGGTGTTCGATGATCAAAACACGCTCATCGGCATCGTCGGGGTCTCGGTGGATCTCACAGCGCGTCGTCGCGCCGAGGATCGGGCGCGGTTTCTCGCGGAGGCGGCCCGGGCACTCGCCGTGCCGCTTGCCCCGGACGACGTCCTCAGGAAGCTGACTGAAGTCTCGATCCCGAAGTTCGCGGACTTCAGCATCGTGTACCGCGTTGCCGAGGATGGTAGAGCGCACCGCGTCGCGTCGGCACACGTCGATCCATCGCGCCAGCCGATGATCGACGAGCTCGAACGGCATTATCCCGTCGACCTGGCGATGAACACGCCCGTTGCGCGCGTGTTGCGCGAGCGTGAATCGCTGTTGGAGCGTGAGCCGCACATCGGTGATTGGGACGCGCCCGACGAAGGTTACGCGCAGATCGCTTCTGCGTTCGGACTTTGCTCGTTGATCACCGTTCCGCTCGTCGCCAGAGGCCGCCCGCAAGGCGCGCTCGTCGTTGGAATGACGACGACGCAGGCGGGTGGCAGCAGCCGGCGCTTCGAGGAGGACGATCTGAATGTCGCAGAGTCGCTGGCGGGGCTGGGCGCTCTCGCCTTCGACAACGTCCTGCTCGTCCAGGACGCTGAACGGGCCCGATCCCAGGCCGAGGAGGCGAATCGCGCGAAGTCCGCTTTTCTCGCGTCCATGTCCCACGAGCTGCGAACGCCGCTCAATGCCATCGCCGGATATGTCGAGCTGCTCGAGATGGGACTCCGTGGCCCGTTGAATGACGCCCAGCGCGCCGATCTCGCGAGAGTGCGACGCAGCCAGCTGCACCTCACGGGATTGATTGACGATGTGCTGAATTTCGTACGGCTCGAGACGGGACATCTGCAATTCCGCATCGATGATGTGTTGCTCGATAACGTGATCCAGCATGTCGAGGAGCTCGTGCGGCCGCAGCTCGATCAGAAGGGGGTGCGTTTCAGCAGATGCGGTGCGGACCACCTCGCGGTGCGCGCGGACGCGGAGAAGGTGCGTCAGATCCTGTTGAATCTCCTCACCAACGCGCTCAAGTTCACGCCGCCAGGCGGAGAGATCGCACTCGCGGTGGCCACGCACGATGATCTCGTGCGGGTCACGGTGCGCGATACCGGGATCGGCATTCCCGAGAACATGCTGGAGGCCGTGTTCGAGCCCTTCGTTCAGGTCGGACGACGCTCGAACGCACCTGCTGACGGCGTTGGCCTCGGGCTGGCGATCAGCCGCGATCTCGCCCGCCACATGGGCGGCGACATCAGCGTCCAGAGCGAAGTTGGCGTGGGCAGCCGCTTCACTCTCAGCTTGCGAAAAGCCTGATCCCGGTATTATGAGGAACGCTTGTCTGGCCTAACGACTGAATCGCGCCCGGGCCACTGATCACTTGTTGCAGACCATCTGGTACCCGATCGAACAGCTCATGGCGTGGCGACGCGCGCGAATTGTCGTGCCGTTCGTCGCTGGCGTCGTCACCTGCGCCGCACTGTTCGCCCTGGCCGGAACGCGCACGGCCGACACTGAATCCGTCATCGTTGCCGCTGTCACTCTCGGCGTCCTCGAGACGATCATCGCCTGGGGCGCGGTATGGACGTGGCAGCGAATCTGGCGCGATCCCACGCCAGACGAAGGCACCTGGGGGCAGGTCGTTTATCGTCAGGGCGTCAAACGGCTCGGCGGGATCATGTCGCTCGTTATGCCGCCGCTGAACGCGTTCAGCACCGCATGGGGCGATCTTGGTGAAGGCCGCGGGGTGGCAACGGTCTCCTTCCTGATGGTGCTCTGGGTCGGTTTCTTCGGCTGGCTCGCGATTGGCCCGTGGGCGGGCTATTGGTGGGGTCGGTTCATGGCGCGAGCCGCGGGCATCAAGAAACCAGGGGCTAGGGGCTAGGGCCGGTGAATCAGATCTTTGCGCGCCGCGCTAGCCCCTAGCCCTAGCCCCTAGCCCCTAGACCCTCAATAAGCCATCGTCGCGCCTCCCTATCGCCGGACCAGAGGGCTGGCCCGAGTGGCGAGCCAAGGAAGATCAATGTCCCTCGTCCCTGGCATTGATGAACTGCGACCGGCACCCCCCCGGCGCGGGCAATGACTTCTCCGCCGTGGTGCCTGACGGGTACGACGCGACTGAAGTCGCGCACTTTCACACGGACGGGCCACGTGTAGTCGATGTACGGAATGCCATCCGCAGGCCAGAGCGACATGGGCGCATCGATTTCTATCGCGAACACCGCGCGCAACATCTCGCGATGATCGAGAAATTCACGGGACTGCAGTGTCGCGAACACCGCGCCCGACTCGAGGATGACTGTCGCGCCATTCTCGAGGGAGTCCGACAGCAGGCGCGCCGCGCGCGAGGGAATGCGCAGCGCGCCCGGAACGATCACGAGCGGCGTCTCGCGCGCGGGATGCGAGCGCGCGAATGGAATACTCGCCTCCTTCAGCGCCGACTCGAAACCGGTGATCGATTCGCGGAGCACCGCGTGATCGCCAAGATCGACAATCGCGCACGCCAACGGTTCGATCGTTCCACCTAACGGACGTGCACCAATGCGCCGCAGGTCAAGTGGCAAGGCGAGCGCCGCGACCGTGGCGGCAGCTCGCCCGACGAATGCGCGGCGCGACAGGTCGATCACGACAGCTGCCCGGCGATCAGGCGATCGAGCGCGTGGGCTGTATCATGAAACTGCTGGTCCGGCGCGTAGCGATAGCGCGCCTCCATCTCGGCGACGAGCCATCCGTTGTAGCCAACCTTCGTGAGCGCGGAGCGAATCGCGGGCCAGTTGTTGTCGCCAAGAAAGATGTTGGTGTAGACACTCTGGTCGCCCGAGCGGCCACGATGCTTCAGTACGTCCTTCACGTGAATGCGCGTGATGCGCGGGCCGTGCATCTCGATCCATTGCTCGGCGAAGCCGGTGTCGTGGATATTGCCGACGTCGAGGTGAATGCCGACCGCTGGACTATCGACGTCGTTCAGAAACTGCGCGAACTCGCGTGGACTGAGGAGAAATCGCTGCTCCGAGTTGCAGTTCTCGCAACCGATCTTCACGCCGGCGCGAGCGGCGGTCGCGCTCAACGACTTCAACGACTCGACACAGCGCTGGTATACCTCGTTGTAGGGAACTTCCTCCGTCACGAGTCCAGCGACGACGAGAATGGCATCGGTGCCGAGGAGTTGTGCCGTCTCGACCTGTCGCTCGACGATGCGCACCGCCTGCGTGCGCACCTTCGGGTCTCGCGCCGAGAGCGGCGACGCCCAGTGCAAACCCGTCGATACGTTCGACACGACGAGTCCCGCGCTCTCGACCTTGCGACGCAGCTCGCGAATCTCGCTGTCCGTGGTCGTCATCTGAAACCATGGCATGTCGCCCAGCCACAGCTCGATGCCGTCGTACCCCGCCCTCTTTACGAGGTCGAGGCCGCGCTCGAGTCCCCAGTCCTTGGGGATCATGTTGTCACCGATTGCTTTTTTCATCAGTCGGGGACTATCGACGTAGAAAAGGCCGGCGGGTACATATGCTACGCTCCACGGCTGGAGCACGGCAAGGGATAGCTATTCGTCATGTCACTCACTCCACCTGCCCTCGGCCTCGGTTGCATGCGGCTTTCCACGGCGCCCGAGCGCGACGGCCTCGATGGCGTCGCGGTAGTTCATGCCGCGCTCGGCGCCGGCGTGACGCTGCTCGATACGGCGGATGTCTACTGCCACGACGACAATGATATCGGGCATAACGAGCGCCTCATTGCCCGGGCACTCGACAACTGGCCCGGCGACCGGTCGCAGATTACCGTCGCCACCAAGGGCGGCATGCGGCGTCCTAACGGCACTTGGATCGCCGATGGGCGCGCCAAGCACCTGCGCGATGCCTGCGACGCGAGCCGGCGCGCTCTCGGCGTTGCGACTATCGATCTCTACCAACTGCACGCCGTGGATCCGCGCACGCCACTGGAGACGAGCGTCCGTGCCTTCGCCAAGCTCCAGCAGGATGGGAAGATCCGCGACGTCGGCTTGTGCAACGTGACGGTGAGTCAGATTCGCGCTGCCCAGACAATCGTCAGCGTGAAGGCAGTCCAGGTCAGCGTGTCGCCCTTCGATGACGAGAATCTGCGCAATGGCGTGGCCGAGTATTGCCGCGACAATGGCATTCAACTCATTGCCTACCGTCCGCTGGGTGGTGAGCGGAGACGCCAGCTTGCCCGCGATGTCACGCTGACGACGATTGCGGACAAGCATCGCGTGCCTCACGAATTGATCGTGCTGGCGTGGTTGGCCGATTTCAGTGGCGTGACGCCAATTCCCGGCGCGACTCGAGTGGAAACGGCCGCATCGCTGGGGCGCGTAATCGACATTCGGCTCGATGACGACGACCGACGCGCCCTCGACGCTCGCTACGCGGGTCGATTACTTCGCGTACCGCGGGCCGAGCGCCGCCCTCACCGCGACGCTGCAGGCGAGGTGGTGATCGTCATGGGCATGCCGGGCGCGGGGAAATCGACCGTCGCGGGCGGACTGGCGGCGCAGGGCTATGAGCGTCTCAACCGCGACTCGTTAGGTGGTTCGCTCGCCGATGTCGCCTCGCGGCTCGACGACCTGCTGGCCGCTGATCGTCGCCAGGTCGTCCTCGACAACACTTATCCGACTCGCCAGTCGCGCAACGAGGTGATCGAGACTGCCTGGCAGCGTGGCGTCCCCGTTCGTTGTATCTGGCTCAAAACGACCGTCGCCGACGCGCAGATCAACACCATTCATCGCATGCTCGACGTGCATGGACGTCTGCCCACACCCGATGAGATTCGTGAGCGCGGCAAGGCCGACACCCGCTACCTCCTTCCCGACGCCCAATTTCGTTACGAGCGAACGCTCGAGCCGCCCACATCTGACGAGGGTTTCTTCGCGATCGACGAGCGCACGTTCGTGCGCGAGCCCGACGCTCGCTCGGCACGCGCGCTGATCTTCGATGCCGACGACGAGCGGTTGACGTCCAGACTCGAGCTGCTAGGGAAGTATCGCGATGAGGGCTGGCTGCTCTTCTTCCACGCGTGGCGCCCGGGTGGCGACAGGAGCGACGCCAGCTTCGCACCGCTGCGTGACCTGTTCGGCGATGCCATGCACGTCGCGTTCTGTGTTCACGAGGCTGGACCACCGGTGTGCTGGTGCCGAAAACCGATCCCCGGATCGGTGATCGAGTTCGCGCGTCTGCGCCACGTTGCACTCGATCAATCAGTGGTGGTGGGCGCGTCGGCCGCGGATCGGACGATCGCCGAGCGTGTCGGCGCGCGCTTCGTCATCTCTGATTCCTTCTTTGCCTGAGCAATCACTCCTCCGGCCACCATCGCTTGTTCGAGTAGATCGATCCGAACACCGCGTGGAGTCCGTCGCGCGGGTCCTCCGTGCGGAGCACGGCGTCGAGGCGATTGCCGAGCGGCATCACACGGCTGTAGTCACGGTAACGGCCATAGCCGTGAAAGAAGCCCCAGGGCCCTCCATGAGAGAGCTTGCCGAGCCAGATGTCCGGTAAGAGCAGGAACTCGACGGCATAGAAAGCGTTCAGCGTCTTGAAGCGCGGCAGGTCGCTCTCGATCACGCCATGTGGCAGGGAGCCGTGCTTCCCCCACTGCACGTCGATCGCGGGTTGACCGTTCTGATGCCAGTCGGTGTCGAGAATGGTGCCGTGCCAGTACGTCCAGAGCTTCGTGGGCGACAATGTT
>Ga0070713_100001505_pt1 | contig 14853 bp, 13 predicted proteins | sample LARL82metaG_FD_65465 | JGI IMG/M metagenome (GOLD analysis project Ga0070713, IMG submission 65465) | Corn, switchgrass and miscanthus rhizosphere microbial communities from Kellogg Biological Station, Michigan, USA - LAR L8-2 metaG | ecosystem: Host-associated > Plants > Roots > Rhizosphere ...
GGATGGCGCGCGCGCACCAGCGCCTCGGCGCCGACAAGATGCATGGTCCGAAGTTCGATCTTCGGCTGGTACCAGAGCTCGAACCAGTTGCGCTGAAGCACTTCGCCGAGCGGAATCGACGCCTTCGGGTCGGCGTAAGGCGCCGGTCCCGGTGAAAACAATTTGCGCAAACCCGCCAACATGCCGCAACGTCCGTGCCGCGCGCCCATGCGCGCATGAACACGATTTTGCGGGGTAGCGGCGGCCGCACCGTTAACAACCGCCAACTGCCGTTGAAGCTGCTTTGTAACTGCTTACCAAAATGCTGAAAATTGTCGCTGCCTGGCGTAATTGCATCGCTTTGCGCCGGCTAGACGTTCAGCGTCATGCCCGGGCTTGACCCGGGCATCCATGAAGAATCTCCGCAAACGCATGCCTTACGCAATTCTGAGTTAGCCGATCGGCCTCATGGATTGCCGGGTCATAGGCGTGCGAAAGCACGCCGTCCTTCGGACAGCTATGCCCGGCAATGACCAAAGGAGAGGTTTTATTCCGCCGCCCGCCGCGCCGCGATGATCTGGTCCGCGGTGCGTCCGGTCAGCTCGGCCATGTGATCGAACTTGAAGACGAACGAGCCGACGCCGGCAGTCGCCGAACGCACCTCGATGATCAGGTCGCCGATTTCCGACTCAGGCATCTGGGCGCGCACGGTGTCCCAGCCATCCCAGCCTTCGCGCGTATCGAACCCGAGGATCTGCCCGCGCCGCCCTGACAGAATGGCGTTCATCTTCGCGGTCGCCTCGGTCGGACACACGATCTCGACCAAATGAATTGGCTCCAGCAGCACCGGCTGGCACTGTGGCAGCCCTTCGACGATGCCGATGCGCCCAGCCGTGCGGAAAGCCTGATCGGAGGAATCCACCGTGTGGTAGGAGCCGTCGATCAGCGCAACCGACAAATCGACCACTGGAAAACCAAGCGGTCCGTGCTTGAGCGCGTCGACGACACCCTCTTCCACCGCGGGGATGTAGTTGCGCGGCACAACGCCGCCGGTGATGCGGTCCTCGAACTTGAATCCTGAGCCGCGCGGCAGCGGCTTGATCTCCAGCACGGTGTCGCCGAACTGGCCGTGGCCGCCCGATTGTTTCTTGTGCCGGCCGCGCTGCGTAATCGGCTTGCGGATGGTTTCGCGATAGCCGACCGACGGCGGCCGCGTCGACACCGGCACCGCAAAACGATCGGCGAGGTGCTCGGCCGCAACGCGCAGGTGCATTTCACCCTGGCCCCAGATCACAACCTCATGGCTTTCGGCATTGTGCAAGACCGTCAGCGAGGGATCCTCCTCCGTCAGCTTGGTGAAGGCCGGGCCAAGTTTGACGTCATCCTTGCGTTCCTTGGCCTGCACCGCGATCGCGAGCACTGGCGCGTAGGGCTTCACTTGCGTGAGCGCTGCGTGCGGCTGTTTTCCGGACGACAGCGTGTCGCCGGTCTTGGCGCTCTCGAGCTTGCCAAAAGCGATGGTCTCGCCGCTCGCCGCCTGGCCGCGCTTTTCGAAGTGCTGCCCCATGAGCTTGAACACGCCGGACACACGCCCGGCATCGCCGGCGGAAGTCGTGAGCGTGGTGCCGTCGCCGGCCTGGCCGGAGAGCAGCCGGGCGATCGACATCTTCCCGCCATGCGTGGTGTGGAATGTCTTGAGGACGAGCGCAACGGCATCGCTTCCGGCCTTGACCCCGAGCCGGCTGGCTGTCTCATCCGCGCCCGGCGTTTCGTGACGCAGCGCCTTGAGAAGCCGCAGCACGCCATTGCTGCGGCTGGCAACGCCAAGCAGCACTGGACACACGATGCGGTCCCGCAATTCCTTGGCGAGATCGTCGAACACCTTGTCGCGCGGCGGCTGGATATCCTCGAGCAATTGCTCCATCAGCTCGTCGTCGTGATCGGCCAGCGTCTCCAGCATCGTGAAGCGCGCTTCTTTTTCGCGATTAAGGTCGTCGCCCTTCAGGTCGACGATCTCCGACGGCGCATGCTCCTTGTAGACAAAGGCGCGCTCGAGCGCGAGATCGACGAAGCCGGAGATGATGTCACCATTCCAGATCGGAATTTGCCGCAGCAGCAGCGGCACGCGTGACGCCGGCTGCAGCAGCTTGATCGTCTCGCGTACGCGCTTGTCAGCCTTGTCGATCTTGTTGAGGAACAGAAAGTGCGGAATGTTCTGGTCTTCCAGTTCGCGCAGGATCAGCTGGAGTTGCGGAACCTTCTTTTCGTCCGCTTCGCACACGACCACCGCGGCATCGACCGCCGGCAGTACGCTGCGCATGTCCTGGATGAATTCGATCGAACCTGGGCAATCAATGAAGGTGTAGCTGTCGCCCATGAAATTGGCGGTGGCGAAGGTGGCTTCCACGCTCATCTTGTGATGGCGGGCCTCCTTGCTGGCATCGCCCACGGTGGTACCTGCATCCACCGTGCCCTGGCGCTGGATCGCGCCGGTGCGGGCCAAAATCGCTTCCAGCAATGTGGTCTTACCGCTTTGGAAGGGGCCCACCAGCGCAATGCACCGTGGACCCGAGTTCCTTGTGCCATTGGGACCAGTGCCGTTTTGTCCCATAAACGCCTCCCTTGCCGGCCGGGAGGTCGGACCTGGTTTCCCGGCCCTGTCGCATTATCGTCTCAGGAGAGATCGTCGCTGGCAAGGGAAGATATTGCCGCGTTTGCCGCTCCACGCGGCAAAGTTGCTACTTGACGAAGCTCGGGTCGAGGACGTCGCGCGCATTGACGTTTTTGTCGATCAGCCCCTGCTCCTTGTACCACGCAACCTGGCGCTCGATGTCGGCCAGGTCCAGCTGCGCCTGCGGTTCAATGAAGCCGGCGCTCGCCTCAACCGTGGCCGCGCCATCGGCGCCGCGATCCGGATAAACATAGCGCGCGATCGTGGTGGCGGCTTCATGCGACTTGAGGTCGGAGGTGCGCTTGGAATGAATATCCTTGCGCAGCAGGGCCGCGGCGTAATCGGCGACGCCGCGGCGATAGGCCTTCACGAATTTTTCGACCACCGTTCGTTTTGTAGCGATCATCTTGGTTGACACGAACAGAGCGCCGAATTGCAGGTCGTCGAGCTCCGAATACCAGCCGACAAGCTTGGCGCGATTAGCCGACAGAAGTTCACGCACATAGGCTGCGGGCATGATGGCCGCATCGACTTCGTTGGTGCCAACCGCGCGCGCGAGGGCGTCAAGCGACGGCATCGGCTTCACGGTAACACTTTTCGTGTCGAACTTTTTGATGCGAGCGATCTGCTCGATCTGGTAGCGTGACGTCAGGCTTCTGCCGTCAATTGCAACCGTCTTGTTGGCGAGGTCCTCGAACTTCTGCAGGCCTTTCGCGAAGCCGACATTGGAAGCAACGACCTCGGTGCCTTCGTAAAACCGTTTCTCGCGCGTTTGCGCCGCGATCGCCTTGATCACGCCTTTGCCGGCGTAATTGAACGCCGCCGGCGTGAAACCCGCTAGACCGAAATCGGTGGTACCCGCAGCAAGCGATTCAGCGACAGCCTGGTCGGAGTCGTAGGCGGTCATTCCGAGCTCGATGCCTTCGGCCCGGAAATAGCCTTCGGCGGCGGCGAGGAACAGCGCGCCGTTGTCCGCCAGCCGTTGCGTGCCGATCGCAACACGATCTTGCGCGGCGGCCGGGACAAGCCCGATAATAAGTATGCAGGCTGCAACCTTGAGGCGAATCATCCCCGCAGATTAGCGAAGCCGTCCATAAGAGATAGTGAATCCGGGATCAGGCGCTGTATTCAACGGGCCTTTCCGCTGTCATGCGCGGGCTTGACCCGCGCATCCATGATGAGATGCCCCTCGGAAAACCGTAATAGACCATTTGCTTGGTGAGTCATCATGGATTGCCGGGTCAAGCCCGGCAATGACGGCGCGTGTGGTGCACGCATCCGCACACCCTTCGAGCTGAAACCGCAGCCTACTTCAAATTGCCGCAGAAACGCTGGATCCGGCGGCAGGCCTCTTCCAGGTCCTCGGTTTTGGTCGCATAGGAAATGCGAAACGCCGGCCCCAGCCCGAACGCGGAGCCCTGCACCACGGCGACGCCTTCGGCCTCAAGCAGTTCCGTGACGAAATCCTCGTCGGTCGCAAGCTTTTTGCCGCCCGGCGTCGTCCGGCCCATGGTGCCGGCGCAGGACGGATAGACATAGAAGGCGCCCTCCGGCGTCGGGCACTTGATGCCGTTCGCCTGGTTGAGCATCGACACCACAAGGTCGCGGCGCTCCTTGAAGATCTTGTTGTGCTTGGGGATGAAGTCCTGGGGCCCATTGAGGGCTTCGACCGCCGCCCATTGTGACACCGCCGCCGGGTTCGACGTCGACTGCGACTGGACCATCGCCATCGCCTTGATCAACGGCTCCGGCCCACCGGCATAGCCGATGCGCCAGCCGGTCATGCAATAGGCCTTCGAGCAGCCGTTGATGGTGAGCGTACGCGGATAGAGCGACGGCTCGACCTGCGCCGGCGTGGTGAACACGAAGTCGTCGTAGACCAGGTGCTCATACATGTCGTCGGTCATGACGTGCACGTCCGGATGCTTCACCAGCACATCGGTGAGCGCCTTCAATTCGGCGCGCGTGTAGGCGGCGCCGGTCGGGTTCGACGGCGAATTCAGCAAGACCCATTTCGTCTTCGGCGTGATCGCGCGCTCGAGCTGCTGCGCGGTCATCTTGAAGCCGCTCGCCATCGTGGTCACGACCTCGACCGGTTCGCCACCGGCGAGCAACACCATGTCGGGATAGCTTACCCAGTACGGCGCCGGGATGATGACTTCGTCGCCCGGATTGAGCGTCGAGATAAACGCATTGTACAGCACTTGCTTGCCGCCGGTGCCGACGGTGATCTGGCTCGCCTTGTACTCGAGGCCGTTCTCACGCTTGAACTTCTTGACGATGGCGTCCTTGAGCTCGGCGATGCCATCCACGTTGGTGTACTTGGATGCCTTGCCGCTCTCGATCGCCTTGATCGCCGCCTGCTTGATGTTGTCGGGCGTGTCGAAATCCGGCTCGCCGGCGCCCAGCCCGATGACGTTGCGGCCGGCCAGTTTAAGCGCGCGCGCCTTGTCCGTGACGGCGATGGTCGCCGACGGCTTGATGCGCTTGAGCTGGTCCGCAAGAAAGGCCATCGAAACACTCCAATTCTTGCCGCGGTTCGTGCGGCGCCCCAGTCGTAATGCCCGCTCCCGAGTCCATCAAGTGGCGATTTGGTGAAGATAATCGATGGGTCCAATCGCTTGCCGCGATCAATCCGTAACCCGCGGGAAACCCCCGTCCGGCGCGCATTCCTAGGCTTGAATCGACGTGATTAACCGGCGGGCAACCGCACCCGTGTTACCTCTCCCGCATCGGAAGCCGCGCAAGGATGCACTTATGATCGGGCACGCGGCCGGGTTGCGCCGGCTGGACGACATGATCTGGGGCCTCATCGCGGCGGTCGCCGTCATTGTGCTGGTCGCCTCCATCGCCGGCGGCTTTCATATCGTCCTCAGCAGTTATGTGGCCCCCGCCGGCATCGGTCTCCCGCTTATCGGCGCAGCTTACTACTATCGCGCGCACCGCATTGACCTGAAGCTGGCTTCGTCGCTGGAATCTACCGCGCAGGTACTCGTCTTCGCGGCGGTCGCTGCACCGCTATCTTATATCGCCGCCACCTCTCCGATGCCGTTGCAGGATGCCGCCTTCGATGCCATGGACCGCGCCCTCGGTTTCAATTGGATGGAACTGGTCGCCGTCATGCAGCGCTGGCCGGCCCTTTTCGAGGTCATGCGGTTGACGTATCTGTCATTGACCATACAGATGACTGCAGTGGTGCTGTTACTCGGCTTCACCGGACGTCTGCCGTGGCTGCGCGTCTATATGCTGGCGTTTATCTTTGCTGCCCTGCTGACGATCGCGATATCGGCGCTACTGCCCGCAGAAGGTGCCTGGCTGCATTACGGATTGAACGCCAACCCCGCCGCAATGCCAGTGAGCCATACCAGTTGGCCGGTATTTCTCGGGCTTCGCGACGGCAGCTTCCGTCTCGTGATGGCATCCGGTTCGGAAGGCATCATCACGTTCCCTAGCCTGCATGCGGCGCTGGCGGTAATATTGATGGCAGCACTCTGGCCGGTACCCATCGCACGCTGGCTTGGCGTCTTCGTAAATGCGTCGATGTTGGCCGCAACGCCGATCGACGGGTCGCATTATGTTGTCGACGTCCTCGCGGGAGTTTCAATCGCTGTTTTATGCCTTGCAACTGCCCGAAGATTGGTCGGCCGAGTAAGCGCTATTCCGGCACCCCCCGTATCTCTCGACCGCACGCCTGCAGTCGGCCTCGTTCCCGGCAACTAGGCGTCCGGCCTTTCTGCCGGTAGACTGCTCCCAAAAGGCCCCGCAGATGGGCCGGACTTTTCCGGGAGCACGCCATGAAACTTTCCGCCGAGCAGCTCAAGGCTTTCGACGAACAAGGCTATGTCTTCTTCCCAAACTGTTTCTCGGAAGAAGAGATCGCGCTTTTGCGCACGGAGGCGGAAAACATCCTCAAGCTCGATCGCCAGGAAGTCTGGCGCGAAAAGTCCGGCGCGCCGCGCACGGCCTTTGCCGCGCATAAGTTCAATAAAGTGTTCGAGGTCATGTCGCGCCATCCGCGGCTGGTCGAGCCGCTGATGCAGCTGTTCGGCGAGAGCGTTTACGTGCATCAGTTCAAACTCAACGCCAAGGCGGCCTTCGAAGGTGACGTCTGGCAGTGGCACCAGGATTACGGCACCTGGGCGCGCGACGACGGCATGCCCGAACCGCGCGCGATGAACATCGCGATTTTTCTGGACGAAGTGCTGCCGATCAACGGCGCGCTGATGATCATTCCAAAGAGTCACAAACAGGGCGTGCTGGCCGCCGGCCACGACAAGACCACCACCTCCTATCCGCTTTGGACATTGGACAAGGAGACGGTGACACGGCTCGCGCAGGACGCCGCCGGGCCGGATGGCGTCGGCATCGTGGCCCCGACCGGCAAGCCAGGGTCGGTGCTCATGTTCCACGGCAATCTCGTGCACGCCTCGCCGCCGAACATCACGCCCTACCCGCGCAAGATCGTGTATCTGACGCTTTGCGCCTGTTCCAACCACATTACCAAGTTCACGCGGCCGGAATGGATCGCGCATCGCGATTTCACCCCGATCGAGCCCGTCGAGGATGACGCTCTGATTGAATATGCCCGCGCGCACCGGGTGGCGGCAGAATAGAATTCTTCTATCGCGACCCGCGGGAGATGATGCGTTCGCTCGCTGCACTGCAGCGAATGCAATTTAATTTTTTCGTTACGCCGCGTGATTTGACGGCCTTGTTATTGCCGGACTTTGTCCGTTTTATCGGCCCAAGTTATTAGACCTTGCGCTTCGGGGGTCGCGCATCGTTCCGGACAGTGTTCGGCGTTTTCGGAAGCGATCAATCACACGCGGATGTCTGAACGGATCTGACTTTAATTCGGACCTGGAACGAGATGTACACGCTCTATTCGATGCAGCGATCCGGCAACAGCTACAAGGTTCGCCTTGCGCTGGCCCGGCTCGGCATTCCGTACAAGCTCGTTGAGATCGACATTCTCAAAGGCGAAAGCCGCACGCCGGAATTTCTCGGCAAGAATCCCAACGGCCAGGTGCCGTTGCTGGAAGTCGCGCCCGACCGCCATCTCGCGGAATCGAATGCGATCCTTTGGTATGTCGCCGGCGGCTCGACGCTAGCGCCGGAAGATCGGATCGGGCGCGCCGAAGCGTTGCAATGGATGTTCTTCGAGCAGCACAGCCTGGAGCCGAACATCGGCGCCGCATATTTCTGGCTGGCGTTGATCAAAGGCGGGCGCGACTTGCAAAGTCACGCGCTCGAAGACTGGATGGAAAACGGCTATCGCGCGCTCGGCGTGATGGAGACGCACCTCAGCCGCTATCCGTTTTTCGTCGACAATCACTTTACGATCGCCGATATCGCGCTCTACGCCTACACCCATGTCGCCGATCAGTGCGACTTCGACCTCGGCCGTTATCCGGCGATTCGCGCCTGGCTCAAACGAGTCGCCGACGAGCCCGGCTATATCCCCATGACCTGGCAGCCCGAGCTGGCCCCCGTCCAGTAGCCCCGGAATTGCTCGGCTTTTCCGGCCGCCGCCACGAAAACGCCCAGCTTCATGACCGGCTATGCCCCAATCGGGTCGAACCGTTGCCGGTTTCAGGCGTTAACCCGACACCATTGTCGAAGCGCCTGTTTCGGGTTCGCCATCATGTTTATGCGAAGGCAGATTCAGTCAGCCGGTTTTATGCCCCCTGCCGAGCGGGTCCTTGGCCGCGAGCGGCGCAATGCGGCTATTGCCGAGCTGGTGACCACTCTCGCGCTCGCACTTTGCACAATCCTCGCCGTGACCGTCGTTTCGGTCGGGATCGCGCACGCAGACGTGGTGGGTAACGTGATCGATAACGAGAGCAGCCTGTTTGCCATCGCGCTTTTGCTGGGCTTGCTGTTTATCGGCATGGGCGGGCTGACGATCCTGTCGCTGCCGCACCCGCACCGGCACAAAAAGACCCACAGCTGACGCCACCCCTATCGGAACTTGCAGCGATGTCGCACAGTTGAGGCGGCATTGATGGAGACTGAATGCGACCGATCCTGGCGCTGACCGCCTTGCTGGCCGCCGGCGGGGCCGGCGCTGCTGAGCCGACATTTCCCAGTTCCGCCGGCAACATCAGGGTTGAGACCATTGCCGGCGGCCTGATCCACCCTTGGTCGCTCGCATTCCTGCCTGACGGCCGCATGCTGGTGACCGAGCGGCCCGGTCGCATGCGGATCGTCAGCCGCGATGGCAAGGTATCGGCGCCACTGACCGGCGTTCCGGACGTGGTCGCGCGCGGCCAGGCCGGCCTGCTCGATGTTGCCCTCGACCGCGCCTTCGACACCAACCGCACGATCTATTTTTGTTTCAGCTATGACAGTGGCGGCAATGCCGCCGTTGCCCGAGCGCGGCTCGCGGGCGACACAGCCTTGAGTGACGTCAAGATCATTTTCCGCCAGCAGGGTCCCGGCGGCGGCAACAACCACGGTTGCCGCATCGTGCAGGCGCCCGACAATAATTTGTTCGTGACGCTCGGCGACCATTTCGGCCCGCGCGACGAGGCGCAGAATCTTGCGGTCGACAATGGCAAAATTGTCCGCATCGGTCCCGACGGTGCAATTCCCAGGGACAATCCTTTCGTTGGCAAGGCAAATGCGCGGCCCGAAATCTGGTCTTACGGGCACCGCAATCCGCAGGGCCTCGCCTTCAATCCGGCCGACGGCAAATTGTGGGAGCAGGAACACGGGCCGCAGGGTGGCGACGAGATCAATATCATCGAGAAGGGCAAGAACTACGGCTGGCCCGTGATCGGCTACGGTGTCGACTATGGCGGCGCCAAGATTCACGAAAGCACGCACAAGGCCGGCATGGAGCAGCCGGTCTGGCACTGGACGCCATCGATCGCGCCCTCGGGCATGACATTTTATAACGGCGACCTGTTCCCCAGCTGGAAAGGCAGCCTGTTCAACGGCGCGCTGAAATTCCAGTTGCTGGCGCGACTTGAGCTCAACGGCGACAAAGCCGTGAAAGAAGAGCGCCTGCTGCAAGACCTGCACGAGCGCATTCGCGATGTGCGGCAGGGTCCTGACGGCGCGCTTTATCTGCTCACGGATAATGCGTCCGGCCGCATCCTGCGGGTGGCGCCGGCGAAGTAGTCTTGCTTCGTCATTCCGGGGCGTGAGCCATGAGCGCGTCTACGCGTTATGGCGAGCGAACCCGGAATCCAGAAACCAGTGCTGAGTTTGCCTCTGGATTCCGGGTCCGGCGCTCATGCGCCGTCCCGGAATGACAGCAGATGAAGGACCATTACCACTTGTGGAACACGAAGAAGGCGCCGGCCGCGATCAGCCCGTAGCCGAAGCCCTGGCTCACCGTGACCGGCTCGCGCAGATAGATAACCGAAAAAATGGCGAATACCACAAAGGTGATCACCTCCTGAATCGTCTTGAGCTGCGCCGTGGTGTACACGGCGCTGCCGTAGCGATTGGCCGGCACCGCCATGCAGTATTCGATGAAGGCAAGCCCCCAGCTGATGAGGATCACATAAAACAGCGGCACCTCCTTGTAGCGCAGGTGCCAGTACCAGGCGGCGGTCATGAATACGTTGGACCCGACCAGCAAAAGGACGGGCGTGAGATAAGGCGACAAAATCGGCATTGGGCGGGGCTCTCCGGGCGGGCGATCGGGCTCGGTTTATCGGTCTGGGGATCCAGGCGTCCACAGCCATGTCACCGGGACGTCATGGCCGCGCGCTAATAACATCTTGCGCCTGTCTTTGTTGCGCCTGGCGTATAGCCCCCTTCTGCGGTCCCGTCGGCTCCCCTGCTCTCCGGGACCGCAAATTTTTTGCCGCCGACAACCTGTGCTAGATCTCACGCGTGGCCCAGGGCTGCAGCCGTGCGCGGCGCAGCGCTCGCACCGAACCGGGAGCGATATGATGCGGACCAGTCATCTGATATCTCTATTCGCGGCTCTGCTGATCGCCGGCGCAACGCCGGCGCTGGCGCAAAACCAGCCGCGCGGCCAGCAGCCCCCACCACCGCCCAAGGCGGGACCTTACAAGCCGGTGACGGTCACGCCGCCGCAGCCGATCGCCGACCCCAGCTTTGAGGCGTTCCGCAAACAGATGGGCGAGGCCGCACAGCGCAAGGACCGCGCCGCGCTGGCCAAGCTGGTTGTCGGCCAGGGCTTCTTCTGGCTGCGCGAGCAAGGCGATCGCGCCGACAAGAAGAAAGCCGGAGTCGACAACCTCGCGGCCGCCCTCGGCCTCAACAACAAGGACGGCGCGGGCTGGGACATGCTGGCGAGCTTTGCCGACGATCCGACCGGTGCGGCCTCGCCCGAGCAAAAGGGCGCGACCTGCGCGCCCGCCGACCCGAATTTCGATCGCAAGGCCTTCGAAGCATTGCTGCAGAGTACACAGACCGATCTGGGCGACTGGGGCTACCCGGTCTCCGCCGACCTCGAGGTTCGCGCTGCGCCGCAAGCCAACGCCCCGGTCATCGAGAAGCTCGGCAGCGCCTTTGTGCGCATCATGGCGGAGAATGGACCGACCGCCCCCACGTTCCTGCGCGTGGTGACGCCGTCGGGCAAGAGCGGGTTCGTGGCGGTGGACTCAGTGGCGCCGATCGGCAACGACCAGATCTGCTACGTCAAGGATGCGAACGGCTGGAAAATCGGCGGCTATATCGGCGGCGGCGACGCGCCGTAGCGGTTCGCCGCGCTCAGGTTCTGTTGGACGCAAGCGTCGCGCCTGCCCAGGCCGCGGCCGGAGTCGACGGACGGTTCTCGGCGATCCGCGCCCAGGCCGGCCGCTCGAACAGGAAGGCGCCGAAACCAACACGCTTGATGATGAGGTAGAGCACCACCGGGCTTGCGGTCGCGACCATCAGAACGGCCAGGCTGAGCGGGCCCGTCTCCGTCAAAATCCCGCTCCACATCGCGGCTGCGCGGAAGAGCGACATCGGAATGGTGAAGGCGACATAGACGACAAGGGAATGCTCGCCGAGCCAGCGCAGCCAATTCATGAATGAGAGCTTTGACAACAACGCGCCACTGACGCACAGCGCCAGCGCGCCGATAATCGCCAGCAGGAGGTGCAGCGGCGGCAGCGCGGCAAGGCCCATCTTGGTTTCCGTCGGCATCAGAACATAGCCCGGCGAAAAGACCAGCAACCCATTGGCCAGCGCCCAGATCAACAGGCCGGCAACGGACAACGCGACGCGGCGTTCAGCCCAGCCAACGAAACGAAAGATCGCCGGGGCGGCGGCATAGCCGACATAGAAGAACACGAAATAGCCGGCGAACTGCGTGACCACGTAACTCGCGACATCGACGTGCGCCATTTGCAAGCCGGCGGCGACCGGAACGACCAGCCAATGCGGCACGCGAAGCTGCCAGAGCAGTTTGACGGCGGCGCTGAAGATGCCGAGCATGTAGATGAACCACAGGACGCCGTAGGGCTCGACCACGGCGAGCGCGAGCGCCTGCAGCATGTCGACGGGGGCGCGCGCGAAAAGGCCCACCTTCAGCACGATCATGATGACGGCCCACAGCGCATAGAAATAGAAATAATGAAGAACGCGCCGGTCGGCGTAACGCTGCCATGGCCGCGCAATCACCTGCGAGAGAAACAGGCCGGAGATGAGGAAAAATTCCGGCATGCGGAACGGCGTCGCAAAGCCGATGAGATAATGCAGGACGCCGACTTGCCCGGTGTACTCTCCGGTGTTGTAGGCCGAGTACATGGCCACGACCAAAATGATTGAGAGGCCCTTGGCCGTATCCACCCAACTCATGCGCATCGAATTGCTCATAACGCGACTCGAGACCACACCACGTGTTGACACTGCGCTGGACATCGCCGGTATGTAGCACTTTTTGCGATAGTTAATGTCGGTTCGCCGGTCGCCGCGGCGGTTTTTCCGGCGTTGCGGTAAACGCGTTAAGCAAGATCGCGCGTAAACTTTCAGCGCAGAGCATCACGGATGCGCGGGAACTGCGTGATTTACTATGCCGTGCCTTTGCCGTTTGTAATGCGGCCTTCTCACAATACGATTGTTGCGGCCCGGTGGCGGAGTGGCGACGCAGAAGCCATGCAAGGTTTTCCAGCCTGGTTCGATTCCAGGCCGGGCCTCCACTTTTACTAGAATAGATTTTTTTGTACGACCAAAAGTTATTTCAAAGGTTGGCGCGGCAATTCTTCTTCTCTCACGCCACTTTCTTCGGTCTCGAGCAGACCGTCATGCTCTCGCGATGTCTGCTTTGCCTCCGAAAGCGGACATTGCCAGCGTCAGTTGGAATGTCCGCTAAGTGCCAATAGCGGACATCGCATCCTTGGCGGCGGAGGAGCCGCCACGTTGCTCAGAACGTGGCGGCTCGTGGCGCTCTATCTGCCTTGACGTGATTGGATGGCTTTTTCGATTTGCGCTTTCACGGCTTCGAGATTGAAGCTCGCGCCCTTCTGCATCGGCGGATAATCAATCGCAGTCTGACCGAGCTTAGCGACCACTTGCTGCACGAAGACGCCACGCCAGAACTCATACACATACCAGTTGTAGTATGAGATTGACTGGGTCAGGCCCGTACGCTCATACGGGTCAAGTCTCAGGTTCGTAACGACCGGCCAGTCAACCTTCTCGGTTGCACCGAACCAGCCGTTGGGCTGATCGGTGAAACGATACTTAAAGTCGCCGACCCTCACGGCCGAGAGCGTACCTTCTGTGAAGTAGAAGATTTCATTGCGTTTCGATGGTCCCTTACCGGTGATGAGGTCCATCTGGTTGAAACCATCGAGATGGACTTTGTATGTCCGGTCGCCGAGTTGCTTCCCCTTGAGGAGTTCGTCGGTGATGTTGGGATTACCAGCCGCAGCCACAAAAGTTGGGAACCAGTCCATACCCGATACGATGGAGTTCTCGACCTTGCCCGCTGGTATCCTGCCCGGCCAGCGGATAATCATCGGAACACGGAAGCCGCCTTCAAGTGCGGTGCCCTTGCCCCCAGCAAACGGCGTTTGACCGCCATCGGGCCAAGTGAAGTTTTCGGCTCCGTTGTCGGTCGAGAAAGCAAGGATCGTATTGCTCTCGAGATTATTATCTTTCAGATATTTCATGACTGACCCGACGATATCGTCGAGTTGCGCCATCCCAGCTTCCTGGATGGTCCAGCCGTTCTCAGGAGTACGCATGTTCTCGTACTTGTCCGACAGGTGGGTCACGACATGCATTCGCGTCGGATTAAGCCAGAGGAAAAACGGTTTGTTGTCTTGTCTCGCCTTGTCGAGAAACTTGAGCGCGTTCGCCAATATCTCGTCGTCGATTGTCTCCATCCGTTTTGGACAGAGTTCTCCCGCATCTTCGATTTTCTGTTTTCCGACCTTGCCCCAGCGTGGCTGATCGGTCGGATCGTCGACGTTCGTGGCCCAGCTGTGGACCATGTTGCGCGGACCGACCGATGTCTTGAGTGCCGGCGGGTAATTGCGATGGCAGGGGTCTTCCATCGCATCTAAGTGATACAGGTACCCGTACAACTCATCGAAACCATGCGCCGTCGGCAGGAATTTGTTGAGGTCACCAAGATGGTTTTTGCCGAACTGGCCTGTTGCGTATCCCATAGATTTAAGGGCCGTCGCGATGGTGGGCGCTTCATCAGGCATCCCGATCGGCGACCCGGCTTGGCCAACTGTGGTCATCCCAGTGCGGATCGGTATCTCTCCGGTGATGAAATTTGCGCGGCCAGCGGTGCAACTTGCCTCGGCGTAGTAGTCCGTGAACCTCATGCCTTGCGATGCCAACTGATCCAAATTCGGCGTTCCCCTGCCATGATGCCCTGATTGTAGACACCGATGTTGGCCCAACCGATATCGTCGCCCATGATGAAGACGATATTCGGCCTTTGGCCTTGCTGCGCATTTGCGGTACTTAGCGGACATAATAATGCCGCCACCGCGAGTAACGCCCCATGCGCCCACGATTTGCGTTTATCAGCGATTGCAAATTTCATGCGAGCACCTCCAATGACACAACACGCGGGGCGTTCGCCCCTGGAAATTCAAGACGTTTGTTTGTTATTGGTGGCGGGCAATGGAAGCCCGCTGTTAGCAAAGCTATCACCGGGCTGATTTCTGAATGATGACAATTGCGTGAGTTGAAAAGTGGTATTTTCGGCAATGTCCGCTTTGGGTCGTTAGCGGACATGCAACGCGTCGCTAAAATGTCCTTCGCACCCCGGA
>Ga0070713_100001508_pt1 | contig 14833 bp, 15 predicted proteins | sample LARL82metaG_FD_65465 | JGI IMG/M metagenome (GOLD analysis project Ga0070713, IMG submission 65465) | Corn, switchgrass and miscanthus rhizosphere microbial communities from Kellogg Biological Station, Michigan, USA - LAR L8-2 metaG | ecosystem: Host-associated > Plants > Roots > Rhizosphere ...
ACCAGCTTGCCGCGGTCCTTGCGGTTGGCGTACTCGCTCATCAGCACCGCGCTGACCGGGTAGTCACCGCCGACGCCGAACCCGAGCAGGAACCGGAAGGCGATCAGCACCCAGTACGAGGGCGACAGCGCCGACCCTACCGCGGCCACGATCATGATCGCGGCGACCAGCCAGTACACGCGCTTGCGGCCGCCCAGGTCGGCGAAGCGCCCGAGCACCAGCGCCCCGAGAAAGGCGGCGAACAGCATGGTGGAGTTGAGCAGCGCGAGCTGGCCCGAGCTCAGGTTCCAGTCTTTGGTGATCAGCGTGGAGGCGATCCCGATGACGAACAGGTCGTAGGCGTCGGTGAAAAACCCCATCCCCGACACCAGGACCGCGCGCAGATGGAACCTGCTCAGCGACGCCTCATCCAGCGCCGCGATCAAGTCCCTGGACTGGGCCTCAGCCACCGCATCCCCCGCCGCTCATGCCGCCTGCCCCGCGGCCGGCCGCGTTCCCTCTGCTGCGGCGGAAACTATCCAGCTCAAGCAACACGCTACTGACCTAGAAATGAACGCCACGTGAACGCATGATGGTCGGCAGGCGAACTAACCATCGGCGGCCCCAAGCAGGAGGTAAGTCAGCGCGACCAAAGCTGGCTACGGCGGTGGCCGTCAAGCGTGCCTCCGAGCGCCGTGGCGGCAGCAAGACACGCAGCCGACCCGGCATAGCCACGGCAGCAGGGAGGCGACGGTGCCGGATTCGGGCGGGCGCTCCCGGCGAGCACGGCTGCGGGTGCTGCCGGTGATGGGCGGGCTGCTGCCCGTGCAAAGGTCTCACATCACGGCGGACGTGGTCGCCGGTATCACCCTGGCCGCCGTGAGCATCCCGGTGGTTCTCGGGTACGCGGAGATCGCCGGGATGCCGGTGGTGACCGGCCTGTACACGCTGCTCCTGCCGATGGCCGTATACGCCGTCCTCGGTTCATCGCGCCACCTCGTCGTGGCCGCGGACTCCGCCACCGCAGCCATACTCGCCGCCGCCCTCACCGGGCTCGCGGTCGCTGGCTCGCCGCAATACGTCCGGCTGGCCGGGCTCGCGGCCCTGCTGGCCGGCGGGATGCTGCTGTTTGCCCGGCTAGCCAGGCTCGGGTTCCTGGCGAACTTCCTGTCCCGCACCGTGCTGGTCGGGTTCCTCACCGGCGTTGGTATTGAGGTGGCGGCCGGCCAGCTCCCCGACATGCTCGGGGTGACTGCCACAGGCGACAACACCCTGACCAAGCTCGTGGACATGGTGCGCACGCTCCCACAGGCACACGCGGCAGATCTGGCAGTGTCGGCGGGGGTCATCGTGATCGTGCTGGCTTCCCGGGCGGTGAACCGCAAGATCCCGGGTCTGCTGATCGCGGTGATCGCCGCGATCAGCGTGAGCTGGGCGGCGGATCTGGCGGGGCGCGGCGTAGCCGTGCTCGGCCCTATCCCACGTGGGCTGCCGCACTTGGGGCTGCCCGCCCTCGGCTGGCATGACGCCGCCAGGCTGCTCGGCGCCGCAGTGTCGATGTTCGTGGTCATCCTGGCCCAGAGCGCGGCGACCTCACGCGCCTACGCCGACAAGTACGAGGAGCCGTTCAGCCAGGACACCGACCTGGTCGGCCTGGGCGCCGCCAACGTGGCCGCCGCGTTCTCCGGCACCTTCGTTGTCAACGGCAGCCCCACCAAGACACAGACGGTCGACAGCGCGGGCGGGCGCAGCCAGCTGGCCCAGCTCACGACCGCCGTGCTCGTCCTGATTACCCTTCTCCTGCTCACCGGGCCGCTCGCCTACCTGCCGGACGCCGCCCTGGCGGCGGTCGTCTTCCTCATCGCCATCGAGCTCATCGACATCCGCGGGATGCGGCGCATCCTGGCCTGCCGGCGCCCCGAGTTCGCCATTGCCCTGCTCACCACCGCCGCGGTCGTGATCCTCGGGGTCGAGGAAGGCATCGTGCTTGCCATCGTCGCCTCGATCATCGACCACCTGCGCCACAGCTACCACCCGCTCAACAGCGTGCTGGTGAAGTCACCAGCCGGGCACTGGCAGCCGACCCCGGTCCGGCCCGGCGCGCGCACCGAGGAAGGGCTGGCGGTCTACCGGTTCGGCACCAGCCTCTACTACGCCAACGCCGCCCGCCTCCTCGACGACGTCACCGCCCTCGCCGCGCAGGGAAGCCCGCTGCGGTGGCTGGTTCTCGACTGCGCGGCCATCGTCGACGTCGACTACACCGCAGCGGCAGTCCTCACCCGCGTCATCGAACACCTCCGCAAACGGCACATCCGCTTCGCCGTCAGCACCGTCCACGGCCCAGTGCGCAAGCAGCTCGACCGCTACGGCATCGGCGCCGCCCTCGGCCCCGGCGCCTACTACGACACCCCCGGCGAGGCGCTCGAGGCCTTCCACGCCGCAGAAGCGGTAACCGGCGAGTAAACGGCGCACATAACGGCGGAGGCAAGGCAGCGCAGCCGTTAAGAAGAATGCCCTGCTGTCCGGGACCGACTCACTGTAAGTGGCCTGCTGGACCGCACGAACCAGGCTAGTGATCTTGAGCGCGTGCAGTTCACCGACGCGACAGAACGTGCATTATGTGCGGCCACGACCGTAGAAGAGTCCGCGCTCGAGATCCGCCCAGATCACCGTACCTTTGGCAATCCCGACCGCGGTCGATCAGGCAGGCGGATAAGCCGTATGTTTTATGCACCGCCAGCGCAGGGTGTGAATGCCCGCACATGCCGCTGCTCGCTCCAGTCCTTGAGTGCGGGCGGCGGGAGAGGCTTATCCTGGCCGCGTGCTGGATCTGAGCAGCATCGATCTGGAAGACCGTAGTCTTCCGCCGCCGCCCTGTCCGTTTCGGGGCAGCTTCGCGGCGTACGGATCCGAGCGCAGTGTCTGGGCATGATGACCTTCAGTGAACTGCCGCCCGTCCCGTCCGATCACCTGGTACTGCTCTCTGATCAGCTGCGGCTGGCGGTGGCTGCCTACCTGGCCCGTTTCAAGGGCGCCTCCCGCTACCACACCGAATCCGACCTGCGCTGCTACCTGGCCTGGTGCGCAGAACATGACCTGGACCCGCTGGCGGCACGCCGCCCGCACCTCGAGCTGTACATCCGGTCGATGCAAGAGATCCGCCGGTTCAAGCCATCCACCGTCTCACGGCGATTCTCGGTCACCGCCGGGTTCTACAGGACCTGCGTGATCGACGGCCTGCTGGAACATTCACCCGCCGAGCACGTCCGCCGGCCCACAGTCCCGCCAGAATCGCCAACGCTGGGGTTCACCCACCTGCAGTTCGAGGCCCTGCTCACTGCCGCCCGCGAGTCACCGAACACCTGCGACTTCGCGCTGGTCGCGATGCTCGGGCTGCTTGGCCTGCGGATCTTCGAAGCCACCGCAGCCGACATCGCCGACCTCGGCGAAGAACACGGCCACCGGGTGCTGCGCGTGTGCGGCAAAGGCACCAAGGTTGCCCTGATCCCGCTGCCACCAGCCGTCGGGCGGGCCGTCGACCGTGCGATCGGCACGCGCACCCGCGGGCCGATCTTGCTCAACAGCCGCAGTGCCCGGATGGACCGCCACGTTGCCACCCGCCGCCTACGGCGCCTGGCTCAAAGTGCTGGCGTGCGGATCACCAGGCCGCACCCGCACATGCTCCGCCATACCTTCGTCACGACCATGCTCGACGCGGGCGTGGACCTCCGGGACGTCCAGATCGCCGCCCGCCACGCCGATCCACGCACCACGATGCGTTACGACCGGGCCCGCAAGAACCTCGACCGCCACCCGAACTACATCCTGGCCGCCTACATGGCATCCGGCACCTGAGCCGACCGGGCGTCTCCACCGGTTCTCGATGCCTTGGAGACGTCCGGCCTTGCCGAAAGTAGTGCGTTGCTCTGCCGGATCATCATGGTCGGCGGCGCATATCCATGCGCGGGTTCGTGATCAACGCGGTCCTGGTCCTCTGGCGTCGGATCCTTTCTCGTTGCGCACCTGTCGCCGAATTTGCGCGCCTCCTTTCTGAGCGTTCGACGGCGGCGGGCCCACGCATATTGCCTCGTTACGGCGTGGCGGTGCGATAAGCGCGGCGGTCAAATGGGCTCGGCGGACCAGGTGAGGTGCGAGGGGCGCAGGCGAGCGCAGACCGGGTTGCCCCTGTCATCGGTCAGGCGCACCCGGGCGACGAGGCTGTGCCCGGGACGCATGGCATCAGTGATGAGGTCGGGCGGCACGTCGACGAGACGGAGTTTGGCGCCGCGGAACAGTTGCAGCGTGCCGTCGCCGGGCACGTCTCCCCAGACCAAGCCGACGTTCCGGTCGGTCCGGTCGCCGCCGACGGACGGGCCGGTGAAGTCGTAGCCGTCGCCGGCGCTGCCGCGGACCGTCACGGTGACCTCCCACCGGGTTTGCTTGGCGTCGCCGGGGAAGGGGTCGGCGGCCAGGCAGGGTTTGAGGGGGACGGTCAGCCAGGGCTGACCTCCGGCGATCCCCTTGATCGTGGTGGCCAGGGCGACGTGGATGTTGCGGTGCAAGGTGCCGTCGGGTTCGGGCTGACAGGTGAGGCCAGGGAGTTCGGAACCCTCGATGACGACGTGGAGCGTGCCGAGGACGGGCTTAGGCCTGGCCGGCGGGCGCGGTTTCCCGGCTGGCGGCGCGGTGTTCTCGTCGTATGCCTTCGTGAGCCAGGCCCGGACCTCGTCGTTCACCTCGCCGGGGGTGGTGAGCGGGATCCGGACGGTGGCCTGGCCGAGGTCTCTTGCGGGCTGGATCCGCCCCTCGGGCTGGGTGGTGTCGAGTCGCAGGCCGAGGTCGACGCGGGACTTCGTTGTCGGCTTGAGCACGGCGAACGTGCGGCGGGGTGAGACCAGCGAGACGAGCGTGCCGCGTGCCTGGACGGTGACCGGCCCGGGAAGTGCGGGGAGGGCTGCGAGCACCGCGTCGAAGACTGGCCGCAGTTGCGGGCGGTCGGCGTATTGCTTGCCGATGAGTTCTTCGGCGTCGGCGACGAGGAATCCGGGGTAGCCGAAGGTTTCCCACACCAGCAGGGCCTGGGCGTAGCCGGTGACGCCTTCGGCGGACAGCCACGTGCGCAGGGCTGGCTCGTCGGCTCGGTTCTGCAGGGATGCGGCGGCGATTCGGTGGTTCCACGCGGCGACGCCCTGGCCGGTGCGCGACTCCAGCAGGCGGGCGCACCACTCGCGCATCTCCTGCCAGGACCTCGGCGCCGATTCGGCGGCGGACGCCGTCTCGGGACTGGGCGCGGTCTTGGCGACGGCCACGCCGTCAGCGTCCGGCTCGGCGTCGGCCTGGCGCCGCAGGACCTCAGCGCGCAGCTTCGGCCAGCTCGGAAAGCCGTACTCCCTGGCGATGGCGAGCTGGGCAGCGGACAGCGTTTGCTTCTGCGAAACCACGTGGATGCGGCGCAGCGCCTGTTCGTCGTTAGCCGCGGCAGCGCGCAGAAGCTCACGGGCGTGGCGGCGGAGCTGGTCAAGATCGGGACGGCCGGGAAGCGCGGGCATGACTCGTCTCCTCCTCCAGCCGGGGTCCGCGTCAGGCTGCGAGACGATCATGGCGCTCGGTCTTGCCACGTCTGCCGTTTGCTGCTGGAGGTGGACTCAGTCCTTCCCGCGGACCCGGAGGCGCCCTCAAACGCCAACCTCACGGTAGCGCGCCCCCGACGATGTGGTCCACTACGGTCCTCAATCCTGACGTGGCAAGCGCCGGCGAACATCACCGTGACCCGGGCAGTTGCGGTGCTCCTGGCTGTCAGTGAAGAAACGGCTCGAAAAGGGGACGAAGGCTTTCTCGTTCTCCGGGCCGGTAAGTCGCTGGGCAAGACCGCCGCGTGCAGCGCGTCATGCAGGCGGGTCGATGGCCGGCTTGACGTCCACCACCGGCGTCCCGTCGATTGCCTCCAGAGCGTCGACTTCAATCCGGAGCCCGTCACGCGCCACAATGCGGGCACGGTGCAGGCCGATGGGGTTCGGCCGATTGGGCGAACAGGTGCTGAACACACCGGTAAGCGGCTGGCTCATGTCGTCCTCAGGATGCGTGCTCAGCTCGTCGCGGGGCGACAGGTGCAGCCAGGTGAGCACCACGATCTCATCGCCCGGCCGCAGGTCCTTGGCACCCTCCGCGACCTGCTCATCGAAGCGGACCCACGCCCGGGGCGCGCCTCCGCGCTGGTTCGGCGCATCGTCGAGGACCCTCAGGGGCGACTGCACCCACCCGATCGGCACGAGGCCGTAGCTCGCCTGCACAAGAACAGTCTGCTCGCCAGCCGCGGGCACAGCCCACGGCACGCCCCAGATCGATCCCTCTGCACTCGCCCGTGTTGGGGTGGCGGGCTCGCCGAAGCCGAGCAGATCGGCGGGAACGCGCGCAGCACGCCACCCAGCAAAGTTGCTCACCTGGATATCGGCAGCAGCAGATCGCGCTGGGTGTCGGCCGCTGCGAGGTCCTCCGCGCTCCTCATCCGCGACTGCCGTGATGTCCGACCGTCCGGTTAGCTTGACCTCATGTCTGGGGAGCCTGGCTGGTGCGGTGTGTGCGGGTTGCCGGTGCCTGCCGGGGAGAGGTTCTGCCGCTGGCCGTTTGGCGCCCGGGCCGGGGATGACCACGAGGGTGTGCCGTGGGCATCGCACAGCCTGGCATTCATGACGGAGCTGGTGGAGCTGCAACGCTGGCGCTGCCCGTGGTGCGGGGATTACTTGCCTGACTCTCCGCGCGGAACCGCGATCGATCACATCATCCCCAGGGTTTACGGCGGGCCGCATCGCCGCTGGAATCTCCAGTTGCTGCACCAGGAGTGCAACTCGGCCAAGGGCAAAAAGATCACCGCCGAGGCGCTGGAGCTAGCCGATGCTCACGGCGTGACGATCAGCATGGACATCGGGCAGTACCGCGCTGGAGTCCGGCGCCGGGCGGCCATATATGCCGTGCGGGCAACTCGCCAGCTCGGCGGCGAGGCCCGCGACCGGGCTCTGGCCGCGGCAAGGAATCTCACCGTGTTCTTCCCCGAGGCAAGGGTTCATGCCGTCATCCGGGCAGCGGCGGAAGAGAACCCGGCCCCCTGGCAGCCCCGCTAGCTGTGCAGATGCCGCTGAGGTAATAGGTCCAGGTGATCTGCGAGTGCCGCCACACCCGCGAGGCTTACGGTTCGCGGGTGTGGCCCGGTGATCCCCGGGGCAGCTGCAGGGGGTCTCTGCCTGGCCGGTGCTGGCCAGGCAGAGGGTCCTCGCGGTGTGTTACCGGGCGGCACCGGCGACATAAGCGGCGACAATGTAGGTGGCGTGCCGGTCGAGACTGCAGCGGGCGCGGTCGTATCGCACGGTGGTCCGGGGATCAGCGTGGGAGGCAGCTTTCTGCACATCTCGTAGCGAGACCCCAGCGTCCAGCGCGGCGGCGATGAACGCGTGCCGCAAGGTGTGCGGCCCAACCGGCTTGGTGATCCCGGCGCGGCGGGCGACCCGGCGGACGATCCGCCCAGCGCCGTGCCGGTCCAGCCGTCGGCCATTGGCGGTCAGGAAGACCCGTCCGTCGCTGCGCTCGTCGATGGCCAGGTCGATCGCCCGGGCGGTGCGCGGCGCGAGCGGGACCGTAACCACCTTGCCACCCTTGCGGGTGACCACCACGGTCCGGTGCCCCCGCTCGACACCCAGCGCTTCGATGCTGGCGCCGGTGGCCTCCGACACCCGCAGCCCGTTGAGGGCCAGCAGCGAGATCAGCGCGTGCTCACTGGCCGCGCCGAGCCCGGCGGCGACCAGCATCGCGCCAAGCTCACTACGGTCCAGCCCGGTGGCGTGCGATTCATAATCCAGCCGGGGCCTGCGGACGTGAGCCGCCGGGGAATGATCCAGCAGCTCTTCCTCGACGGCGTAACGGTAAAACCCGGCCACGGTGCATAGCCGCCGGGTGATGGTGGCCCGGGCACGGCCGCGGGCTTCCAGATCGCGGGCGAAGCACTCGATATCCGCGCGGCGAGCCTGGAACAGGCGGACGTGGCGCTGCTGGCACCAGCTCTCGTACTGGCGCAGGTCTAAGGAGTAGCCTGACGGGTCAAGCCGGTGTAACCGGCCAGGAACCCAGCCAGCGCCAGCTGCTCTGAACCGGCGAAGACCGGTCCGGCGACGGTGATTGCGGTGGATGTAGCGGACGTGGTCGTGGTCATCGGGTACCTCCCGGGTTGGGCTGAGACCCCGGAGGCCGGGCCAGCCAAGGCCCCAGCGACGATGATTCACCCCACCGTCAACCCGCCTCGATGATCACGCAAAGTAGCTGCCGCCTCCGGGCCATGTGCCCGTAGCGCCGAGTCTGTACTCGTCGCGTGCTGTTCTCGGGCATGGCAATGCGGGCCGAATATTGACCAGTTACGCGTGTGCCGGGCCGGTAGGGCTTTAGGTGTCGGCTGGCAGCTGCCTGGCACCGCGGGGTGGGTGCTTCGAGCACGTCCCCATGGGCAAGGTTCATTTCGGGGCAGCACGTCATTTGCGGCGCCAGCGCCAGGTGAGCCAGGCCGAAGCGGCGGTGATGCCCAGTACCGGCCACGGGTGCGCGCTGGCCCACAGGGCTGCGCGCAGGGCCTGGCGCAGGGTGGCGGCGGCGCGTGCGCCGTCTGGCGGGCCGTTGGTGTCGGCCCATTCGAATGACCGGAGCCGGGGCAGGATGCCTTGCCAGACGCATCCTTCCAGGCTGTGGATCAGGATCTGGTCGCAGAAGTGCCGGGCCAGCCGCAGGTCCCCCGCGAGCTGTTCCCAGGTCAGTACCGGCATCTGCGGCGAGCCAGGGATGTCGGGGCCGCCGCCGGTGGTGCCGACTGCGATCGCCTGCGCCTGGGGGCCGTAGGCCCAGATCAGCCCGGGTCCGAGCGCGCGCAGGAACGAGGAGTACAGCATCCACACCTCGCAGTCGGTGGCCGCGTCCACTAGCGCCAGCCGCTGCAGCAGGGCCGAGCCGGCTCGCCGTTCGTCGGCGATCAGCGGGAACTGGTAGTTCTCTGCCTGCCAGCCATCGGCGTGGATCTGTTCCACCAGCTGCTGGTAGGCCTGCCGGGACCGGGCCGGCCGCGCCCGGTCCAGCAGCCGGGGGACCAGCATCGGCAGCAGTCCCCACGGGCCGTTGATGATCTGCAGGTAGATGCGGGCGTCCGGCTCGATGTCCAGGCCGACACTGTCCCACACCAGTTCGTGCCGGCGGGTCCACGCCGTAAATTCCTGGTAGGAGTGCGCGGCCTGGCCGGTGTTGTCGGCGGTGAAGTAGTAGCCGTCGGCCAGCGGCAGCAGCGGGATTCCGGTCACCGGTACCCCGGCGGCGTTCAGCCGCCGCACCACCCTGGCGCGTTCGTCGCTGAAGTCCGAGCACATCAGCGCCACCCGCGCGTCGAGCGCCAGCAGGTCATCGATGACCGCAGCATCGGCGAACAGCTCTACCAGCCGGGCGGGATCCAGCTCGCACGCGAACGACAGGCGGGGCGCCGGGAACATCAGCTCACCCGGCCCTGGGGCGACGCCGTTGTCGGTCATCGGGAACCCCCTCGTCGATGCTTCCCGGCCGGCCAGTACCCAGCCTAGGCACCCACCGGACGAGCCGTTCCGCGCAGCACAGACACGGGCAACAGTCCGGTGAGGTGGTGGAAGCATGTGGATGAGGACCTTGGGCAGGACTTTTGGCCCTGACCAGGGGTTATCGGAGCCTTGCAGTGTCCGGGGTATGAGCAACGCACTGCGGGCTGCTAGCCATGGCCGATCGTCCGCCCTGCGGCGATCTAGTGTGGCCAGGCGAGCGCTGGTCACCTTGGAGCTGGTGACTGGGGCTGCAGGCCTGGCTGGCGGTGTGCTGCTGGCGGCTGCCCCGGATGGGTCGCTGCTGCGGGCCGACCCGGCGGTGCTGGCCGGTAGTCCGTTCGGCGACTGGCGGGTACCTGGTGTGCTGCTGGCCGGGCTGGTTGGTGGCGGTTTTCTGCTGGCCGGGTGGTGGCAGTGGCGCGGCCGCCGGCATGCCCGGGAGCTGTCGATGGCCGCTGGCGCGGGGCTGGTCTGCTTCGAGGCCGCCGAGCTGGCCTGGATCGGGTTCCAGCCGCTGGAGGCGGTGTTCGCGGCTGTGGGCGTGATCGTCGTGGGGCTCGCCTGGCACCTGCCCAGGACGGGGCAATGACCTGGCCATCGGTTCGGCCACGGCCGGCACGTTCGGCCCAGCCAGGCGGCTGGGGCAGTGGCGCCAGCGATCGGCTCGCTCGCGGCGGCCGCGGCGGGGGCCGGAGCCATCGCCTGGCAGCGGCCCTCGTCTCCCCGGGCGGGCGGCGGCCCATGATCAAGGCCGCAGCCGCCGGTGTGGCTGCCGCGGTGGCGCTGGGCGTGTATGTCCGCTGGGTCCGTCCCCGCGCCTTCAGCTGGGGCGCCACCGGTGAGGAAGCCGGCCGGCCGATGGCCGGCGATGAGCTGTGCCCGCGGCCGCAGTTGAACGCCACCCGGGCGGTCACCATCGCCGCGCCGCCGGAGGACATCTGGCCGTGGCTGGTGCAGTGGGGCTGGAACCGGGCGGGCTTTTACAGCTATGACCTGCTGGATAACCTGGGCCGGCCCAGCGCCCGGCAGATCCTCCCGCAGTTCCAGCACCTTCAGGTGGGTGACTGGGTGCCCATGGGCGGCAAGACCACCCCCTACACCGCCTACCAGGTGGCCCAGGTTGAGCCCGGCAAGTTGATGCTCTGGCGAAAGGGGGGTGGCACCTGGCTGTGGCTGCTGGAACCGGACGGGACCGGGCGCACCCGGCTGATCACCCGGCTGCGCAGCCGATACGCCTGGGCCAGGCCCACCATCGTGACCGAGCTGATCTTGATGGAGATCGGTGACCCGTTCATGATGCGCAAGTGCCTGCTAGGCATCAAGCAGCGGGCCGAACAGCACGCAGCCAGACGGAGGTTCCAACGGTGACCGCAAACGGCGAAGGACAAGGTCCGGCGGGCGCGAGCGTGGCGGCGGCCGTCCCCCAGCCGGCCCGCGTGGGGCCGGAGATGGCGGCGCTGGGCCGCTTCTACACCGACGTCACCTGGACGGGGACCATCCACGAGGACGGGATGGGCCCGGGCACGCCGGTGATGACCGGGGCAGGGCGCGGGAAGGTTCAGGCCATCCAGGGCGGGCGGTGGATCGTCCTGGATTGTGAGCAGGACCAGTTCCTGCCAGATGGCACGTTTGTGCTGAGGTGGCAGCTGCACTGGGTGTCGGGCTGGTCTCCCGAGCACGGCGAGTACCGGGCGGTGATGACCGACAACTACGGCCACGCCGAGGTGTACCGCGGGCGGATCGAGGGTGACCGCCTGGTGTTTGAGTCACTGGAGGGGGCCGCGGCCCGGCTGCGCTTCACCTGGGATGCTTCCGGCCCGGGTGTCATCCTCTGGCGCAACGAGATGTCGCTCGATGAGGGATCGTGGTTCCTCATCGAGGAATACGCGATGGTGCCGGCCTGACGCCGCCGAGGTGGTGCTCATGGCCGAGGCGGCCCGCGGCAGGGCGGCCCGGAGCTGCCGGGGCCACGGTGGTCCCGGCCAGGGAGGACGCGAAGGTGGAAATGCTGGACAAGCGGCTAGGCGCCGCCGTGATGCTCGTGGGCGGGGCCGCACTGGTGTACTTCGGGTTCCTGCGCGACTGGCACCTGCATTGGGGCGCCACCGCGCGGGAGGCAGGCGGCGAGGTCGCTGGCGATGAGCTGATGCCCGAACCGGACATCGTGGCGACCCGCGTGGTGGAGATCGACGCGCCACCATCAGCCATCTGGCCGTGGCTGGTGCAAATGGGGCCCGGCCGCGGCGGCGCCTACACCTACGACTGGATCGAGCGCCGGCTCGGCATCGACATCCACAACAGCAACCGCATCACCCCCGAGTTTCAGCACCTGCAGGTGGGTGATGAGATCCCGATGCCCGGGTATGCGATGCGAGTGGAGCGGCTCGAGCCCGAGCGGGCGATGGTCGTCCGCTCATCCAACCACGCATGGCTGTGGTCGTTCGAACTGCGGCCGGCGGGCGGACACACCCGGCTGATCAGCCGCAACCGGTTCGACACCTCCGCCTTGCCGTGGAAGGACAAGCTCGCCTACCCGGTCATCGAGCCCGGCTCGTGGGTAATGGAGCGCAAGATGCTCCTGACCATCAAGCAGCGGGCCGAACGGCTCGCCCGCACACCGGCACCAACCCCGTGACAGCTGGCCGCACGCCGGCGCCGATCGTGACGTGACCGAGCACCCGCAGGCGGGCCCTAATCTCAGGAGGGCACGGGGCTGCCTGGATCAGCGCGTCCAGCGCGGCGTGTAGTCCCTCGGTGAAGACGGCCTCCGCACATGATCGGGCTCCCCGATCGGCAGTGGCACGATCATCCCCCCATCCAGGTTCCCGCGCGCCCGGCCGGGCTGCTCGCGGTGAAGCGAGACTGGAACAAACGCGCGCAATACGAGCTCAGCGACGGGTTCGCCGCGGCTGGCGAACAGTGTCCGCAGGCGGTCGGCGACCGCGGTGAGCAGGACATCGTTCACCGTCGCATGGTGGGGTGTGCGCGGCGCCCTTCACCACATCGAGCCTGCTCCGGACGACGGCCAGGGTGCGGTCCTGGCCGATCGGGCGGTTCAGGCTGGTCTTGGGGGCACGCCCCTCGGCGAACATCTCGCGTGCCGCAGGCCACGCCCGCCGCACCCCGCGCATAGTGCCGGCTGGGTGGGCCAGCCCGGACCGACGCCCCGGAACCCGTGCACCCGCCGGCGCAGGTTGTCGCGCAGCAGCTCGCGCCCGGAGGGGAAGGGCGCTGGTGTCCATGGCGGGGACAGGGCTGGCGCGTCGGCGCGCAGGTCGAGGAACGCGCCGAAGGCCGCTACCCCGGCCACGCCGTCGGCGATGGCATGGTGCACCTTCATACCAGGCCGACCCGCCCTTCTGCCAGGCCTGGCAGGAACCACATCTGCCACAGCGGGCGGGACCGGTCCAGCCGCCGCTGCCGCAGCTCCTCGCAGGCCGCCAGCAGCTGGGCCTCGCCAGCGGGCGCGGCCAGCGGGAACACCCCGACATGGCCGGCGATGTTGAAGGCGGGAGCGTCGACCCACAGCGGCCAGCCCAGCCCCCGCCGCGGGGTGTACAGCAGCTGGCGGAACCGGGGCAGCAGGTAAAGCCTGCCGCCGATCCGCTCACGGACGGCCTCGATCGGGAAACGGCCCCCCGGTTAGGGCAGCCCCGCGCCGTCGAGGATGACGAGCGCCCCGATGTCCTGGCGCCAGCCGAAATCCTCCGGCAACACCATGCTCAGATCCTGCGCACCCAGGCGTTCCATAGCGCATCACCCACACTCAGGACCAACGGCGGCCGCGACGATGCCCTCCCTCAGCGGGATCGGCCGAAATGCCACCCATCCCTGCTCGTCCCCTGCCCGGGAGGCCAGTGACGCACGATCGCACCGGAGGGCAGTCCTCCTTGCCGGAATGCCTTGCTGAGCGGGACACAAACGATCGGCCAGACGATCGCATAGCCGATGATCCCGACTTGGCGCAGGGCAATGTGATTGACGGCTGGGCCGATGATGCCCACCAGGGACATCGCGCCGGCGAGCAGCAGCCCGTTGCGCACGGCCACCTGCCCCGCCGCGTGGAACACCGGGGCGGCGAACAAGAGAGCCAGGGCGAAGAAAATATCCCATGCGGTGATGTCGATGCCGTAAAGCACCGATGGCCAATGCCAGTTGAACAGGTCCTGGAAGCCGTGAATCGCGCCCGGGTCGATCCGGCGAACGACGGTGAGCTGCACCAGATGCACGGTCATCGTGAAGCCCGCCAGCAGCAGCATCCAGCCCAGAGCAGTCATGCTGTAGGTCTTGGTGCCATCGGGCGCGCAGGCATGAATGACCACCGCCAGCAGCACCAGGATCGGCGCCATGACCAGGATGAGGACCTCCATGATGGCCAGGTAGGGGTCTTCGAGCGGCTTACTGAGGCCACCCATGGCGGCAAAGCCGGCCACCATGGTCACGGCATACGCGACCCCGATGGCGCACAGCGCCCGGGCCGACCACATGCCGATCCAACGATCAGCCTTGGTCCCTCCCAAGCCCGCGGCGGTTCCCCCGCCCCGAAGCCCGTCCAGTCCCAGCCCCCCTGGGCTGTGCTCGACAATCCTCATGTGGCCACCTCCCACACAAGCGCCGCACCCAGCGACCATCGGCGCGGCTCGTTATGCGCCCACGTTCGACACGCGGCCGATGAACCATTGACGCGCACCCTGGCCAGCCGCCGGCAGGGCCGAACGACCCCCTGACTGGGTCGTCGGTCCTACGCGCTGAGCTAGCACCCACCGTTCTAACCCTCCGGAAGGTGCCGACCCCCCGGCCGGTCTGTCCCGGCCAGTTGAACGTCGCGAAGGGCCGCCCGCCTCTGCCGACGCCGCGCAGCTCCCGCGATCGAGCGCGGTCAAGCATTGAGCCGGTCGTGCTATGTCGTTCGGGCTACCCTCGCGGCAACGCATCCGGCCAGAACAACCCCGATCGGAGCGCCTCGACTGATGATCGCCGCGGAGTCGCCGTCCGTACAGATCGGCGGCTCGGCGCGCGGTTATCAAGAGTTCTTCGCACGGTAGGCAATTCCGACCACAGCGGCGCAGACAGCGGCGAGGTCGTATTCTTATGCATCGCCAGCGCCCGGGGTGAACACCCTCATTTGCCGCTGACCGGCCAGTGGCGATCGTGCCCAATGGTGCACTGGGACGCCGCCTGGGATGCTGTGCTCCCGAGGGTGTGCAGGCGGTGAGGGAGGATCATGCCGATTCCGCAGATCGTAGGCCGGTGGAACAAGG
>Ga0070713_100001511_pt1 | contig 14811 bp, 9 predicted proteins | sample LARL82metaG_FD_65465 | JGI IMG/M metagenome (GOLD analysis project Ga0070713, IMG submission 65465) | Corn, switchgrass and miscanthus rhizosphere microbial communities from Kellogg Biological Station, Michigan, USA - LAR L8-2 metaG | ecosystem: Host-associated > Plants > Roots > Rhizosphere ...
GTGCTTGATGCACAGGGTCAGGGCTCGACCAGCACGGTCATCGACGCCATCGAGTTCGCCGTCCAGAACAGGCAGTCGCTCGGCGTCGACGTCATCAACCTTTCGCTGGGTCACCCAATCTTCGAGAGCCTCGCAACGGATCCGCTCGTGCAGGCCGTTGAAGCTGCCGTGCGAGCCGGAATCGTCGTGGTCGTGTCAGCTGGCAACGTCGGTCGCAGCCTGACAACAAATCTTCCAGGCTACGGCGGGATCTTGAGCCCCGGGAACGCGCCTTCCGCGATAACGGTCGGCGCTCTAGACACGCGCGACACCATCTCGAGAGGCGACGACGCGGTCGCTGCTTTCAGCTCCCGTGGCCCGACGTGGTACGACGCGCAATCGAAACCCGACATTGTGGCGCCCGGACAGGCGCTTGTTTCGGATGCTTCGATAGGCTCCACGCTGTTCACCGAGTTTCCAGCCGCGCAAATAGCCGGGAACGGCGGCGCGGCGCGATTCCTGAGGTTGAGCGGCACGAGCATGTCAGCCGCAGTCACCAGTGGCGTCGTCGCGCTAATCATCGAAGCCAGCCGGAGCAGTTCAGGCGCGACGCTGCCACCTGACGCAGTCAAGGCGATTCTCGAATACACTGCGCTGCCGTTGAATGGGCCTGATCCGCTCACGCAGGGACATGGCGCAATCAACCCGTCGGGCGCGATCGCGCTAACGTCGTCTCTTGGTGTAACCGGCTGGCTAGGGGGCGTTGGGACGACGTCGCTCGTGCCCACCACAACGATCGCAGCCGAGACCTGGGTGTGGTCGCAATCCTTCGACAACGGAGACACTGTCGTATGGGGGGATGGCGGCGGTGAACCGACGTGGGCCGAGACCGTCGTGTGGGGCGACATCAACTGGGGCGACACCGTCGTCTGGGGTGACGCTGGCACGATCGGTTGGAGTGTTACCGTTGTCTGGGGCAATGCGGACGGCTGGGGTGACACTGTTGTTTGGGGGGACACAAACGGCGTCCGATGACTGGCGCGAGGGACTGCCGGATCTGCCCGGCGAGCGATTGACACTTCGCGAGCTGAGACCATCCGACGCCGGCGCTCTGTTCACCGTGTTGCGCTCCCCGGAGGTGCGGCCTTTCATGTGGGCGCCCCCACCCAATGCGGCGGCGTTCGAGCAGTTCATCGAGTGGGCTCGCGCCCAACGGGCCACTGGCAAATACATCTGTTACGGAATCGTCCCGCGAGGCGAGGTCGAGGCGGCGGGAGTGTTCGAACTGCGACGGCAGCAGCCGGGCTTTCTGAGAGGCGAACTGGGCTTCGTTATGGACCCGCGCCTCTGGGGTGGCGGGATATTCGAGGAGGGCGCGCGCCTGGTGCTCAACTTCGCGTTCGATGTAGTGAAGGTCCACAGGATCGAAGCCCGTGCGGCGACTGACAACGGCAGGGGCAACTCTGCTCTTCGAAAACTTGGTGCACGCAGGGAAGGGCGACTCCGGGCGGCCTTCTTGCGGGATGAGCAGTATGTCGACCAGTACTTATGGTCGATCCTCGACAGCGACTGGCTCCGCAGCAGCGGCCCTCACCCGAGCGAGAGATAGTCTCCGGGTGTCCACTTCAGGCGATTGTCTTCCCTGCGGGCCATGGGCGGCACCGGCGCTGATGCCGTTCGTATCAACATCCGCGGCATCTCGCGTGAGCCGAGCAGTTCCAAGATCGATGTGTCGAGTGCAGCCGCGATCCGCGCGAGGTTGAGCACAGAGATATTCCGCTTGCCGCGTTCCACACTGGACATGTAAGAGCGATCGATGTCAGCTAGTGCTGCAAGCGATTCCTGTGACAGGCCACGAGCTCGCCGTCGCGAGCGAATCGCGAGGCCCAATGCCCGCAGCAGAACATGACGGGGCCGTCCCACGACGTAATGATAAAAGGTTGAGAGCGTACGTCAATGGACGATCGTCCACAACTTCTATGCAGAGCGGCTCGACGGCGCCGCGCCCGACGATTCTGTAGCACCTGCCCCTTTTTTGATCATCGCGAGGAGCTCTTGGCACAGTCCGACAGGGAGGTAGCTCAAAAAGCGCCACTGCGACGCTGGTCACATCAGCGGTTGGTCGGCTCGCGACGCCGCCCGATTGATCGCGGGGACCATCGACGGCAGACACATGTTTGCACTCGGCGCACTCGAAAAAGTGTCGCTCATTCCAGAAGCCAGCCACAACGGTGGCGAGCAGCTGAAGTCGCTCGGTTTGACCGCAAGGGCACTGGGTGAAACGGCGGTTGGTTGGTGTCTTCGTGTCTGTAATGTCGTATATACATCTATAAATGTCATTCAAGTCCCAACTTGATCGTCACGTTCACTAGAAAAGTGAAGCGGCGAGAACGGCCTTAGCTGGGGCTCAGTGAGGCCTCCTCCCTCGAATTGCGCTATCTGATACGAACTTCGGAGAAGCGTGGGTGATGTCGCGCGCCCAGGCGGCTTCTTAGGCTGCCTGTGACTTCCTTCATCTTTCTCCGATCGTACCTTCGGGTTGACGCCTGACAGTTCTGTGCGAGTGCGTCCAAAGGTGGGACGCGTTCAAACGGCCGCGAACTTGTAATTGTGCGGTAACCCTGTGTCTGCCGATACATAGTCGCCGTGCGGTAGCCAAGAATCCGCAATTGTGCTGTAACCCACCGTGTCTGGGATAGATAGCAGAGCTACAAGGGCGAGACCGAGTTCGGCGTAGGCCTTGCCCTTTGACCCAGGCGTATGACGAACTCCAGCAGACAGCTCAGTAACGAGCGCGGCGTTTCGCTCACAGAAATGATGCTGACGCTCGCTGTCGCGGCCATTGTCACCGGCATGGCGGCAGCGTTGACGGCGGATTCCCGGCGCGCGAGCCAGGGCGACGGCGCGATGCGACTCGTGATGGCGGAACTCAACACCGCACGCGAGACGGCGATGACGCAGCGGCGGCTCGTCGAGGTGCAGTTCCTCGGCGGCATGTGGATCAAGACAATCCGTCACGAACTCGACAACTCGACGACCGTCCTCCACACCGTGGCGCTTGAAGGCAACATGCAGTTCAGTCTCGTACCGAACGTTCCGGATACCCCCGACCTCTTCGGCAATAACGCCGCCGTCGCCTTCGGCGCGGCCCAATTGATTCAGTTCAACGGCGACGGCGCATTGATCGACTCTGGCGGCACCCCGGTCAACGGGACAGTCTTCCTCTCGTTCGCACAAAAGGCGATCTCATACCGGGCTGTCACGGTCCTCGGCTCAACCGGCCGCGTGCGCGGCTACAAGTGGATCTCCAACCAGAACGGTTCTGGCTGGTCGCGGGTGTAACCATGAAGATCACACGCAACGCCCAATCCGGCTTCTCGCTGATGGAAACCGTGTTCGCTATCGGCATCCTCAGCGTCGGTGCGCTCGGCATGGTCGGCATGTTTTCCAAAGGCATGGCGCAGTCGTCGAGCTCTCCTGCTGACGTGACCGCGACGCAGAAGGCGGCCGAAGCGATCGAGAGCGTCTTCAGCGCCCGCGACTCGCACATCCTGACGTGGAGCCAGCTCAGGAACGTGAGCCAGGGCGGCGTTTTTCTGGACGGCGTACTGCCCATGACGACGGCCGGACGCGATGGGCTCGTCGGCACTGCGGACGACGGCCCGGTTGAAAGCGTCCAGTTGCCTGGCCGCGATCAGCTGCTCGGAACGGCGGACGACGTCACGCAGACGCTCGCAAACTTCACCCGGCAGATCCAGATCAGCGACGTGGAAACCGACCTCCGGTCGATCACGGTGACGATCGTCTACAAATCCGGCCCCGGGACACGCACGTACACGCTGACGGCGTACATCTCGGATTTCGCATAAGAGGGCAGCATGCGGACGCACTCTTCGGAAGCGGGCTTCACACTCGGCGAGCTGCTGATCGCAACGGCCATCAGCCTGGTGGTCATTGGCACGGCGATGACGACGTTCAAGGACGCCGTGGCCTTGTCGGGCACAGCCAGCTACATGTCCGACACCAGCTTGAACCTGCGGGCCGGCATCAACCTGATCATCCGTGATCTCGAGGCGACCGGGCGAGGAATCCCCACCGGCGGCATCCCGATTCCGAGCGGCAACAACGTATCCATCATGCGCCCGAGCCCGCCGTTGTCGCAGTACACGTTCGACAACGTCAACCTCACCACGCTCTCGGCGGTGACGACCGGCTCCGGCAAGGGACCGACGATCGACCGGCAGCCGACCGACATGGTCACGCTGCTGATGGTGGATCCGCTGCTCGACGAGATGCTGGCGCCCCCTCCCCCTCCGAATACGCCCGCGAATGCCGCGAAGCCACAAGTGCCGCTGGTATTGAGCCCTGCGGGCACGCTGGGCAACGTGGACGTCATCGCGGCGGACGGCTCGTCGTTCACATTGAACCCGAGCAAGAAGTGGCTGGCCGGCGACGCGACGAACAACATCCCGCCCGTCAACAAGGGCGACCTGCTGATGTTCGTCAACACGTCTGGTCAGTATGCGATCCAGACGGTGACTCGGATTGACACAACACACGCGTATTTCGACATCAACTCCGACGATCCGTTCGGCTTCAACCAGCGCACTGCACCGGGCGGCACGATCGTTCAGATTCTGGGCTCGGCCCTGACCGTGCGCCGTGTGCTGATGTACACGTATTTCGTCGATCCCAACAACGGCACGCCACGGCTGATGCGCCAGTACAACTGGGCGACGCCGCAGGCACTCGCCGGCGTGGTGGAGGATCTTCAGCTCCAGTACGACATCGTGGACGGAACGGTCAATCCCACGGCCGTCGACGACTTGCCGTACACCGCGAACAACGTCATTTATACGGCGAATCAGATTCGGAAAGTGAACGTTCACATCGGTGTGCGTTCAGAGACGATGGCGCTCAAGCCACGTGACTACCTTCGCACGCATATTTCCACGGTCGTGAGCCTGCGGCAGCTGGCGTACGTCGATCGATACAAATAACCGTCCCCGACAGGACGTTGGAGAGATCGTAGAGGACAGCCATGCGTTCCAAGATGACAGATGTGAATTCGGATCGCAGCTCCGAGCGCGGCGTCGCGCTGATTGTGGTGCTGCTGATCATGATGCTGATGTCGGCCTTGATGATTGGGTTTTCGACGATCGTCTCGAGCGACCAGAAATTCCGGGGCATCGACAAGGAACGGACGCGCGCGTACTACGGCGCGACATCCGGCCTCGAGAAGCTCACTGCCGACCTCGGCAACCTGTTTCTCACCAACGTGGCGCCGACGGCGGCGCAAATCGCGAACCTCTCGACCCTCAAGCCGAGCATTCCGTACGTGCAGTTCGTGGCGCCTGCAGGCATCACTGGTTACGGCGCGAACCTCCAAGCCTGCGACCAGCTTGGGAATTTCGTGTGCAGCGGTCAAGTGACGGGAGGCCCGTATCAGGGGCTGATCGCGATCAAGCAGCTTTACCGGATGGACGTCGTGGCCAAGACCTCGAACAGCGGCGAGGTGCACCTGACGCGCAACCTCGAGACCGTCGCGATCCCGGTGTTTCAGTTCGGCATGTTCTCGGATGTGGATCTGTCGTTCTTCGCCGGTCCGAACTTCAACTTCGGCGGCCGAGTTCACACGAACGGCAACCTGTTCCTGGCCGAAGGCGACAGTGGCACATTGACGCTCAACCAGAAAGTCACAGCCGTCGGCGAAGTCGTCCGGGCCCAGATGTCCAACGGCGTGTCGATCACGGACACCTCGGCGGGCAGCTCGCACAACGGCACGATCAGCATGGCCAACGGGAACAACACGTTCCGCAACCTGCTGATCAACGAAGGCAGCGTCACGGGTGGTCTGAGCCCAAAGACGGCGAACACGTCGTGGCCGACCATCTCGCTGAGCACGTACAACGGCTACATCCGGAACGGCGCGACGGGAGCCAAGAAGCTGAACCTCGCGCTCGTCAACATCGGCGGCGCCAACACCGACATGGTGCGGCGTCCGGCCGTCGGCGAGAACGTGGGCAATCCGGTGTTGTATGGCGAACGGATGTACCCGAAGGTCAGCCTGAGAATCATGCTGTCGGATACGGCCGCGGATATCACGAACCTGCCGCAGGTGTCGGCGACGCTGCCGGTCCGGCTCGGTGACGACGGGCTGCTAGGCGCCGGACTCACAGGCGATTGGGCAGCAGGCGTCGGAGCGCCGGCGGGGTATGGGCCGGTCGGTCCCCCGCCTGCTCTTACACCCATCGCTCGAGTGGATACAGCGCAAACGATCAACGCGTCGGCCGCAGGCGTAGCAGGAGGGACCATCGTTCCAATCGCCGGCGTGAATCCGGCGGGCGGGTCCTACTACAGCGTGCCGGGCGTCTGGAACGGGGCGACCAACATGCAATTCCAGGTGAAGACCAACCTCGGAGTCGCCTCCCAAAAGATCAACTGCCTGACCGTCGCCGCGACCGGCACGACGGCCGCGCCGACGATCACGTTCGGCAACTGCTTGCGAGGGGACAACGTCACCGGCCTTCTGGCGGTCAATGCCGGCTACCTGATCACCATCACAAATACGAACACCAACACCACCCAGGACTACACCGTCACGACCGCCGTGGGCAACACGAGCGACAACACGACCACGAGAAACTACGTCGTCACGAGCTCAGCGCTGCTCGATGTCCGCGTGACGAATACGTTCTGGATACAAAGCAACGACGTGAGCCCCGTGTGGGCGCTCGTGACGTGCCTGGGAGCGACGGCGACAAACAACACCGCAAAAACCGTGGCTGGATTTCCAGTCGCCTCGTTGTCGAGCTGCAACGCTCAGGCCCCCGGGAATCAGCTCCCGCCGTTCGCGGCGGCAACAGCCCTGAGGTCAAGCGCCCCGCTGGCGGCGGCGAACACCGGGACGATCGGCGGTTTCATCAAGATCGACATGCAGGACCAGGCCAGCAACTGGCGCGACGTCACGACGGAGATCCTGAACTATGGGTTCGCCGGGCCGAACCAGGCGGGCGCCCCCTGTCCGGATCCGACGCCCAACGCGATCATCAGGTTGCAGCGCCTGAAGGATTCGGCCAACCCGTCGTGGTGCACCTACGTGAACCCGGCCATCGCCAACACTTCATACGACTACTGGCCGAACACGCTCTACGACCCGCGTGAAGGACTGATGCGCGACGCCGTGCCCGCAGACCCGAATGGCGGCAACGCATTACTCAGCGGTGTGATTCATTACGTGGGAATCGATATCGGCAACCTGTCGAGGTGGTTCCAGGGAGCGGGGCCGTACGCGGGCGGGAGCGGGACTCAGGCGTTCACCAACAACGGCTACGGCGTGTATTTCTCGGACCGCCGAAACAACCGGACGGACGCCACCATGCCGACTGCTAACCTCGAAACCGGCGAGTTCGGCTTCGAGGACTTCGTCAACGCGAACCAAACAACCGGCGCTCCCAATGGGATCCTCGACGTCGGCGAGGACGTCAACGGCAACGGCACCCTCGAGACGTACGGCCAGAAGCCCAGTTTCCTGGGGGTGAGCGGCAACGTTCCGACGGGCGCCGTCGCTCCGCTCAACGCCTTAGCCCGGCCGACGACGTTCGTCGGCCGCCCATATGCGCAGACCAACCGCGCGATCCTCTTCCGGCGCGCCCTGAAGCTGCAGAACGCGGCCGCCGGGAACATCGTGTTGCCGGGCTTGACGATCGTCACCGAGAACCCGGTCTACGTGCAGGGCGACTGGAACGCGTCGAATGCGGCAGGAGGCTGGACGAACAACCCTTCAGCCACGTCGATCATCGCAGATGCCGTCACGCTGTTATCAAACCAGTGGACCGACGCCAACGGTTGGGCGAACCTGTACAACCCTGGCGCTCGCGCGCGGACAACGCCGGTGTGGTACCGGATGGCGATCATCGGCGGCAAGGGCATCGCATTTCCTTGGATCTCGGGCAATAGCAACGACTTCGGCACCGATGGCGGCGCGCACAACTTCCTGCGGTATCTGGAGAGCGGGCAGACGGTCAACTACGAGGGCGCGATCGCGACGTTCTTCTACAACCGCCAGGCGGTGGGCACCTACAAGTGCTGCAACACCGTTTACAGCGCTCCGACGCGAAACTACTTCTTCGATACGAACTTCCTGAACCCGGCGCTGCTGCCGCCGCTCGTGCCGGTGTTCCGCGACGTCAACATCACCGGCTTCTCGCAGGAAACGCGACCCGGACGGTAATCCCTCGAAGGGCAAAGGGCAGAGGGCAAAGAGCCCTCAGCCCTTTGCCCTTGCTTTTTGCCCTCTGCTCTCTGTGCTTTGCCCTGTGCCCTCTGCCTTCTGCCCTTTCTGAATCGCACTGACAGCCATCCCCACGATCACCACGACCACGGCGCCGATCACGTTGTGCCAGAGGAACGCGATATCGCGCGTCCACGGTGAGAAGGCCACCGTCAGGACGACCGCCATGCCGGCGACGAGACCCCAGAGCGCGCCGGCCGCCGTCGCGCGGCGAGAGAGCATCGCCAGCATGAAGACGCCGAGCAGCGAGCCGTAGAAGAACGACCCGTATCGATTCACGACCTCGATGAGCGATCCCTGGTTGGCCGAATACAACGCCACCACGCACGCGAACAGCCCCCAGCAAATCGTGGCCAGCTTCGAGACGCGCAGGTAGTGGGCGTCGGTGGCTTCCTGCACGAAGTGGCGACGGTAGAAGTCGATGATCGTCGCCGTCGCGAGCGCGTTCAGTTCGCCCGCGCTGGCCGACATGGCGGCCGCGAAGATCGCTGCGATGAGGAGGCCGACCAGCCCGACGGGCATCCGCGTCGTGATGAACGTGGGAAAGACGTAGTTGACGTCGGTGTACCGCGAGTCGCCCGTCGTGTCCTTGACGATCGCCACGGCCCGCGCGCGGATCTCCCGAACCCGCGCATCGGTCGCCAGGAATCGATCGCGATCGCCGCGGGTGGCGGCCTCCGTGCGTTCGGCAATCGCCATGCTGAACTGCCGCTCCAGATCCGCGTACTGAGCCGCATGCGGACCGGCGGCCACGCGCGCGTCGTACGCGCGGTTGAAGAGCATCGGCGGCGCCTGAAAGAGATAGAAGACGAAGACGAGCACGCCGATCGACAGCACGAGCAGCTGCAGCGGGATCTTGACGAACGCGGTCAGCATCAGCGAGTCGCGCGCTTCGCCTTCCGACTTCGCCGTCAGATACCTCTGGACCTGACTCTGATCGCAGCCGAAGTAGGCCAGCATCAGGAACAGCCCGCCGATGAGCCCCGACCAGATGGTGTAGGTCTCTCGCGGGTTGAACCGGAAGTCCACTGCATTGAGCCGTCCGGTCGCGCCCGCGAGATGAAGTGCCTGCACGAAGCCGACGTCGTGCGGGATGCCCATGATCAACACCACCACCGCCGCGAGCATGCCCGAAACGATGACCCCCATCTGCTTGACGTCCGTCCACGCGACCGCCTGCACGCCGCCCAGGCTCGTGTAGAGAATCATCGGCACGCAGATCACCACCACCGTCAACGGCAGCGGCCATCCGAGAATGGCCGACATGACGACCGCCGGTGCGGCCAGCGCCACGCCGAGCGAGAAGGCGCGACCCATGAGGAACAGAAAGCTCGTCAGCGTGCGGACGCGGACGTCGAACCGGCGCTCGAGGTATTCGTAGGCCGTGTAGACTTTCGCGCGGTGAAAGAACGGCACCGCGGTCATCGACAGGATGATCATCGCGAGCGGCAGGCCGAAGTAGAACTGGATGAATCGCAATCCGGTGAGATACGCCTGTCCTGTCGTCCCCACGAGCGTCACCGCGCTCATCTGCGTCGCGATGACAGACAACCCGATGGCCCACCACGGCAGCGTCCGGTTGCCCAGGAAGTATCCGTCGACCTTGTCGGTGCCCTTCGCCCGGCGGATTCCGTCGTAGACGATCCACACGAGATACGCGACGACGACGGCCCAGTCGAGTGGTCGCATCGGAAATCAGGAAAAGAAACGGCCGAGGACGACGAGGCCGGCGATGATCGCGGCTTCGAGCAGAACAACCTGCAGGTACGTGCGGTTCACGGGGCAGCAGTATATCGGAGAGCTCCTTACGAGTTTCTGATGGATCCGTCATACGGATTCGACACAGGCGTGATGTTGATTTAGCCCGTTGTTGACCTGGCCGTTTTACGCCGTGGCCATCCTGAGCCGTCAGCTTCACGCTGACGTTGGGAGTGCTTGCCATGCGGAACGTGTGTCGAGTGTTGGGTGCCACGCTCGCCTTGTTGACGGTCATGTGGCCGCCGGAGTTGAGGGCTCAGGGAAGCCGGGGATCGATTCAAGGGCACGCCACGGATTCTGCCGGCGGCGTCCTGCAGGGCGCGACGGTGACCGTCACGCCCGGAGGACAGAACATCGTGACCGGCCGCGAAGGCGATTTCGTCATTCGAGGTCTGGCAGCGGGCAGCTACACCGTGAAGATCGACTTCGTCGGCTTCACGACGTTTCAGGAAAGCGTAGAGATTCAGGAAGGCGGGACGGTGCGCCTCGATGCCGTGCTCCAGGTGGCCGGTCAGAGCGAGTCGATTCTCGTCAGCGCCGAACGGCCGCGAGGCGAAGCTGAACAGATCAACCGCGAACGCACCGCCGACAACATCGTCCAGGTGCTCTCTTCAGAAGTCATCACGAGCCTGCCGAACGCCAACATCGCCGACGCGCTGGGCCGGCTGCCGAGCGTGACGCTGGAACGCGATGAAGGCGAGGGCAAGTACGTCCAGATTCGCGGCACCGAGCCGAGGCTGAGCAACCTCACGATCGACGGCGTGAACGTGCCGTCCCCGGAGTCGGGCGTTCGTCAGATCAAGCTGGACACGCTGGCATCCGACCTCGTGGATTCGATCGAAATCAACAAGACGCTGCAGGCGAACATGGACGGCGACGGCATCGGCGGCAGCGTGAACCTCAGGACGAAGACGGCGAGCGCACGGCCGACGATCATGATGGAAGGGCTCGGCGGCTATACGCCGATCATCGGCGGCAGGGGCGCCAGCCAGTTCAACACGACGCTCGGCCGGCGATTCGGTCCGGATCAGCGGTTCGGCCTGCTGCTCGGTGCCACGTACGACTGGAACGGGCGCGGCATCAACGACATCGAGCCGTCGCCGACGGTCACGAGCCTGACCCCGCACTATGACAGCATCGACCTTCGCGACTACATGTACTACCGCACGCGATGGGGCGTGTCCGGCAGCTCCGACTACCGGGTGAACAACGGCACGAGCCTCGCCTTCCGCGCCCTCTACTCGACGTTCCGCAACTGGGGGCAGAAGTGGGTCTACACGCTCAACGACGGCGACGTCCCGGGCGCGAGCATCGACTGGCGGCGTCCCGACTACGCGATCGGCAGCTACGTCGGTAGCGGCCGTCACACGAGTACGAGCGGCGTAAACTGGCTGAGCTGGGATTTGTCGGCATCACATTCGAGGATGCTCCAGTCCAACGGCAACGGCGGCGCGAGTTTCAAGTGGAACAGCTCTGACCCGAACTGCGCCGACGATGCGGCCGCGACGACCGATCCTTACCATCCGATCTTCAGCGCGTCGTGTTACGCAGCCGGCGCGGCCAACACGGTCGATATCGCCAACTACAGGCTGTCGAAGTGGAACCCGGCGTCGATTGGAGAATCGGCGCAGCTGAACCTGCAGGGCGCGGCCTCGTACGGCCACACCTACCGCGTGGGCGAGCAGTTTGGCTCGCTCGAGATCGGCGGCAAGGTTCGCAATGGCCACAAGTACAACGACGGATACGGCGTCACGTACACGGTCAACAAAGGCGTCACGATTCCGGTGGCGCAATTCGCCGGGTCCTTCACCGACCCGCACTATTACGAAGGCGTTTACCCGTGGCCGTCGAGCAACGTCGATTACACGCAGGTGCAGAACTACGTCTACGCTCACCCGGATCAATTCACGGTGACCGGCGGTCCGGGCCCCAATTCATCGCAGTTCGACCTGACCGAGCGGGTCTCGGCGGGTTACGTGATGAACACGATTGACCTGTCGGCGCGGGCACGGCTCGTCGCGGGCGTGCGCGTCGAATCGACCCACCTCGACACGCGGAGCTTCAACAACAATACCGGCCAGCAAGACTTCACGGCGGGCGGCAACTACACCGACGTGCTGCCGAGCGTCGCGCTGAAGCTCGCGCCCTCCCGCAGCACGACGCTGCGTCTCGTGTACAGCCGCGCGCTCTCGCGGCCGGATCCGCAGGACATCACCCAGGCCGTCGGACCGGTGAACAACACGCAGAATCCGCCGACGGTGAGCCTCGGCAATCCGGATCTGAGGCCCGAACACGCCAACAACTACGACATCCTCCTGGAGCAGTACCTGTCGCCGCTCGGACTCGTCTCAGCCGGATACTTCTACAAATCGCTGAGCGATCCGATCATCGCCACGCAGACGCGCCCGACCACGGGTCCGTTCGCCGGCTTCCTCGTGTCGCAGCCAGGCAACGCGGGGAGCGCCACGTTGCAGGGTTTTGAAATCGGGTACCAGCAGCACCTCGCATTCCTCCCGCGCGGTCTGGGTGGATTCGGTCTCTCGGCGAACTACAGCTACACGACGTCCGAGGCGCGCGGCATTCCGCTCCGAACGGATTCGCCTGCGCTGTTGCGGCAGGCCCCGCATACGTGGAATGTCAGCCCGACGTACGATCGTGGACGGTTGTCGACCCGCCTTGGTATGACCTACAACGGCCCGAGCATCTTCGCCTACCAGTACCAGAACCTGAATAGCGACGGCACGCCGATGAAGGCCAGCGACCTGACGGCGGGCGGCACGGCTGGGCCGGGCGGAGACAACTACCTGTACGCGCACCTGCAGGTCGATGCACAGGCGACAATGCGGTTAGCGTCGGGCGTTTCAGTCGTGGTCTACGGACTCAACCTCACCAACGAGGTGTTCGGCTTCTACAACGGCAGCCCGCAGTACGTGGTGCAGCGGGAGTTCTACAAGCCGACGTTCGCGATCGGCGTGCGCTTGAATCCCTCGCTGAGGTAAGTCGTTACTTCGACGCGGCGGATCGGCTGTCTCGCGTGCTCACTTCGAACGTGTCCTTCACGGTGAAGTGCGGCGCCGGGGCAGCCGCCTCGTCGAGGCGGTACATCTCCCCCTTTAGTGTTCCGGCTCCGATCGAGAACTTCACGTAGTGGTAGTTCGGAAAGTCCATGCCTTTGTAAAGATCGGTCGGCGTGCGATCCACTTCGTACGGAACGGCCCCGCCGCCGCCTGAGACGAGATACACGACGTCATCCTGCAGAAACCGCTCGTAGTTGTGGATGTGGCCCGCGACGACGACGAAGCGCGCACGGGTCGCCAGCGAGGCGCGCTTCAAATACCCGGCCAGCGCGATCTCGTTCGGCCTCGGGTTGTGATCGAGACGCAGCCTCGTCTGGATGTCCGCAACAGGCGGGTGATGCAGCGTGATCAGCACGAACTCGACTGCCGGCGGCAGCGTGGTCAGGTTGTCGTTCAACCACGCGAGCTGCTCCGAACCCTCGGTGAGCGGGCTCATCGAATCAAGCGCAATTGCCCGCACGGCCGGGCCAATCTCGACGCCGTACCACCGTTTGCCCCGCAGCTCCGGAAACACGCGCCACCAATTCTCGAGACACGCCTCCGGCAGGCACTGGGAAAACTCGTGATTGCCGAGCGCGGGGACGACCAGCAGGCGACGCGATCGCCAGGCATCCGTCTCAGACTGAAAGCGCGCGTAGTCGTCTTTTTCCCCGCCATGCCACGGGAGGTCGCCGCTGACGAGAATCGCGTCGGGCCGTTCGTCGGCGATGCGCGCGATGAGCGCGGCCCGCGCGAGCGGGTTCGTCGCCGTGACGTTGGCCGGGTCGGTGAACCGCGTGTCGCCGTAAGCGATCACGGTCACGTCTTTTGATCGTTGCGCCAACAGTCCCAAAGTGGCGACGACGGCTAGCGATGCAATCAGTGGAATGCGAGACATCGGGCTCATGGTCGAGCACGATATGCGCGTGAATTGACGCTCAGGTAACGGCCGCGCAACAAAACGCGCTATAACGCCGCGCTTTTCGAGGCAAGGGCGCGTTCGGCAGACACCAGTGCGGCCGCCGCACCCTGCCACGTCCCTCGATCGGTGTCGAGACGCACACGAGATTCGCCAACGGCTCGCGCGGTTTCGTCCGGCGCCGGCCCGCCGTGGGTCGTCCGCACGTCGACGAAATGTCGCGGGCTCAGAATCACCGCCAGCGTCTCATCCGAGTACCGGAGCGGCGCGCCCAGGATTTCGCGTGACACGCCAGCGAGCAGCGTCGAAAGCGGCGTCTCCGGGCTCCCGTTTCTCGCGATCATGAGGCCACTCGCGATCTGATGCGCCTTCCTGAACGGCAACCCGTGATCCCGCACCAGCGTATCGGCCAGCTCGGTCAGTGTCGTCCAGCCGAGGGCGGCGCGCGCCTCCAGGCTGGCCGCATCGAACTCCGCGGTCGCCATGGCGGCGGCCACGAGCTTCAGCGCTCGCGTGGCGTCGCGGAACATCGAGAAGACGAGCGGCTGCAGATCGTCCTCGGTGTCGACGATGTCCCCAAAGGGCGTGTTGTGAACGCTGGTCAGCACCGCCTGCGCCTGCCCGAACGCCTTGCTGGCGATCGAGCGCGCGTGCTCGACGGCAACCGGATTGCGCTTCTGCGGCATGATGCTGCTCGACTGCACGAAGCCATCACCGAAGCGCACGTAGTTGAACTCGGCCGTGCTCCAAACCAGCAGGTCCTGGACGAACCGTCCGACCCCAGCCACCAGCACGGCCGTCGCTGA